>Ga0209056_10000841_pt1 | contig 33977 bp, 26 predicted proteins | sample GraSoiAngelo_114_FD_185876 | JGI IMG/M metagenome (GOLD analysis project Ga0209056, IMG submission 185876) | Grasslands soil microbial communities from the Angelo Coastal Reserve, California, USA - 14_0903_13_40cm (SPAdes) (version 2) | ecosystem: Environmental > Terrestrial > Soil > Grasslands... | reverse complement strand
TTTTCGGGCAACCAGCGGACATGGACCCGATTTTGGAATTTGCACGCGCAAACGGACTTTTCGTCGTTGAAGATGCCGCTCAGGCGCATGGCGCACAGTACAAAGGCCAAAAAGCAGGCACGATGGGAGACGCGGGTTGCTTCAGTTTTTATCCCGGAAAAAATCTTGGTGCCTTCGGCGAGGCTGGCGCAGTCGTGACGAACGACCCTGAGTTACGGAAGCAAATCCAGATGCTGCGAGACCATGGCCAGTCACGAAAATATTACCACACCACGATGGGATGGAACTGCCGGATGGACGGTATCCAGGCGGCCGTCCTGTCGATCAAACTGCGTCATCTTGACCAAGCAAATTCCCTGCGGCGCAAACATGCCTTGGAATACAATCAAGCTTTTGCTGGAATCGATGAGGTTCTTACACCGGTCGAGGCGAAGTACGCGCGCCACGTTTATCACGTCTATGCCGTCCGGGTAGAGGGCCGCGACGCAGCCTTGCGACATCTCCAGGAAAAAGGAGTCGGGTGCGCAGTGCATTATCCGGTTCCGATTCATCTCCAAGAGGCCGGCCGAAATCTCGGCTATACAAAGGGCGCATTCCCAATAGCGGAGAGTCTCGCCGACGAATTTCTTTCTTTGCCGATGTTTCCGGAGTTGACCGAAGAACAGATCGAATATGTCGGTCGCTGCGTTAGCGAAACAGTTGGTGTGGAAGCACTCGCCTAGAAAAAGTTTTTGAAAACTCTCCAACCAGACGCAGCGGAGTCCGTCGAAACGGCACACTTTTCCGGCGAGGATTGTTTGGTAGAGTCGAAGTCGAAGGCGAACGAGGAATCGCTGCAAATGCGAATCTGCGATCCCGTTCGCAATCCGGGCTGGGATCATCTGATTGCCTTACATCGCGACGCCGGGTCCTTTCACACGAGTGCCTGGGCAAAGGTGCTTCATAAGACTTACAACCACCACCCTTTTTACCTTCGGTTTTCCCGGGGCCGCCGGTTGGCGGCGCTGGTACCGATTATGGAAGTGCGGAGTCCGTTCACCGGCCGCCGCGGCGTCTGCCTCCCATTCAGCGATACATGCGAGCCGCTCATTTTTGATCTGGAAGCGGTCGAATTGGTAAGAGATCGGGTTGTTCGCTTCGCTCGGGAACGCCGCTGGAAACACTTGGAAATCCGCGGGGGAAAATTGTTTCAGTCCGTCTCAAGTTCAGCCGTAACATTCTACGGACACACACTGGATTTGCGACGCCACGTTGAAGAACTGCACGAACGCTTCGACAGCCCAGTCCGCCGTGCTATTCGCAAGGCGGAGCGCAGCAATGTGAGCGCACTCGTTGTCCGCAGCCGGCAGGCTATCGACGATTTTTACCGGCTCCATGTCCAAACGCGCCAGCGTCACGGTCTCCCACCGCAACCGGCATCGTTTTTCTTGAACACTTACGAGCACATCATCAAGCCAGGTCTGGGGTTCATTGTTCTGGCACGACGCGGCTCACGCCCAATTGCTGCGGCGGTTTTCTTCCGCTTTGGAAAGAACGCCGTCTACAAGTACGGCGCCTCGGACAAGAGGTTTCAAGAATTTCGCGCGAACAATCTTGTGATGTGGCACGGCATCCAGCTTTTGGCGCGCACCGGCGTCGAAAAATTACATTTCGGGCGCACGGACTGCGAAAACGACGGTTTGCGACGATTCAAACTTTCCTGGGACACACAGGAAGAACCTATTGATTACTTCCGGGTCGATCCATCGGGTCGGCAGTGTCCACCTCCAATCCGCCGTAACGGCGGTTTACACAAACGGATCTTTGGCAGATTGCCGCTGGTATTCAACCGGCTGGCGGGCTCGATCCTCTATCCACATCTCGATTAAAGGTAAAATTATGGCTCAAATCCGACAAGAACTGCAACAACGCCCTGGCGCAAAGCTAGGCGACATTTTCTTCGCTCTGTTCAAGCGCAAGCGAACAATCCTGGTGTTTACGACGATTGGTATTATTGCCGCCGCAGCGGTTTATTTTCTTTATCCACCTTCTTACGAATCACAGGCTAAGTTGTTGGTGCGGTATGTTCTGGAAAGAAGCGGCATTGACCCGGTTGAAGCAGAGAAAGCCAGTTCTGGAGCGAATACCGAAGCCGATAGAGTAATCGGCGCTGAGATCGAGATTCTAACCAGTTGGGACCTGGCCATGGAAGTCGCCCGAGCAATCGGTCCCCAGCGACTGTTGCCACCGCCCCAAGACTTGCTCTCCCGGGTTGCCCGGGCAATTGGTCTGAAAGGATTGCTGCCCCCTTCTGGAGCATCGGCAACGGAAGGCGCCGCGGCTAGCAGCATCGCTTCAGGGTTGAAGGTGCTTTCTAGCAAAGGAAGTAACATCATTCTTGTCTCCTATAAAAATCGCGATCCACAGATTGCGACTCTCGTTTTGCAGGAGCTATTAAGTCGTTATTTCGTCAAGCATCTTGAAGTGCACCGCTCTGCAGGCGCCTTCGATTTTGTGACTCAACAAACCGATCAGGTCCGCGCGCGCTTGAATCAAACGGAGGATACCCTGAAGTCGTTAAAGGAGAAGACAGGAATTGCGTCGCTCAAGGAAGGCTCGGCGGCCCTTACTACCGAGGCGGCGAAGACCCAGGAACAAATTAATGGCGCCGAGGCAGACCTGGCCGAACAACAAGCCCTCGTTACTCAGATCGTAGAAAAAAAGACAAAAGGGTGGAGAACAAAGACCTCGTCGTCTGAAAACAGTCCGCAATCCGTAAAAGCGAAGGTGGCTGGCACACAGGCAAAAATCGAGGCGCTTAAGTCCCGACTTCGCGATGTTCAGCAGAGAACGAAGAAGCTTTCAGAAGTGGCTCCGCAAATTGAAGACTTGGAGAGAAAGCGAGAGATGGACGAAGCGAATTACAAGTACTTTGCAGCATCAGTAGAAAAGGCACGGATCGACGAGGCGTTGGATCCATCCAAGATGCCTAACATTAGCGCGGTCCAGCGACCCTCTCCTCCTAGCCTAGAGACTAAACTACGCGATAAGATCGCACTCGCGTTGGTTGGCGGGGGAGTAGCCTTGGGCATAGCGCTCGCGCTGCTAAGGGGCATGGTTTTGAACCAGACCGTTAGCCGGCCGCTCCAGCTGGAAACGCAGCTACACATCCCATTGATGCTATCTATTCCATATAGGAACGGTCGCTTCTCCTTGCCTCGGAATGGTTCAGCAGCGAATCCCGAAGCGCTTACCACGGGACGGCGTCACGCTAAACTGGCGCCTTGGGAGGCCGACCATTTCATCAGGCCATACTGCGACGCGATCCGGGATCGCCTCGGTCTTTATTTCGAGCTCAATCACTTGACGCATAAACCGAAGCTGGTTGGCGTTACCGGCATGTCGGAAGACGGGGGAACTTCCACCCTTGCTGCTGGACTCGCTGCGTCACTTTCAGAAACAAACGACGGCAAGGTGCTCCTCGTCGATGTGAACCTGGGACCGGAGGAGGTGCACCCGTTTTTCAAGGGTAAACCTGCTTATCCTTTGAACAAAGCTCTTAAGCCATCCGACTCCATCGCGTCGGCGACGGAGAATCTCTATCTCGCTACCGTGGGATCACCCAGCACCGGCGGTCCCGCGCAGCTCGGTTTGAAAAAATTCTTCGACATGATGCCGAATATGAAGGCAAGTGACTTTGACTATATTATCTTTGACATGCCCCCGCTAGATCAAACGAGCCCCACCTGGGGAATGGCTGCTTTCATGGACAAGCTTTTGGTCGTGGTCGAGGCGGAAAAGAACAATCGCGAGGTAATTAGGCGCAGCTATGGGAAGCTGATTGCGGAGCGAAACAATGTTGCAGTCGTGGTAAACAAGACGCGTTCCTACGTCCCGAAGTGGCTTGATTCTGACTCTTAATTGGCTGCACGGATAACATTTTTGCAATCGGTCGCTTCCCGTTCGCTCGAGATTGTTGAAATGCTGCGAATGCTCTCGCTTTTGCCACTCTTTCTGATAGATCTGCTTGTCCTCCCATGTCGGCCTCGATGCTGATAGAGGCGCTCGTTGAACACCGGCGCCAGGGTCTTGAAGAGTCGAACCAGGAGGGGCACACAAGTTTTAACCCTCCGTTTCGTGCTCACGCCAACCTTTATAGCGGCCGTCGAGGTCGCTATTCTCTCATGTTACGCAATAGAATTTATTACGGGCTAAAGCCTTTCGTTCCGCAATTCCTTAGGACGGCGATTCGACGATCGCTGGCTACGCGATTACGCAAGCAAATCGGAGACGTATGGCCTATCATGCCGGGCTCGGAGCGGGCACCGGAAAACTGGCCTGGCTGGCCGGGGAATAAAAAATTTGCATTTGTTTTGACGCACGACGTTGAGAGCAAGGTCGGGCTCGGAAAGTGTCGGTCCTTGATGGAGTTGGAACGGCGCCTCGGATTCCGCTCTTCCTTTAACTTTATTCCAGAAGGGAGCTACCGCGTCCCCGTTGAATTGAGGCAGGAACTCACTGCCAACGGCTTCGAGGTTGGTATACATGATCTTAAACACGATGGCCATCTCTTTTCCTCGCGTCGCAAGTTCATGCGGCACGCGGCCAAAATTAACGCTTATGCGCGCGAGTGGGGAGCGTCGGGATTCAGATCGGGATTCATGTTGCGTAATCTCGATTGGCTGCACGACCTCGACGTGCAGTACGATGCGTCCACTTTCGATACGGATCCATTCGAACCGCAGCCCCAGGGCCGCCACACGATCTTTCCTTTCTGGGTTCCGAATCCAAATGGCGACTCGATCAGGCAGCAACAATCAGCCATCCAGTCTTCTTCCAACGGTTACGTTGAACTTCCTTATACCCTTCCTCAAGACTTCACGCTCTTCGTGCTGTTACAGGAGAAGACGCCGGAAATCTGGATGCGAAAACTCGATTGGATCGCGCAGCACGGCGGGATGGCACTAGTTGACGTTCATCCTGACTATTTGTGCTTTGATAACGCGATCGCAACATCAAGGGAATATCCAGCTGCTCATTACAAATCGTTTCTGGACTATGTGAGTCAGCGCTACAGCGGCGCTTTTTGGAATACAACTCCGAGACAGGTGGCCCAGTTCTGTACTCGAGTAACGCAGGCCACAAGGAGCTAGCAAAGGACTAAACCTCAACAACAACTCTTATGGAAATTACAGTTTTTGGAATGGGCTACGTGGGTTGCGTAACGGCAGCATGCTTCGCCGAGATGGGTCATTCAGTAACCGGTGTGGACTTGCAGGAGATCAAAATCTCTCTCGTCAACTCGGGAAAAAGTCCCATTATCGAGCCGGACTTGGAACAGTTGATTCGCCGCGGAGTTGATGCCGGACGCTTGCAAGCCACTCAGCGCGTAAAGACGCTTGGAGACATTTCCCTAATCTGTGTTGGCACACCTAGCAACGACAATGGCAGCCTGGGCCTTGACCAGCTAAAAAGAGTTCTAAGCCAGATCGGCGAATTGCTACGAACCACAGATAGCTTCCATGTTGTCGTCGTTCGAAGCACCGTTTTGCCGGGAACGGTGAACGATGTGGTGCGTCCTTTGCTGGAACAAGAATCGGGTAAAAAGGATGGAAAGGATTTCGGCATCTGCATGAATCCCGAGTTCATGCGTGAGACCACGGCTATTTATGATTTTTATCACCCTCCCTTTACGATCATCGGCGCCACTGGCGACCGTGCTGCCGAACGAGTTGCCACTCTTTATTCGAGCCTAAAAGCCCCTGTGGAGCGCACCCCCATTCCAGTAGCTGAGTTGATTAAGTATGCCTCGAACGCATTTCACGCACTCAAGGTATGTTTCGCGAATGAGGTCGGAAATCTCAGTAAGGCCATGGGTATTGATAGCCACAGAGTGATGGAGATTTTTTGCAAAGATACGAAGCTGAACATCTCTCCCTATTATCTTAAACCCGGATTTGCTTTCGGTGGTTCTTGTCTGCCAAAGGACCTTCGTGCTATTCTTTACAAGGCGAAGCAATTGGATTTGGAACTGCCGGTGCTCGGGGCTGTGCTCGAAACAAATCGTAAGCAGATCGAGCTGGCCTTCAATTTGATCCGCCACACAGGAACAAACCGTGTTGGGGTCTTGGGCCTCAGTTTCAAGGGCGGGTCCGACGATCTTCGTGAAAGCCCTATCGTAGGATTGATAGAAACCTTGATCGGCAAAGGATATAAATTGGCTATCTACGATGAAGAAGTTGCTTTGGCCAGACTCGTAGGTGCGAACAAGCACTACATCGAGCAAGCAATACCCCACATCTCGTCGCTGATGGTTTCTTCTCCAAAAGAAGCCATCGAAGCCAGTGATGTAGTCGTAGTTGGCAAAAATAATTCCAAAATTCAGGAAGCTGTAGCCAATAATAGCGATTCAAAGTTGATTATTGATTTGATTCGGTTACCGCGTGAAGTCGTGAACGCTTCTCCGAATTATCAAGGCATCTGCTGGTAGCCGCAGCCACAAAGCAGTCCGATCGTGATGCGATCCCCAACTAAAGTCCTGATGTGGGTTGAAAACAATTTTCCACAGGACACTCGTGTCGCGAATGAGGCACGTTTACTCGCTGATGCTGGTTACCAGGTCGCGGTGATCGCACTTCGGAGTCACCGCCAGACGGCGCGCGAAAGCTGGAATGGTATTGAAGTTTACCGCATACCGACCTTGGAGCTGTTTAAAAAGACAGTAGCTACAAATGGTAGTCGAGTGAGCCCGTCTTTCGTTAGGCTCAAATCCTTTTTCGGTTATGTTGTAGAATACCTTTACTTTACCTCAGCTTGCCTTCTTGTTAGCACATATATTCTTGTGAGGCGCGGCTTCGACGTAATGCACGCCCATAACCCGCCCGATACTCTCTTTTTAGCGGCGCTACCTTTCAAACTACTCGGAAAGAAATTTGTCTTTGATCAGCATGATCTCTGCCCGGAGCTTTACCGGTCGCGTTATAGCGCAAGGGAAGGAGTTTACACCCGGTTCCTAAGAATGTTTGAGTGGTGCAGCCTGAAACTTGCTGATGTCACGATCGCTACGAACGAATCGTATAAACAAATACAAATTGAGCGGGCGAATAAGAATCCGGCAGATGTGTTCGTTGTCAGAAATGGACCGAACCAGATGCGAATGACTCCGGCCGCGCCGAGCGCCCGCTTGAAACGAATGAACAAGTGCATCCTATGCTATGTTGGCAGCCTAAATCCACAAGATGGCGTAGATTACCTGCTTCGTTCATTGCGCCATTTACTACATGGTTTGAAGCGTTCGGATTTTTATTGCGTAATAATGGGCAGCGGAGACTCACTGCAAGATTTGCGTGATCTGGCTGGAACCCTGCGACTTAATGGTTGCGTTGAACTAACGGGCTTCATCTCCGATGAAGACTTGCAAGCTAACCTTGCAGCTGCCGACATTTGCGTTGATCCCGATCCGTCTAGCCCATTGAACGACGTGTCCACCTGGATCAAGGTCATGGAATACATGGCGTCGGCAAAGCCGATTGTCTCTTTCGACCTGAAAGAAACCCGATTTTCTGCTAGAAACGCTGCCATCTATGTTGAACCGAACAGCGAAACTGAGTTCGCGAAAGCCATCGCCCAACTCATGGATCAACCCGAGCTTCAGAAAACAATGGGGACCTACGGTCGCTGCCGGGTTGAGGATGAGTTGCAGTGGGCAAAGGTCGGCAAGAACCTCCTGACGGCATACGAGGCGCTCTTCGCCTAGAAATGAAGGGCTTCTGTGAAGCCACCTGCGGCAAGAAATTCAAAAAAGCGCAGTTCCAGACTTGCTCGGTCCTGTGCCGAATAAATCAGTCCATCGATTCTTGACTACCCGGATTTCTTCCAGCCAACCATCGGGGAAGACCTTTCTGGCAAAGCCAGAGATCCGCCACGCAGGAATTGTCGATGTTGAGTTTGGTAAAGACGTCACAGTCATACAGCCTGTCAATCTCTATGGGTGCAGGATTGGAGACGGCAGCTTCGTTGGTCCATTCGTAGAGATACAAAAGGGCGTAAATATCGGCCAGCGATGCCGGATTCAGTCGCACGCATTCATCTGTGAGCTCGTAACCATCGGAGACGAATGCTTCATTTCCCACGGCGCGATGTTTGTTAACGACCTGTTCGGTACCGGCGGACCCGCCGAAAACCCGGAGCACTGGCGACCAACTAAACTTGGCAACCACGTGAGCGTTGGAACAAATGCCACGATCCTTCCGGTGACGATCTGCGATCAAGTGGTTATTGGAGCCGGCGCAGTTGTTACCAAGGATATTACCGTTCCCGGAATTTACGCAGGCAATCCAGCGCGCCTTCTCCGTCGGCTTTGATCAGAAAAGACATCCTGGTCGTCAGTCCTCGGTTCTTCGCCATCCGTTCTCTACCATGACAATTCCGATTGTTGATCTGTACGCGCAGTACCTAACGATCAAACAAGAGATCGACCGCGCGATTGCCGACGTCATCGTAGAGTCGGCTTACATTCGTGGGCGGCACGTGGACGCCTTTGAGCAGGCATGGGCGAACGCCGTTGGCGTGAAGCATTGTATCTCCTGTGCGAATGGGACGGACGCGATTTACATCGCCCTGAGGGCACTCCGTGTAAAGCCGGGCGATGAGGTCATCACATCAGCACATTCCTGGATTTCAACATCGGAGACAATCACGCGGGCGGGCGGCCGGGTCGTATTCTGCGACACAGATGAGGAAACGTTCACGATTGACCCCGACGATATCCAACGAAAGATCACACCCGCCACTGTTGGCATTATCCCAGTCCATCTTTATGGACAGCCAGCGGATATGGATGCGATCATGGCGATCGCCAGAAGGCACAATCTTTGGGTCATAGAGGATTGTGGCCACGCGCATCTTGGCAGATACAAGGGGCGATACGTTGGAACCTTTGGAGACGCTGCGGCGTTTTCGTTTTACCCGGGTAAAAACCTCGGCGCCTACGGTGACGCCGGATGCGTTGTGACTAATGACGATCGGCTTGCCGAGTGGATGACGACATTCGCTCGACACGGCGGAAAAGGGGATCATGTCATGGAAGGAATCAACAGCCGCTTGGATGGACTCCAAGCGGCGATCCTGAATGCGAAATTGCCTTATTTATCTGCATGGACTGAGGCACGACGCTGTGTTGCCTCGTGTTATAATGAGCTTCTCGAAGACGTGGGCGATGTTATCACACCCAAAACCGGTCCTGGCCGCGAGCATGTTTACCATCTCTATGTCATTCGCACCGAAAACCGAGACGCATTGAGAGAGTACCTTACCGAGGCAGGCATCTCCACCGGTTTGAACTACCCCAGGGCACTGCCATTTTATCCTGCCTACGCTCATCTCGGCTATATTCCAAAAGATTTTCCGGTAGCCTGGTTTAATCAATCACGCATCTTATCACTGCCGATGTATCCTGAGATGACGAAAGAGATGATTACTCAAATCGTTGAGTGTATCGCGAGCTTCTTTAAAGAATTTCAAGAACCGGATAGCATCCCAGCGAAGGTGATTCAATTTGCAGAGCGTTGCTGACCTGTGATCTCTCCGAATCTCCGAGCTGCTGCGATGCCTCGGAATCGGCGGTTATGCGTGGCTTGATGCCACTTTTCGCGTTATTAGGAGGCTTCAACAAATGGTTTCGTAATCGATGAATCAACTCGAACCCCATATCGCCAGCTTGTTCGGCCTTGGTCTGTCCCGATCCCTGGCCCTTTTTCTCACAGTTGTCCTCATTGCCTGGCTTTTCAGGCGAGATATTCGGGAAAGGCCCGATGTTACTGGCGCCCTTTGGTTGCCACTCCTTTGGCTCGTGGTCGGGGGTTCAAGATCCATTTCGGCGTGGCTCAACATCTTCGGCTTGCCTGTGGGCGGGGGCACTTCAGTGGAAGAGGGAAGTCCGCTGGATGCGTGTTTTTACTTCGGACTGGTCATAGTGGGCTTTTGTGTCCTCGCTAATAGACAAGTTCGTCTTTCGGAAGTCCTTTCCAACAACGGTTGGGTTATCGCTTTTTTGCTCTTCTGTTTGATTTCCATCACATGGTCTGATTATCCCTTCGTCGCCTTCAAGCGGTGGATCAAGATTCTTGGTCATCCGATCATGGCGCTAATCATCCTTACAGAACCGGATCCCAAAGAAGCGCTAATCCGGTTGATGAAGCGGTGTGCCTATATCATTGTCCCGGTCTCCATTCTATGGATCAAATATTATCCCGAGTTGGGACGGGGTTTTACCGACTGGGGCGGGGCAATCACAAATGGGATTGCCATGGACAAAAACATGCTCGGCGGGGATTGTCTGATCCTGGGCTACTTTTTCTTTTGGTATTTGCTGCAAACTTGGAAATGTGACCGGAGCAGGTGGAGACGGAATGAACTTCGGCTAATCGCCGGGTTCGGGATCGGTATCTGGTGGCTTTTTTCACAGGCCCACAGTGCTACAGCTGTCACATCGTTCTTCCTGGGAGTTTCGATCGTTGTGTTTGTCGGTATCCGCTCCATAAACAAGAACCTGATCGGGACATACCTTTTAGCAGGCTTGGTTATCCTTATTTTGGCGGAAGCGACATTTGGGATTTCGGGGCATATGTCGGAGAGTCTGGGGAGAGGTTCCGAGTTGTCGGGGCGAAGACCGCTCTGGACGGCCCTCTTAGGCTTGCATACCAACCCGATTCTTGGAACGGGATTTGAAAGCTTCTGGTTGGGGGACAGACCAAAGGCGCTCGAAGGCCTTTTCTATTATATCCCAAACCAGGCCCATAATGGCTATTTGGAAACCTATTTAACCCTGGGATCGATTGGGGTACTTTTCCTAATTGGGTTGTTTGTCGCTACGTTCTGGAAGATACGCCTCCAGCTTTTTCAGAATTTTGAAATCGCGCGATATCGATTGGGCTTTCTCGCGGCGGTAGTCGTGTATAACTGGACCGAAGCGGCGTTCAAAACGGTAAATCCGATCTGGTTTGTTTTCTATCTCATTGCGATGGACTATCCACGAATTCGTTTTGCTACCGCTCAAACATCCGAGGCTGAGAGCACGGAAGAGCCTGGGGAATTAGTGTATGCCGAAGGACCCTGAAGGCGAAGCCATCGTTCGCCGCTGCTCAAGGCCAGGAATGCGCCTTACTGCTCTGGTCTTGTTTGCTGCCCCTCTGATTCTCGGTTTTTCGCGCTTCACGGAAGCAACAACGGTTAACGCAAACAGTCTGTCGCAATCCGATGTTGCCACCGCAATCAGCTCAGCCGTTGACGGCGATATTGTAACCATACCCGCTGGGACGGCCACTTGGACTGGCACATTATCAGTTAACAAGGCGATCACGCTACAAGGAGCTGGCGTGGGCGTTACGATTATCAAAGATGCCGTGCAATCTGTTCAACTCATTCGCTGGTCATTAGCGGCCGGCCGTCCTTCACGCCTGACTGGGATTGAATTTCAAGACGGAGGTAGAACAAACGAAGCTGCTGCCCCCGGGGGCATACTGCGTGTTGATGGCTCGAACACGAACGGAGCGACGTTTCGCTGGGACAATTCCAAGTGGAACAATCTCAACGGCGTGCCGGTATTCGATACGGTCATCGGCGTCATAGACCATAACACGTTCGTTCAAGATAGGAACCAGACCGCAATCTACATATACGATTCCAGTTGGGATGGACGTAGCTATGGCGATGGCTCGTGGGTGGCGCCAACCGGACTCGGCTCGTCCCAGTTCCTGTTTATCGAGGACAACACATTTACGCACGATGCGTCTACCATTCGGGTGGTAACTGACGCCCATGGCGGGGCGCGCTTCGTGTTGAGGCACAATACGATTTTTAACGCCGTGCCAGTCAATCACGGGACGGAAAGCACAGGCCGCGTTCGCGGTGGCAGGGCGATGGAGATTTACAAGAATACTTACACGGGAACGGACGTTAATAACTCTGTAGGCGGTGCTCGTTCGGGCGTGGTGGTGTTCCATGACAACGCCATCAGTGGCTATAAGGGCAACCCCAAATTTGATTTGTCCAACTTTCGGAACTTTTTCCCATTCGCTAGTTGGGGCGGCGCTGATGGGACAAATAGCTGGGACGTGAACGACCCTAAGGTATTCTTCACAGGAAAGGCAGCTAGTAACAGCTCTGGAAGAACCGTGACCGTTTCCGGCGCCAATTGGAGGCCAAATCAGTGGCTAGGATACACCATCCGGCGCACTAGTAACATCTGTAACTCTAATACCCTCACGTTTGGTACCATTTTGGGCAACACGGCAAACACGATCACCTACAGTGATAATGGTGGTTACCACTGGATACCAACCATGTCGTTCTGCGCAGGCGATTCCTTTGAAATTCGCAAGGTTGACGCGGCCCTGGATCAACCTGGCAGAGCGCTAGGCTCGTTGATCACCGGTGATACGCCGGTGCGACCGACACGCTGGAATGATCAAGTGACTGAACCGTGCTACTCGTGGAATAACGGACAAGTCAACTTTGGAGGGGGCCCCGGCGTAAGACTAAACGAGCATTACTTCAACGACACCCCCATGCCCGGATACACGGAATTCACCTATCCACACCCGCTTACTGGATCTCTTCCCTGGTCGCCGCCGACGACGACGACGCGGACCTCCCTGCGAAAGCCCTGGGGCAAAAAGGAAAAGAAGACAGAGCAGCGAAATAGAAGACCATGGAAAAAGACCAAAGAAAAGCCAACCAATGAAATGGCTGGAGGCCAGGAAAACCTCGGCGATTGAAACTACAAGTTGAAGACCCAACCTATTAACCCGGCATGAATTCCGACTACATCGTATCGCGGGATGAACGAATCTTGGTCACCGGGTCTAACGGCTTTATCGGAGCTAAAGTAGTCGAGAAGCTTATCGAATGCGGCTTCACCAATATCCGGTGTTTTGTTCGCCCCTCTAGTAATCTTAGCCACCTCCAGTACCGGCTGAGCAACCTCGATGCCGAAACAAATGTTGAGCTTGTTAAAGGCGACCTTCTCTCACTTGACGACTGCAGCGCAGCCGCTGAAGGAATTTCGATCGTCTATCACCTTGCGGCCGGGATGGAAAAGTCATTCGCAGGTGCATTTATGAACTCGGCCCTCGCTACGCGAAACCTGATGGATGGGTTTCTCCAATTCGGCAAGCCAAAGCGCTTTGTGAATGTCAGCTCGTTTGCCGTTTACTCAAACCTGACCCTGAAACGTGGTGCTTTGCTCGATGAGACGTGCCCACTGGAAGATGCGCCCCAGGAACGTTTTGATCCCTACGGTTTCGGTAAACTCAAGCAAGAAGAACTAGTGAAAGAATACGGCGGTAAATACGAACTGCCTTACGTAATTCTTCGCCCGGGATATGTCTTTGGGCCCGGCAAACGAGAATTGAGCGGTCGCATCGGTAATAAGACCTTTGGACTTTTCGTCCAGGTGAGCGGCGCGCAGTCCTTGCCACTGACCTTTGTTGATAACTGTGCTGAGGCCATTGTGCTAGCCGGTCTTAGGCACGGGATTGATGGCGAGGTGTTTAACGTTGTGGATGACGAACTAATAACCGCTCGCGAATTTTTAAAAGCCTACAGGAATAAGGCAAAATCGCTTCGTTCGATTAGACTTCCTTATGTTGTTGGTTACACCATGTCTCTGCTCTGGGAGAAGTACTCCAGCTGGTCAAAAAAACAGCTTCCCCCTGTTTTTAACCGGCGCCGCTGCTCTGCCGAATGGAAGAGTCAGCGCTATTCAAACCAGAGGCTCAAAGAACGGCTGGGCTGGAAGCCGCGGGTCCCGATGAACCGGGCGATGGACGCGTTTTTGAGCCAGTTTACATCGAACGGAAACGATGAGCCGTTGAAGCGTTGAATTCTGTCGCTCATCACTGATCACTTATAACTGATCACCATCACGATGTTAAAAATCGGAATCGTCGGTTGCGGAAAGATTGCGGACCAGCATGTCGACGCGATCCATCGCATTCCTGATTGTGAAGTTGTCGCTCTTTGTGATCGAGAACCGCTCATGGCGAAGCAGCTGGGCGAACGTTTTGGGATTTCTGCATGCTTTTCTGAACTATCGGAAATGCTGGAGGCGGAGCGGCTCGATGTTGTTCATATTACAACTCCGCCACAGAGCCATTATTCGCTTGCCAAACAATGCCTTGAATCCGGAAGCCATGTTTATTTGGAAAAACCTTTCACCATCACAGCCGGGGAGGCAGAATCGCTGATTCGCCTGGCAGAACGTCGCGATCTAAAAATTACGGCCGGGCACAACCTGCAATTCACGCCTGAGATGCTAGAGATGCGTCAACTTTTAGCACAAGGATTTCTCGGCGGGAAACCGGTACACTTGGAAAGCCATTTCTCCTATGACCTCGGCAACGCCACTTACGCGAGCGCGCTACTCGGTAATCGCCAGCACTGGGTTCGCCAATTACCGGGACAATTGCTGCACAACATCATCAGCCATGGAATAGCCAAACTCGCCGAATTCCTCGATGATGATCTGATCGAAATCATCGGCACAGCACATCAAAGCGAGCAACTCAGGAATCTGGAGGCCCCGGAAGTCCTGGACGAGTTAAGAGTCCTAATTCGAGATAAGAGCGGGACAACAGCGTTCTTTTGTTTTTCGACACAAATCAAGGGGCTCAACGAGTTGCGCATTTACGGCCCCGCCAATTCAGTGACGGTCGATATTGTCACTGGAAGTTTAACTCGAAAGCAGAGTCGCGCGTACAAGAGCTACCTCACCTATTTTATTCCACCGCTGAAAAATGCCAGAGAGCATCTTAGGAATGCAACATGCAATGTAATCAATTTTCTTCGCAGACGGCGTTATCAGGATTTCGGCATGAAGGAGCTCATCGAACGTTTGTACAACAGCATTCGTCTGCGAGGCGAACCGCCAATCCCGTATCGCGAAATCATTTTAACAGCCCGACTTATGGATGAGATCTTTTCTCAGATTTATCGCGATAAGGGACGGCAGCCAGGTGACAGGCGACAGGCAGCATCAAAACAGAGGGAAGCGAATGTTTCACTGGTCACTTCTCACTGATCAATCATCATTCTCGCAAATCGAATGAAGTACGTCTTAATCACGCCCGCGCACAACGAAGAAGCGTTCATTGAAAGGACCCTAGCGTCCATGGTTGCCCAGACGCAGTTGCCTGAGCGATGGGTGATAGTGGACGATGGCTCGACCGACCGAACAGCGCAAATCGTTGAAGGTTATGCGAGCCGCTATCAATGGATCGAACTCTTCAGGGTGCCGGAGCGGATTGATCGGAGTTTTGCTGGAAAAGTACACGCTTTCAATGCAGGTCTGGAACGGATTCGATCGCTTGAGTTCGACGTGATCGGAAACCTCGATGCCGACCTTTCATTCGACCCGGAATACCTAGGCTTTTTGATTGGAAAGTTTGCAGAAGATCCGCGACTAGGCGTCGCCGGGACGCCGTTTACCGAGGATGACGGTTACGACACTGCGCGGGATAGTTTCGAGGGTGAGAACCACGTCGCTGGCGGATGCCAGCTCTTCCGGAGGCAGTGTTTTGAGGAAGTAGGTGGTTACATCCCGAATCGTGGGGGAGGAATCGACTGGATCGCAGTAACGACAGCACGCATGAAGGAATGGAAGACGAGATCCTTTCCTGAAAAGCGGTTTCACCATTATCGAAGCCTTGGCACAGCTGGGAAAAGCAATTGGGCGGCAAGCTTTTCATACGGGGAAAAAGATTACTATTTAGGTGGTTCGCCTTTGTGGCAGCTATGCCGCGTGGTTTATCGAGCCACCAAGCAACCCACTGACGGACTGGCGTTGCTCTCCGGTTACTGCTGGGGAGCCATACGGCGGGTAGAACGGCCCGTTTCCAGTGAATTGATGCGATTTCACCGCCGTGAACAGACGAATAAATTGCGAGCTATTTTCCGCGGTCTTCTAAGATTCCAGAAGGTTGACAATTTTTCACTACTAACGGAGCGAAGCGGATCCCATCAGGGCAAGCACGGGACCGAGGCGACGACCAGATGACAGAAGACAGAAAACAACTAGCAGAAGTATCCCAGGTCCTTGTCCATTTTACAGAATGGCTGGATACCTACGGTGAAAGGTCATGGGACTACCAAAGCTTCTTTGCCGGTCCTATGAGTGGGCGGGCCAAATCACTTTATTACCGGAACCGGCTCTTGGGCACGGCTGCTGTCGCGCCAATGATTTTTTGTGAGGCGGTCCTTCCATCCGGCCGCCGGCTGTTTCATCATCCCATTCGATTTCCCATCGCTGACGCCCACTATGCAATGGGTTTTGCTTTCCTTTACGAGGCAACCGGGAATTCGTCATGCCTTGAAAAGGCGGTTCACTTTCTAACGGAGCTCAAAAAATCGCGCTGCGTTGAGTTCAAGGAATATTGCTGGGGTTATCCCTTCAATTGGGTCACCCGCAACGGCATAATCAAAGAACAAACGCCACTCATTACGACGACGCCCTACTGTTACGAGGCGTTCCTTCAGGTCTTCGAACTGACTGCTCAGGACCAGTGGAAAGTAGTTCTCGAATCGATTGCGCGACATGCCGCTACTGATATTAAGGATTTCAGGACATCAGAAAAATCGAGTAGTTGTTCCTACACGCCTTTCGATCAGGGCGGAGTTATGAATGCTGCCGCTTATCGTGCCTTTCTGCTCACCAGCGCCTCCCAGGTTTTTTGCAACGAAGATTACTGGAAGATAGCAGAGCGAAATTTGAATTTCGTTTTGGAGAATCAGAACCCAGACGGCTCGTGGTTTTACGCTGTCGATGGAGTACGAGATTTTATCGATCACTATCATACCTGTTTTGTGATGAAAGCGTTGGCGAAGATTCATGACTTAACCGGGCATTCGGGATGCCTCGAAGCGCTGACGAAGGGTGTTAACTATTACCTTGAGAATCTTTTTTCTGAAGACGGTTTTCCTAAACCTTTTTCCAAGGCACCGCGCCTGACTGTTTACAAGCGCGAACTCTACGACTGGGCCGAGTGCATCAATCTTTGTCTGCTTCTGCGTGATCGCTTTCCGGCGCTAGAGACAACCTTGGAGAAAGTCGTCGCTCACATTCTGAACTCATGGGTAAAGCGCGACGGATCGTTCCGCTCCCGGAAATTACACCTGGGCTGGGACAATGTTCCGATGCATCGCTGGGGACAGTCGCAGATGTTTCGCAGTTTAGCGTTTTATCTTTCTGAAGCAAAGAAGGGTGAAAAGCTGAGACGTGAAATGCCGAAAGAGAATGGAGTCGAAAAATCCGAAGTGCTGACCACCTCTAGCCTGCCGATTTCCTACAGCTGATTGTTAACAATTCTTGAAAGGTCAAAGATGAAATCGTCCGCTGTTTCTCCTGGTATTTCGCGCAGTGCCGAGCACCAGACACTCGTCGACACGCACTTTCACTCGCGCGTCACCCAATGGAGAGATGTTTACGAGCAAGAGGGAGTCGAGGGCGCGATTTATCGAAAGCGGTTGGACATAGTGTTGCGATGGATTGACGAGTTGGCGATTCCGACGGGACAAAAGGTTCTTGAAATTGGATGTGGAGCGGGAAGATGCACTGTAGCACTGGCTCGGCGCGGTTATCCCATCCACGCGATGGATTCTGTAGAAGGCATGGTGAATTCCACGCAAGAGCATGCAAGTGAGGCCGGGGTAAGCTCTTCTGTGACGACCAGTCTGGGCGATGCCCACAATCTCCCTTTTCGAGACGGTAGCTTCGGACTTGTCCTGGCCATGGGCGTGATACCTTATCTTCACTTTCCGCAGAAGGCTTTGAAGGAAATGGTTCGGGTGCTTAGACCGGACGGCTTTCTACTAGTCACAGCAGGCAACCGTTGGCGGCTCAATGATGTCCTGGATCCATGGAGCTGTCCTTTGCTGCAACCGGCAAAAAGGATTATCGGAGCGATCTTTCGCCACTTTCGTAAGGCGCGGCCTGAGGATCCCGGGTTGCCGCTGCGACTCGATTCATTGCGTGAATTAGACCGGTGGCTTTCGCGCGTAGAACTTTTAAAGATCAAAGCAACGACAGTAGGATTTCCGCCCGTCAGGTTCCATGGTCGACCGATTTTTGGAGAACAAAGTTCAATCAGATTAAACAACCGGCTGCAGGAGCTGGCCGATCGTGATGTGCCATGGATAAGGTCGAGCGGAATGGACTACGTCGTACTGGCGAGGAAACAGTAGTTATCGATTCTCGACTAGTGTTACCAATTCATGTCCAACTGTTGTGTTCTAAGCCTTAATTTAACCTTCTTGCACAATGTGCGGCATCGCAGGCCAGTTTAATTTTCAGCGACGCGACCCCGTGGAGCGCGAGACGATCGCACGGATGGCACGTTCCATCGCACATCGCGGACCCGACGATGAAGGCTTCTTCATCTCCGGTCCGGTCGGTTTGGGATTCCGGCGACTATCGATCATTGATCTCGCCGGCGGGCATCAGCCGATGTCGGACGCACAAGAAACGGTCTGGGTAATCTTCAACGGCGAGATCTACAATTACAGAGAACTGCGGAACCAGCTACAAAGCAAGGGCCATCAGTTCAGGACGAGTTCTGATACCGAAGTGATCATCCACGGTTACAAGCAATGGGGCAGTGATGTTTTCAATCACCTCAACGGTATGTTTGGTCTGGCTATTTGGGATGTGCACAAGGAACGACTAATCGTGGCCAGGGACGCCATGGGCATCAAACTCATCTATTACAAGATCGACAATGGAGCCTTAACTTTCGGTTCCGAAATCCGCGCGATTCTGGCTGCGCAAAAATCACAGCCGGATGTCGATCCTATGGCGTTGAATCTGTTTCTGCGTTTCCGCTATACGCCTTCCCCTTTGACGATATTTCAAGGCATTCGGAAGTTGGCACCCGGTACCATGCTAGTTGTGGAGAAAGGCCAGTGCCGCGAAGAGCGCTGGTACAAGTTCATCCCGACCCCTTTTCCGACTCCCAAGAAAAAGGAAGAAGCCGCTTGCGAACTGCTCGAATTGTATAGAGGTGCGGTCAAGCGTCATCTGCTTAGCGACGTGCCAGTCGGAGTACTTCTAAGCGGCGGTCTTGACTCGGGCCTGCTGCTGGCATTAATGAACGAACAAGGCGGGCCGTGGCCGGCCTATACGGTAGGCTATGGCGAGAGCTTCGAGGACGACGAGCTAACCGATGCCGCAGTGACCGCCGCCCTTTTAGGCGCGCGGCATGTAAGGGTAAAGCTCGACCAGACCGAGTTTGAGCGCGCTCTTCCGAAAATCGTTGAATCTCTGGAAGAACCCATTGCGACATCGTCGATCGTTCCGATGTACTTTGTCTCGCAGCGCGCTCGGCAGGATGTAAAAGTTGCGCTGATCGGTCAGGGCCCGGACGAGTTATTCGGTGGTTACAATCGGCACCTGGGTATTCACTACGGAAATTGGTGGCGCGGGCTGCCAGCGGGTCTTCGATCGATCGCCGGCTTCGCCGTGAATCGATTGCCGCGCAATGAAATGCTAAAGCGCGGAGTTCGTTCGCTCGCGAGCAACGATCGGCTGAAGCGCTACCAGGATGTTTTCTCGCTGGCGCCTGCGGAGATGATAGATGGTCTGTTTCGCGACGGCAATCTTCCTCAGAGGAATGGCCACGAATTAGTCGATTACTGGCGCGACTTGCTCCCGCAAATAGAGCACACCGATGAGCTTGGAGGCTTCCAGCTTCTGGAAATCCGGTGTTCATTGCCGGATGAGCTGCTGATGTATGCTGACAAGCTCTCGATGGCCCATAGTCTCGAAGTCCGCGTGCCCTACCTGGATCGGACTGTAGTAGAGTACGTACAAAGACTCGGCGCTGATCTTAAAGTCCGTAATGGAACTCGGAAGTGGCTACATCGACAGGTCTGCCAGAACTACCTACCACCACAAACTCTAAAGAGAAAGAAACGCGGCTTCGCCGCCAACGTGGTAGACCAATGGTTTCACTCGTCACTCAATGGAGCGCTTCGGGAAGTGCTCGTAGATGAAAGCTCTCTTATGTTTGGATTACTCAATCCTAAACCTGTGCAAAGACTGCTTGAAGGTCACCAGTCTGGCCGCCAGGACAACCACAAGCTTCTGTTTAGCCTGGTAATGATCGAGCAATGGTTGCGTGGGATCCAATCGAATCCAATGCAATCCTCATTGCCACACGCGTTAAGCGCTTGATCGCATCGCGGGACAACCGCAATACCGTATGATAGAAACAACTGCCTCGAACTCACCGCAGCGAGCGGAGGTTTATGTGAAGGAGACGGAGGTCAATGGCAAGGCCGTCGGCTTGGAGTGTGCAACAATAAACGGGCAGACTTATTGTGTAACTCGAGGCTTACTCAGAGTTATGAGCCTTGAAGACGATTGGTACGAGGACGTAAATGACCCGGCCTCGGTGATCGCTGGGCTGAACGAGTCCGATACTAAAGCTGATATCTTCACGTTTTGGCAACGCTTACCCGACGTCGAACCGAAATACCAGTACCACACGGAATGGGAGTCAGTCGCTGTTCTGCCGATCAAAGGCTTTGACTACTGGTGGAGCAAGCAGATCAAAGATAAGACGAGAAATATGGTTCGCAAGGCCAAGAAGGCAGGCATAGAGGTGCGTGAAGCTTCTTATGATGATGCATTTGTGCAGGGAATGACAGATATCTTCAATGAAACACCCGTGCGTCAGGGACGGCAGTTCTGGCATTACGGAAAGGATTTCGAAACGGTTAAACGGCAATTCTCCAGATTTCTCTTTAGGGAGGAGTTGATTGGTGCGTACTATGGCGGCGAATTAGTCGGGTTTGCCATGTTAGCAAACGCTGGGAAATACGGCGTCCTGGGACAAATTATCTCGAAGATAAAGCATCGCGACAAGGCGATCAATAATGCGCTGATTGCTAAGGTTATTGAGAAATGCGAGACGCATCAATTACGCTATTTAGTTTACGCTTACTGGAACGAGAATTCTCTGTCTGACTTCAAGCGGCATTGTGGCTTTGAGTGCATCAAATTACCCCGATATTTTGTGCCACTGACTTTCAGGGGAAAGCTGGCTCTGAAGCTCGGTATTCATCGTAATTGGAAGGAAGCTATTCCAAGACAGATTAAGGATCCACTGAAGAAACTCAGAAGCCGTTTGTTCAGACCTAAGGCGAGAAGCTTAGCTCCGAGTTCTAACAGGTAAGTTATTGCGCTATGTCAGATATTGTTAGAGCCACGACAGGCGATGGGTTGATCATCGCTAGGAGCGCATTAATCCATGATTAGTATGGAGCATGCGAGCTTTTGTACTCGCTGGATCGATTTCCTCGTTGCTTGGCGACGGAAGCAACCTTCATTAACATACAAAATCTATTGGCAAATGGGGCGGTAGCTCAAATGGTAGAGCAGCGTGCTGTTTCAGCGCGACGATGGATGTTCGACTCATCCCCGCTCCACTTCAATCTCTTTAGGAATCGCGATGTGATGCTTGCGGAGAAATGACTTAGCCCATCGCGGGTAACTCTTAGGTTTACGTTCGAGAGATGAAACGAAGGATTTCCGATGACCAACCGGCAAATATGCTACGTATTCTGATACTAGCGCGGGAGAGCAATCCGGACAAAACTCACGGCCATCTCATTGGCTATTCCCATGCCGAGGCGCTCTCCCGTCTCCATGCTGTAACGCTGGTGATTCATCGTGACAATGAGAACGCTGTGCGCCGCGCAGAGGGCCCGTTCCGGGCCATTGAGACCGTCAGCCTTCCATGGATCGATCGTGTCCACTCGTGGTGTTTTCGTTGGATCTTTAGAAATAACTATTTCAGCCAGGCTTTAACGGCGTTTAATTATTTCTTTTATATTGCCTTTGAGTGGCGGGCTTGGCAGCAGACGCGGGCCCGAATTTTGGCTGGCGGTTTCGATGTGGTGCTGCGCCTCTTGCCTGTTTCCGCGGTCTTGCCGAGTCCTTTCGCTTTCTTTCTCCGCCGAGGGCCCATCCCCTTTGTAATTGGTCCGATCAACGGTGGCCTACCATGGCCGCCAGGTTTCAGCCAGGCCAACAAGCAGAAGGAGTGGATCTCTAGTCTCAGGCGGATCTACCGGTTTCTGCCTTTTGCCCGATCGACCTATCGTGATGCGGCGGCCATCATTGCCGGCTCCTCGCAAACCTACACCGAGTTTGCAACGTATCGCGGAAAAATGTTCTTTGTTCCAGGGGAAAATGGCATCGACCCTTCGCTTTATCCAAGTGGCTTACGAAAGTCCCAATGCAGCGATAAGCTTGAGTTAATTTTTGTCGGCGGCCTATTCCCGGTTAAGGCTGTTGACCTCGCTCTGCGCGGCGCCGCCCGGCTTTTGCAAACAGGCGGGGCCAACTTCACCATCGTTGGCGATGGTCCGGAGCGGGCGAACCTTGAGCAACTCACTAGATCCCTAGGAATTGAGGAAGTTGTTTCCTTCTGTGGGTGGATGGATCATAGTGAAGTGATACAGCGGCTGGCAGTGGCTGACGTGCTGGTTTTTCCATCAGTTCGCGACTTTGGAGGTGGCGTGGTGTTCGAGGCCCTGGCAATGGGTGCCGTCCCAGTGGTCGCGGACTTCGGGGGGCCTGGGGATATTGTTCATGGGGACGTTGGCTTCAAAGTCGCTCTCACTAACGAAGACGACGTGGCACTGCAGATTGAAAAGATTCTCGGGGAGCTTGCTCGTGATCCGAGTCTTGTTAATCGGTTGCGGCAACAAGGCATGCGTTATGCTCGACAATGCCTAAGTTGGGACGGCAAGGCGCAGATGGTTAGCGGCGTTCTGTGTTGGGTGGCAGGACATGGTCCCAAGCCTGATCTCCCTTCCCCAAAACAGAGTGGGACCACAAAGTTGTCCTTGCAACCTGAAGCTGTTTTTGCTACAGCGGCAGCAAGATGCTTGCCGAACTTAGTGCGGCTGAGTAAATGAAAAGTTGAGGATAGGTGCCTGAGTGATTTAAGGCAGCAGCTCGCAAGGGCTGCTATGCGACGCAAGTCGCATCGGAGGTTCGAATCCTTCCCCTGTCCCCCAATTTCTACTGATTCCTGTTCTCTGATCTCTGTCCCGTAATCAGCATATGCCTGGCATCGTTGGAATAGTCAGCCAAAGACCGTCGGAGGATCACGATACTCTCGTGAAATCCATGGCCAAATGCCTGGTGCATGAACCGTTTTATACAGATGGCACGTATATCAATAAGGAACTCGGTCTCTGGAGCGGATGGGCTTGCCATCAGGGAGCGTTCGCGGATTGCCTCCCTATCTGGAATGAAAAGAAAGACATCTGCCTTCTCTTTTCGGGCGAGGATTTCACCGATCGGGCCGACATCGATGCGCTTAGAATGAGCGGGCATGAGTTTAGCTCAGATGACGCAAGTTATCTGGTCCATCTGTATGAAGAAATGGGTTCCGGGTTTTTTGAGAAACTCAACGGCTGGTTTAGTGGTGTCTTACTGGACCTTCGCGACCAGAAATTCATTCTGTTTAATGACCGCTATGGAATAAATCGACTTTACTATCACGAAAACGCAGGCGGGTTCTATTTTTCTTCTGAAGCGAAGGCCCTTCTTAAGATCCTTCCCGGTACCCGTCAACTAGATCTACGTAGTGTGGGCGAGGTCCTCTGTTGCGAGGCTGTTCTGGAAAACAGGAGCCTTTTCTCCGGAATATCGTTACTCCCAGCAGGCTCTTCCTGGGTATTCGCCCGAGGCAAACCCGTTAAGAAACAGACTTACTTCAAGCGGGAAGCATGGGAAAGCCAGCCGGAGTTAAGTGAATCTGACTTTTACGAAAAGCTAAAAGAAACCTGGACACGGGTTCTTCCCAGGTATTTTGCTGGGAAACAGTCGATTGGCCTGTCTTTAACTGGCGGGGTAGATAGCCGGATGATCCTGGCTTGGGCGCCAAGCAGCCCCGGCACACTTCCATGCTATACGTGGGGCGGCAAATATCGTGATTGCGCAGACGTTAAGATTGCTCGGCGGACAGCGAAGCTTTGTCAGCAACCTCATAACACGATTGCAGTGGATGGCGAATTCTTGTCCGCTTTTCCTGTGCTTGCGGAGAGGGCCGTATACATAAGCGATGGCACCCTGGATGTAACCGGGGCCCTCGACCTGTACGTCCAACGATTGGCCCGGCAGATCGCCCCAGTGCGATTGAGTGGTGTTTGCGGCGGTGAAATCCTGAGGCGGCTTGTGATGTTCAAACCCGATTCTCCCCAACAAGGTGTTTTCGATTCGGAGCTGGAACGCTCCTTCCGGGATGGCGCTGTGACCTATGCCCGTGAGCTTCAAGGCAGCCACAAGCTTTCCTTTACATCCTTTAAGCAAGCGCCGTGGTATATGGCGAGCAAGTTTAGCGTGGAACGATCCCAGGTCACATATCGAACCCCTTATTTTGATAACGAACTGGTTGCGCTCGCCTATCAGACCCCGGCGAAGTTACTGAACAATGAGCCGGCGCTTCGGCTCATTGCTGATGGCAATCCACGCTTGGCACGGATTGGGACTGATCGCGGTATTGCCTTCCGATCAATCCCGGGTGTCACCCAGGCGCTCCATCAGTACCAAGAGTTCACTTTTAAGGCGGAATATGCCTACGATTACGGAATGCCGCAGTGGCTGGCAAGACTCGATCACGTCTTTGCTCCGTTGCGGCTCGAAAAGCTGTTCCTGGGGAGGCACAAAGTCGCTCACTTCCGTGTTTGGTACCGCGACGAAATGTCTTCCTACTTGAAGGAGATGTTGCTTGATCCGCTCACGCTGCAGAGACCGTACCTTCGTGCACACTCTCTGGAAAAGATAATCGAAGGTCATGTTACTGGTTATCGGAATTATACAAGTGAGATCAACAAGATCCTTATGCTGGAGTTGATCCAGAGAAAGCTGATTAACCTGAATTAGGATACGCCGTCTCTTGCCCGAATAGACTAGAAGCATATGAACTCGCTGGTTACAACTGTTCGCTACCATGAGATGCTTTAAACTAGTATGAACGTCTTGATCATCAAACTTGGTGCTACTGGAGATGTTGTCCGCACGACACCGCTATTGCACCGACTGAGGAGTTCGGTGACGTGGATCACGGCAGCAAAGAATGGTGTGTTCCTGGAAGGGCTCGCAGATAATCTGCGCCATTTCCCATGGGAGGCGCGCGCGAGGGGGCTGGATAGTTCCTACGACCTCGCCATAAATTTGGAAGACACCCCCGAGGTTGCCCAATTTTTGAAGAATGTCAGGCCGACAGAGATCTTCGGCGCCTATGCCGATTCATCCGGGAACTTGTGTTACACCGACACCTCGAAGGACTGGTTTGACCTCAGCCTGATCAGTTCCCATGGCCGGCAGCAAGCTGATCGCCTCAAACTGCTTAACCGACAGAGCTATCAGGAGCTGATCTTCGCAGGTCTTGGGTTGCATTTTGCGGGTGAACCTTATTTATTGCCCGAACCGATCAAGACAGGGCTATCGGGAGATGTTGCCATAGCAGCCGAAGCCGGGCCTATTTGGCCAATGAAGAGATGGGCTCACTACGCTGAGTTGCAGCAACGGCTCGAGAAGAAAGGCTTGATCGTCAATGTGCTGCCGAAAAGACCGTCGCTGCTTGAGCATCTGTCCGATGTAGGAAATCACTGCTGCCTCGTTGGCGGTGATAGTCTGCCCATGCATCTGGCGTTGGGGACGCGTACGCGATGCGTGACTCTCTTTACCTGCACGAGCCCGTGGGAAATTTATGATTACGGGATTCAGAAAAAAGTAGTATCGCCCCTCTTGGAAGAATTCTTCTACAAGCGGGGACAGGATCGCCGTGCGACAACGGCAATAAGTGTGGAGGAAGTCGAAGCAGCTGTACTAGCGCAGCTGGAACTGGCCAGGCCGGCAACACTTGACACCGCAACATGACGGCAATGTTAAAGATCGGCAGCCTGCGCGAACCGGCCTTCGCGCAAAGCGCCGGTGAGTCAACTGGGTACGTCGAGCCAAACGGGTCGAAAAACGGAGATCAGATTCCAGTCCATAAAACTTACCGCCCGGTGGGAGATCAGATGTCAGAAGTCAGAGGTCATCGAATGGCAGACAAACAGTCAACTCTGAACACTCAATCCCCGACCCTCCGAGTCGCCTTACTTACCGGCGGCGGAGACAAGCCCTATGCCCTCGGCGTCGCGGCCGCACTCACATCACAAGGAATATTCGTTGATTTCATTGGCAGCGATGAGTTGAGCGTCCCGGCTGTTCTCAACGATTCTCGTGTGACCTTTCTTAATTTGCGAGGGAACCAACGGACTGATGCGAGCCCCTTCTCGAAAGCGTGGCGAGTATTAAGGTATTATATAAACCTCATTAGTTATGCGGCAACGGCGCAGCCAAACCTGTTTCACTTACTGTGGAACAATAAATTCGAGCTCTTCGACCGCACACTGTTAATGCTGTACTACAGACTGCTCGGAAAGAAAATCACATTGACCGTCCATAACGTGAATGCTCGTAAACGTGATTCAAACGATTCATTCTTAAACCGACTTTCGCTTAGACTTCAGTACAATTTCTGCGATCACATTTTCGTTCATACCGAAAGGATGAGAAACGAACTTGTATCCGACTTTCGCATTACAAAGAGTAAAGTGAGCGTTATTCCATTTGGAATCAATAATACCGTCCCTAACACTGCGCTGTCCACCGATGAGGCGAAACAGCAGATCGGCGTAAATAGCGATGATAAGGCACTGCTCTTTTTTGGAAACATGACCCCTTACAAAGGACTGGAATACTTAATCTCTGCTTTTGATGGTCTTCTGACGAAAGACCGGAGTTACCGACTGATTATTGCTGGCAGGCCCAAAGGATCCGAGATGTACTGGAAGGAGATCCAGCAGGCGATTGCGCGTGGCGGCATCAGTGATCGAATCATTCAAAGGATCGAGTATATTCCGGATGAGCTAACAGAACTATATTTCAAAGCTGCCGACGTGTTGATCTTACCGTACACACATGTCTTTCAGAGCGGAGTGCTGTTCTTAGGCTATGGCTTTGGATTACCCGCAATCGCCGCCGATGTAGGGGCCTTGAAGGACGAAATCATCGAAGGCGAAACCGGCTTTATCTTCAAACCACGCGATTCAGTCGATCTAGCCCGTAAAATTGAGAATTACTTCAACAGCGAATTGTTTGGTGACCTCGAAAACCGCCGGAAGCAAATCAGGAAGCACGCTAATGAGCGATATTCGTGGGATAAAGTGGCCGCGATAACCAAGGCCGTTTATTCGAATCTCTTATCTTTTGCCTGACTTCTGAAAGTTAACCGTGGACAACGCCCAATTCGGGTTAGCCATTCGATTCAACAATTCAACGGTTTAACGACTTAACACTTCGATACAATGGCGCCCCTAGTTTCGATTTTAATACCTGCTTATAATTCCGAGCGCTGGATCGCTGAGACGATCAAGTCGGCGCTCAATCAAACGTGGCCAAGGAAGGAGATCATCGTCGTTGATGATGGATCTCGCGATCAAACGCTCGCGACGGCGCGGCGATTCGCTTCCAAGACTGTAGCTGTCATTTCGCAGGAAAATCAGGGGGCATCGGCAGCGAGAAACAAAGCACTCCAGCTTTGCCAGGGAGATTACATCCAATGGCTGGACGCCGACGACCTCTTCTCGCCAGATAAGATTCAAAGGCAGATGGAAGCCGCGGAGAAGTGCGAAAGTAAACTCAGGCTCATCTCTTGCGAATGGGGAGACTTCCTGTATCGGCCAATGAAGGCGAGATTTGTTCCGACTGCTCTATGGTGTGACCTCGACCCTCTGGAATGGCTGTTAAGAAAATGGGAAGGCAACCTCCATATGCAGACGGCGACGTGGCTGGTCAGTCGGGAATTGACCAGCGCCGCTGGCCCCTGGGACACACGGCTACTGGTAGACAATGATGGAGAGTATTTCTTTCGTGTCATCCGGTCGAGTGACGGCGTCCAATTCGTCCCGGGTGTCAGAGTCTTCTATCGCGCTTCCGGCCCTGACTCTGTGAGTTCCATCGGGCTTTCTGACAAGAAAATAGAAGCGAAGCTCCTAGGGATGAAGCTGCAGATTGGATATCTGCTTGCCTTGGAAGACAGCGACCGCGTTCGCGCGGCTTGCGTGACCTATTTGCAGACGTGGCTGCGCAATTTCTATCCAAATCGGCCCGACCTGATGCAGGAAGCGCAACAACTTGCAAAGAGCTTGGGCGGCCGGTTGTCGCTCCCCAAGGCATCGTGGAAATATGCTTGGATTGAAAAGCTATTTGGTTTTGGGGCTGCAAAGCACACGCAATTCTACTACAATTGCCTCAGGTCTTCCGCTCTAAGAGCGTGGGACAGGATGATGTTTTCTTTCGGGGTGATGGGTTACCCAGCTAAGAAAACGGTCAAATATTAAGGACCTTTTCCTAGCAATCCTCACAGTTAACTCAAAAACGGACTTATGGCAGAGAACTCGCTAGGTATAACGGTTCTGATTCCGACCTACAACAGGGCAAAAGTGTTGGGTGAAACATTGGAGGCACTTACTCGAGTCGACCGAGCCGGACTCGACTGCAGCATCGTTGTCATTGATAACAATTCTAGCGATAATACCCATGAGGTCGTCGCTAAATACGCTGCGAAGCTACCTCTTTCGTATTTGAAGGAGGTACGACCTGGAAAGAATTGCGCGCTAAATAAGGCCTTAAGAGAATGTGAGCTCAAAGACATCGTGGTCTTTACAGACGATGATGTGACGCCAACTCAAAATTGGCTGCAAGAGATCGCGTCCTCTGCGAAGAAAAGGCCCGAAGTTGCGGTCTTCGGGGGCAAGGTAGAAGTAACATGGCCGGATGACAAACAGCCGGAATGGGCGACGCCAGAATGGATTATGGCTTTCGGCTTTCCGCGTCATCATTATGCTGAAGAGGAGGCTTTCTACAAAACCCCGGATTGCCCGTTCGGGCCGAACTACTGGGTCCGGAAAACTGTCTTTGAGAAAGTGCCGTCTTTCGACGAAACACTTGGTCCAAGGCCTAAAAATCGCATCCAAGGAGACGAAACGTTCTTTGTAATGAATCTACGAGAACATGGTTTCGAGATACTTTATTATCCTGGCGCAGAGGTTTACCACAGGATTCTCCGCGAAGGATGCACAATACCATGGCTAAGACGTCGTGCCTACACACATGGCCGGGGACACGTGAGATTACATGGATTGCATCGGCGCAATATTTATCGTAAGAACAAGGTTTTGTGGGGCATGGTTCTGGTGGTGGACGAGCTCTATAGTGCACTGCGCTTTTTGGCTGGTTTTATGATTACGGACTCGAAGCGAAATTGCGAAGCCACAGTCAGCGCGATGATGAGGTTTGGCGAGCTTCATGAAACCGCAAATCAGGTTTTCAAACGTTTTGTGGCTAGGAACGGTTCGACTAAGCATTGAGCAATATTAGGACGTGCAAAGCTAGCAGCAAGACTCCGACTGGAATGGGGACCTTCAAGAATCAGCGGTAAGCTAAACAACGCTTCTAATTTCTAGCAACCGTCCGGTTCTTTGTAATTATGGCAGGCGACACATCGGGTATAACGGTTCTGATTCCTACCTACAATAGGGCTGCAGTATTGAGCGAAACGTTGCAGGCTCTCACCCGCGTCGAACGGACCGGAATTGATTGTAACATCGTGATTATTGATAACAATTCTACCGACAACACCGCTGAAGTAGTGAAACAATACAAAACGCGATTACCCCTTTCTTATTTGAAAGAGCCGCGTCCAGGAAAGAGCTGCGCACTTAACAAGGCTTTACGAGAATGCCCGCTGAAAGACACGATTGTCTTTACAGACGACGACGTGACGCCGGCCTCAAATTGGCTCCAGGAAATCGCTTCTTCGGTTAAGAAGTGGCCGAGCATTGGCGCCTTTGGTGGCAAGGTAAAAGTCGCCTGGCCGGACGACAAACAGCCGGAATGGGCGATGCGAGATTGGATGATGGGTTTTGGATTCAGCCAGCATAATTACGCTGAAGGAGAAGCCTTTTACGCACCACCGGATTACCCGGTCGGCCCAAACTTTTGGGTCCGAAAACATGTCTTTCAAAAGGTGCCATCTTTCGACGAGACGCTTGGACCAAAACCGAAACGCATCATGGGGGAAGAAACATCTTTTCTGGCAAATCTCCAAAGCCATGGTTTTCAGATACTTTATTATCCCGCTGCCGAACTCTGGCACCGAATCCTCCGCGAAACGTGCACGGTACCATGGTTAAGGAGTCGCGCTTACACGTATGGCCGGGGAAGAATACGGGCGTATGGCTGGCATCGGCGCGACACTTACTCTAGAAACCGGATTTTGTGGTGCACGATTCTTGTTGTTGATGAAATTTGTGCCGTGTTACGGTTTTTAAGTGGCTTTTTTCTTAGGGACTCAAGACGAAATTGCGACCGTACGGTTAGCGCCATGGTCATGTTTGGCCAGATTCATGAGACAGTAAACCAGGTTTTTAAAGGCTCTAGCTTAAACCGGCGAAACCTGGCGGCCGGGCATTCTAAGTGGATTCGGAATCCTGCCAAAATCGTGTAATGAAAGGGCTGATTAAATCCCTAATTCCCGCTCGCATGCGTGCATTGCTTCGGAGTCGAAACGACTTCCGCCGGATATCATACTCTCAGGAGGGCGAGGACTTGATTCTAGCTGCACTCTTTGACCTAGGCGAAACGAAAAGGTCTGGGTTTTACGTGGATATCGGTGCATGTCACCCTAAGAGATTCTCCAACACCTTTCTCTTCTACATGAATGGATGGAGCGGAATAAACATCGATGCGATGCCAGGAAGTATGCTTGCATTTGAGCGTGATCGCCCGCGCGATATCAACATTGAAAGTGCCGTAGGTGAGGACGACAAAACATTGACCTTTTACGAATTCAACGAGCCGACGCTGAATGGCTTTTACCGTGATCGCGTGCCGCCGGGCTATCGGGATTGGATGATTATTCGCGAGCACCAGATTACGACGACGAAGTTAAGTTATTTGCTCGAACAGCATCTGCCCTCCGCTAAGCCGATAGATTTTATGAACGTGGACGTTGAAGGCTTCAACCTTCAGGTTCTCAGGTCGAATGACTGGGGGAAGTTCAGACCCGCAGTTATCCTCGCTGAGGATGACGAAACAATTGCGCTTAATGGAACTCGCGATTCGAGGATAACTGCTTACATGTTAGAGAGGGGTTATAAGTTCTGCTGTAAGACTCTTCTTACGACATTCTTTGTTGACCAAAATCAAGTTGAGAGCACGCTAAGGGGCCCTCGGGTAATGCTGGAGACTAAATCTTAACCGATCGTTGGTATGCGGCGACTTAATCCCGTTTGCATGGCCTCGCGGAAGTCCTCAACTAGTTATCTCGCTCGTGCGAGGACACGGACGGCCTTTACGAAATCAAATGATCACTGACAATACCAGCATCAGTAAAAATGAGGAGTTGCCCACTGGCTTATCTCAAATGGAAACAGCCACAGAAGATCTTTTGGATAAGACAATCCATCCGAACGAGAAACATCTTCGCACTGATCATCTCTTAGATAATCTCAAACACCGAACGATCTCCAGCGGATTTGTCACAATCATCGCGCAAGGCGTTCTGTTCATACTGGGCATTGCGTCAATCATGGTACTGGCACGGCTGCTCACGCCCAAGGATTTCGGGTTGTACGCCATGGTAACAACAATAATGGGTTACGTGATGACTTTTAAAGATGCAGGTCTTTCCACGGCGACGGTTCAAAGGGAGGGTATCACCCACGCGCAAGTCTCAAACTTATTTTGGATAAACATTGCCTTGAGCGGTGCGCTCAGTTTGCTTCTCGCCGCCAGCTCCCCGCTGGTAGCATGGTTTTACCGAGAGCCGCGGCTTGTTGTCATTACATTGATCCTATCCAGCACCTTCTTCTTGAGTGGCTTGACGATCCAGCACACAGCTTTGTTGAATCGACAGATGCGATTTACGGCGCTCGCGTTTATCCAGATAGCTTCGATGCTAACTGGAGTTGTCGTGGGTATTGTTATGGCTTGGCTGGGATACCGGTACTGGGCTTTGGTTTTTTCAAATCTTGTCACCGTTGCGGTTGCTGTCCCGCTGACTTGGTGCGCAATTCCGTGGCGACCGCAATTACCATCGCGTGGCACTGGGACTGAGTCCCTCGTGCGTTTTGGAACCAGCATGGCGGGTGGTGGCTACATTTATGCTCTGGCAAAAGGAACTGATAGCATGTTGGTTGGGCGCTTTTTCGGCGCCGATTCGATCGGCCTCTATTCAAGAGCAGCCCAATTACTGAATCGCCCTTTGGAGCAGTTTCTCTATCCTATCAGTGCGGTGTTCATACCAGCTCTATCCCGAGTGCAAACGCAGCCAGAGCGCTATCGCCGTACCTTCCTGCAAGTGTACGAGAGCATGGCGCTGGTAAGCTTTCTCTTTACTGGTTTATTCTTTGCGCTTTCTCGTCCTTTAACTCTCGTAGTCCTCGGGCCAAAGTGGGAGAAGGCAGCCATTATCTTTGCCGCGTTTGCTGTAGCAGCGCAGTCTGCGCCGGTTGCAAGAGCTGCCAGCTGGTTGTTCATCAGTCAAGGCCGCGGAGGCAGAGATTGGTTACTTGTAAACTTGCTGGGTGCGGGTCTCGCAATCGCTTCTTTCGTGGCTGGCCTGCCATTCGGTCCGGCCGGACTCGCCATCGCCTATTCCACCGTTAGCCTTTTCATCGGGATGCCAATTCTTTATTACTTCGCGGGGCGGGAGGGCCCGGTAACGACGGCTGACCTCTGGAACGGGTTTTTCCGCTACATTCCGCTTTGGATAGTCGTTAGCGGTGTGACGTCGCTAGTGCGACTCCTCCTTGTGAATTCCCCGCCACTACTACAGTTAGTCGTGTGCGCTCCCGTTGGCCTGCTTTCCGGCGGGATCTTAATCTGTGTTGTTCCTTCAATGCGTCGAGTGGCACTTTCGCTCGTAGATATGCTGTGGGAATTGAAATCCCGTTTCAGTTTCTTTAATGCAAAATAGTGTTGCTTCGTCTGTTCCATTGACAAGGGAGATGCCGGCCCGAGCGATGTGGGGCGTTTTTGTTCGAAAGGAGCGATGGTCGCTGTCCTGGCGTGGCCGACTAATCGTCGCTTCCGCTGTGTTGCTACTCGGCGCTCTGGTTCTCAAAGGCGTGTATCCTTTTCTTGCAATAACCCATCGCGTAAATGCGAATATCCTTGTCGTTGAAGGGTGGATACACGAGTACGCGATTCAGGCAGCAGTAAAGGAATTCCAAAATAACCATTATCAACGCGTTTTTACCACGGGTGGACCGGTAGGGGGGAGCGGAGGATACATTAATGACTTCTACACCTCGGCCAGCGTGGGCGCAGATCTTTTGAAAAAATGTGGCCTGCCGGAAGAACGCCTCCAGATGGTCCCTTCCCGTGTGATGGACCGCGACCGAACGTATGGATCGGCCCTCGCACTGCGGAACTGGTTTCGCGACCACAGTATGGTCGTGTCTAGCATCGATGTTATTACCGAAGATCTACATGCGCGCCGCACGCGCCTGCTTTTTCAAAAAGCGTTCGGAAAGGGCGTACAAATTGGGATCATCGCCGTGCCGAACGCGGATTATCCCGCGAAGCGATGGTGGCACTACAGCCAAGGCCTTAAGGATGTAGTGAGTGAGTTCGCCGCTTATTTGTACGCGAAACTATTATTCTTTCCGTCGGAACCAGTCCATCCAAGGAAGGCGGCTAGGGTGTCGTCGGTGCATAATCGAAAGGTTAAAATCGCAGTCGTTGGTCTTGGTTACGTAGGCTGCCACTCTCCCTTCAGTTTACCCGACTTATGCATTAACGGAGTAAGAACCGACATCGATCCCAGGAGGTTGCCTAAATCGCTGGACAAGAACCGCGGTCCACCGAAGCC
>Ga0209056_10000839_pt1 | contig 33986 bp, 28 predicted proteins | sample GraSoiAngelo_114_FD_185876 | JGI IMG/M metagenome (GOLD analysis project Ga0209056, IMG submission 185876) | Grasslands soil microbial communities from the Angelo Coastal Reserve, California, USA - 14_0903_13_40cm (SPAdes) (version 2) | ecosystem: Environmental > Terrestrial > Soil > Grasslands... | reverse complement strand
CCAACAATGGCGACGCAGGAGGCTGCCAAGAGCGATGGTGACAATCCCCAGACCGAACACAGCCGGCCGTAGCGCGACTGCCACGCGCAGAAAAGGCATCCACGCAAACGGGAAGGCGATCGCAGCCGCGATCCCGCCCCCGAAGATGATCACACGACAGGAGCCAGCGTCGGGCGAATCGGAACGGACCGCCGACTTGCGCGCTGCTCGGACGATCGTGAATTCGGGATAGAACGCCCAGATCGTCACCGCCCAAAACAGCGGCCAATACGGCCATGAAAAAGCCAAAGGCCTCATTGTAGTCAAGCTAACGATCACCTTACAGATCGAACACCGGCGATCCCCGCGCCCGCGACAATCTGTAGTGCTTCTTCCTTCGAGAATCCCTGTTTTATGAGTGCCTCATAATATCGGCGCGAGAACCGTGCGAGCCGCTCGATCGTCTCAGGTTTCTCGAATGTCTTGATGGTGCCCTCAATCATCGATTGCATCATCGACTCATACATCGGACCCATCTGATTGAACATGCCCGCCATCTGCACCATCTGCAGAGAGTCAGGGATCACTGGCTTCGCGGTGGGTTGTTGGGCCACAAGTACCGCAGGTGCCAGGAGCAGAATCGCAAAAAGGGGGACAAGGGGACGCATTAGAGATTCTCCTGGTGATTTGATCGTGCCGCCTAACGGGGCGCTTGTTAGGCGGTCCGCCAATGAGCCAGATCAGTTCCGATAGAAAACCACGGTGCCAGAGTCGGAGCCCTGGAGCCAAGTGCCGCGGAGCTCCTTGTTGCTCAGCACCTGACCTGAATACGTGGCCATGAAGGCCAGCTGGTCGCGAATCGTGAGTCGGAATGCGTTAACGGTGTGCTCACCAGTGATCGTAACCGAGCCAGGGGAACACGCCGGGCCGACCCCGCAGATGGTGCCGGTGCCGGTAACCGTTGGCCCCGCGGTGGCAAGAGAAAGAGTGATACTAGACCCGGAAGGATTACGGTTGAATTCCCATTCCCACATCCCATCCAGGTTGCTGCGTGGGGAGAGGGACGACTGACAGGCCATCGCGCTCGCCAGTGCTAAGAGGGCGACGAAAGAGCGGCGCACGGGCATACCTCCGCGAAGAACAATCTCTAAGGTGTACCCCGCCTCGGGCTGCAAGGTCACAAGCGGGCGAGCGGGGCCGCCTAACGGGGTGCGTGCAAACTGCGGCGCGAGGTTGAAGGTTTCACAAATAGAAGATTACCCCAACAAGACGGCGCCGTCAGCTTCAAGCTCCGCCGCGCGCTAAAACGCAACAGCCACACGATCCCCCCCACCGAGGGCCACAAGCCGGAGTATCACGCCGGCGCTGCTTTCCGTCGAAGATCCAGGAAGAGCGCGGCCGGGCCCACCAGCGCGAGCGCCAGAATCGGCGGCGACACATAGAACGGCCGCAGCAGCCCGATCTGATAATCGCCCGCGAGCCGGATGAGAGTCTCGATGAGCGCGACGAGCGCCACCACGATCATCCGGCCGCGCTTGGTGCTGACCGTCGTGCGCGGATCGGTAACCATGAAGAAGACGAACAGCTGATACATCGGCCCCGTAATCGGCGCCAACTCGGCGAACAGCGGTCCACCCACGATCACATGGCGCAGCAGCGCGAAGATGATGAAACAGGCCACGTACGTCAGCGTGACGTGCAGCACCCGCGCGCGCCACGCGATCACCAGGCCGAACGTCCAGATCACGAGATTGGTGCCGATGTCGTTGCCCCACTGATGGCTGAGAATCGCGACGGAATCGGCCGCGACGAGCACGAGGAGCGCGATCGCGAAGTTGCTGGGATTCCAAAGATGCCGGCCCCGATACGTGAGCACGTACTTGGACGCGATCGCGATGAAGGCGCCCAGCGCGAAGGGCCAGAGAATGTTGGCCTGGGGCTTGGTCAGCAGCGCCAGGCTGATCCCCGTGATGTACGCGCTCGCCACGTTCGCCACTCGACCCCGCAGCCACCACGAGAGCAGCACTTCCGTCGCCACACACACGCCGAGCGTCGTCGCGAGCCGCTGGTAGCCGCCGAGGATGCTGTAGCGCGCCTCGCCCACTACGAGCACCAGCGTGATGAGCATGACGATCAAGTATTTGGGATCGGTGAAGATGCGCTTCAGCGTGGAGGCTCCGTGATCACATGCAGCTGATCGATCGCGAGACCGTTCAAGACCTGCTCAGTGCCGGAGGGCCAGCGAATCGTGACGCGCCCGAGCCGCTGATCGCCCAGCCCAAAATGCAGCCGCCGATCGTTCTGGCTGCAGAATCCCGAGCCACCATCCACGACCTGGCGCTGCCGGCCCGGCCCGATCTCCGCCGTCACCTCGGCGCCGATGGCGCTGCGGTTGCTGCGCGTCCCGACGAGCTTGAGCTCGACCCAGTGCGAGGGGTTGGCGATGTTGCGGTACAGCAGCGCCCTGCCCTTCTCATTCGCAACCACCACATCGAGCAGCCCATTGTTGAAGAGATCGGCCATCGCGACGCCGCGGCCGTCGAGCAGGTCGGTGACGCCCGCCTCCTGCGCGACATCGACGAACCCCGCCTGGCCGCGATTCAGCAGCACACGCGAGCGCTCGTAGCCCGACAGGCTGGCCGTGCCGATCGGCGGCCAGTTCTTTGCGTCCTCGAAGATGTTGCCCTGCGCCCCCGCGATCTTCGACATCCCGTACCAGTAGCTGCGCGTCGAGTCGGCCGAGATGAAGCCGTTCGCGACGAAGAGATCGAGGAGGCCGTCGTTGTTCAAGTCGCCGAACTGCGCCCCCCACGCCCACCCCGCGTCGGCCACGACGCCGGTCGCCACCTCGTTGAACTTCCCCAGCTCCTTCAAGAAGTTGAGCCGCAGGTTGTTGCCCTGAAACAGGAAGCCCTTCTCCGAAATGTTGGTGACGAAGACGTCGTGCTCGCCGCGGTTGTAGACATCGCCGAGCGCGACCGCCATGCCGCTCTTGGAATCGTCCTCGAGCCCCGCGCGCGCCAGCTCGAACCGCTTGCCTTCGCGATTGAGGAACAGCTCCTCGGGCCCGTAGTCGTTGGCGAGATAGAGGTCCGGCCACCCGTCGTCGTTGAAGTCGGCCGCCGCGGCCGCGAGCGTCCAGCGCGTGCTGCCCACACCCATCGAGTCCGTGACGTCCTTGAAATGCCCCTTGCCGAGATTCTTGAACAGCAGATTCTTGCCGCCGTTCGAGGCGAATTCCCAGCTCTGCTGCATGATGCGCGTGGTCGTGAGATGCCAGAAGTCGATGTCGGAGCGGAAGTAACCGGTGATGTAGAGATCGAGCAGGCCATCGCGGTCGAAGTCGAACCAAACGGCGCCGTTGGAATTCATCCAGGTGCGCAGCCCCGACTGCGCCGTCACATCCTCGAAGTGTCCTAGCCCTCGATTGTGCAGCAGCTGCGGGTAGCCCCACTTGTAGACGAGCAGATCTTCGTTGCCGTCGTTGTCGTAGTCGCCCCACACCGCGCCCATCGACACGCCTTCGCCGGCGCGGTTTAGCGTCCCCCCCCCGACGCCCGCTTCCGCCGCGACGTCGCGGAAGGTGCCGTCCTTCTGGTTGATGTACAGCGCGTTCGATGTGCCGAACCGCGACGACGTGAAGTAGAGGTCGGGCCAGCCGTCATTGTTCACGTCCGCGACCGAAACGCAGGCGCCGAGGGCGGCGATGTGGGCGGCGATGTGCGCGACCTTGGAGTCCAGCGTGGGGGATTGATGCACGAAGTCGATCCCGCTCGCGTGCGCGACTTCGCTCAAATGGATGGTTTCACTCGCGCTCACCCCGCTCCCGGTGGCGCGCGCGTTGAGGATGATGACGGCGATGACGGCGGCCACGAAGGCCGCCGTCACAATGAAACGACGCCACGCAAGCATGGCCTGAACGATATCCGGCCCGGCAAGGGCGCGTTAGTTTCCGTGGCCATGTTTCGCGGATCCGTTTACTCGATCGGTATGCTGCTGCTGATCGCCGTGGCGAGCTGCGGCGGCGAAACGGCCGCGCCCGTCTTCAGGCTGCTCTCCCCGGGGCAGACCGGCATCTCGTTCGCGAACACCATCACGACCAACGATTCCTTCAACATCCAGAACGACGTCTACATCTACAACGGCGCCGGCGTCGCCGTGGGCGACATCGATAACGACGGCCTGCCGGACATCTTCTTCAGCGGCAACATGGTCTCGAGCCGCCTGTATCGGAACACAGGCAACCTGCAGTTCGAGGACATCACCGAGCGCGCCGGGGTCAAGACCAACCGGTGGTGTACGGGCGCAACGATGGTGGACATCAATAACGATGGGTTCCTGGATATCTACGTCTCCGTCTCCGGTCCCGGAGCCAGGTCCAAAGGGGTCGATCGCGCCAACCTGCTCTTCATCAATAACGGCGACGGCACGTTCACGGAGGCGGCGGCGAAGTACGGCATCGCCGACACCGGCTTCACCACGCACGCGGTCTTCCTCGATTACAACGGCGACGGCTACCTCGACCTCTTCCTGCTGAACAACTCCCCGCAGGACTTTGCGCGCGGCGCGGCCGACGCGCACCCCCTCGGCGTGCGGACCAACAGCCCCGCAAGCTACAACACGCTGTACCGCAACAACGGCGACGGGACGTTTACGGACGTGTCAGAGCAGGCGGGGATTCTGCGGCAAATCGGGTACGGGCTCGGCGTGGTCGTGGCCGACGTGAACCGGGACGGCCGGCCCGACATCTACGTGTCGAACGACGTCTCCCCGAACGACGCCCTCTACATCAACAATGGGAACGGCACGTTTACGGATAAGGCCGCCGCGTCGCTGAAACACACGAGCATCGCCGGGATGGGCGTCGACGTCGCCGATTTCAACAACGACGGCTGGCCCGACATCGTCCAGATGGACATGCTGCCTGCCTCCCCCGAACAGCGCAAGCGCATGAGCGGCTATCTCACCAATGCCAGGCGCATGGAGCAGCGGAGCCGGGGGTTTCGGGACGACTACGACGCCAACGCGCTGCAGTTGAGCAACGGCATCACGCCGCACGGCGACGTGGTGTTCAGCGAAATCGCGAATTTCGCGGGCGTTGCCGCCACCGATTGGAGCTGGAGCGCCTTGTTCGCCGATTTCGACAACGACGGGCGCAAGGACATCTTCGTCACGAACGGCTATCCCAAGGCGCCCAACGATCTCGACTACCAGTTGGCGGTATTTCGCGCGCGCCGGGCAAACGATCATGCGGCGGCGCTGGAGGCGTTACGCCAGTTGCGCAGCTACCGCGTCCCGAACTACCTGTTTCGCAACAACGGCGATCTGACGTTCAGCGATGTGAGCAAGGCGTGGGGCATGGATCAGCCCGGCTTCTCGTACGGCGCCGCCTATGTCGATCTCAACAACGACGGCAAGCTCGACCTGGTCGTGAACAATATCGATGCGCCCGCGTCGATCTACGAGAATGTCCAGCGCGATACGGCCGCACACTTCCTCACGGTCGTGCTCGAGGGCGAGCCGCCAAACCGCCGCGGTCTCGGTGCCACGCTCATGCTGACGGCCGACGGCAGACGGCAGTATCTCTATCACTCGCCCTATCGCGGCCTCATGTCGACCATGGACGATCGTGAGCATTTCGGACTTGGCGGGTCGACGCGGGTCGACAGCCTGGTCGTGGTCTGGCCTGATGGACGGACCCAGGTGCTTACTGGACTCGGTGTGGATCAGATGGTGACGGTGAGGCAGGTGTCTGGTGTCAGGTGTCTGGTGTCAGACAAATGCACCCCCAAGCACCTGACACCTGACACCAGAAACCCGCAGTTCCAGCCCGCAAAAGCCCCGGCCTACGCTCAAACCTTCTCCGCCGCTCCCGATTACGACGTGCAGCCGCTGCTTCCGTATGAGCCGTCGCGGCAGGGTCCCGCCATTGCGGTGGCGGACGTCAACGGCGACGGTTTGGACGATGTGTTCGTAGGCGGCACGGCAGGAAACCCCGGAAAGCTCTTTCTTCAAAAGACGGACGGGAGCTTTGTCGAATCGGCGCAGGGCCAGCCCTGGGCGGCCGACGGCGCGTACGAAGACTGGGGCGCGCTCTTTTTCGATGCGAACGGCGACGGCAGGCCCGATCTCTACGTCGCGAGCTGCGGATACCAGCACACCCCCATGTCCCGCCTGCTCCAGGACCGGCTCTACATCAATCAGGGTGGTGGACGCTTTGTGCGCGATACCGCGGCGCTGCCGGCCATGCTCACGTGCACGGCGGCGATCGCGGCGGGCGATTACAACGGCGACGGCCGGGTGGACCTCTTCGTCGGCGGGCGTCTCACGCCGCGGAATTATCCGTATCCGGCGCGCAGCTACGTGTTACGCAATGATGGCGGGCATTTCACCGACGTCACGGCGCAGGTCGCGCCCGAGCTGGCGCAGCCGTTCGGCCTGGTGACGGCGGCGGTGTGGATCGATTTCGACGGCGACGGCAAGCTCGATCTCGTCACCGCCGGCGAATGGATGCCGCTCGAGTTCTTCCGCAACGACGGCGCGCGACTCCAGAACGTGACGGCCTCAGTGGGCGCCGGTCCCACACGCGGCTGGTGGTGGAGTCTCGCGACGGCCGACTTCAATCACGACGGGCGTCCCGACCTCGTGGCCGGCAACATGGGGCTGAACTTCATGTATCCGGCGTCGCCCCAGAATCCCTTCGGGGTCTACGCGGGCGACTTCACGGGGAATCACACGGCCGATATCGTGCTCACGCAGACGCTCGACGGAAAGGATTACCCGTTCTTCGGACGGGCGAAGTTGGGGCCGACGATCTATCCGCTGGCGCTGCACGTCCCGCTCTACTCCACATTTGCGGCGGCCACCGTCGCCCAGCTGCTCAGTCCGGCGTCGCTGCAGCACGCGGTGCACGATCAGGTCGACTCGTTCGCCAGCCTGTACTTGCAGAATAACGGCAACGGCACGTTCACGCCCGTGCTGCTCCCGAATCTCGCGCAGATCTCCCCGATCCGTGGCATCGTGGCGCACGATGTGGACGGCGACGGCAATCTCGATCTGATTGTTGCCGGCAACTTCACGGAGATGGAGCCGAACACCACACCGCCCGACGCGGGGAACGGGCTGTGGTTACGGGGAGATGGAAAGGGCCACTTTACGCCGGTCCCGCCAATCGAGAGCGGCTTGCTCGCGTCCCGTGGCGTGGCGGGACTCGTGCTCATGAAAACGCCTGCAGGGAGCGCCGTGCTCGTGGCGAACACGGGCGACTCCCTGCAGGCTTTTATACTACGCCGGCGCTAGCTCGCGCTGCCTACTGGCAGGCTCCCCAACCGGGATTCTGCTGCAGCTGGCACTGCCCGCCCACCTTGCTCAACTCGACCTGCACCGAAGGAATCGGATAGAACAGATACTTCGGCAATGTGAACTGACCCGCCACACCGCCAAGGTACGCGATTCGCCCAGCCTCACTTCCGACATAGTTGTTGACCGCCGTATCGGCGATGCCCCAGCGCCGCAAGTCGAAGAACCGCTGGCCTTCCATTGCCAGCTCGACCCGGCGCTCCGCCCGCACGGCGTTGCGCGCGTACGCTGCTCCCAGACCGGTCCAGGGCACCGTATAGAGCCCGATCTTGTAGAAGGCCCACCCCGTCTGGAGCGAGTCGACATTGACCCCTGCCTGGAGCGTGTCCACCATGGACGGGCCCGCGACCGTGCAGTACGCCGTATAGCGGTTGAACACCGTGGTGTCCGCACCGCACCCCTGCGCTGCGACGCCCGCGCGCGCACGGATCTGATTCACGATCGTCCGGGCGACGTCGAGGTTCCCCAGCTCGACCTCCGCTTCGGCGTCGAGGAGCAGCATGTCGGCGTACCGGAAAATGTGGATCGGCACGTTGTTCGTCTGTGTCGCCACCCAGCCGACGTTGTCCTCGGCATCCGGGAAGGCCGCCTCATGGATGTTTTTCTTCGGACTGTAGGGCCCGCTGTACGACGCGTCCCGGATCCAGGCACGCGAGTGCAGATTCCAGTCCTTGTAGGGTACGCCGTCACGGCCCACGCTCCAATCGAGCCGCGGATCGACCGGCCTCATGATACCGGCGTGGAAGTTCTGACCTTTCCAAACCTGACCCGTGTCGGAGGGCGGGATCTGCGCGGGGGGCTCGAGCGGCGGGCTATTCCAGGTGGCGCTGTCCATCGCCAGCGGCAACCCCGCCGCGTCGACCCGGAAGAAATTGACCAGATTGAACGACGGCTGATGGAAGCCGCAGCAGGTGAAGTGGTTGGCCTCCGAGTAGGGGAAGTTCAACCGCTCCCCCCAGTTCGAATTCCAGCCGCTCGGCTCGCCGTCCCCGGCCGAGGCTTGGAACGCGAGGATCGTCTCCTTCCCATTCCGGTACGCCGGATCGGCGGTCCAGACGCGATTGAAGCCGGCTTCCAGTCCGTACACGTTGCTGGCCTTCACGGAGTCGAAGGTCGCCTTCGCCGCCGCCCAATAGGGGGACGCGGGATTCGACCCTGCGCCGTACACCTGCACGCGGCCCTTGTAGGCCATGGCCGTGTACCGGCTCACGCGTCCCTTTTCGCCGTTGCGCGGTGCGTCCGGGAGCAACGTTTCCGCCGTCGACAGATCGGCGATGATCAGCTTGACGATCGAGTCCAGCGGCAGGTCATTGGGCTTGCGGTACCCGCCCTTGGCGACCTCGAGCGAGTCTGCTTCGAAGTAATACGGAATGTGACCCCACATCCGGTACGCTTCGAAATGATAGTGCGCCCTCAGGAACAGGGCTTCACCGCGAATGCTCTTCTGATCCGACAGGGGGATCTCGTTGGGGAGCGCCGCCACCACTCCATTCAGCAGGCGCAGCGTAGCATTGGCGCGGTACACCCCGTCATAGACCTGGGCCCACTTCTGGTTCAAATAGCCGTCGGCGTCACCAAGGTTCCACTGCATGATCTCGATGCTGTGGATGGGATTCTGGTCCCCGAGGTCGGAGCCCTTGTACGCGTCATTGCTGGTGACGCTGCCCCACACCCAGTTACTGGCGGCGCAGCCCCATGACCCGGCGGAGCTGGCTTCGCAGTCCAGCGCCCGATAGGCGGCGATGAGCGAGCCCTCCACGCCGACCTTGTTCAGCAGGGTCGCCTGATCGACCGTGCCCTGCGCGGGCTGGTCCAGGAAGTCTTTGCAGGCGTACGTGACGCCGGCGATGACCACCAGTCCCGCCACGCTATACAGCAGTCGCTGCCACATGTGTCTGTTCATCGTCTTCGTCCCTCTCAGTAAAGACGCGTGCGTTAGAAGGTGGTCGAAATGCCGATCGTAATGATCCGGTTGCTTGGATACACGCCCTGGTCGATGCCACGGGATTCATCCCGGATATCGCGTCCGTCGTTCGTGCCAGCGGCGGGGACGGGCAGCGACGGATCCAGCCCCGAGTAGCCGCTGATGGTGAACAGGTTCTCCGCCTGCAGGTAGACCCGGGCGGCCGGGATCCAGCGCACGATGGCGGGCGGCAGGCTGTACGAGACCTGCAGGGTGCGCAGCCGCACGTACGAGCCGTCTTCCACCCAATAGCTCGAGAACTGCCGGCTGAAGTCGTCGCTGTTATCGAGCCGCGGGTACTTCGCGTCCGCGTTGATCAGCTTCCCTGGGCAGATATATCCCTTCGCCGGCGCCGGGGCCGGCGCGCAGGGCCCGTCCAGCTGCGCCGAATTGGTCAGCATGTCCTTGGCCACGTTCGTCTGGAAGTACCGGAACGCATACCAGTACTTCTGCGTGTTGAAGATCTGGTTGCCGAACGTCCCGAACACCGTGGCGCTCACCTCCCAGTTGCCGCGCCGCACCGCCAGATCGAGCCCGGCGGTGAAATCGGGGTGCGGGCTGCCGATATACGTGCGGTCGGCCGCGGTGATCTGGCCGTCGCCGTCCAGATCGCGGAACTTGATGCGGCCCGGGCGCGCTCCCTGACTCCAGTACGGCGCGGCGTCCAGCGAGTCGACGTAGTACCCCTCGGCGATCAAGCCATAGAAGGAGCCGAGCGGGTGGCCGAGGTCGTTGCGCACGGCGTTCTGCTCGCGGACCACCGAGGACCCGCGACCAAAGAAGAACGTCTCCACGCCGTCGATCTTGGTGATTTCGTTCTTATAGTGGCTGCCGTTGAACGCCACGCTCCACACCGTGCTCCCGATCGTGCTGTGATAGCCGACCGAGAAGTCGATCCCGGTATTCCGCATGCTGCCGATGTTGAGGATCGGCGGCGCCGCCGAGCCCCCCGCTGCCGGCTGCGGCGCGTCGAAGAGCAGATTGCTCGTGTTGCGGCGGTAGAGGTCCACCGTGAAGTTGCCGCGGCTGTTGGCGAAATCGAAATCGAGCCCGACGTTGGTCGAGTGGTTCTCTTCCCATTTGAGCGTCGTGTTGCCGAGCGCGGTGGCCTTGAAGCCGGGCACAATCGTGGACCCGGTGCCGCCGATGTCGTAGAAGGTGTCGCCCCGGCCGCCGCCGTACTGGTTGAAGATACGGAACGGCACGTTCTGGTTGCCGGTGACGCCCCATCCGAAGCGCAGCATGACGTTCTGAATCGGGAGACTCTGGAAAAACGATTCCCGTGAGAGCCGCCACCCGGCGCCGATCGCCGGGAAGGTTCCCCAGCGGTTGGTCGGTCCGAACGTGGACGAGCCGTCGCGCCGGATCGTTCCGCTGAGATAGTACCGCTCGCCGTAGTTGTAATCCGCCTTGCCGAAGAACGACAGCAGCGCCCGTTTGCTGCCCGAGCTGCTGACGTTTTTGGAGTTCGGATCGCACAGGGCGTCGTCGATGTACCGCGAGTTGACGTCGTTCTTGCGCAGGCTGGCGCAGTTGCCCGCCTCGAAGCGGAAATTGGCCTTGATGGCTTCCTGACCCAGCAGCACCGTGAGGTTGTGCTGGTTCATCGTCCGCGAATAGTTGAGCGTATTGGTGATCGTCAACTCCGTGAACCCGCTGTAGTTCTCGTTGATCCCGTCGATGTTCGTCGGCTCGTGATCCTCGGGGGTCGCGGGCGTGTACCCGTGGAACGAACCCTGGAGGAGATTGAAGCCGAACTTGGATTTCAGCGACAGCGCGTGGCCCGCATCGACCGTTCCGAATATGTTGCCGAACATGCGGTCGTTCGTCGCGATGTTGTTCTGCGCGAAGTAGTTGACCTTTGCCGGGTTCGACTGGTTGCCGAGCGTCAGCGACTTGCCCGAAGCCCAGTTGCCGCCGATGTCGTGGACCGGGATCACCGGCTGCATGAAGATGTTCTTGCCGACGATCCCGCCCTCGCCGACGTTGTCATCGATCAGTCCCTCGGCGCCATGGTGTTGTTCGCGCGAGAGGGAGATGTTCTCCCCGAGGCTGGCGCGGCCCATGTTGAACGTCGTATTGAGCCGCGCACCGCCCCGCTGGAACCGCGTGAATTTCGCCGTGCCGTCCTGGTCGAGATAACTCAACGACAGGTGGTACGCGTTGTTATCCCCGCCGCCTGATACCGCCAGGTTCGCGTCGCGATATTGGCCCGTGCCGAAGACCGCTTTCCACCAGTTGGTCCCGGGGCTCCCGGCCATGATCAGATTGTTCGGGTAGGAGTAGGTGGACGGATCCACGGCCGTCGTACAGGTCCCACCGACGGTGTTGCAGCTCTGGCCCACACCGTCGTTTGGCCAGATGTAGGGGGGCACGCTGGGACTATTGGGATCGCCGTAGATGTTCCTGGGGACCCCCGTCCCGGCGTTGACGTACGACGTCTTCACGACCTGAAAGTACTCGAGCGAATTCTGCATCAGAATGTCGTCATAGCCGTGCGTCGGCGTGGCGACACCGGTCCGGACGTCCAGCGTCACCTGCTGCTGCCCGGGCCGGCCTTTCTTCGTCTCGATGATGACCACGCCGTTGCTCGCGCGCGAGCCGTAGATCGACGTCGCCGAGCCGTCCTTCAGGACCTGCATGGAGGCGATGTCGTTCGGGTTCAGGAAATTCAGGTACGATTCCTGTACGGGCGTCCCGTCCACGACGTAGAGCGGGTCGTTGTTCTGGAAACTCGTGACGCCGCGGATGCGCACCGTGCTGCGCGAGCCCGGCGCGCCGCCGGCCTCCACCGTGACGCCCGGCACGCGGCCGTCGAGCCGCTGCAGCACGCTCGTCGAGGTCTGCTGCTGCGCCCCCTCGACGTTCACGCTGGAGACGGAGCCCGTGATGTCCGCGCGGCGCTGCGCCGTGTATCCGGTCACGATCACCGGCTCCAGCACCGCGACCGCCGGATCCAGCACGATGTCGATCTGCGGACGGCTCGCGATCGTGCGGGCGGCGCCCTTGTACCCGATCAGGGCGAACAGCAGCACGCCATCGCTCGGCGCCGTGATGGAGTACTTCCCATTCGCGTCCGTCGTCGTGGTGGTGGTCGCGCCGCGCACCTGGACGGTGACGCCGGCCAGCCGCTCGCCGGTAAGCGAGGTGACGGTGCCGGAGACCGGCGTCTCCTGCGCCAGAGCCGTGCCGCTCACGGTGACCGTGAACAGCAGGCCCATTACGAGTGCAACAAGAGCACGAATGATTTTCTTTTGCATGTACGCCTCCGCCTCCCTCATTCGACGGGTCTCCGCATGGACTGCAAACCTTCCCGAGTGATCAAGTCTCGATACGTCACCAGCACCACATTGCGCGCCTTGAGGGCCGCGCTGAACCGGGGCGACGTCAGCGCCGTGAGCTCCCCCTGACGGTTCTTGCTCATATCGGGCAACGGCTGGTCGGTGTTCATGTCGAGCAACGCCCCCAGCTCCGCGTCGTCGATCCCGACGTGCGTGACGACGGCGTTCACGCCCGGCTTCAACCGATTGACGAACGCGACCAGACTGTCCGCCTTCCGATCCGGCGCCGCGAAATACTGCGGCGCGTCCATCGCCTCCCCGAAGTAGCCCGACATTCCCAGCCCGTATTCCTTGGCCAGCCGCTCCGTTACTTCGCGGAATTCCGGATAGCGCGTGGCCGTGCCCATGTGCTCGTCGACGTAATCGATCTTCACGCCGGAACGCAGCGCGCGCTCGATCTGCGCCCGCAATTCCTTCTCGACTTCGGCGACTTGTGGGTTGTGCTGGTGCAGGGCTTCGGAGGAGGGAAAGAAAAAGCCGTTCTCATCGACCAACGACGGAACGGCGGCACTGCCTGAGACCGGACCCCACCGGTAGTTCTTCCACTCCGAATTCAACGCGAGATGGATGCCGACGGAGACGTTGGGATGTCGCTTCAGAATCTCCACCGCTTCCTGATACCACGGGCACACGAACAACACCGACACCGAAACCGGCATGCCGGTCGAGACGAGCTTCTCCATCGCCATGTTGACGCTGTGACTCATGCCGATGTCGTCGGTGCGGATGAGCAGGGAAACGGCACCTGCCTGACCCGACAGCGTCAGCGGGGCGCCGGCAAGCGTGACGGCAGTGTAAATAGCACGTAACGACGGCATACGCGGCGAAACATGTCCCTGAAGGAAGGAACGACAAGACCCCCACTCCGGGTCACCTGATCAGGCTACAACGCGCGGTGCCTGCCGTCCGGGCGTTTGCGGGCGTTACTGGAGCGTTTCGGGGGGGGGAGCGAACGGAATTCGGCGAAGACGCGCACGAGCAGTTCCTCGCGGCTCTGCACCTGCAGCTTGCGATAGATGCGCCACAGATAGGTATGCACGGTGTGGGGCGACAGGCCCAGCCGCGCTGCGGTGTCCTTCTCGGAATTGCCGTCGAACACGGCGCGCACGATGCCGCATTCGCGCGGCGAGAGGCCGAGACAGCTGGCGAGCGAGCGCCATTCCCCGGGAACGAACACCGCCTGGCCGGTACCGCTCATGACGGTCTCTCTCATGGGGTTCCAATATGGTGCGCGCTGCGTTCCCACCGCCAGACCGGACCGTCCTCGGGGTCGACGACGGGACCGACGTGCACGAAGCCACACTTCGCGAGCACGCGCGTCGAGGCATTCGCCTCCGGCCGCGTGTGCGCGCGGATCGTGCGCACGCGGGCGTCATTGCTTGCAAAATGAATCAACGCGCGGGCGGCCTCGGTGGCGTATCCCCTCCCTTGCCGCGACGGCACCACGCCATAGGCGATCTCCACCATCCCCGCCGCGTCCGGCGCGCCCTTGAATCCCGCCCCGCCCACGATCTCGCCGCTCGCCTTCTCGATGATAAAGAAGCCGTGCCGCCACGGATTGGGCCCCTGCCCCCTGGCGCCGCGCAACGCGTCGAGCCATTGCGGCGACACGTCGCCGGAGACGTAAAACCCCCGCAGTCCATCCGCGGGGGTGAGGGCGGCGATCTCCTCGAATTGCTCCGGCTGCTCGATCAGCGCGAGCAGCTGCTCGGGCGTATAGGCGAACAGCGTCAGGCGCGGCGTGTCGAGCTCGGTCCGTTCATGTGGCATCGTAGCCGGCGTAATCTCCCGGTTGAATCACGTTGCCCTTGTACTGCTGATCGTCGTGAATGCCGATCTTCGACGTGTAGTACGCCCGGATCGTCGCGCCCTTGATCTGGCGAAAGAATTTTTCAGCGTCGGTCTTGGGATCCGATTCCGCGACCGCGATCCGCGTGAGCAGCGCCAGGCGCTGATCGGGCGTCGACGCCATAAACGGCTTGCCGTGCATCTCCTGCGACAGCGCTTCCACCGCCTTGATCCCCGCGCGCCAGTGCTGCGGCTCGTCCTTCTCGAATGCCTCGGCCAGCCGGGCATCGATATACGTGGCGCAACCCGCGGCCCGCGCGCCGGCCGACTGCTGGTCGGTCGGAATGATCATGTCGCTCATCTCGTCGACCAGCGCAAACTCGGCGGCCGTGAAGAACTTGGGCGGCACGGGCGCCAAGGGCGGCAACGCTCTTACCAGGGGCAGCGCGGCTGCTGCCGCTGCCGTCTGCTGGATCATTTCGCGACGCGAGATCGTCATACGTTCCCCCGCTTGAATTCGTCGGCGAGATGCTCGCACGAGCGCCACGCCAGCGCCATGATCGTCCACGTCGGATTCTGGCACGACGCGCTCACGTGACTCGAGCCGTCCACCACGAGCAGATTCTTCACGTCGTGCGATTGCTGGAACTGATTCAGCACCGACGTCTTGGGATCGGTGCCCATGCGCGCCGTGCCCAGCTCGTGGATCGACCACCCTTCGGTGAGAATGTTCTTGTCCACGCCGACGACCTCGATGCCCGCCGCCTCGAACATCTCCTTGCCGGCGTTCGCCATGTCCTCGCACATCTTTTTCTCGTTGTCGCCGAACTGATAGTTGAAGCGCAGCACCGGAATCCCCCACGCGTCTTTCTCCACGGGGTCCAGATCCACGTAATTCTCGTAGCGGGCGAGCACTTCGCCGAAGCCGCCCATACTAATGAAGGCGCCCGCATGCTCGCGGACCGATTTCTTGAACTGGCCCCCGAACCCCGGGGTGTCCCAGGCACTGTCGGGGAAGATCGAAAAGCCGGAGCCGCCCTCGAAGCCGTAGCCGCGGATGAACCCCGGCTGCTTGTCCTGGAGGTTGCGAAAACGCGGCACGTAGAACCCGCCCGGCTTGCCGTCATCCAGCGTGGGCGGCGCCCCCACCATCTCCTTAACGAGCCCCGTGACGCCCGGCCCCATGACGTGCTCGCAGAAGTTGTGGCCGACATGGCCGCTCGAATTGCCGATGCCGTTGGGGTATGCCCGAGATTTCGAGAGGAGGAGCAGACGGGCTGATTCGAGTGTGGACGCCGCCAGGATGACGACCTTGGCTTTCGCTTCGTAGGTGCGGTGGTTTTGCGAATCCACGAACGAGACCCCGCGGGCTTTGCCGGTGTTCGGATCGACCAGCACTTCGTGCGCGATCGAGTTAGTGCGCAGCGTGAGATTCCCGGTGTCCATCGCGGGATAGATCAGTCCTGTGGGCGAATCGAAGGCGGCGTGGATGTCGCAGCCGCCGGGCCGCCGGCCGCACGCGCCGCGCCCAAAGCACTTGCTGCGGTACTTGTTCTTCACGCCGTCGGTCGTCACGCCCGCACGATACGGCGTCAAAGTGCGGCCCATCCCGGCGAGGCTCTTGCGCAGCTTCACCTCGGAGGCCGTCAGCTTGTTGGGGCGCTGGAACAGGCTGTCCGGCAGGTGCGGCAGATTCTCCTTATGGCCGGAGATGCCGAGGTAGAGATCGACCTTGTCGTAGTAGGGCTCGAGATCGGCGTAGGAGATCGGCCAGTCTTCGCCGTAGCCGTCGTGGGTCTTGCCCTTGAAGTCGTAGTCGGACAGGCGCAGCGCGAGCCGGCCCCAGATATTCGTCTTGCCGCCCAAGAGCCGGGCGCGCACCCAGGCGTACTTGGTGCCGGTGTACGGATGGTCCTTCTCATCGACCAGGATGTTCTTGACGTAATCCGATCCGCCCCAGCCGCCGACGTAGGAGAACACGTGCTTGAAGGCGGAGCCCTTGGCGTAGGGCGGTTTCCGAACGTTGTACTCGTTGAAGCGGATCGCATGATATCCGGGCGGCGCTTCGCCGCGCCGCGGGTGATCGTACGGCCACTCCATCGAGCGCAGCTCGGCATTGATGTCGATCTTCTTTCCCGCCTCGAGCAGCAGCACTTTCATGCCCTGCGACGTGAGCACGTGGGCGGCCATCCCACCCGCCGCGCCGGAGCCGACGACGACCGCGTCGTAGGTGACGGACAGGTCGGCATCCTGCACCTGCGAAGCTCGAAATCGAATCAGTGTCATTGCGCCTTCCTTTGTATCGCCTAGAAACATGCACTTCGAACGGTGCTATCCGTCTCAGAACTCTAGATTGCGCAGGTATTGATAGTTGGCGCGCGCGGCGTCCAGCTCGGCCGCCGGCTCCGTCGCGCCTTCCTGCTCCACATAGGCCGGCTTCTGCTCGAGCAGCGGCACCGCCGCGAGGAACTTCTTGAAGTCGAAGATCCCCTTCCCCAGCCCGGTGTCGCTCGAGCGGTCGGCGACGGCGTCCTTCAGATGGAAGCTCCAGAACCGGTTGGGATACTTCTGGAGATACGCCATCGGGTCGCCGCCCCCGATCAGCATGTTGCCGACGTCGAGCTGGAGTCGCGTGACGGTGGGATCGAGGCGGCCGATGAAGACGTCGAGCGGCACCTTCCCGTCGATCGGCTTCTGGTGGTAGGCCTCGTTGTGGAACGCGAGCCAGATGCCCGCCTTCCGGGCGACGGCGCCGGCGGTGTTGAAGCGGTCGGCCCATTCGCGCCAGTCGTCCAGCGTCTGCTTGGTCCAGTCTTCGAAATCGGGCACGATCAGATACTCGTGGCCGAGCAGCTTCGCCGTCTCGAGGCTGCGCTCCCAGCCCACGAAGATCGTGTCGGCGGACATGTGGCACGATGGCGCGCGCAGTCCTTCGTTCTTGAGCGTCGCCGCGACCTGCGCCGGCGTGCGCCCGAACAGATTGAAGGACCAGAGCAGCTCGACGTCGGTGTAGCCGATCGCCCGAATGGCGGCGAGCGTGCGGTCGGGATCCTGCGCCATGCCGTGCCGGCACGAGTACGTTTCGAGCCCGATGCGGTCCATCCGCTTCTCGAAACCAAGAGGAGCGCGCGTCATCATGCCGCCGGCGGCCGCCGCTCCCACCGTGTGAAGAAAGTCGCGTCGTTTCATAAGACGCTAATCTACCGTTCGCTGAACAACTGAGCGAGCGATATCATAAGCGCCCATGATCAACCTCATCGCGCTCGTCACGCTCGTTGCAATCCAGGACACCTCGCTCGCCGTCATCCCGCGGCCCGTCCACATGACCCGCGGCACCGGAACATTCCTCGTCACGCCGGCCACCGTGGTGGTCACCGATCGCGCGACGCGCCAAATCGGCTACCAGCTCGCCGACTGGCTGCAACCCGCCACCGGCTATCGGCTCGCGGTGAGCGGCGCCGCCGGGACGGCCGCACGCACCATCGCGCTCCGCCTCGATCCGACGCTGGCGCGACTGGGCGACGAGGGATATCGCCTCTCGGTGTCGGGCACGCACATCAGGATTCAGGCCTACCGGCCGGCAGGGGTGTTCTACGGCGTCGAGACGCTGCGCCAGCTGCTGCCGCCGGACATCTTCCGCGCGGCGCCCGTCACCGCTGTCCTCTGGACCGTGCCGGCGGTCGAGATCGAAGACATGCCGCGCTTCGCCTGGCGCGGCGCGCATCTCGACGTGTCCCGCTCGTTCATGCCGAAGGAATTCGTCAAGAAATACATCGACCTGCTCGCGCTCCATAAGCTCAATCGCTTCCACTGGCATCTGACCGACGACCAGGGCTGGCGGATCGAAATCAAGAAGTACCCACTGCTGACGTCGATCGGGGCGTGGCGCCGCCAGTCGCTCGTCGGCCAGCAGCGCGCGTACGCCGATACGACGCAATGGGTCTACGACAAGATTCCGCACGGCGGCTTCTACACGCAGGACGACGTCCGCGAGATCGTCGCGTACGCGCAGGCGCGCTTCATCACCGTCGTTCCCGAAATCGAAATGCCGGGCCACGCGCAGGCCGCCATCGCAGCCTATCCCTGGCTCGGCAACACCGGCGAGCAGCTCGAGGTCCTCACCCACTGGGGCGTGGATCAGAACATCCTGAACCCGTCAGACTCGGCGATTCACTTCATGCAGGATGTCCTGACCGAGGTGCTGGCACTGTTCCCGGGTCACTGGATCCACACCGGCGGCGACGAGGCGCCGAAGCAGCAATGGCAGGCGAGCCCAGTGGCGCAGGCGCGCATCAAGGAGCTCGGACTCCACAGCGAAAACGAGCTGCAGAGCTGGATGACGGCGCAGATGAGCCAATGGCTCGCCGCTCGTGGCCGCGCGCTGATCGGCTGGGACGAGATCCTGGAAGGCGGCACCGAAGGCCTCGCTCGCAACGCCGTCGTGATGTCGTGGCGCGGGATGGATGGCGGCATCGCGGCGGCGCAGGCCGGCCACGACGTCGTCATGACGCCGACGTCGAACACCTACTTCGATTACTACCAGTCGCAGAACACGGTGAACGAGCCGCTGGCGATCGGCGGCTTCCTGCCGCTGGACACCGTCTACGCGTTCGAGCCCGTGCCCGCGGCGTTCGATGCCGCGCAGGCGGCCCACATCCTCGGCACCCAGGGACAGATCTGGACGGAGTACCAGCGCACTCCCAAAAACGTCGAGTACATGGTGTTTCCGCGTCTGATCGCGCTCGCCGAGGTGGCGTGGACGCCGCGGGACCTGAGGAACTTTGCCGACTTCAGCGGACGGCTATCGAGACACCTCGCCCGGCTCAGCGTCCTGGACGTCAGCTACCGGCGCCCCGGGCCCTAACCTCCCCGTTTATAGACCCGAACGTAATCGACCTGCATCGTCGCGGGGAAAATGGCATCTGACCTCGGATTGCCGTCGAAGTTACCGCCGACGGCCAGATTCAGGATCACAAAGAACTGCTGATCGAACACCCAATTGCCGTGCTGCTGCACGACGGCGCGCAGGACGAGATAGTGCAAGGTGTCATCGACGAAGAAGCGAATACTCGTCGAGTCCCATTCGACGGCGTACCTATGGAAGTCCGTGACGCCTCCCGACGCGAACCGGCGGATGTGCACGAACGGCGTGTTGCCCGAGTAGCCTGGCCCATGCACCGCCGAGCTCATCGACGTCACATCGCTGCCGTGGTTTTCCATGATGTCCATCTCGCCGCAGGTCGGCCAGCCGACCGTGCCGATGTTCTTGCCGAGCATCCAGAACGCGGGCCACAGCCCCTGCCCTGCAGCGAGCTTGATGCGTGCTTCGATGCGACCTTGATCGGCGAACATCTTGGCGTTGGTGGTAATCTTGGCGGATGTGTAGCCGCACCGCCCGTAGTAACACGGGATGCTGTCTGTCGCGACGCGTGCGACGATCTGCAGCTGGCCCGAGCCATTCAGTCTGATGTTCGCGGTGTCCGAGCGGTAATACTCCCTTTCGTTGTTGCCCCACCCGCAGACTCCCGGGCAACCGTCTCCCAGGTCGAAATGCCATTTGGTGGTGTCGATGGAGGAGCCAGCCGGTCCGGCGAACTCGTCGCTCCAGACCTGAACCCAGGACGGCGGCGGCGGCGGCGGGGGGGGCGGGGGTGGAGGTGGCGGTGGCGAGACGGTCGCAGCGCCCGACGCGCACGCGAATGCCGCCCCAGCGACCGCGAGGACGAGCCACCTGCTAGAGGCGCGCGGCACGGCGCCACTGCTCGGCGATGACGGCGTGGCCCGCCGGCGTCGGATGGACGCCGTCGGCGGCCCAATACTCGGGAGACGCCGAACGGATGCGCTGATCGAAGATTGCCTGCAGGGGAACGAACGTGGCACGGGCGTGCGACGCAACCCGCGCCGCGGCGGCGCGACGCTGATCGAATTCCGGGAACCAGCGGGCGTCCACCGCCCCGCAGCGCAATACGAACGGCTCGAGCACGATGAGGTGCACGCGCGGCAGCGCCTGGCGCGTGTCGTCGAGGAGCGCGTTGTACTGCTGCTCGTAGTCCTGCACGGTGCCCGTGTAGCCGTGGGTGAGCGTATGCCAGAAGTCGTTCACGCCGATCAGGATGCTCAACACGTCCGGCTTCAAATCGAGCGTGTCGGTCGCCCAACGCTGCTGCAGGTCGGGCACCTTGTTACCGCTGATGCCGCGATTATAGAACTGGAGCTCCCGTTGCGCGCGCTCGGCCAGCACGGCGGCGGCGACAAGCAGGGCGTAGCCGCTGCCGAGCGCGCCGGCACTGTTCGGCTCAGTCGCGTTGCGATTGCGGCCGCTGTCGGTGATCGAGTCGCCCTGAAACAGCGCCACCGTTCCTCGCTTGGCCGGCCCTTGCGGCGGGTCGGTAATCGCACCGATGGGGACCTGCGATGCTGCCGCCATCGTCGCCGTCACCGCGAGAAAATCGCGGCGGCTGATATCATTCGTCATGTCACCTCCGCGAACGGCCACGTCCGTCGTTTCCACGACCACACCACAAAACACAGGACGCCGAGCAGCAACGCGCCGAGTCCGAATGCCATCACGAGTTTCGGCGTCGTGGCAAAGATGAAGATCCAGCCGAGGAGCGCAACCAGACTGGGCAGCGGATACAGCCACATGCGGTAGGGCCGCGGCAGATCCGGCGCACGCCGCCTGAGCAACGTGACCGCACCGATCTGCCCGATGAACTGGACGAGTATGCGCATCGTGACCAGCGCTTTGATCACCGTATCGAGGGACACCATGCCGGCGAGAATCGACAGCACGCCGAGCACGATGAGCGAGACGTAGGGAAATCCGTGCGTCGGATGCAGCCGGGCGAATATCCGGAAGAAGTAGCCGTCCTTGGCCGCGGCGTAGGGGACGCGGGAGTATCCCAGCAGCAGCGCGAACACCGACCCGAACGCGGTCCACAGAATCATCGCCGTGAGGATGGTGGCGACGCGCGATCCGAAGATGCGCTCCATGAAGATGGAGACCACGAAATCCGATTGCGGGTGCGACTCCACCGGCACGAACTCACGCCACGGCACGACGCCGATGATCGAGAAATTGATCGCCACGTAGATCAGCGCCACCAGGACCGTGCTCAGCAGGATCGAGCGGGGAATGACGCGCCCCGGATCCTTCACCTCGTCGCCGATATAGCAAACGTCGTAATAGCCCAGGTAATCGTAGACGCCGATCTGCGAGGCCGCGCCGAGCCCCAGCAAGAACCCGAGCGAGAAGTGGAAGGCGCCGGGCGGGAAATCGAACGCGAGCCGCGGATCGAAGTGCAGCGCGCCGGTGACGATCACGACGATGACGGTGAGAATCGTGCCGATCCACAGGGTCACGGTGATCGTGGCGATCGATTTGATGCGGCGATACAGCAAGGCGATGTTCACGAGCCCGATCACCGTGATCACGAGGATCGTCTGCCGCGCGCTGATCCCTTTCCAGATGTAGCCGAGGTAGTGCGAGAACCCGATGTATCCGGACGCGATCTCCATGGGGCCGCTCAGGATGAACTGCCAGACGAAGAGGAATCCCATCAGCCGGCCCATGGTCGCGGCGCCGTAGGCGTGCCGCAGGTAGCCGAACGAGCCGCCCGATCCCGGCAGCGCCGCGCCGAGCTCGCTCCATACCATGCCGTCGCACAGCACGATGATCAGCGCCACGGCCCAGCCGAGCATCGCCTGCGGGCCGCCGAGCGCCGACATCAGCAGCGGGATCGTGATGAACGGTCCGATGCCGATCATGTTCGTCATGTTGAGCGCCGTCGCGTGCAGCAGGCCGAAGCGGCGGATCATGGGAGGCCCGCTCGTCGCGGGTTGTGTCACGTGTTGCGAGCCAGGCGCAGCTCGAGATGCCGCCGCACGTCCGGCCATTCAGCGGCGAGGAGGCTGTACATCACGACGTCGCGCGCGCTGCCGTCGCGGCGGATACCGTAATGCCGGATCACGCCGTCTTTCTTGGCGCCGAGCGCTTCGATGGCGCGCTGCGACCGGAAATTGAAATTGTCGGTGCGCAGGCCCACGACCTTGCAGCCGAGCGTGTCGAACGCGTGGCCGAGCAGGAGCAGCTTGCAGGTGGTGTTGACGTGTGTGCGCTGGCGGCTCTTCCCGTACCACGTGTGGCCGATCTCCAGGCGCTCGATCGCCGGCACGATGTCGTGATAGCGCGTCGAGCCGACGATGGCGCCGCTCGGCAGGTCGCGCACCACCCACGGCAGCATGTGGCCATCGCGCTGGCCCTTGAGCGCCTCGGCGACGTACGTCCGCATCCCTTCGGGTGGAGGCACCGCGATGAACCAGAACTCCCAGAGGCGGCCGTCACTCGCGGCGGCGGCCAGTGCGTCAACGTGCGCCTCGGTCAGCGGCTCCAGCCGAATGCCGTGACCTTCGAGCACGACCGTTTGGGGGACAATCACGCCCGAGAAGCTACGCCCTTTCGGGACCCTCGACGAGCTTCATGGCGCGACGTAGTCCTGCGCGGCGACGATCTGCCACCGCCCGCCGCGCTTGACCCAGGTGTCCGTGAAGCGATAGCGCCGTTGGAATTCACCGGCCGCGCCACGACCCCCGACGAAGAGCCACCCCGTCACGACGGCCGTCACAGGGCCGTAGCGATGCACGGTCATCGATTCGTTGTGCGCGGCCACGACGGTATCGGAGCCCGCAGCGACGCTATTCAGAACCGTGGCACGATCCATCATCTGGTCGTTTTCTGTATAGACAAAGCCGTCGGCCAGCAGCCGTTCGAAGACGACCCGATCGCGCTGCACCAACGCGGTCGCCCAATCGTCTTCCAGCTGCAGCAACGCGCGCGCATCGGCATCCTGCACGTTGGCGGTGAGTAACAGCGCCAGAAGCAATGCGGTCATGATCACTCTCCCAGGACTTTGATAATCACCCGTTTCTTCCGCTGGCCGTCCCACTCGCCATAAAACACCCGCTGCCAGGGTCCAAAGTCCAGCTTCCCGTTCGTAATCGGGACGATCACCTCGTGCCCGATCGTGAGACTGCGCAGGTGCGCCGCCGCGTTGTCCTCACCCGTTGCGTTGTGGCGATAGCGCTGCGGATCCCACGGCGCGATTGTCCCCTCCAGCCATTTCAGGATGTCGTCCCACAGTCCCGATTCATGATCGTTCACAAAAACGGATGCGGAGATGTGCATCGCGCTGACCAGGACCAGACCTTCACGCACCTCGCTCGCCTCGACCTCCCTCACGACCTCGTCGGTAATGTCGATGATCTCCTGTCGCCGCTTCGTGTTGAACCAGAGGTAGTGAGTGCGCGCCTTCATGAATCCCCCGTGTCGAATTGTCACAGGCAGACCGAATCCCTAAATTGGCCTGAAATATGGCGCTTCCCTTCAGGCGGCGAATCTTCGTCGTCCTCGTCGTCATGACCGTCGTGCCGACGGTGCTCGCCGTCGCCGGCTGGGTGTTGTCGGTCCGGCGCCTGCTGCCCGCCGCCGGCGCCCGCGCCTCCACCGAACGCGTCGCCGCCACCGCCCGCTCGCTGCTCGAGGGCGTGGACACCTTGCACATCACTGTGCGGGAGCGTGCACTGCTGCGCGAGCATCTAAACGAAGTTTCCGCCTCCGTGAGCCTCGCGCGCCGCGCCGAGACGTTCCTGCGCTACTACACGGCCGGATTTGCGGTGGTCATCCTGCTGCTCGGCGCCGGGGTGTTGTACGCCGCCGTCAACCTCGCCGGCCATCTGTCGCGTCAGCTCTCACGCCCGATTGACGAGCTGGTCGGGTGGACGCAGCTGATCCGTCGTCACGAGGCGCTGCCCGGCGGCCCGCCGACCCGCGGCGCCCCGGAGTTCGAGGCGCTGCGCCAGGCGCTGCGCGAGCTGGCCGCCGCGCTCGCCGCGGCCCGGGAGCGGGAGCTCGAGGCCGAGCGGCTGCGCGCATTCCGCGAAGTCGCGCGCCGCGTCGCGCACGAGATCAAAAACCCGCTGACGTCGATGCGGATCGCTGTTGACCAAATGCGCCGGACGGTCGGACCGTCGGACAGCCGGACCGCAACGGCCATGCAAGTCCTCGATGCGGAAACGGACAGGCTGGAACGTCTCGCGCGAGAGTTCTCCGATTTCGGCCGGCTCCCCGAGGGCCCGCAGAGTGAGGTCGATCTCGTCGAGCTGCTGGAAGAATTGGGACGCACCGGCGTCCCCTCCGGCGTGGACGTCCGACTCACGACGCACGACGGAGGACGTACGGTCGTTGGCCACTACGAGCCGCTGCGCCGCGCGTTCGCCAACCTCTACCGCAACGCGGCCGAGGCGATGAAAGGGCGCGGCGCCATCGACGTGACCGTCACGGGCGACGGCTCGGGCCTCGCGGTCACGATCGCCGACCACGGCCCCGGCATCCCCGCCGAGCTGCGGCAGCGGGTCTTCGAGCCGTACTTCACAACCAAGGATGACGGCACCGGTCTGGGCCTGGCGCTGGTACGCGTCACGCTCGAAGCTCACCGCGGGTCGATCAGCGTGAGCGAGACTCCGGGCGGCGGAGCGACCTTTGCCATCGTCTTCCCTCCACCATCCTCCACCAACCTCCACCGTCCTTCACCAGCCTCCTCGTGAGCCCGCGGGTCCTGCTCGTCGACGATGAAGCCAACATCCGCCGCATGGTGGGTGCGCTACTGCAATCGGACGGCTTCGAAACCGTCGAGGCGCCCGATGGCAACGCGGCGCTGGTGCGGTTGGTGGAAGACGCGCCCGACGCGGTGCTCCTCGATCTGATGATGCCGCCCGGCCCCGACGGTCTCACGACGCTCGAGCAGATCCGCAAGCGGGCGCCGCACGTCCCCGTCGTCATGATGAGCGGCAAGGCGAACCTCGCCGATGCCGTCCGCGCCACGAAACTCGGCGCCTTCCAGTTTCTCGAGAAACCGCTCACGCCCGAGGGCGTGCTGGTCGCGTTGCGCAGCGCGCTGGAGGTGGGCCGCACCCTCGCCGAGAACAAACGGCTGCACGAGCAGCTGGGCCACGGCGATCCGCTGGTCGGGACGAGCGCCGCCATGGACGAGCTGCGGGCGTTGATCGCGCGCGTCGCGCCGACGGAGTCGCGCGTCCTCATCACGGGTGAGTCGGGCACGGGTAAGGAGCTGGTCGCGTCGGCGATCCATCGCCAGAGCGCACGCGGCGCCAAGCCGTTCGTGACGGTCAACAGCGCCGCGCTGCCGCGTGACCTCGTCGAGTCGGAGATGTTCGGCCACGAACGCGGCGCGTTCACGGGCGCGACGGAGCGCCGCCAGGGCCGCTTCGAGCTGGCCGACGGCGGCACGTTGTTCCTCGACGAAGTCGGGGATCTGGGACCGGAAGCGCAGGCCAAGCTGCTGCGCGTGCTCGAGGGCGGCGTCGTCGAGCGCGTCGGCGGCGAGCGGCCGTTCGCCGTGAACGTGCGCGTGCTCGCCGCAACCAACAAAGACCTGCAGCAGGCGGTGCGCCAGGGACACTTCCGCGAGGACCTCTGGTTCCGGCTGAACGTGCTCCCGATTCACATTCTGCCGCTGCGTGAGCGGCCCGAAGACATCGCCCCGCTGGTGCGCCATTTCGCCGCACGGTGCGGCGCGCGGCTCGGCCGTCCCGTGACGTTCGACGCGGGGGCGGTCCCGTTGCTCGCCGCCTACTCCTGGCCCGGGAATGTCCGCGAGCTCGCCAACATCGTGGAGCGAATGGCCATCCTGGCAACGTCGGAACTCATCACGGCGCCCGACGTCGCTCGTGTGCTGCCGAGCAACGGCTTGATGCCGGTGCAGCAGCCGGGCGATGCGCCCTGGCGTGACATCGCGCTCACGGAAACGCTCGATCAGTACGAGCGCGAGCTCATCGCCAAGGCGCTGTCGGTCTCGCGCGGCAATGTGGCGGAGGCTGCGCGCCGCCTGCTGACCGACCGCGCCAATCTCTACCGCCGCATGCGGCGGCTTGGTATCGACCCCCCGCGCAACAACAGCTCTAACGAAGGCTGACCTATGCTCGCGTTTCTGTTGGTTCTGGCCGTTCAAGACACGACGATCGTCATCCACCCCGACAGCTCGAGCGCGACACTCGAAGCGCGCGCGTTGCCGCGGGTCGTGTCCGACGAAGTCATCAATTTCTACAACGCCGCCGGGACCACGCGGCTCGTCGGCCGGACGCGGCTGCCGCGCGGCAACGAGTGGCGGGGCAACGTGGCCGTCCGCAACGGCCCGGTGCTCGTCGCGGGCCGCGTACAGGGCTCGCTCGTCGTGATCAATGGCGACTTGCTCTTCGATACGGGCGCGGAGGTGACGGGCAACGTCATCGTCGTGGGCGGGATCGTGGACGACACCGCCAAGGCGCGCATCGGCGGCGAGGTGCGCCAGTACCGTGAGCCCCTGCTCTATCGCCTGCGCCGCGAGGGGGACGAGCTGGTGTACGCACCCAATCTGCGGCGCCGGCTCTTCAACCCGGGCGCGCACGTGTCGTGGGGCACGGCCGACTCACGCTCCTCGCTCACGATCGCCACGGGGGGGACGTTCAACCGCATCGAGGGACTGCCGATCGTCTTCGGCCCGCTGTTCGACTGGAAGCTGCAGCAGAACTTCCGGATGCGGGTGGACGCGCTGGGCGTCTTCCGCTCCGCCGGCGACCTCTCGGACAAGCGCAGCGACCTGGGCTACATGTTCCGCAGCGAGCTGCGCTCGGGCGACGTGCGCTCCGTGGGCCTCGGGCTGCGCGCGTTCGACATCGTGTCGCCCGTGGAGGACTGGGGGCTGCACGGCCCCGAGATCGGGTGGAGTGCGTTTTTGTTCGCGCGCGACTATCGCGATTACTTCCTGAACAAGGGATGGGCCGCGCGTGCCTTCGCGCAGCCCGAACGGCAGATCGCGTTATCGCTCGAGCTGCGCCACGAATGGCAGACGAGCGTGGCCAATCAAGACCCGTGGACGGTGTTCCGCAATTCCGAGATCTGGCGCCCCAATCCGCCCATCGACGAAGGACACTTCACGACGATCGCCGCGGGGGCCGTGTTCGACGGCCGCAACGATCCGGAAGAGCCCACCTCCGGATGGCTCGTGCGGGCGTCGCTGGAGGATTCGCGCAGCAGCGACGTCGTCCCGCACACCGGAGTGCCGGCGACGGTGCGTGATTCCATTCCGACTGGCTCGTATCGCTTCGACCGATTGTTTTTCGATATCCGGCATTACGCGCGCATCAGTCCCTCGGGTCGCGTGAACCTGCGGCTGGTGGGCGGCGGCTGGATCGGCGGCGATCCGCTGCCGCTGCAGCGCCGGCTCTCCCTCGGCGGTCCCGACCCGATGCCGGGTCATCCGTTCCGCTCCAGCTCGTGCAACAACGATTTCACGGATCCGGCGTTCACCGACGCGCGCGTCGCCGCCTGCGATCGGGTTCTCGTGGTCCAGACGGAGTACCGCGGGCACGTGAAGCTCAACTGGAGTTACAACCCCGGCAAGGACGAGGACAAGGAGCGCGAGGAAGGGAGTGGCGGCCCCCGGCTCTTCTGGCTCGAGGGGCTCGACGTCGTCGTCTTCGCGGACGCGGGACAGGCGTGGCTCGTCGGCAACGGGCCGAAGCGCGTGCCGGCCGGGCACATCCCCCGGTTCGACAACTGGCTCGTGGACGTCGGGTTGGGAGTCGATTGGGGTGGATTCGGCGTGTACATAGCCAAGGCGGTCACTACCGGCGAACGGCTGCGCTTCACGGCCCGGCTCGATCACCGGTTCTAGAGTGCGTCCGCATTGGTGGGTGGCCATGGTCATGGCCCTCACGCCCGCGGTGGGAGCTACGGCGGCGGCGCAGTCGCCGGCGCTCACCGTCACGTTGCAGAGCAACCTCCCGCGCGTGCGCAGCACGGGCCTCCTCGCAGACGGGAGATTCGTCGGGCTGATGCGCTCGGGGTTCCCGCTGCGGCTGCATTACCGGCTCGAGCTGTGGCGCGAGCGCGGCAGCTGGTTCGATCAGTTCGTGCGCGAAGTCACGTGGGATGCCGTGGCGCGCAACGATCCCCTCGCGGACGACTTCGTGCTCATTCGCCAGGGTGGCGCCGTGACCCGGTACGCCACGCCCGACGAGCTGTCGGCCGCGCTCGACATTCCCTACACCGTCACGCTCCGTCCCAACGCGACCGCGAACGGGCGCTACTACTTCGTGGCGCGGCTCGAAGTGACGACGCTCAACGACACCGACTTGCAGGAGCTGTCGCGCTGGCTGTCGGGTGACGTCGGACCGGTCGTATCGGGCGAGGGCAATTTCGGCCAGGCGTTGGCGCGGGGAGCGCAGCGGGTATTGGTGCGGCTCGCGGGGCTGCCGCGGGAACGGCTGGAGGGGCGGAGTCCTACGTTCCGAATTGACGGTCGATCGCCGCGCGGATCTCCATGAGCGACTGACCGCGTGCCGCCATCCCGCTCGCCAGCATCGCTTCACCCATGCAGATGTCGCAATAGGCGCCGTGGTCGGACTCGAAGCAGGTGAGCAGCGAGCGGTGCCCTGCATGCTTCGAGCAGTCGCAGTGGCAGTACACGCCATCCAGCGTCGCGGCGGCCCGGCGTGCCGCGGCGTACGCCTCCATGGCGCCGGGATTCTTCGGTATGGCGAAGTCGGGAAGGATCTTCCCGGCGGTGATGCCGGGCCGCGGCGTCGGATGCACCGAGCCACTCGCCGGACGGGTGAGGAACACCACTCCCCCGAGCGCGACCGCCGCCGCGCCCGCGACAACCCAGGGCGCTTTCGACATTACAGAGCCTCGAGCGTCGCCAGCACATCGGCTCCGTAGAAGAGCCGGATGTACTTCGCCTGCGTCCGCGTGAGGCGGCGGACCGCCCACGAGAGGTGCACGAAGTGCGGCTCGTGCGGCGCGCGCAGGGGATGCATGCCCACTTCCTCGGGCAGCAGGTTGCCCTTGCGGGTGTTGCAGCTCGAGCAAGCGGTCAGGACGTTCGTCCAGGCATTCGTGCCGCCCCGGGAGAGGGGCACGAGATGGTCGCGGGTAAGGCACTCGCGCTGCCGCAGCTCCTGTTGCGAGCGGCCGCAGAACTGGCAGCGGTAGTTGTCGCGCGCAAACAGGAAGGTGTTCGTGACTTGGCGGCGGAAGCGGCGAGGCACATGGACGAAGCGCACCAGGCGGATGACCGCGGGGCGCGGCACCGCCAGGCGCTCGCTATGGACCGGCGTGCCCTCGGCCTCGACGACCTCGGCCTTGCCGTCAATGACCAGCCGTAGCGCCCGGCGCACGGGCACCATGGTCAGTGGCTCAAACGACGCATTGAGGGCTAGGCAGCGCATGCGATATGCTAATACCGAGCAGCAAGTTGCAGCAAGTGACGCGTTTACGCGCTCGCTGCGGGCTGAAACAAACGCCGTAGCTCCTCGATTTGCGACTCCACGGAGGCGCGCGACGCACCTCCAGGCGTGGCACGGCTTTCGACGCTTTGCTCCCACGTGCCGAGCTGCGCCAACGCGGGACCCAGGGCCGGATGAATGTCGGTCGCGACCTTGGCGGACACTTTGTCGAGCGTGACACCCGCCTGCTCGGCCGCGCGGACCAGTTTGCCGATCAGCCCGTGACTCTCGCGGAACGGCACACCCGCTTCGACCAGCAGATCCGCGAGATCGGTGGCCCGCATCGCGGGGTCGAGCGCCGCGGCCATGCGGTCGGCGTTCACCGTGAGTGTGTCGATCGCGCCGGTCACCGCCGGGAGGACGGTCGCCAGCGTGTCGCACGCGTCGAAGAGCAGCGCTTTGTCCTCCTGCAAATCCTTCTGATAGCCGGCGGGAATTCCCTTCACGGTCGTCAGGAGCGCGACCAGGTCGCCCAGCATCCGTCCGGCCTTGCCGCGCGCCAGCTCGAATACGTCGGGGTTGCGCTTCTGCGGCATCAGGCTCGAGCCGGTGCTGAAGCTGTCCGCCAGCGTCACGAACCCGAACTCGCCGCTGGCGTACGTGATCAGCTCCGCACCGAGGCGTGAGAGGTGCGTGGCGACGAGCGCGATCGCGAACAGCACGTCCGCGACAAAATCGCGGTCGCCGGTCGCATCGAGCGCGTTGGCGGAAATCGCCCGGAAGCCGAGCGCTTCTTTCAGCAGGACGCGGTCAACAGGAAATCCGGAGCCCGCGAGCGCGCCGGAGCCGAGCGGCAGCTCCGCGGTGCGGCGGCGCGCGTCGGCGAGCCGCTGGCGGTCGCGCACCAGCGGCCAGGCGTGCGCGAGCAGCACGTACGCCCAGCGCACCGGTTGCGCGCGCTGGCCGTGCGTATAGCCGGGCAGAATCGCGTCGAGGCCGTCTTTCGCCTTCGCGACGAGGGTGCGGCCGAGTGTCGCGACCGCCGCGTCGAGCTCGTCGATCGCGCCCAGCGTCCAGAGGCGCAGGTCGGTCGCGACCTGGTCGTTGCGCGAACGGCCGGTGTGCAGCTTGCCGGCGACGGCGCCGACTTCGGCGTACAGCAGGCGCTCGACGAGGGTGTGCACATCTTCGTCGGGCGCGCCGACCGCGGCACCGTCGGCGAGTTTGTCGGCAACGCGATCGAGGCCGTCGAGCAGCTGCGCTTCCTCGGCGGGTGAGACCACGCGCGCGTGACAGAGCGCGTGCACCCACGCTTTGCTCGCGAATACGTCCTGCGGCCAGAGGCGATGGTCGACGGGGAGGCTGCGGTTGAGCGCGTCGAGTGCCTCGCTCGGTCCGAGCGCGAAGCGCCCACCCCACATCTGATGGATATCAGCTTGCTGGGACATCCGTCCGTTCCGCCTGGAGACCCGCGGCGATTCTGCTGGCGAGTCCGTACAGCCGGATGAATCCCTCGGCGTCCTTCTGGTTGTAGACGTTGTCCTTGCCGAACGTCGCATACGAAGGCTGGTAGAGCGCGTACGGGCTCTCGCGGCCGGCGACGATCACGTTCCCCTTGAACAGCTTCAGCTTGACGGTGCCCGTCACGTGGTTCTGCGTGGCGGTGACGAGCGCGTCGAGCGCCTCGCGTTCCGGCGTCCACCAGCGGCCGTCGTACACCAGGTCCGCGTAGCGCAGCGCCAGCTCGTCCTTCAGGCGCAACGTGCGGCGATCCAGCACCATCTGCTCCAGCTCGCGATGCGCGGCGTAGAGCAGCGTGCCGCCCGGCGTCTCGTACACGCCGCGCGACTTCATGCCGACCAGGCGGTCTTCGACGACGTCGGCGCGGCCAATACCGTGCTCGCCCGCGACGTCGTTCAGCTGCTCGAGCAGGTCGACGGGGCCCAGCGGAACGGCGTCGACGCTGACGGGATTGCCTTCCTCGAATCCGATCGTGACGATGACCGGCTCGTCCGGCGCCGTGAGCGGATTCTTCGTCATCACGAAGATGTGCTCGGGCGCTTCCTGCGACGGATCCTCGAGGATGCCGCCCTCGTGCGAGCAGTGCCACAGGTTGCGGTCGGTGGAATACGGCTTCTCGGCCGTCGCCTGTACCGGCACGCCCTTCGCGCGGACGTAGGCGATGAGATCTTCGCGGCCCTGGAATTTCCATTCGCGCCACGGAGCGATGATCTGCAGCTCGGGGGCCAGCGCCGCATACGTCAGCTCGAAGCGGACCTGATCGTTGCCCTTGCCGGTACAGCCGTGCGCCAGGGCGTCGGCGCCCAACGCTCGCGCCACCGCGACCTGGTGCGCCGCCGTGATCGGCCGCGCCATCGAGGTACCGAGCAGATAGGTGCGGGCGTAGACGGCGCCGGCGCGCAGTGTCGGGAAGACAAAGTCGCGCACGAACTCCTCGCGCAGGTCTTCGATGATGCAGTCTTCGGCGCCGGAGCGTTTCGCCTTGGCGATCAGGCCGTCGAGCTCGCCGAGTCCCTGCCCCACATCCGCCGCGTAGCAGACGACGCGTGCGCCGTACTGCTCGCGCAGCCACGGGACGATGGCGGACGTATCGAGCCCGCCGGAATAGGCGAGCACCACGAGGGGGCCGGTGTTGCCGTTGTGTTGTTTATGCATATGGGTGCATAAAAATACACCAGCCAGGTGGGGCACCGCAAGGGATGGTAGGGGGCGCAGCATGCTGCGCCCCTACGCCGCATCACCACCCCCACCCCTGCCGGTACTGCGGCTTGATCAGCTCAGGCGGGACGGTGGTCACGACCGCGCCGGTCGCCGGATTCACGTCGACCGGCTGCGCCGTCCGCACCGCCAGGTTGCCAAGCAGCACCATCTCCGTGAGCGGCCCCGAGTGGTCGGGGATGTTCGAGCCCGTCGGCGCGCCGCCCTTGCACGCCGCGATCCACTCGGCGTAGACCCCCTCCGTCCGCGGATACTTCTGCGCGACCGGGTGGGCCGTGACCTCGGCCTGTTTGGCGTCGTCGAGCAGCCGCGGATTCTCGCCGTAAATCCCGGCGACCAGCTTCCCCGCATCGCCGATCCACAGCTGCCCGCTCGTGTCGAACGGCCAGGCCGCGGGATCGGTGATTTCCTTCGGCCGCGGTGGGTAGAGACTGCCGTCGCGCCACACCACCGTCACCGGCGGCCGGTTGCCCTTGGCCGGGAACGCATACGTGATGCGTGAGCACGCGGGCGCGGTCTCGGCGAACAGCTTCGTCGATTCCGCTTCGATGCGCGACGGAACCCCGAGATTCAGCGTCCAGAACGATGCGTCCATCGAGTGGCAGGCGATGTCGCCGAGCGCGCCGGTGCCGAAATCCCACCAGCCGCGCCACTTGAACGGCGCGTACGCCGGATGGTACGGGCGCTCCGGCGCGGGACCGAGCCACAGGTCCCAGTCGAGCGACGCCGGGGTGTAGTACTCGTCGAGCGGGCGCTCGATCGCCTGCGGCCAGATCGGCCGGTTGGTCCACAGCTGGATCTCGCGCACCGTACCGATCAGCCCCGCTTCCACCCATTCGCGGATCAGCCGGGTGCCTTCTTCGGCGTGGCCCTGATTGCCCATCTGGGTCGCGACTTTGTATTTCCGCGCCGCGTCCTCCAGCTGCTTCACTTCCCACAGCGTGCGCGCCAGCGGCTTCTGAATGCGCGTGTGCTTGCCGAGCTTCATCGCCATCATGCCGGCGACGGTGTGCGTGTGATCGGGCGTCGAGACGGTGACGGCGTCGATGCTCTTTCCTTCTTTGTCGAGCATCACCCGGAAATCCTTGAACCGCTTCGCCAGCGGAAAGGCCGAGAATGATCCCGCGCCCTGCCGTTCGTCGACGTCGCACAGCGCGTAGATGTTTTCGGTCTTCCCCACCCCGCGCACGTCGTTCGCCCCCATCCCGCCGATGCCGATGCACGCGATGTTGAGCTTGTCGCTCGGCGCGAGACGATTGCGCCCGCGCGCCCCGAGCACGTGCGGGGGGACGATCGTGAACGCCAATCCGGTGGCGACGTCACCCACAAACTCGCGACGCGAAATGGGGTGGGAGTGTAGGGGCGCAGCATGCTGCGCCCCTACTTTTGGGCCTCTGCGGGACCGTTTGCTCATGGTAGCACCCGGATCTTGATGTTGCGGAAAGCGACCCGATACTCGTGCTCCTGCAGGCCGATGTAGCCTTCGGCGTTGCGCCCGTACCGCGGGTGCGTGGCGAACTTGCTCGCCTTCACTT
>Ga0209056_10000838_pt1 | contig 34002 bp, 40 predicted proteins | sample GraSoiAngelo_114_FD_185876 | JGI IMG/M metagenome (GOLD analysis project Ga0209056, IMG submission 185876) | Grasslands soil microbial communities from the Angelo Coastal Reserve, California, USA - 14_0903_13_40cm (SPAdes) (version 2) | ecosystem: Environmental > Terrestrial > Soil > Grasslands... | reverse complement strand
TCCCGCTCCCGGAGTGAATGGGCACCCCTCTCCTTGACGCGGAACCACTTCCCACGACATTGTTTGCGCCCGAAAACGCCGCCGGATGCGGTCGCAACAAGGAGGGTCGATGACAGTCAAGCGTGTCGCGCTTCTCACCCTGCTCTCGGTCGCGCTGTGGGCCACACCCCCGGCCCAGGCACAGGTTCTCGGCGGCGGGAAGGCTGCGTCCGACTGCTATCTCAGCTTCGAGGGGATCACGGAGACCGCACCGGGGACCGTCGCGTGCACCGATGGCGGCGGCTGCGACGCCGACGGCACGGTGAACGGCTCGTGCACCTTTGCGATCAGCGTCTGCGTCTTCGGAAAGGACCCCGTCGCCGGCTGCACCCCGGCGCCCGTCACCAAGCTCACCGGTGCGAAGTTCCTGGCCAACCGCCCGACACTCCCGGCCATGGCCCCGGCCTGCGGGGCGCCGAACAACGTCGTCGTGGCGCTCAGGAAGCACGGCAAGAAGCCGGGCAAGAAGAAGGTCATGATGGTCGCGACGAGCAGCGGCAGCCCGAAGAAGGACCCGGACAAGTTCAAGCTGGTCTGCAATCCGAGCACCGGCGGCCCGGTTCCGGGCGACAGGACGTTCGCGGTCTCCTATACCCCCTCGAACCCCAACAGCAGCCACTTCTTCACCTCGTACCTGCCGGGCGGTCAGCCCGTCGACAGCGACTTCGCCGGTACGCTCCACCTGACCGCTGGCACGCCCGGGGCCGACGGCGTAGCGACGCTCACGCTCTCCCAGGACTCGACCGTCCATTTCAAGGACATCGGCGGCGGCGCGGAATGCGTCAAGTTCCTCGTCGACGGCAGCAGTCTCTGCACCGGCGCGGGCGCTCCCCTCCCGTGCTGCACCGGCGCGGGTACGGGAAGCTGCGCGGCCCAGGGGAAGATCGACTGCGACGGCGGGGCGCTGGTCGGGACCACGATGACCCAGGACAGCATGGGCGCGGGCCCCAACGGGCCGACCACCTCGACCTTCGAGCAGGGGGCTCCCGGCCGCCCCGGCGACGGCTACGTGCACGTAGCGGCCGTGGCGGTGACCTGCGCCGGCGTGCTCGGCATCCCGGGTGCGTGCCCCGGCGGGCTGCCGAACTCGGCCGACGACTGCAACAAGCCCGGCATGGTCGACTACTCCAAGGGCTTCATGTTCGACCTGGCGCTCACGACCGGCACGGTGACCGCGACGGTCCAGAACCCGCGGCAGGGCAACCCGGCGACCATCACCCGGACCGGCCAGCCCTTCGACTGCAGTACGTTCACCGGCACGGGCGGCCCGGGCGTGCTCCTCACACCCTTCATCCTGAGCGACGTGTCGTTCGGCGGTCAGACGTTCGACACCGCGAACATCATGCAGCTCGCGGATTGACGGGCCGTCCGCTTCGTCCCCGCGGCGCCCGGCGCCGCGGGGACCGTCAGTTCAACTGATAGATCATCTTCATCTGGACCTGATCGCGGTCGCGGAACACGGCGAGCCCCGCCTTGCGCGACCCTTCGACCGCGACGAAGGTGACGTTCCCGAGCAGGTAGTCCGTGAAGCGGTAGGTGAACGACGTCTGGAAGCCGAAGATGCCGCTCGGGTCGAGGATGGAGACGATGCGCGGCTCGAGCCGCCCGTGCAGGTAGTCGGTCTGCAGCGCGACCTGTAGGAACTGCTCGACCTCGTACTCGTCCTCGAAGTTCTTCGCCGGGGCCTGCTGGCAGGCGAGCGGGAACTTCCCGTCGGGCGGCCGGTGCGCGCACACCGCAACCCCGGGGATGATCTGCCCCTCGACCTGGTTCTTGGACGGCTTGGCGAGGCCGTTGTACCGGAAGTCCTTGTGCCGGCCCGAGCTGGTGTTCCACTGCCCGTTGATCGCCGCGACCAGGATGAACGAGTTCGACGGGTTCAGCGGCCGGAAGAAGAAGAAGCGGTCGTAGCCGACCGAGTAGCGAAGGTAGTTGGCCTTCGGGATCGTGTTGACCTTCTTCGAGCCGCCCGGGACCTGCACCTGGGGGTCGAGGTTCTCGCTCGGGATGAACGCGTCCTGGTTGATGAACATCTCGGCCTCGGCCCGGATGATGCCGCCGAGCGTGCCGCTGTAATACGAGTCCGCGAGACCGGCGACCGACGTGAGCCGGCGGTAGAGGGCGGTGACGATCGGACGCGCGAACTTGCACGGCCGGCCGGCGGGCGTGTGTCCCTTGCCGAACTTGATCTGGTTGCCGTTCGAGTCCAGACAGACCGGCGTGCGGAAGCCCCGGTCGTCGATGAGCGTCGGCGGGAAGGGCGCCGTGGTGCTGATGGAGGGCACCGAGCCGAGCAGGAGCGGCACGGGAGCGGTCGGATAGGTGCGGAAGAACCAGCCCTGCACGGTGTGCTCGCGGCCGACCACGCCGGCCAGGCGCACGCCCCACCGGGTCTCGCTCCAGATGTTCTTCGGGATGCGGTCGACGATCACCACCTGCAGCGGCACCGGGTTCACTAGATAGGAGAAGCCCGGGTTGCGATGCGGGTCCGTACCCGGCTGCGAGTAGGGGAAGCCGAAGAACGCGGGCGCCGTGATCGGGACCGTGGTGTCGACCGGCCCGGGAACCACGTACATGTCGGTGAACACGCTCGAGAGCGAGCCCCAGTTGTCGATCAGCTTGATCGTGTTGCGCATCGCCCAGAACGGGATGCGCGCCTCCTCCAGGTCCTGGAAGAAGCCGGGGGCGCCGTACGTGAGGTCGAAGTTGTTGATCACGTCGAGGAGGATGATCGTGTCGGACTCGCCCCAGGCGATCGCTTGCCGCCCGATGCGCGTGAAGAAGCGCCCCTTGGTGAAGTCCAGGTAGAGCTCGTTGATGCGGTTGCGCTTGCCGAGGATGTTGCGCGGATTCTTGTTCTCGTCGTTGAAGTTGAAGCTCTCGCCCGGGATGTCGTTGCTCTCCGACTGCCGGGCCCTCGGGGCCGCGTCGAGCGCGTCGCGCCACTTCGGGTTGGCGTAGTCGAAGATGCCGTCGTAGAAGCCCCACCACGCGAAGTGGAACTTGAACTCCTCGGGGCTGATGAGCGAGAAGCCCGGCACGTCCTGCGTCCACCGGGTGTAGTCGGTCAGCTTGGCATCGAACTCCGGGTTGTAGAAGTTGCGCTGCGACAAGATGTCGCCGGGGGCGATGTCGGGTGAATGCGCCAGCTCCCTCCCGGTGGCCGGGTCCCGCGGCCCCTCGCGCGAGCTCTCGGTGGCGATGTTGACCCCCGCGTACGCGCGCAGGCGTATCTCGAAGTTGCGGGCCTCGTCTAGAAAGTAAGCGTGTACGCTCGAGGCAGCCCCGAGGACGAGGCCGAACACCACCGCCCGCGCCCAGGTTCGTCGCATGCGGGGGCCTATGGGCCGATCTACCGGCGGTTGTCAAGAACGAGCGGCGTAGTTTCCGCGCCGTCGCGCCGCTTCCGGTGGCGAGAGGCCGGGCGCCGCAGCGCGTCGACGAGAGTGCCCGCGCGGCGCTCTCGGGTGTCGCCTCCCCTGTCTCCGCGCGGCGGAATACCGTGTAGGGTCCCGGGGGCGCCGCGCGCGCCTGCGCCTCGGCACTTCTTCCGCGCCGAGGATTGCGGTGGGTCAGAGGATTGCGGCGGGTCTTGTCGCGCGCGCCCCAACTCATTTATGGAGGGGCGGACCAGCCGATGCGCTGGCCGAAAGCGAGGGGCTCATGCGTGCGCGCGTCCACCTCCCGGTTGCGGTGATGCTCGTCCTGCTCGTCTCCGGCGGCATCCCGGCCGTGAGCAGAGCCGCCGACGCGCCTTCCGACGGGCTCCGGCCCGGTGACATGGTCGATCAGCAGACGTGGCAGCGGGCGGAGAAACTCATCCCGGCCGAGGTCCTGAAGCACTACCGCGAGGGCGAGTACAAGAACCCGATCGCGAGCTGGCCGACCGACGTCTACAACTGGCCGGAGGACTTCAACGCGGGAAGCAAGCAGAACGTGGGCCGCTACACGATCGGCTCGAAAGGCGATATCCTGGACAAGGCGACCGGCGAGCGCCCGCCCTTCATCATGGGCTTCCCGTTCCCGAAGATCGATCCCGCCGATCCGAACGCCGCCGTGAAGGCGGTGTGGAACTTCTTCTACCGCACGTATTACTTCGGGCCGCTGCGCGCCGAATCGCAGCTCAACATGATGAGCCCGTCGTCACTCGAGCGGCGCCTCGACGTGGTCGTGGACTTCATGTACTACGACGGCGTTCCCGAGGACGAGCGCGTACCGAACCCGCAGAACTTCCTCTACCAGCAGCTGGTCCTGGTCACGAGCCCCTCGGACGTGAACGGCACGCTGTCGCTCAGCTGGCGCTTTCGCGATCCCAACAAGCGCGATTCCTCGTGGGCGTATGTGCCGGCCCTCCGGCGCGTCCGCGCGGTGAGCCCCGCCAACCGCTCCGACGGCTTCCTCGGCTCCGACATGAGCCAGGACGACGGCCCGTTCTTCGACGGCAAGCCCGAGGATTTCACCTGGACCATGAAGAGCCAGGTCGACTCGCTGCGCCTCGTCGATCCCCTGAACCTGGAGGGCAAGTCGTCGAACCTGTGGCTCCCGACCGGCGGCTGGCGCGCGGATTGGCCCGACCGGCCGTTCCTCGGCTACATGGATCCGCAGTGGAAGGGCGTGTCGTGGGCGCCGATCGCCGCCGGGCTCGCGCGGCGCCCCTTCTACGTCGTCGAGGGCGTGCCGAAGGACACCTACTACCTCTACGGCAAGATCGAGCTGTACCTCGACACGATCGGCTTCCAGGGCGCGTGGAACCGCAAGTTCAGCTGGAAGGGCGAGTTGCTCAACACCACGCAGGTGATGGCCTGGAACCCGCACACCGTCGTGCGACCGAACGGCAAGAAGGACTGGGTGCAGGGCTCGAACCAGGCCTTCCAGTGCTCGGAGAACGTCAAGATCAACCGGGCCACGATCGCCGGCATCAAGTCCTCACCGAAGGCGGGCTTCGACGCTCGCATCAAGTTCGATCCGAGCCACTTCGCCCTGGAATCGCTCGCGCGCTACGGAAAGTAGCCGTGGCGCCGCGGCGCGCTACCGCCGCAGCGTGTCGACCAGGGTGGCCTTCAGATGCTGGAGCAGCGTCTCGGAGTTGCCGGGGGCGTCGGTGCCGAGGAAGCCCTGCACGAGGATGCCGTAGAGCGCCGTCATGATGAGCCCGGCGTCCAACTCGGGGTTTACCGTCGGGCGAAATACCCCCTTCTGGCGACCGCTGTCGATGATGTCGGCGAGCAGGTTGCGGTACACCCGCTGCAGCTCGTACATGTGCCCGACCACGTCGTCGGGATGCTTCTCCTCCCGCAGGATGAGGCTCACGACGAACTTGACCGAGTAGATGTTCTCCGAGACGAACGCGTAGTAGGCGTCGATCAGCTTCCGGATCTGATCGACCTCGGAGAGACCCTCCAGGTCGTCGAGCACGTTGACGACGTAGGGCTCCAGCGTGCGCTGAAGGGCGGTCCGGAAGAGCTTCTCCTTGTTCTCGAAGTGCCAGAAGATGAGCGCCTTCGAGACCTGGGCCTCCTTGGCGACCTGCGAGAGCGAGGTGTTCGAGTAGCCGTGGACGGAGAACAGGCGGGTCGCGGTCTCGAGGATCTTCTCCCGGGTGTCCACCGTCCGATCAGCCTGCCCCAACCCCGCGCGGCCTGTCAATTGACGTTCCGCCGGGCTCACGCCCAGCGCGGGGCGGGCGGCCGCGCGCGCAGCGTGGGGCCGAGCACCATGCCGGCGACGAAGCCGCCGACGTGGGCCCAGAAGGCCACCCCGCCCGCCCCCGCGTGCGTGCCGAGGGCCGCCACCCCCAGCATGAGCTGCCCGAGGAACCAGATGAGGAGGAAGACGACCGCGGGGACCTCGATCACCTGCAGGAAGAAGAAGATCGGCACCAGGGTCACCACGCGCGCGCCGGGAAAGAAGAGGAAGTAGGCGCCCGACACACCGGCGATCGCCCCGCTCGCCCCCACCATCGGGACGCGCGAGCCCGGGCTCGAGAGCGCCTGGGCGCCGCCCGCCGCGCAGCCGCAGAGGAGATAGAAGAGGAGATAGCGCAGGTGCCCGAGCCGGTCCTCGACGTTGTCCCCGAAGATGTAGAGGAAGAGCATGTTGCCGAGGACATGGAGCCAGCTCCCGTGCAGGAACATGCTGGTCAGGAGGTTCGCGAGCGCGAAGTGGCGCGGCACCAGGCCCCAGTGCTCGATGAAACTCTCGGCGCGAGGGCCGAGCGAGACCTCGTAGCAGAACACGAGCACGTTGGCCGTGATGATGGCGTAGTTGACGATCGGCACGCGCGCCGACGGGATGTTGTCGCGAAGCGGGATCATGCGCCGCCCCACCATGCCCGGCCGGCGGTGGCGCCACAATGCCCCGCGGGCTACACTCCCCGCGCCCCGATGCTCCAGCACACCATCCGCGCGAGCCGCATCGTGCTCGGCCTGGCGCTCGTCGGCGTCGGCCTGGTCCTCGCGCTCCCGCTCGTCCCGGGGCCGGGGCTGCTCGTCATGCTCGTGGGGCTCACCGTGCTGAGCGCGGAGTTCGAGTGGGCGCGGCGGCTGCGCGACCGCCTGCACGCGATGTTCCGCCGCGTCACGGGGAGGGCCGATGTCCGATAGCGAGAAGGACCGCCTGGGCGAGAAGCTCCACCAGAAGGAGAAGGCCGAGGAGGACCGCTACTTCGCCGAACGCGACAAGGAGCTACTCGAGAAGCTGCGGCACGAGCAGGCCGCCGCGCGCTGCCCCACCTGCGGCACGGCCCTGGTGGCGGTCGAGCGAGAGGGCAAGACGACGCACGAGTGCCCGGCCTGCCGGCGGCCGGCGCGATAGTTGTTCACCGGCATCATCCAGACGACCGGCCGCGTCGAGCGGCGCGGGACGAGCGGCAGCGGGGCGCGCCTCACCATCGCCACGCCACGGCCCCTCCCGCGTCTCGGGCTCGGCGAGAGCATCGCCGTGAACGGCGCCTGCCTCACCGTCACGGCGCGGCGCGGCCAGCGCTTCACGGTCGAGGTCTCACCCGAGACGCTCCGGCGAACCACCCTTGGCAAGCTGGCCCCCGGGACGCGCGTCAACCTCGAGCGCTCGCTCCGCATGGGCGACCGCATGGGCGGCCACATCGTCCAGGGCCACGTCGACGGCGTCGGACGCCTGGAGAGGATCACGCGCGACGGCGACTGGCTCCTCTACCGCTTCCGCGGCCCTCGCACCCTCGCCCCCTACCTGGTCGAGAAGGGCTCGATCGCCGTCGACGGCGTCAGCCTGACCGTCTTCGCCTGTCGCGGCCCGAGCTTCACGGTGGCGCTCATCCCGCGCACCCTGGGGCAGACGACGCTCGGGGAGCGGAAGCCCGGCGACCGCGTCAACCTGGAGGCGGACGTGCTCCTCAAGCAGATCGAGCGGATGCTGCGGGCGCGTCGTCCGTAGGCGTGAGGCGCGTCGCGTGCGGGCGAGGGCGGGGACCCCGCCGGCGCTCCCGCTCCTCGGCCGACGCACGCGTCTCCACGACCGGGGCGGGCGTGCGGCCTCGTCGAAGGTCGCGGCGGCGGGGTCCCCGCCCTCGCCCGCCGCGCGGGCTCGGGCTCACGCCTGCGGACGCGCGGCGCCCTGGGCCAGGTAGGGCAGCAACGCGGCGGCGAGGTCGACGTGGGCGCCGAGCTGTTTGCCGATGCCGGAGAGCAGGCCCATGACCCGGCCCACGAGCAGCACGTCGGCCGGTACTTCCACCAAGGGGTTGGCGCGCATCACGCGCGGCATCTCGGCGCCGAGCTCGGCGATCATCGCGGGGTCGGCGAAGGAGCGCCCGTTGCGGAGCGCCCAGCCGAGGAACGCCTCGCCGAGCCAGGCGAGGCTCTCGTCGGACTCCTCGCGCGTGCGAAAGCCGAGGGCGCGGAAGGCGGCCGCGATCGCGCCCCGGTCGCCGCCCACGATCGCCGCGGTCAGGTGCGCGACGCCATCGCGGAAGCCGGGCGGGAAGTCCTTGGCGAGCCCGAAGTCGAGCAGCACGAGCCGCCCGCCGGGCTGGACCAGGATGTTTCCGGGGTGCGGGTCGGCGTGGAAGAAGCCGTGCACCAGGATCTGCTCGCAGAAGAGGTCGATCAGCCGGCGCGCCACGTCCGCGGGATCGACGCCGAGCGCGCGCAGGCCCTCGACGTCGGTCACTCGCACGCCGGGCGTGTACTCCATGACCAGCACGCGGCGGGTGCTGAGCTCGCGGACGATGGCGGGCACCAGGATGTCCGGCCGCTCGCCGAGATGCGCGGCCATGCGCTCGGCGTTGTCCGCCTCGTGCACGAAGTCGAGCTCGAGGGGTACGTACTTCTCGACCTCGCGGATGAGGGCGCGGAAGTCGAAGTCGCGCTCGAGCCGCGCAAGGACGCCGATCAGCACGGCGAAGCTCCGGAGGTCGACACGCACGACGCGCTCGATGTCCGGGTACTGGATCTTGACCGCCACCTCGCGCCCGTCGCGGAGCCGGCCCCGATGCACCTGCGCGAGCGAGGCCGACGCGAGCGGCGTGGGATCGAGCTCCGCGAACGCCGCCTCGACCGGCCGCCCGAGCTCGCGGCGCAGGAGCGGCAGGAAGGTGGCGAGCCGCCGGGGCGGCACGCGATCCTGCAGCCGCGAGAGCACCTCGACGTACTCCGCGGGCAGGATGTCGGCGCGCGAGCCGAGGAACTGGCAGACCTTGATGGGCAGGCCCTCGAGGCGCGTGGCGAGCCGGTAGGCCCGCTCGGCGCTGCGGCGATGATGGCGTGCCAGACGCGCGCCATCGCCGCGCGCCGCGGCGAAGCCGCGGCTCAACTGGATCAGCTTGTAGCCGCCGTAGATGCGGGCCACGAGCGCTGCGAGAGCGGAGAAGCGCCGCACCCCGAGGAGCATCCGCGCATTGTGCGGGGTGGTGCGCGGCGACGCAACGTCGCCTTGCAATCGCACGCGCCGACCGGCAAGCTCCGCCGCCGTGAGCGACGAGGCCATCCAGATCGGCGATCGCGTCGTGCACCTCCAGGTGCCCGGCGTGTTCACCGTCGTCGCCCGCCGCGGCGCCTTCTTCGAGGTGGAGAACGGGCGCGGCCTCCGCATGACCGTGCATCAGGTCGCGCTCCGCCGCCTCGACGGCCCGCCCCCGGTCCCCAAGGACGCGTAGCGAGCGCAGCTGCGGCCCGCCGCCGGGGCGGGGACGCCGCCGCCGCGACCTTCGACGAGGCCGCACGCCCGGCGAGTTGTGGCTGCCCGCGCGTCGGCCGAGGAGCGGGAGCGCCGGCGGCGTCCCCGTCCCGGCGGCGCGCGAGGCAGGCTACGAGGGGCGGAGCGCCGCCTCGAGCAGCGGGAGGAGTGGCGCGTAGTCCGAGACGATCCCCAGGTCGGCGGCCTTGAAGACCGGCGCCTTCGGGTTCTTGTTGATGGCGACGATCACGCCCGCGCGGCGGAGCCCGACCACGTGCTCGGGCGCGCCGCTGAGCGCGATGGCGACGTAGAGCCGCGGCGCGATCGCGCGGCCCGTGAGCCCCACCTGGTGCTGCTTCGGGAGCCAGCCGAGGTCGGTCACGTCGCGCGTGGCGGCGACCGCCGCGCCGAGCCGGGCCGCGAGCGCCGTGATCGCCGGGAGCGCCGCCGGCCCGCCGATGCCGCGCCCCACGCCGAGCACGAGGTCCGCCGCCTCGAGCGCCGCGCCGGCCGCGTCGCCGAGCGGCCGCTCGGAGAGGACGCGGAGACGCAGCGGCACCGCGGGCACGCCGACGCGTTCCACCACCGCCTGGCGGGTCGGGTCCGGCCGCGCCGGGCGGAGGATCCCCGGCCGCACGGTCGCCATCTCCGGCCGTGTCCGGGAGAGGATGGGCGCCACGATCGCGCCGCCGAAGGCGGGCTTCATCTGGCGCACGCGGCCCTCGGCGTCGAGGTCCAGGTCGATCGCATCGCCGGTCAGCCCGAGGCCGAGCCGCGCCGCCACGCGTGGCGCGAGGTCGCGGCCGCGCGCCGTCGAGGCGACGAGGACGAGGCGCGGCGCACGGGTGCGGATCGCCTCCGCGAGCACGGCGGCGTGCGCGTCGGTCGTGTAGGGGACGAGGCCCGCGCCCTCGGCGAGCAGGACGCGGTCGGCGCCGGCGCCGGCGAGCGCGGGGGCATGCTGCGCACCCTCGCCGAGCACGAGCGCCTCGACCGGCGCGCCGAGGCGCGCGGCCAGCTCCGCGGCCTTGGCGAGCAGCTCGGCGGTGACCGGCTTCGGGCCGCGCGGCCCCAACTCGGCGACGACCCACACGGGCGCGCCGCTCGCGACGCCGCGCGCCGGGAGCGCAGGCCGGTCGTCGCGGGGCGGTGCGAGCTGGCGCAGCCGTTCTCCGAGCGCGCGCGCGAGCGCCTCGGGCGAGTCGCCGGCCAGCATCTCGCTCCGACGCGTGCTCGGCACCTGCTCGATGCCCGCGACCCAGGTGGGCGAGCCCTTGGCGCCGACGTCGTCGGACGCGAGCCCCACCTCGGCGGCGCCGAGCGTGGCGATCGACTTGGCCGCCGCGGCCTGTCGCTCCGCCTTGGTCGGGAAGCGCTCCTCGGCGAGGTCCTCGGCCGCGGTCACGACCGCGGCGAGCGGCCCGGTCACGGTCTCGAACCCCTCGTCGGTCTCGCGCTCGGCGACGAAGGTGCGCGCCGCCGGATCGAGCTCGAGCCGGCGCGCCCCCGTCACCTGGGGGAGGTCCAGCATCTCCGCCACCTCGGGACCGACCTGCCCCGTCTCGGCGTCGGTGCTGGCGCGGCCGAAGAGGACCAGGTCGGGCGCCTCGCGGAGCAGCACCGCGGCGAGCGCGCGCGCCGTGGCGAGCGTGTCGGAGCCGGCGAGCAGCGGATCGAGGAGATGGAGCGCGCGGTCGGCGCCGAGCGCCAGGCACTCGACGAGCCCATCGCGCGCGCCCGGCGGCCCCATGGTGAGCGCCACCACCTCGCCGCCGTGCGCGGCGCGGAGCGCCACGGCGGCGCCGAGGGCGCGGAGGTCGAAGGAGCTCACCTCGCCCGGCACGCCCTCGCGGACGAGCCGGCGGGTCTCGGGGTCGAAGCGCAGCGAGCCGAGCGCCGGCACCCACTTCACGCACACGATGATTCGCACGTCCCCTCCCTCACCAGATCTTGCCGGGGTTCAGAATGCCGTGCGGGTCGAAGAGCTGCTTCACTCCCTGCATGAGGGCGAGCGCCGCGCCGTGCTCGCGCGCCGCGTAGCGGCGGTTGCCGAGCCCCATGCCGTGCTCGCCCGAGCACGATCCGCCGCGCGCGAGCGCCTCCTCCACGAGCACGTCGCGCGCCGCCTCCGCGGCCGCACGCTCGGCCATGTCGGCGAGCACGAGCGCGTGCAGGATGCCGATGCCGGCGTGACCGAAGAGGTGCACCGCGAGGCCGCGCTCGGCCGCGACCGCTTCGCAGCGCGCGACCAGCCGCGGGAGCGCGCCGATCGGGATGGCGAGGTCGGCGCGCACGGTCGCCGTGTCGGGCCGCAGCGCCGCGATCGAGCGCGTGGCGTGCTCGCGGATCGACCACGCGTCGCGGCCGCCGGGGAGCACGAGCGGCTCGCCGCCCCCACCGCGGAGCACGTCCTCCGCCGCCGCCCACGCCTCGGCCACGCCGGCCTCGCTGCCGTGCACCTCGACCAGCAGCGTGGGCGTCTCGGCGAGGCCGAAGCTGCCGAAGCGGTTCAGGGCCGCGACCGTGCGCGCGTCGAGGAACTCGACCGCCGCCACGTCGACGCCGAAGCGGATCAGCTCCGCGGTCGCGCGCGCCGCCGCGCCGGCGTCCCGGAAGCGGAACCCGCCCTGCCGCCGAGCCTGGGGCAGGCCGGCCAGCGCGAGCGTCAGCTCGGTCGCGATCGCGAGCGTGCCCTCGGAGCCGACCACGAGCCCGAGCAGGTGGTAGCCGGACGCGCTCTTGCGCGCCCGGTTGCCGAGCCGGAGCACCTCGCCCGTTCCCGTGACGATGGTCGCCGCGCGCACGTGGTCGCGCGTGCCGCCGTACTTGACCGAGTAGATGCCGCTCGCGTTGTTGGCGGCCATGCCGCCGATAGTGGCGACGTCGGCGCTCCCCCCGGGCGAGGGCGGGAAGAAGAGGCCGTGGGGGCGGAGCTGGCGGTTGAGCGCCGCGTAGACCACGCCCGGCTGCACGTCGACCTGGAGGTCCTCGGGACGGATCGCGACCACCTCCGCCATGCGCGCGCAGTCGAGCACGATGCCGCCGCGGACCGGGATCGGGTTGCCCTCGAGGCTCGAGCCCGCGCCGCGCGCGGTGAGCGGGATCGCGTGGGCGGCAGCGAGCTTCACGACCGCGACCACGTCGTCGGTCGAGAGGGGCCACACGACCGCGTCGGGGCGCGCGCCGGGGAGCGAGGAGGCGTCGCACGCGGCGGCGGCGAGGTCGGCCGCGCGCGTGGAGCAGCGGTCGGGGAGCAGAGCGGCGAGGATGCGGAGCGGGGCCGCGTCGAGGGCCATGGTACGGGCGTAGCGATTCCGGCGGGCGAGGACAAGGGTCGTTTCATCTGCTAAGGAGCTGAACCGGTGGTCGAAGGGGAAGCCAAGGTTCCGGGTTCATGCTTCTGTGGAGCCGTGCGCTTCTCGGCGCAACTGCCGAGCCTTTTCTGCGGGCACTGTCACTGCTCGATGTGTCGCCGGAGCCACGGCGCCGGCTATGTCACCTGGTTCGCGGTGCCACGGGCGCAGTTCGTGCTCGAGTCGGGTGAGGCCGAGCTTGCCCGGTTCCGCTCATCCGACCACGGCACGCGATCGTTCTGCAGGCGCTGCGGGAGCTCGCTCTTTTGCGAGTCGACCCGCCACCCGGACCAGATCGACATCGTTCTGGCCAACACGCACGGTCCGATCGACCGGCCGCCCCAGTTTCACGTCTACTTCGACGATCGGGCCGATTGGGTCGTCGTCAACGACGGCCTTCCGCGGCTCGGGGGCCCTACGGGTCTGGAGGCGATCAAGTGACTACCGCTCCAACAACCGCCTGAGCTCCCGCACCTCCTCCTCCAGCTCGCGGCTCCGCCGCTCCAGCCGGAGGAGATACACGAAGAGCCCGATCCACACCGCGGCATACGCCGCAAACAGGTACGGCAGGTTCGTCACGCCGCCTCCCCTCCGCGCGCCAGCGCCTCGCGCCGGAGCGCCGCGAGCTCCTCGCCGAGGCGCGCGGTGCGCATGCGGAGCGCGATAAGCCACGCGGCCAGGAGCACGAGAGCGAGCGCCGACACGCCGAGCCCCGCACGCATCCACGGATCGACCAGCCCCGAGCCGCCCTCGTTGCGCGTGATGACCGCCGGGTGGATGCCGCGCAGCAGGCGGACCGACACCATGATGATCGGGACGTCGAGCACGCCGATGATGCCGAGCACGGCCGCGTAGCGCCGGACCGCGTCGTCCTCGCCGCCGAAGGCGCGGAGCATGAGGTAGCCCGCGTAGATCGCCCAGAGGATGACGGTCATGGTGAGGCGCGGGTCCCACGTCCACCACACGCCCCACACCGGCCGCGCCCAGATCGGCCCGGTCACCAGGACGAGCGTGCAAAAGAGCACGCCCACCTCGGCCGCGGCTTCGGCCAGGCGGTCGGCCGCGCGCGCGCCGTTCCAGAGGTAGACGGCGCTCGCGCCGGCGACCAGGAAGAAGCCGAGGAACGCGACCCACGCGGAGGCCACGTGGAAGTAGAAGATGCGCTGCACGATGCCCATCTCGCGCTCGGTCGGGACCGCCATGAACACGAGCCAGAGCGCGGCGAGCATCGAGGCGCCCACCAGCGGCGGGAGAGCACGGCGCATGCTAGGAGGCTGTCCGAGTAATCATGTCGGCTGCGGCACACGATCCGGGGGCTGCGAGCGGGGTGCTCGCTCCTCCCTCCTGCGGCGTGCCTTCAGGCACGCCTCGTCGGTCGTCGCTGCGCTTCCCGCTCTCGCTCCCCGGCTCGTGCGCCTCGCTCGCCATGATTACTCGGACAGACTCCTAGTCCCGAACAACATACGCGAACAGGAGCCAGCCGGCCACCGTGAAGATCACGTCGAAGGCGAGCAGCACGGCGACGGCCTCGCGCGCCGCGCCGAGGCCGCCCGCCAGCACCGCCTCGGTCGCCTGCACGGCGGCGATCAGGAGCGGCAGGGCAAGCGGCAGGAGGAGGAGGGGGAGCAGCGTCTCCCGCGCCCGCGTGCGCGCGGCGACGGCGGCGAAGAGGGTCGAGAGCGCGGCGAAGCCGACGTTGCCGAGCAGCAGCACGGCGAACAGCCCGGGCAGGACGGGCCAGAGGTCGGCGTGCAGGAAGAGCCCGGCCAGCGGCACCACCACCCCCTGCGTCACGGCGAGCAGGATCACGTTGGCCGCGAGCTTGCCGGCGTAGATGTCGGCCGGATCGACGGGCGCGGTGAGGAGGCCCGCCAGGCAGTCGTTCTCGCGCTCGAGGAGAAAGCCGCGCTGGATGCCGGCGAGGCCGGTGAAAACGAAGCTCACCCACAGGACCGCGGGCGCGAGCGCGGGCGCCGCCTCGGGCGTGGGGTCGTGCGCCACGGTGAGGACCACCAGGAGGAGCACGCCGAGCACGAAGACGCTCGCCAGGCTCTCGCGCGTGCGCCACTCGATGCGCAGGTCCTTCGCGAGGATGGCGAGCGCGCCGCGCATGGTCAGGCGCGACCCACGACGACGGCCTGCCAGGCCGCGGCGACCACCACGGGCTCGGGCGCGCCCTCCTGCGTCCATGCGACGCGCCCGCGGTGGAGGATGGCGAGCCGGGTCGCGACCGGTGCGGCGCGCTCGAGGTCGTGTGTGGTGAGCACGATGGCATGGCCCGCGGCGCGCAGCTCGCCCAGGCGGTGCTGCAACGCCGCGACCGCCTCGGGGTCGAGGCCGGCGAAGGGCTCGTCGAGGAGGAGGAGGTCCGGCCCGTGCAGCAGCGCGCGTGCGAGCGCGAGCCGCTGCGCCATGCCGCGCGAGTAGGCGCGCACCGGCCGGCGAGCGGCTGCCTCGAGCCCCGCCCAGCCGATCAGCTCGGCGATGCGGGCCGCCGCGTCGGGCACGTCGAACAGGCGCGCGTAGAACGCCAGGTTCTCGGCCGCGGTCAGATCCGGATAGCAGAGGCTCTCGTGCCCGACGTAGCCGATCCGCCGGCGAAGCGCCGGCGGCGCCGCGCCCGCGTCGGTGCCGAAGAGAGCGAGCCGGCCGGCGCCCGGCCGGAGCAGCAGGGCCAGGATGCGGAGCAGCGTCGTCTTGCCCGCGCCGTTCGGGCCGAGGAGCACCACCGCCTCGCCCCCCCGCACGACGAGATCGACGCCCGCCAGCACCGGCGTGCCGGCGAAGGCCCGCACGAGGCCCTCGGCGTGGATCGGCGGATCGCTCACTAACGGACGACCGCTCCCGGGGCGACCGCGTCGTCGGGCCGGAGGAGGACCACGCGCTCGCCTTCGGAGGCGGCCAGCACCATGCCCTGGCTCTCGACGCCGCGTAGCTTCGCGGGCTCGAGGTTCGCGACCACCACCACCTGGCGCCCGACCAGCGCCGCGGGCTCGTAGTGCGCGCGGATGCCGGCCACCAGCTGGCGCTCCTCGCCACCGCCCAGGTCGACACGCAGCACGAGCAGCCGGTCGGCGTTCGGATGCGGCTCGGCGGCGCGGATCGTCCCGACCTTCAGCTCGATCGCGCGGAACTGCTCGATCGTGATCATGATCACCCCTCCCCTCGCTCGAGGGCGGCCATCGCCTCGAGCGCCTGCGCCTCGAAGCGGGCGCGCATGCCGGCCAGGTCCTCGTCGGAGAGCTTGCCCATCTGGTGATCGAGCTCCGCCTCCTTGATGCCGGCGAGCGCCTGGCGCTTCTGGCGCTCCCAGCGCTCGCGCTCCGCGTCGCCCCCGGCCGCCGCCGTGGCGCGCGGCCGGAAGAGCGGCGCCGCGACGAAGACCGAGGCCGCGGCGATCACCGCGAGGCCGAGCAGGTAGCCGGCGAGCGTCATGGCTCGCGGTCCATGTCCTCGAGCTCGCGCGCGAGGCGCTGGCGCAGCTCGCCGGCGACGGGCGACGGCGCGGCGGGTGGAGGCGCCGGCGCCCGCACCCAGCGGCGGATGACGAGCGTCACACCGGACGCGCCCGCCAGGATGGCAGCGAAGGGCGTCACCCACGCGAGCCAGTTGAAGCCGCGAAAAGTCGGCGAGGAGAGCACCTTCTCGCCGTAGCGGGTGCGGAAGGCGGCCAGGATCGCGTCCTTGTCCTCGCCGCGCGCGAGGCGCTCGGCGATCTCCTTCTTCATCGGCTCGCCCGACGGACACCCGAGGTGGTTGCAGGCGTGGACGGTGAGCCCGCAGCCGCACTGGCAGGTGAGCGACTCCTCGACCTCCTGCTGGGTCGCGGCGACGGCGGGCGCCGCGAGGATAAGCGCGAGCGCGAGGACCGTGCGCCTCACTCGGCCGGCACCTGCGCTCGGCCGAGCTCGTACGCCACCGCACGGCGCTCGGCCGCCGACGGCCACATCGTGACCAGCGTGCCGCCGGCCATGATGACGCCGCCGATCCAGAGCCACGACACGAGCGGATTCACGTAGGCCTGGAGCGTCACCAGCCCCGAGGGCGGATCGTATGAGCCGAGCACCAGGTAGAGGTCCTCGCCGAGCGTCGAGCGCATCGCCACCTCGGTGGTGGGCTGCTGCGGCTTCTTGTAGAAGCGCTTCTCGGGCGCCAGGGTCGCGATCTGCCTCCCGTCGCGCCACACCGACACCTCGGCCGCGAGGCGCGAGAGGTGCGCGTTCTCCTCGCTCGTGACGCGTTCGTAGCGCAGGCGGAACTTCCCCGCCACCATCTCGTCGCCCGGCTTGAGCGTCTCCTGCGCCTCGATGCGGAACGCGTTCGACCCCGCAATGGCGACGAAGATCGACACCACGCCGACGTGGATCAGGTAGCCGCCGTAGCGCCGCCGGTTCTTCCCGACCAGCCGCCCGAGCGCGCGCGGCGCGCTCTCGTGGAGCATCGCCTGCCGGGCGCGCATGCCGCGCCAGAACTCCTGTCCGATGGTGCCGAGGACGAAGACGCCGAGCGCGAAGGTCGCGAACGCGTACCCGAGCGGGACGCGCGCCAGGGCGAGCGCCGCGGCCGCCACGACCCCCGCCGCCACCGGTCCGGCGAAGGCGCGCCGCAGATTCCGCGGCGAGGCGCGCCGCCATGCAATCGCCGGCCCCACGCCGGCGAGGAAGAGGAGGACGAGGCCGAGCGGCGCGTTCACGCGGTTGAAGAAGGGCGGCCCGACCGTGATCTTCACCCCCCGCACCCACTCCGAGAGCACCGGGAAGACCGTCCCCCAGAAGACCGCGAACGCGATCCCCACCAGCACCAGGTTGTTGAACAGGAACGCCGCCTCGCGCGAGAGGAACGACTCCATGGTGGCCGGCGTGCGCAGCTCGGGGAGCCGGTAGGCGAGGAGGCCGCCCGCCACGAGCAGCACGAAGACGAGGAAGCCGATGAAGAACGGCCCCAGGCCCGACTGCGTGAAGGAGTGCACGGAGGAGATGACGCCGCTCCGCGTGAGGAACGTGCCGAAGATGGTGAGCGCGAAGGTGAGCAGCACGAGCACCACGTTCCACACCCGCAGCATGTCGCGCTTCTCCTGGATCATCACCGAGTGGAGGTAGGCGGTCGACACCAGCCAGGGCATGAAGGCCGCGTTCTCGACCGGGTCCCAGGCCCAGTAGCCGCCCCAGCCGAGCACCTCGTAGGCCCAGCGCGCGCCGAGGAGATTGCCGAGCGAGAGAAAGGCCCACGAGAAGAGCGCCCAGCGGCGCACGCTGCGCGTCCACTGGTCGCCCAGCTGCCCGGTCGCGAGCGCCGCAATGGCGAACGCGAAGGGCACCGACGCGCTCACGTAGCCCGTGTAGAGCGACGGCGGGTGGATCATCATCCAGTAGTTCTGGAGGAGCGGGTTCAAGTCCGCGCCCTCGCGCGCGGCGACCGGCAGGCGCTCGAAGGGATCGGTCACGAAGACGAGGAGGGAGAGGAAGAAGACCGCCACGGTCATGAGGGTCGCGGTCACGAACGGCATGAGGGCGCGGTTCCGCTCGCGGTTCTGCACCTGCACGATGGTCGTGAAGAGGGTCAGCAGGAGGCTCCAGAAGAGGAGCGACCCCTTCTGCCCGCCCCACAGCGCGGCGACCGTGTACTGCGTGGGGAGCGTGCTCGAGGAGTAGGCCGCCACGTACTCGAGCGTGAAGTCGTGGCGGAGGAGCGCGCGCAGGAGGATCGCGGTTGCGATCACGACCAGCCCGAACACGGCGTAGGCGGCGTGCTCGGCGGAGCGGACCAGGTGCGCGCGCCGGCGGAGCCCGCCGGCCACGCCCGCGAGCACGCCGTACGCGGCGAAGAGGAGCGCCAGGCAGACGGCGAGGCGGCCGACCTCGGGCATGGCTCAGGAGCCCGCTCGCGGCGCGGCGCCGCCGACCGCGGGCTCGTACTTGGACGGGCAGCTGGTCATGATCTGGCGCGCGGCGAGCCCACCCTGCTGGTAGCGCCCCTCGACCACCACCTCGCGCCCCTCGGAGAACATGTCGGGCCGGATGCCGCGGTACGCGACCGGAACCGGGCTCCCCCCATCCTTGGTGGCGAGCTCGAAGGCGAGCTCGTTGGTGTGCGCGTCCCAGCTGACGCTGCCCTGCTTGACCCAGCCCTTCACGCGGAGCGTCTCGCCCAGGAGCGCGTCGCGGCGCGCGACGAACTCGGAGAGCTCGAAGTAGTACATCGAGGTGGTGCGGATACCGGCGTAGACCAGGTAGGAGACGGCGGCCGCGATCAGCGCGGCCCCCACGATGAAGCGGCGTCGATTCAGCACGCGAGCACCCTGGCTGAGCGGCATTCGACCCTACGGCAAGGGCCACGGCGGTGCAAGATGAGCGTCACTCGTCGTCCGCCGCGTCCTCCGCCCCCGCGCGGGCGGGCCCGAAGGCGACGCCCCGGCGCGAGCCGCGGATGAAGGCGAGCAGGTAGTCGACGTCGGGCGAGCGCACCTCGGCCTCGACGCGGGCGATCGCGGCCGAGAGGTTCGTGCGCGCGCGGAAGAGGATGCGGAAGGCGGTGGCGAGCGCGCGTATGCGCTCGCGGTCGAAGCCGGCGCGCCGCAGCCCGATGCGGTTGAGGCCGCGCACCGTGTGCGTGCCGTCGATGATCGCAAAGGGCGGCAGATCGCGCGAGGCGCGCGAGAGCCCGCGCATGATGACCAGCCGCCCGACGCGGCAGTGCTGGTGCACGACGCAGTTGCCGGAGATGAAGGCCTGGTCCTCCACCACCACGTGCCCGCCCAGGGTGGCGCCCGTCGCCATGATGACGTTGCTCCCGACCCTGCAGTTGTGGCCCACGTGCGCCTGCGACATCAGGTAGTTGTCGTCGCCGATCTCGGTCCACGTGCCGGGCTCCGTGCCGCGGTGCACCTCGGCGTGCTCGCGGAAGACGTTGCGGTCGCCGATGCGGAGCCCCGTCTCGGCGCCGCGGTAGGCGAGGTCCTGCGGCTCGTGGCCGAGCACGGCGCCGGGGTGGATGACGTTGTCGGCGCCGATCTCCGTGCGGCCGGTCAGGTACGCGCCGGCCAGCACGCGCGTGCGCGGGCCGATCGCGACCGGCCCGTCGATGACGACGTAGGGGCCGATCTCCGCGCTCGGGTCGAGCACGGCGCCCGGGTCGACGATCGCCGTCGGGTGGACGGACACTAGCGCTCGCGGCCCGGCGGCGTCCCGCCCGGCGCGTCCGGAGTGTCGGGCTCGGAGGGGACCGGCTCGCCCGGGATGCGATAGCGCTCGTCGGCCCAGGCGGCCAGGTCGAGCACCCGGCAGCGGTCGGAGCAGAAGGGCCGGTGCGGGTTCCCCTCCCACGGCGTCTCGCGCCGGCACGTCGGGCAGCGGACGGAGCGCACGAGAGCCGAGTCTAGCGGCTCGCGCGCCGCGCTGCCAGGCTGCGATTGATTCGCGTCCGCCCTTCGCGTAGCTCTCCCCGCGGTGGAAGCGCCCCCCTTCCTGGCGGCGTGCCGCCGCGAGCCGGTGCCCCATACGCCCGTGTGGCTCATGCGGCAGGCGGGCCGCTACATGCCCGAGTACCGCGCCGTGCGCGAGCGCCTCGGCTTCCTGGCGCTCTGCAAGTCGCCCGACGCGGCGGCGGAGGTAACCGTGACCGCCGCACTCCGCCTCGGCGTCGATGCGGCGATCGTCTTCGCCGACATCCTCCTCGTGCTCGAGCCGATGGGCGTGGGGCTCGAGTTCACGCGCGGCGATGGTCCCGTGATCCGCCGCCCCGTGCGCTCCGGTGCGGACGTGGACCGCCTGGCCGAGGTCGATCCGGCGGCGCTCGGCTACGTCGCCGAGGCGGTCCGCCGCGCGCGGGCGGCGCTCCCGGCGCGCGTGCCGCTCATCGGCTTCGCCGGCGCCCCCTTCACGCTCGCCTCGTATCTCGTCGAGGGCGGCGGCTCGCGCACCTACGCGCGCACCAAGGCGCTCATGACCGACCCCGGCGCTTGGCGCGCGCTCATGGAGCGCCTCGTGCGCGTCGTGGCCGCCTACCTGAACGCGCAGATCGCCGCGGGCGCGGACGCGGTGCAGCTCTTCGACAGCTGGGTCGGCTGCCTTTCGCCCGCCGACTACCGCGCCCACGTGCTGCCGCACGTGCGCGCCCTGATCGCCGCGCTGACGCCCGGCACGCCCGTCATCCACTTCGGCACCGGGACGGCAGGGCTCCTCGAGGCGATGCGCGCCGCGGGCGGCGACGTGATCGGCCTCGACTGGCGCGTCGACCTGGACGCGGCGTGGGCGCGCCTCGGCCACGACGTGGCGGTGCAGGGGAACCTCGACCCGGTGGCGCTGCTCGCGCCCATCCCGGAGATCCGCGCCCGCGCCGCCGCCATCCTCGCGCAGGCGGCGAATCGCCCCGGGCACATCTTCAACCTGGGCCACGGCATCCTGCCCGAGACCCCGGTCGATCACGTGCGCGCGCTGGTCGACGCCGTCCACGAGCTGTCGGCGCGGTAGCATGCCCGCGGATGGGGTGCTGCTGCTCGCCTTCGGCGGGCCGACGCGTGCGGAGGAGATCCGTCCCTTCCTCGCGAACGTGCTGCGCGGGCGGCCCGTGCCGCCCGAGCGCGTCGAGGAAGTCGTCCGCCACTACGAGGCGATCGGCGGCCGCTCGCCGCTGAACGACCTGACCTTCCGCCAGGCGCACAAGCTCGAGGCGACGCTCGCCGCCACCGGCCCGGCCCTTCGCGTCTACGTCGGCATGCGCAACTGGGAGCCGTACCTCGCCGACACGCTCGCGCGCATGGCGGGCGACGGCGTGCGGCACGCGGTCGGCGTCATCCTCTCGCCGCACGCGAGCGAGGCGAGCCGCGAGCGCTACCTGGAGGAGGTGGAAGCCGCGCGTGCCGCGCTCGGGGCGCGCGCGCCCGAGGTGCGCTGGGTCGGCGCCTGGCACACGCACCCGCGCTTCGTGACCGCGGTCGCCGACGCCGTGACCGCGGCGGTGGTGACGCTCCCGGCGGCCCGCCGCGCCGCGGCGCCGCTCGTCTTCACCGCGCACAGCGTGCCGGTCGCGATGGCGGCGCGCGCGCCATACGTGGCGGAAATCGCGGCGTCGGCGCGCGCCGTCGCCGAGCGGCTCGGCCGCACCCGCTGGCAGGTCGCCTACCAGAGCCGCAGCGGGAGCCCGCACGAGCCCTGGCTCGAGCCCGACGTGAACGACGCGCTGCGCGCGCTCGCCGCGGCGGGCGCGCTGGACGTCGTCGTCGTCCCTGTCGGCTTCGTCTGCGATCACGTCGAGGTGCTCTACGATCTCGACGTCGAGGTGCGCGCGACCGCGGCCGCGCTCGGCCTCGGCTTCGCCCGCGCGAGCACCGTGAACGACCACCCGATCTTCATCCGCATGCTGGCCGAGGTGGTGGCGGAGGCGGCCGTCGCATGAGCCAGCGCGCGCGCGTCGCCGTGGTGGGCGGCGGCGTGGCCGGGCTCGCGGCGGCACACCGGCTGGTCGAGCGCGGCGTGCGCGAGGTCGTGCTCCTCGAGGCGGGCGACCGGCTCGGCGGCTCGATCGCGACCGAGCGGAGAGACGGTTTCACGATCGAGGCGGGCGCGGACTCCTTCTTGACCGAGAAGCCGTGGGCCGTCGACCTGTGCGAGCGCCTCGGCGTGCCGCTCGTCGGCACGCGCGAGGGCGAGCGGCGCACCTACGTGGTCCACGACGGCCGCATCGAGCCGCTGCCGGACGGCTTCCTCCTCCTCGCGCCGACCGACCTTCGCGCCCTCGCCGCCTCGCCCCTCTTCTCCTGGCGCGGGAAGCTCCGCATGGCGCTCGACCTGGTCCTGCCGCGCAGCACGGCCGCAGACGAGAGCCTCGCCCACTTCGTGCGCCGCCGGCTCGGACACGAGGCGCTCGAGCGGGTGGCCGAGCCGCTCGCCGGCGGCATCTACACCGCGGACGCGGAGCGGCTCTCGCTGGCGGCGACCATGCCGCGCTTCCGCGAGCTCGAGCGGAAATACCGCAGCATCATCCGGGGGCTGCACGCTTCGGCCGGAGCGAGCCGCGCCGCGGGCGCGCGCTACTCGCTGTTCGCCGCGCCCGCCGACGGCATGGGCGCGCTCGTCGAGGCGCTCGCGCGGTGCCTCCCGGAGGGCGTGGTGCGGCTGCGGGCGCCCGCCGGCGCGCTCGCGCACGACGGTGCGACGTGGCGGCTCCGCGCGAGCGGTGAGGCGCTGATCGCCGACGCCCTCGTGCTCGCCGCGCCCGCCCACGCGGTGGCGCCCCTGCTCGCGCCGCTCGATGCGGCGCTCGGCCGCCTGCTCGGCGAGATCGAGTACGCTTCCTCCGCGACCGTCACGCTCGCCTACCGGAGGGCCGACGTGCCCGGCGCGCGGGGCTTTGGCTTCGTCGTCCCCGCCGTCGAGCACCGCGCGCTCATCGCCTGCACCTACGCGAGCCGCAAGTTCCCGGGGCGCGCGCCGGAGGGGCACGAGCTGGTGCGGGCGTTCGTCGGGGGTGCGCTCCGGCCGGACCTGCTCGCGCGCGACGACGCGGCGCTGGTGGAGGTGGTGCGCGGCGAGCTGCGGGCTCTGGCCGGCGTCACGGCCGCCCCCGAGCTGGTACGCGTGCACCGCCACCGGCTTGCGATGCCGCAGTACGTGGTCGGCCACCTCGAGCGCGTGGCGGCGATCGAGGCGCGCGCGGCGGCGCTCCCGGCGCTCTCGCTCGCAGGCGCGGCCTACCGCGGCGTCGGCGTGCCCGACTGTGTGCGCAGCGGGGCGGCAGCGGCAGATCAAGTGCTCGACTGATCTCGCACTCAGCGGTCACGATCGCCACCCTCGCCCAGGGAGGCGGCGGAACGACCCCGCGGCTGGGTCCTCCGCGGCAGGGTCTGGCCCTCGCCGGCCTTCATCTCGGCGATCGAGCCCTGCTCGGAGCACCATGCCGCCGACGAGCTACGGTCATTGGAAGTACTGCCGGAGCTCGCGGTATTTGCTCGCCGAAGGAATCGCTCGCAAGGTTGATGGCTAGACCCGAGTGGGCTAGACGCACCTGGCGGCTGCGCTCGAGACGACGGCATCGAGGGTGGAGGCTCTGATGGACGGACGGCGCTCAGTCGGCGCCGGCGGGTTCGAGCTGACCTCGAGCAACGCCGGCGGGGTGCGCCACCGAGTGTACGTTGACGTACACGTTGCCGTCGCGGGCCTGCTGGAAAATCTGTGCCAATGTGGTCCCACATGTAGGGTCGATCACGTTGGCGTCGGTGATCGTCGCGTTGCTCACCCACTTCCCATTGACGTCCCAACCCTCGGGGCGGAATCCCGCCAGGAACACGATGACCGGCCCGTTGGTGCCGGCCGGGGCACAGTGGAAGTGGGCCTGGGTGACCCGCACACCGCTGTCGACGCTGAGCGTGTACTCACCCGCCGTGGCGTCATTGTTGACCAGGATTTTGAACCGTCCCGTCGTGTCCGTCTCCACGGCGGGAACCTCTTGATCCCCGGTCAGCCTCGCCTGGAACAATTCCTCAGCGTTCGCGATCGTGCTGGAACCGAGAAGCCCGAGGAGCGTACCAATGACGACCGCCCATTCGGACATGCGCGCCTCCCTTCGGTCCGGCGTGAACCGCGCACTTGCTCATTTCGAAACTGTGGAGCGTGCGCGGGCGTCACTGTGAAACGCGTGCAAGGGCTTGTCAATCGCCTGTACGTGCGATCCTTGCGCGGCAGCGGCGACATCGGCAGCTGGTACGTGCACCGCCACCGCCTCGCGATGCCACAGTATGCGGTTGGTCACCTCGAGCGCGTCGCGGCGATCGAGGCGCGCGCGGCGGTGTTGCCAGCGGTCGCGCTCGCCGGCGCAGCCTACCGCGGCGTGGGGTGCCGGACTGCGTGCGCGGGGACGAGGGGGCGGCGGACCGCCTGCTCGCCTGATTTCGCCCTTCGACAAGCACGTCGACTCATCTTGACCGGCGCTTCGTCCGCGGCGTAGATGCTGGAGGGAACGTCGTGTCGGCCGCTCCGCCTCTCCCGCCGGGGCTCGTCGCCTTCGTCAAGCGAGAGTGCCCGACCTGCCAGCTGGTGGCGCCCGTGCTCGCGCGCCTGGCCGGCGAGACCGAGCTCACGGTCTTCACGCAGGACGATCCGGTGTTCCCGGGCGGCACGCACATCGTCGACGATCGTTCGCTCGAGTACTCGTGGCATCACGCGATCGAGACGGTGCCGACGCTGCTCCGCGTCCGCGACGGCGAGATCGTCGGGCGCGCCATCGGCTGGCAGCGCGACGAATGGGAGGCGCTGACCGGTGTCGGCGGGCTCGGCACGGAGCTCCCCGCATGGCGGCCGGGCTGCGGGTCGCTGTCGGTCGATCCCGACCGCCAGGCCGAGCTACAGGTCCGCTTCGCGGGCTCGCGACTCCGCGCGCGCCGCGTCGAGCTCGCCCGTCTCGAGGACGAGCACGAGGCGATCTTCGCGCGCGGCTGGACCGACGGCCTGCCCGTCGTGCCACCGACCGAGGAGCGCGTGCTGGCCATGCTCGCGGGCAGCACGCGCGCGCCCGACGAGGTCGTCGCCACAGTGGCGCCCGACCTCGTCGAATGCACGGTCGAAAAGGTGGCGATCAACGCCGTCATGGCGGGCTGCAAGCCCGAGTACTTCCCCGTCGTCCTCGCGGCGGTCGAGGCGGCGTGCAACGAGGCGTTCAACATCCACGGCGTGCTCGCGACCACCATGCCGGTCGGTCCCGTGATCGTCGTCAACGGTCCGATCCGCCACGCCATCGGCATGAACTCGGGCATCAACGTCTTCGGCCAGGGGAGCCGCGCCAACCTGACCATCGGCCGCGCGCTCCAGCTCGTGGTGCGGAACGTCGGCGGCGGCCGGCCGGGCGAGGTCGACCGCGCGACCTTCGGCAATCCCGGCAAGATCGCCTTCTGCTTCGCCGAGGACGAGGAGAACTCGCCGTGGCCGCCGCTCGCCGCCGACTTCGGCGCACGGCCGGGCACCGACGCGGTCGTGCTCTTCACCGGCGAGGGCCCGCGCTCGATCGTCGATCAGCAGGCACGCGATCCCGAGTCGCTGGCGCGGACGCTGGCCGCGAACCTGCGCACGCTCCACCACCCCAAGCTGGTGATGGTCTTCGACTGCCTGCTGGCGATCGGCCCCGAGCACGCGCGCGTCTTCCGCGAGGCCGGCTGGTCGAAGCCAGCGCTGCTCGGCCGGTTGCACGAGCTCCTGCAGGTTCCCGGTCACGAGCTGGTGCGCGGCGCCGGGGGCATGGCCGAAGGCGTGCCGGAGAGCCTCGCCAGCGCGACGCTCCCGAAGTTTCGTCCGAACGGGCTGCGCCTCGTCCACTGCGGCGGGCGGGCCGGACTCTTCTCGATGATGATCGGCGGCTGGGCGAGCGGCGCGCTCGGCAGCGAGCCGGTGATGAAGGAGATCAGACCATGAACCGCAAGGGCGACGAGCGGATTCTCCTCGATCCGACCAGCGAGCGGCAGCTCGCAATCCGCGAGCGCGTCGCCCGGCCACCCTCGCTCGCCGGCAAGACCGTCGGCCTGCTCGACATCGCGAAGCCGCGCGGCGACGTGTTCCTCGACCGTCTCGAGGAACTCCTGCGCGCTCGCGGCATCACCACCCTCCGCTTCAGCAAGCCGACCTTCACCAAGCCGGCGCCCGCCGACCTGCGCCACGAGATCGCCACGCGCTGCGACGCCGTCATCGAAGCGCTCGCCGATTGAGGGTCGTGCACGTCGTGCAGTGTGCACGACATCGTCGATCTCGAGACGCGCGGCGTGCCGTCGGTCTTCGTCGCGACCGAGGAGTTCGTCGACGGTGCCGAGCGACAGGCGAAGGCGCTCGGCTTCGCGCCGGCCGCGGTCTACGTGCCGCACCCAGTCCAGGACCGGACCGACGAGGAGATGCGCGTGATGGCGGAGCGGGCGTTCGCCGAGGTGGTGAAGCGGCTCGAGGCGTAGACGCCGGGAGGCGCCATGGAGTTCCAGTTCGACGGCAGCGAGGGGAGCATCAGCGTTCGCGTCTGGGAGCACCCCGGGGCGCGGCGCCTGGTCGTCATCGCGCACGGGTACGGCGAGCACATCGAGCGCTACGACCACGTCGCCAGCGCGCTTCACGCCCGCGGTGCCGCAGTATACGGCCCGGATCACCTCGGGCACGGTCGCTCCGCGGGCGAGCGCGTTCTCATAGCGAACCTCGAGCACGTGGTGGACGACCTGGTGCGGGTCGTCGAGCGCGCGCAAGCCGCGTACCCCGGACGGCCGGTGGTGCTGCTCGGGCACTCGATGGGCGGCTTGATCGCCACGCGCCTGGCGCAGCGGGCCGAGCGGCCGCGCCTGGCCGGGCTCGTCCTCTCGGGGCCGGCGATCGGCCTCGGGCCGGCGATCGCGCAGATGATCGACGCCGGCTTCGTCGACCAGCCCCTCGACGTCACCGCGCTCTCGCGCGATCCGGCGGTCGGCGAGGCCTACGCCGTCGACCCGCTCGTCTGGCACGGGGCCTGGAAACGGCCGACCATCGCCGCGCTGGGGCACGCGCAGGAAGCCGTCGACCGCGGGCCGACCTTTGCCGACCTTCCGCTCCTCTGGATCCACGGCACCGAAGACCCCCTGGTCCCCATCGCGTTCGTGCGCCCCGCGATCGAGCGCCTGCGCGGCGCCGACTTCACCGCGCACGAGCACGCGGGCGGCCGCCACGAGGTCTTCAACGAGATCGACCGGGAGCGGGCGATCGACGTACTGTGCACGTTCGTCGAGCGCGTGGCGCCGTGAGCACCGCCGGCTGCGTCGAACCACCCACACGCGGGAGTGCCGCCGCCTTCGCGGCGGCGCCGGGCCCTGGGGATTTGCATCGGCGCACGAGCGGCGAGAATCTTCCGGCATGACAGGGCGCGTGGTCGACGTCTAACATCGACACCTCCGCCTACAAGGCTCGCCACTACCCGCGAGAACTGGTCGAGTATCTCCGCGGCCACGGACGACGGAAGGTTCTCTTCGGCTCGAACCACCCGGCCTGGCCCGCGAAGGACTGTATGGACGGCCTCGACACCCTCGAGCTCGATGCCGAGACCGAGGCGCTGTTCCTGCACCAGAACGCCGAGCAGGTGTTCTCGCTCTGATCAGCGAGCCGTCGCCACCAGCGCCGCGACCGGATACGCGAAGACGATCGTGTCCCCGCGCGGCTGTGTGGCGAGGCCGAGCCCGTCGCTGTCGAGCGAGTCGAGGAAGATGCGCCGGATGCGCTCCGCGTCCCCGGGCTCCGGGAACGATCGCTCGAGCAGCCCCTCCAGCTCCGACTTGAGCTGGTAGAACTTCGCGCGCGGCGCGGAGAGGCCGACCTCCGCGAAGAGCCCCTCCAGCTCCGCCAGCGTCAGCGCCCGCACGTGCGACGGATCGCGCAGCTTCTCCATGCGGTTGAAAGCCGCCGCCTTCGCCGTGTCCTCCGACGCCGCCACGTCCACCAGCACGACCCGCCCGCCCGGGGCGCACACGCGCTTCATCTCCGCCAGCACGGCGCGCGGCTCGGGGAAATGATGGAACGCAAAACGCGAGACGACGAGCGAGAACGCGCCGTCGGGGTACGGGAGCGGCAGCACGTCCCCCACCTGCCAGGCGACGTTTGCGAGCCCCTTCTCCGCCGCGAGCGCCCGCCCCCGCTCGATCATCGCGGGCGTCACGTCGATGCCGGTTGCATGGCGTACCACGGCCGCGAAGGCGCACACCACGAGCCCCGGCCCGCAGGCGACGTCGAGCACCGTGTCCTCGGGCGCGGCGCCGGCGAACTCGACCAGCAGCCGCAGCGCCTCCTCGTCGCGGATGCCGGGCGCGGTCGAGAAGGGCACGGCCTGCTTGGTGAACTGCTCGACGATGAGGTCGCGGTGCGCGGGCACGGCTCAGTCGAACTCCCGCTGCGTGATCGGCACGTGTCCCGACTGGCTCGCGACGCGCGCGAGCCAGGTGCGGATGTGCGGGTAGCGCCCGAGGTGGAAGTCGCCCTCGTGGGCGACGTGCGTGTAGGCGTAGAGCGCGATGTCGGCGATCGTGTAGCGCTCCGCGACGAAGAAGCGCCGATCGGCGAGGTGCCGCTCCATCACGTCGAGCGCCCGGTAGCCGCCCTCCATCTTCTCCCGCAGCCGGTCGGGCTCGACCTGCCGGCCCGTGAACACGTGGAGCCACGCGCGCGCCACGGCGATGTACGGCTCGTGGCTGTACTGCTCGAAGAACATCCAGCGCAGCACGTCGGCGCGCGCGAAGCGCTCGGCGGGGAGGAAGGGTGTCCCCTCGGCCAGGTAGAAGAGGATCGCGTCCGACTCGGAGAGGTGGCGGCCGTCGTCGAGCTCGAGGACCGGGATGCGCCCGTTCGGATTCAGGGCGAGGAAATCGGGCGTGCGCGTCTCGCCCTTCGTTATGTCCTTCTCGATCAGGGTGAAGCGGTGGCCGAGCTGCGCGAGGAGGAGGCGGACCTTGTAGCCGTTGCCGGAAGGCAGGTAGTCGTAGAGCTTCATCGAGGCGCGTGTACTACGACTGCGCGCCGCGGCGAAACCGCGCTTCTCCTGTCGTGGAAAGAGGCGAGCATCAGCCGGAGCGGGCGCAGCTGGCGCTTCAAGGGATCGAGCATCAGCCCCAGCTCCTCCAGTGCTACGGCGCCGATCACTCGCGCGTCTCCCCGACGACCGAAGATGACCTTCGAGGCCCCCTCGCGGCCGTCGATCTCGAAGAAGACCGTCCCGACCTCGCGGGTGACATGCGTGCCGTCAATGAGCGTGAATGTCTCCTCGCCCCGCGGTCGCACCCCGATCCGTCGGAGGACGGACGCGGGCACCACCGCATAGATGGCTCCCGAATCGACGAGGAGCTCCTCCTCGACCGCCAGTCGGCGGTTGCGCGGATTGCTCAGGCGGACCTTGAGGGTCGTGAGGCCCATCTCGGACACTCTTGCCGCGCTTGGCGCAGCGGGGCAAGCGAGGCGCATTGCCTGGACCCGGAGTACGGTTGCCCCACGAACCACCCCTCCCCTAATCTGCCGCGGTGCCCGTCGACATCGGTGTCTACCCACCTACGCGCTCGCCGAGCTGCCCCGGAAGCTCGCGGTGCTGCGCCGCGAGTGCGAGCGCATCGGCCGCGATCCAGCGACCCTGCGCGTCACCGAGGAGGCGGTGCTCGCGCTCGCCCCGACGCGCGCGCGGGCGGACGAGGCGCGCGCCACCGCGGAGCGCCGCTTCGGCGGACCCGGCTGGGGCTTCGCGGCGGGCGGCTACTGCGGCACGCCGGAGGAGGTGGTGGCGCGCATCCGGGCGCGCGCGCGGCTCGGCGTCCAGGGTGTCGTCTTCTTCCTCCACGACCGCGCCGAGCCGGAGACGCTCCGCCTCCTCGCCGACGAGGTCGTTCCCGCCGTGCGCGATCTCTAGCCGCCCAGCTCGAAGAGCACGAACGTCCCGCCGCACGGGCGCGCGACGGCGCGCGCGTCCGCGGGCGGCGTCCAGGGCGGACGGATCCAGGCCGGGCGCGTGAGCCAGAGGCGCGCGCCGCTGCGGCGGGCGAGCGCGAGCGCATCTTCCGGATCGGTCGTCGGCGGCACGAGGGCGCGGCCGTGTGCGCCGTACGCGAAGCGCCCATCGACCGCGACCAGGGCCTGGCCCGGCCCGTAGCGCTCGAGCACGAGCCGGCTCACCTCGCGCGAGCAGGCGGCGTCGAGGGGGTGGCTCACCCAGAGGGCCTGCACGACGAGCGCCACGCCGAGCGCGGCCATCGCGAGCCGCGCGTGCCGTCCCAGGCGCTCGCCGAGCGCGAGGAGGCCCGCGGCCGCCGCGGGCAGGAGGAGCGGGACGAGCGGCACGGCGTAGCGCGGGCTCGGGTTGAGGGCCAGTGGGAGCGCCGTGAACCAGGCCGCGACGGCGAATGGACCGCGCGTCCCTCGCGCGGTCCCGAAGCCCAGGACGAACGGGATCACGAGGAGCGGCCCGAGCGCCGTCGCGTCGTACAGCACCTGCCGCGCCACGCCCTCCGCCAGGCGCGCGAGGAGCGCCGCCGGGTTCGTGAGCGCGGCCTCGGCGAGCGTCGTCGCCCCCGGGACGCCGGCCAGGAGCGCGACGCGCGCCTCGCGCGGCGAGAGCTGCCAGTGGCCGGTCTCGGCGCGGAGCGCAACCAGCGCCGGCGCCATGACGGCCACGGCCACACCCGCGTAGCGCACGAGCGCGCCGAGGCGCGCACGACGGAGCCGCCAGAGGCCGAGCGGCAGCAGCAGGACGCCTTCGGGCCGCGCCAGGTAGGCCGCGCCGGCGAGCGCCCCAGCCACACCGGCCCGGCGCGCCACCAGCCAGGCGAGCAGGAGCGCCCCCGCGAGCGTCTCGGGGAGCACCTGCGCGGAGGACTTCACCAGCGCCGGGTGCACCGCGGCGAGCAGGACCGCGGCGTCCGCCGCGCGCTCCCCCGCGAGGCGGCGCACGAGCGCATGTACGAGCGGCAGCGCGGCGAGGCCGGCGAGCAGCGCCGTCGCGCGTCCGGCGAGCTCCAGCCGGAGCCCGCTCGCCGCGAGCCCGGCCACGGCGGCGGGATAGAGCGGCGAGTAGTAGCCCCCGAGCACCGCCAGCACCTTCCCGTGCAGCAGACCGCTCGCCAGCCCCAGGTACGCAGGCCCGTCGGGATGGATGAGCGGGTCGCGCAGGAGGCGCAGCACGCGCACCGCCAGGCCGACCGCGAGGGCGGCGGCGAGCGGACCGCCGGGACGCGGCTGGCCGCGGAGCGGCATGGGGGCGGACCGTAGGCGCCGGCACGCGAGGAGGCAAGCGATGGGGACCCTGCGCTCACGCCCCCCCGGGGGGCTTGACGGACGCCCCTTTCGCGCCCAGCAATGGAACGTGACACGCAAGCGCAGCATCGTCACGGCTCTTGCGCTAGCGGTCGCGGTCACCCCGGCCCTCGCCGAGCACGGCGGGCGCGCCGCGCCCCGGATGGAGCAGCGGAGGACGGCGCCGCCGGCTCCGCCGGCAACGTCCCCGGTCCGCGGGGTCCTCCAGACCCTCGAGCGCCTGCGCCTCCATCCCGGACAGGACGCCCTCGACGTGGCCGAGACCGCGCGCAAGCGCCCGGAGAAGCCCGCCGACTAGACCAGGTGCACCGCCGCCAGGGCGCCCCGGCGCCCGGGCGCCCCCGGCGCCCTGAAAAAATCGGCACATCACCTCGACACCCGGGGGGACGGGGTGCTACAGCGAGCCGCGGATGGCGCCGTCTCTCTCGCGGCGCGCGGTGCTGCGCGGGTTGGGGGCGTCGGCCGCGAGCCTGGTGTTCCCGCTGCGCGCGTGGGCGGTGGCGGCGAGCGATCCGCCCGCCGTGTGCGCGGGCTACCGGCCGCGCGTCGCCGCGGGATGGGTGCCGGCAGGCGAGCCGGGGGCCTTCGAGCGAGCGCTCCGGAGCATCGTCGACGCGGCGACCGATTTCGCCTGGCTGGCCCCCGGCGATCGCGTCCTGGTCAAGGTCGCGTCGAACTCCGGGAGCCGCTTTCCCGCCACCAGCTCGCCCGCCGCGCTCTTCGCGCTGGCGCGACTCCTCTACACGCGCGGTGCGGGCACGGTGTGGATCGGCGACCAGGCCGGTGTGCACCTGGTCCACCACACCCGCCACCAGCGCAAGGGCTCGACGCGCGCCCTCATGCAGCAGAACGGCCTCTGGCAGGCCGCAACGGCCGCGGGCGCGGTGCCGCTCGCCTTCGAGGAGGCGGGCTACGACGCCTACCTGGCCGAGCGCGTCCCCGGCGGCGGCCACTGGCGCGACGAGGTGTGGATCGCGCGCGCGGCCGCCGAGGCGGACCACATCGTCTACCTGCCGCGCGTGAGCCATCACACCCTCGCCTTCGCCACGCTCGGTCTGAAGCTCGGCGTCGGCTGGCTGCGCGAGGACAGCCGTCTCGAGCTGCACCGCGACGCCGACTCCTTCGCGCAGAAGTTCGCAGAGGTGAACCGCCTCCCGGCCATCGCCGACCGCCTGCGGCTGGTCGTGACCGACGCCACCGCCGTGCAGACCACCTTCGGGCCCGACTTCGGCTACGTGGCGCGGCCGGCCGCGGGCCTGGTCCTCGCCTCGACGGATCTCCTCGCGCACGACCTCGTCGCCCACCGCTGGCTCGCGTGGACGCGCGCCGAGGCGACGCACGGCGCCTCGGCGCACTGGCTGCTCGACGGCGTCTACCGTCAAGCGAGCCTGGCGAACCGCTGCCTCGTGCAGCTGGTGTGGGGCCCCGGCGAGGCCGCGCGCACGAAGTCCCTCGCGGCGCCGCGCGTACGCCGCCCGCTCGACGACCCCGCCCTCGCCCACGCCTGCCGCGCGCGCGGCGGCGCCCCGGAGTCGCTCGCGCTCGAGTGGGTGGACCGCACGCCGGGGCCGGCTGGGGCGGCCGAGTTCCTGGCGCGCTACACATCGGCTGTCCGTCCTGTGTTCATGGGATGATCAGGGCGACCGACTTCCGGCGCTAGGCTCACCGCCAAGTCCCCGGGTTCGCTGAAGCCGCGGCGTCGATCGCGGCTGGCACGCGGCCTGCCTTCTCCCGGCGAGAGGAGGTAACGCATGCTGGCGCAAAAGATCATCCTGGGGTTCGGCTTCGCCGTCGTGCTGCCGCTCCTGGTGCACTACGGCATCGAGGCCTTTCACCCGTCCGTTCCGACACCGGAGAGCTACGACGAGGTCCGCCGTCTCCGGCAGCGAGAAGAGCAGTCGACCGGTGACGAGAAGGTGCGGCTACGCGATCAGCGGGAGCGGATGGAGGCGGAGCTGCGCACGCAGGAGCGCGCCTCGTCACGCCTGCACTTCTTCGTCGGCGTGCCGCTCGGCGTTGCGGTGACCGTGGTCGGGTCGCTCGTCGGCGCGCAGGCGATCGGCGGCGGCCTCATGCTGGGAGGAATCTTCACCTTATCACCGCGGTGCTGCCCGCGTGGCACGCGAACGTGCCGTCGCTCGCGCACGCGCGAGGACTGGCAGCCCGCCCGCAAGGCGTGGTAGCGACCCGCCGATGAGCGGAGTCCTGCATGGGGTGCGCGTCCTCGAGGTCGCGCAGTGGTGGTTCGTGCCGGCGGCGGGCGCCGTGCTCGCCGACTGGGGCGCGGACGTGATCAAGATCGAGCACCCGACGAGCGGCGACCCGCAGCGCGGGCTCGTCACCTCGGGCCTCGTCCCACCGACGGGCGGCGTCAACTTCATGGTCGAGCAGCCGAACCGCGGCAAGCGGAGCGTCGGTCTCGACCTCGGCCGCCCCGCCGGGCGCGACTTCCTCTACCGCCTGGTCGAGACGGCCGACGTCTTCTTGACCAACTTCCTCCCCGCGGCCCGGCGGCGGCTCGCGATCGAGGTGGACGACATCCGCCGCGTCAACCCGAAGATCAACCTGCTCGCCGACCCGCGCTTCGCCGACGGCCCGGCACGCTTCGCGCATCGCGCCGAGTGCGTGTGCGAGCTGGACACGATCTTCGCGACGCGCACGCTCGCCGAGTGGCGCGCCGCGCTGGCCGA
>Ga0209056_10000837_pt1 | contig 34021 bp, 34 predicted proteins | sample GraSoiAngelo_114_FD_185876 | JGI IMG/M metagenome (GOLD analysis project Ga0209056, IMG submission 185876) | Grasslands soil microbial communities from the Angelo Coastal Reserve, California, USA - 14_0903_13_40cm (SPAdes) (version 2) | ecosystem: Environmental > Terrestrial > Soil > Grasslands... | reverse complement strand
GTTGGGCGCGGTAGCTGCGATCACGGGCGTGCTGTGGTGGCAGCAGTTCCAGCGCGACCCGTTCAGTCAGGAGACGCTACGGACTCTCGGATTGACCGAAGCGGCCGCCGAGCGATTCCTGTTCATCACGAACCCGATCGCCCTCATGATCCTCGCCGAACTGGTCGGGGCTCGGCTCATCCAGGATTCATTTCAGATCGTTCCCGCCGCGCTCGCCGCGGCCTATCTGCCCGCCGGCTGGTTCCGGCGGACAGCTTCCCACCTCGTTGCCGGGTTTGTGCTCCTCGCCTTCGCGATGGTGTTCCCGTGGCAGCCCTCGAGCATCACGATGGGATGGGCGGTACTCGCGCTGATCGCCCTGGTGGTGGAGCGCGAGGCGGGGAGACCCGGCGGGCGCCACGCGGCAATCGCACTGGCGAGCGCGGCGTGGCTGTGCCTTTTCTCGGCCGCTCTCTGGGACCGCCGCTATCAACCTCCCGTTTTCACCGACGGTTGGGCGCTGGCGCTGTACGTGGTCGTGGCCGGCACCGCTGTGGCCGCGCGCTGGTGGGGGACGGAAGGAAAACCCGTGTTGTGGATGTGGATCTTGAGCGGCTCCGCCGTATTCACTGGCGGGTCGATCCAGTTTCACGAATATTTCGGACGAATGGCGAGGCTCGCCGGCGATCTCGCGTTGAGCGTCTGGTGGCTGCTGTTTGCGGCGGGGCTCGTGTTCCTGGGGTTCCGGTTGGACCGCAAGCGGGTTCGATCGGCGGGGCTGGCGGTGGCGGCATTCGCAGGGCTCAAGATTGTGCTCGTTGATCTTGCCAACCTGCAAGCACTGTATCGGGTCGGCTCGTTTTTCACGCTTGCGATCATCGCGTTGGCGGTGGCGTACGCGTACAACCGGAGGGCTAAAGTTTCGGCAGCGTGATGCCCTTTTGTGCCTGATATTTTCCTTTTTTGTCCTTGTAAGACACTTCACACTCGTCGCCTTCATCCGCTGTGAAAAACAAGACCTGCGCTATCCCCTCATTCGCATAAATCCGCGCCGGCAACGGCGTCGTGTTCGAGATTTCCAGTGTGACAAAGCCTTCCCACTCCGGCTCGAACGGCGTCACATTCACGATAATCCCGCAGCGCGCATACGTGCTCTTGCCCACGCAGATCGTGAGAACATTACGCGGGATCCGGAAATACTCGATCGACGTCGCCAGCGCGAACGAGTTCGGCGGGACGATGCAGACGTTGCCCGTGAATTCCACGAACGATTTTGGATCGAAGTGCTTCGGGTCGACCACCGCGGACAACGCGTTCGTGAAAATCTTGAACTCGGGCGCGACCCGCATGTCGTAGCCGTAGGATGAAACGCCATACGAGATCACACCCTCGCGCACCTGCCGGTCGGCGAACGGCTCGATCATTCCGTGCTGCTTGGACATTTTGGTAATCCAGCGATCCGATTTGATGGACATGGGGGCGCAATGTAACGGCGGATAGCCAACTTGACTAACGCGAGCCATTAGTGAATTTTTTCACGAGCGCCATGCAGCCCTATATCCCGTTCCTCATGCTGCTGGGTCTGGCCATCGTCGTGGCGACGACGATGATCGTGGGATCGCATTTCCTCGGACCCCGGCGCCCGACCGAGATCAAGGAGCGACCCTACGAGAGCGGGATGCCACCGCTCGGCAGCGCCCACGAGCGCTTCTCCGTCAAGTTCTATCTCGTCGCGGTGTTGTTCATTCTCTTCGACATCGAGACCGTCTTTCTCATCCCGTGGGCGACGATCTTTCTGGGCGGCGGCGGTGGCACCCTCTCCACCGGATTCCTACTGGTGGAAATGCTCGTGTTCATTCTGATTCTGTTCGTGGGTTACATCTACGTCTGGAAGCGCGGCGCTTTCCAATGGGATTGAGGACATGAAACACGTCGCCGAAACGAAGGAAGTCAGCGGCCAGAGCCCGAACTACCTCCTCGCCAAGTTCCAGGACCTGGTGAACTGGGCGGTGAACTCGTCGCGCGCCAACTCCCTGTGGCCCATGCCGTTCGGCACCGCGTGCTGCGCCATCGAGTTCATGGCCACCGCCGCCAGCCGCTTCGACTTCGCCCGCTTCGGGATGGAGCGCCAGGCATTCTCCCCGCGCCAGGCGGATGTGCTCATCTGCGCCGGCCGGCTGCCGTTCAAGCTCGCCCCCGTGATCCGGCGCATCTACGATCAGATGCCGCAGCCCAAGTGGGTCATTTCCATGGGCGCCTGCGCGTCGACCGGCGGCGTGTTCGACAATTACGCGATGGTGCAGGGCATCGACACCATCGTCCCCGTCGATGTATATGTCCCCGGCTGCCCGCCGCGGCCGGAAGGCCTGCTGTACGGCATCCTGCTGCTGCACAAGAAGATCAAGGGCGAGTCGCTGTTCGACGGCGTGCGCCGTCGCGAGGAACAGCTGCTCGACGACAAGGGACTGCGGCTGTCGCCCGAAACGATCGACGAGATTTCCGAGCCGTTCGGCAACTCCGTCCACCAATTTCGTTCGTCGTGACCTCTCCCTCCCCCGTTCCCGGGGCCCTTCGCACCGAAGTCGCGCGCGACGGCGAGACGATCGTGTTCGTCGCCCCGGAGCGCCTGCTCGAGGCGATGACGTGGCTGAAGGACACGCCAGGTCAGGAATTCGATTACCTCGTTGACGTGACGGCCGTCGAATTCCGCGATCGCGAGCGCCCGCTCGAGGTCGTGTACTTCCTCCGTTCCCTGCAACGACGCGCCGATCTGCGGCTAAAGGTCGAGCTCAAGTCCTCCGAAGAGCTGGCGGTGGATTCGGTGTGCGGCCTGTGGCGCGGTGCCGATTGGTTGGAACGTGAAGTCTTCGACATGTTCGGGATTACCTTCCGCGGCCATCCCGATCTGCGACGCATCCTGATGTGGGAGACCTACGCGGAGGGATACCCCCTGCGCAAGAGCTTCCCGCTGCGGGGCCGCTTCTCCCGAGCCGAGCAGGTGCGCCAGGCGCTCAACGTCAATCCCGAAGCGAATTACTCGCTGGAGGAGCTGTCGATCGCGGAGGCCGCGGGCGACCTCCCCGACGACATGCGGGACCGGCTGCGGCGCGGCGAGCGCGGCGTGATTCCAGAGCCTCCTCCTACGGCGGCATGAGCAAGCGCACCGTCGAGCTCGAGCTGGCCACGCCGGGAGTGGACGCTCAAGGGCGCCCGGCCCGTGTCCCTCTCACGGCGGCCGCAGAGCCCGATCTGAGTGCCGAGCATATGCTCGTCAACATCGGCCCGCAGCATCCCGCCACGCATGGCGTGCTGCGGCTGGTCGTCGAGCTCGATGGCGAGACGGTCGTGCGCTGCATCCCGCACCTCGGCTACCTGCACTCCGGCTTCGAAAAGCTCGGCGAGTACCGGCACTACAACCAGATCATCCCCCTCACCGACCGCACCGACTACCTGTCGCCGATGGCCAACAACGTCGGCTTCGCGCTGGCCGCCGAGCAGTTGATGGGGATCGAGATCACCCCGCGCTGTACGGTGCTGCGCGTCATCGCCTGCGAGATGAGCCGCATCATCTCGCACATGGTGTGGCTGGGCACGACGTCGATCGATTTGGGCGCGTTCACGCCGTTTCTGTGGGCCTTCCAGGAGCGCGAGCGGATCTACGACCTCCAGGAGATGTGGACCGGCGCCCGCATGACGACGAGTCTCACGCGCGTCGGCGGGCTGATGGCCGACATTCCAGACGGATTCGTCGACAAGCTGCGTGAGTTCACCCGCACGTTCCCAAAAACGCTGGGCGAAATCGATCGCGTGCTGACGCGCAACGCCGTCTGGGCGGGCCGCACACAGGGCGTCGGCGCGCTCACGGCCGCGGAGGCGATCAATCACTCGCTCTCGGGGCCGATGCTGCGCGCGAGCGGCGTGGCGTACGACCTGCGCAAGGACAAGCCGTACCTCGCGTATGAGACCTACGACTTTGACGTCGTCGTCGGGGAGCACGGCGACGTCTTCGACCGCTATCTCGTGCGCCTCGAGGAGTGCCACCAGGCGAACCGGATTCTGGAGCAGGCGCTCGACCGGCTGCCCGACGGACCGATCAACGTCGACGACCCGCGCGTCATTCTCCCCTCCAAGACTCGCGCCATGAGTGACATGGAAGCGATGATCTTCCACTTCAAGCAGGTCATGGAAGGCGTGAAGGCGCCGGTGGGCGAGGCCTATGTCGGGATCGAGAATCCCAAAGGCGAGCTCGGCACCTACCTCGTGTCCGACGGGACGGCGAAACCGGTGCGCTGGCGCATCCGGCCGCCCTCATTCATCAACCTGTCCGCATTGCCCAAGATGGCCGAAGGCCATCTGCTGTCCGACTTGATCGCGATCAACGCGTCCGTGGACATCGTAATGGGTGAGGTCGACCGATGACGGTGATGGAGGACTATCAACCCGTCTTCACGGGAAAAGCGCTGGAAGAGCTGCAGACGGTGCTGCAGCGCTATCCCAACAAACAGGCCGCGCTGCTCCCCACGTTGTGGATCGCGCAGCGGGAGCACGGCTGGATCTCCGACCGCATCATGGCCGAGGTCGGTGAAATCCTGGGCCTGACGCCGGCGTTTGTGAAGGGCGTCGTGACCTTCTACACGATGTATCATCAGCATCCCGTCGGCAAAAACTTCGTGCAGGTGTGCACGACGTCGCCGTGCAACGTCTGCGGCGCCGAGGACGTGCTGAAGGCGCTGTTGCAGCAGACGGGCGCGGGAGATGCGGGCGCCACGAGCCCCGATGGCAAGTGGACGATCGTCGAGGTGGAGTGTCTCGGCGCGTGTGGCTTCGCGACCCCGATCCTTATCAACGATGACTTCATCGAGAACGTCACACCGGAAAAGGTCGCTGACCTCGTAAGGAAGTACCGGTGAGCCGAATGATCAATGTCGAATTATCAATGACCAATGATCGAGCCATCATTGATCATTCATCATTGATCATTGGACATTCCTAATGGGATACCCTCACAAGCCACATCCCAAAGAAACGGTCGTACTCTCACAGTACTTCGGCGACGCGGATGCACGCACCTATAAGGGCTGGGTGAAGCGGGGTGGCTACGAAGCGCTCGCGCAGGCCTTGAAGTCGGATCCCGTCGCGGTCACCGACATCGTGAAGGAGTCGGGGTTGCGGGGCCGGGGCGGGGCAGGGTTCCCCACCGGCCTCAAATGGTCGTTCATGCCGAAGGAGAAAAAGCGTCCTCACTATCTGTGTGTAAATGCAGATGAATCAGAACCGGGGACGTTCAAAGACCGGGAGATCATGCGCTGGACGCCGCACGCCCTGCTCGAGGGCACGGCCATCGCCGCGCACGCGATCCGCGCCGAGGTCGCCTACATCTACATTCGCGGCGAGTTCACCGAGCCCTGGACGATCATGGAGCGCGCCCTCGGCGACGCAAACGCCGCCGGCGTGTTCGGCGACATCAAGATCCATCTGCACCGTGGCGCGGGCGCGTACATCTGCGGTGAAGAGACGGCGCTGATGAACTCGATCGAAGGCAAGCGCGGCAACCCACGTATCAAGCCGCCGTTCCCGGCGGCGGCGGGCCTGTTTGGGTTGCCGACGACGATCAACAACGTTGAGACGCTCGCCGCCGTGCCCCACATCATCAAGCGCGGCGCCGCCTGGTACAAGGGGCTCTGCCTGTCGAATCCCAAGAGCACCGGAACGAAGCTCTTCTCCGTCTGCGGACACGTGCAGCGTCCCGGCAACTACGAAGTGACGATGGGCTTCCCGCTGAAGGATCTGCTGTACGACATGTGCGGTGGACCGCCCGCGGGCCGCACGCTCAAGGCCTGCATACCCGGTGGCTCCTCCGTCCCGATTCTGACGCGTGAAGAGACCGAAGCATGCCTCCTCGACTACGAGGGCGTCGCCCTAAAGGGCTCGATGCTCGGCTCGGGTGGCGTGATCGTGTTCGATGACTCGGCCGACATGGTCTATCAGATCATGCGGCTGGCGCGCTTCTACGCGCACGAGTCGTGCGCGCAATGCACGCAGTGCCGCGAGGGCACGGCGTGGACGACCAAGATCCTGGAGCGGATTCTGGCGGGCCAGGGCAAGACGACGGATCTCGACTTGCTCCTCGATCTCTCCGAGAACATGACGGGCAAGACGATTTGCGTACTGTCGGACTCCTGCGCCGCACCCATCGTGAGTGGGATCAAGAAATTCAGAGGCGAATTCGAGGCATATCTCGCCGGAAAACGCCAACCCGTCATGGTAAGCTGATGACCGACGACCGATGACCGACAACCTTATCACATTGACCATCGACGGCGCACCGGTCTCCGTGCCGCCCGGCACGCTCGTCATCGAAGCGGCGAAGCAGGCGGGTGTGCTCGTGCCGCACTACTGCTATCACCCGGGGTTGCCCGTCGCGGGCCTCTGCCGGATGTGCCTGGTGGAGATCGAGAAGGCACCCAAGCTTCAGATTGCGTGCGCGACGACCGTCACTGAGGGGATGGTGGTGAAGACGCAAACCGCGCCGGCGAAAGACGCGCGGCAGGGTGTGCTCGAGTTCCTGCTCATCAATCATCCCCTCGATTGCCCGATTTGCGATCAAGCAGGGGAGTGCGAGCTCCAGGATTTCGTCTTCCAGGAGGGCCAGGCCAGCACGCGCTACGCGGAGTTCGCCAAGCGGTTCAATCCCGTCGAGGACTTCGGTCCCGACGTGCTGTACGTCCCCAACCGCTGCATCCTGTGCACGCGCTGCGTCCGCTTCATGGAGGACGTGGCGCAGGAGCCGGTCCTCAACGTCTCAGAGCGCGGCGATCGCGCCTTTATCGGCATTCATCCCGAGGCTCGGCTCGACCATCCCTGGGCCGGCAACGTGGTCGATCTTTGTCCCGTGGGCTCGTTGCTCTCCAAGGATTTCCTCCACAAGGCCCGCGCCTGGGAGCTCGACAAGACGGCATCGATCTGCACCGGCTGCTCGCAGGGATGCAACATCTCGCTCGACACGCGGGATGAAGTCGTCGTGCGGGTGCGCCCGCGGCCGAACCTCGACGTCAATCGCTACTTCATCTGCGATCACGGCCGCATGCACTATCGCTGGATGAATCGCGGCGACCGCATCGAAGCTCCGCTGATTCGCCACGACGGGGAGCTCAAGGCGGTGGACTGGGACGAGGCGCTCGACCGGGTCGTCGGGATTCTGCGCGGGGCATCGGGGGGGGGCAAAGCCGTGGCGCTCGTGTCGCCCGGTGCGTCGTCAGAAGCGCTCGCCGCGGCAAAGCGGCTGTTGTCCGGCTTCACCTGGACCGGCGCGTTCCAGGTGGTGATGGGCGAAGAAGCCCCGCTGGCCGGCGTTCCCAATCTCGCTCTCCGCGCCGAGCGCGCGCCCAATGCGAAGGGCGCCGAGCAGCTCGGCTACACGCGCGACTACGCCCCGGCGCTCGCCGCGGCGAAGACGGCCGCCGTGGTCCTGGTGCTCGACGATCCCGACTGCGCTGTGGAGACAGACGGCGCGCTCCTCTACCTCGGCACGGTGCTCGGCGACGATGCGCCGTGCCGCAAGGCCGAGGTCGTGCTGCCGATCGCGAACGTCGCGGAGGAGGAAGGGACGTTCGTGAACCGCGATGGCCGCGAGCAGCGCTACTTCCAGGCCAAACCGGCGCCGGGAATGGCGCAGCCGGCGGCCTGGGTCCTGGGACAGCTGGCCCAGGCGATGGCCCCCCCCCTCCCCGTGGCGGAAGTGTCATGAGCTTTTTCCTGCTCACGTCGGCGATCAAGGTGTTCGTCGTCCTCAACCTGATCCTGGTTGGGGTGGCGCTGCTCACGCTCCTCGAGCGGCGGGTGTGCGCCTGGATGCAGGATCGCCTCGGCCCGAACCGCGTCGGCCCGCAGGGGATCCTGCAGCCGGCCGCCGATGGGTTGAAGAACTTCCTGAAGGAAGAGACGTCGCCGGCCATGGCCGACAAAGCGCTCTTCACGCTGGCGCCGATCGTGTCGTTCGTTCCGGCAATGCTGACCTTCGGCGTGATTCCGTTCGCGGCTCCCCTGCCGACCAAGTGGGGCGTGGTGCCGATGGTCGTCGCCGATCTGCCCGTCGGCTTCCTCTACATCCTGGCGATCGGCTCGCTCGGCGTGTACGGCATCGTGCTGGCCGGGTGGGCTTCCAACAACAAGTACGCGCTACTCGGCGGCCTGCGCGCCTCTGCCCAGATGATCTCGTACGAGATCGCGCTGGGAATGAGCACCGTCGCCGTATTGCTGCTGGCCGGCAACGTCACGCTCTCGCAGGTGATTGCACAGCAACAGGCCGCGCATGCCTGGTTCATCATTCCGCTGTCCGTGGCGTTCGTGATTTTCTTCATCAGCGCCTTCGCCGAGACCAACCGGTTGCCGTTCGATCTCCCCGAAGCCGAGGGCGAGCTGATCGCGGGTTACCACACCGAGTACAGCGCCATGAAGTTCTCGATGTTCTACATCGCGGAGTACTCGAACATGGTGACGGCCTCCGCGCTCATGGCCACGCTCTTCTTCGGGGGTTGGGATATCCCGTTCACGACGTGGGACTCGACGGGCGATCCCAGCGTCCTGAAGACCCTGGCCACGCTCGTCGTCTTCGGTTTCAAGACGTTCGTATTCCTCTTTACGTACATCTGGGTGCGCTGGACGCTGCCGCGGTTCCGCTACGATCAGCTCATGGCGCTCGGCTGGAAGGTGCTGCTGCCGCTCGCCCTGCTGTACATCACGCTGCTCGCCGTCGCGATCTGGTTCGTCCGGATCCAGCTCGGCTGGGATTACGGCCCTCGTATGGTGTGGGCTCTCGGCGGGCTGAATCTCGTGCTGCTCATCGTGCTGGTGTGGTGGCTCGACCGCGGCCGGATCGTATCGGGATCGGTCCAGGAGGAGGCGGCCTGATGGCCATCGGCGTGAAGGTCATGAAGCGGCCGACGCAGCAGACCTCCTACCTGCGCGCCACCCTGAAGGGGATGGCGCTGACCTTCAGTCATCTGCTGCGTCCCAAAGTCACGATGCAGTATCCCGAGGAGAAGTCCTCCAAGGACTGGACGCTGTCGTCCCGTTGGCGCGGGACGCATCGCATGCTCACCGACGAGCAGGGCAGGGCCAAATGCGTGGCATGCGGTCTCTGCCCCCAGATCTGTCCCGCCAACTGCATCAAGCTCGTCCCGGGCGAAGATGAAGAGGGCCACCGCTATCCACTGATTTACGAGATCGACGAGTTCCGCTGCATCTTCTGCGGCTACTGCCAGGAAGTGTGCCCCGAGGAAGCGATCCACGTGGGCGTGCACTACGAGAACTCCGAGTACTCCCGCGACCGGTTCGTGTACGACCTCGAGCGGCTGACGGCACAGACGCACCCCGTGTCCACGCTGTGGGACCCGTCGGACCCGAAGGGCGAGTAGTGACCCTCACGGTCTTTTGGTTCTTCGGCGTCATCGGGATGGGCAGTGCCCTGCTGTGCATCACGCGGAAGAACCCCATCGCGAGCGCCCTGTGGCTCGTCGTGACGCTGTTCGCGCTGGCCGCGCTCTTCGTGCTGCTCGACGCGCAGTTCATCGCGGTACTCCAGGTGCTGGTCTACGCCGGCGCCATCATGGTCCTGTTCCTGTTCGTGATCATGCTACTCAACCTCGGACGACCCGGTCCAAGCGATATCAAAGGACCGCTCGGGCTCGGCGTCGCGGTACTGCTGGGCGCCGCGCTGCTGTTTCTGTTGCAGCCCCTGACCCAGACTACGCTGCCGTCGGCGATCACACTGCCCCCGGGTAGCGTCGTGGCGCTCCAACAGCAGCAGGGTATCGTCAGCTCCGTCGCCAATCCCCTGTTTGGTGCGTACCTGATTCCCTTCGAGATCGCGAGCGTGCTGCTACTCGCCGCCATCGTCGGCGCGGTGGTGCTCGCGAAACGGAAACTCTAGTGCTGCTCAGCCCCGCACTCGCCTTCTCCGCGGTCCTCTTTACGCTCGGCGTGCTCGGCGTGCTCATGCGGCGCAACGCAATCGTGATCTTCATGTGCGTCGAGCTGATGCTCAACGCCGTGAACCTGACGTTCGTGGCGCTGGCGCAGAGCCTCGGAATGGGTGGCCAGGTCTTCGTGTTCTTCGTGATGGCGGTGGCAGCCGCTGAAGCGGCGGTCGGCCTCGCCATCATTCTTGCCGTCTATCGCCACAAACAATCGGTCAGCCTGCAGAACATGAATCTCCTCAAGGACGGATGACCGGAACCGCCGTCGACCAGATCTGGCTCGCGCCCGCGCTCGCGCTGCTCGGCTTCGTGCTGAATGGCGTCGTGTCGCTGGCGCGGCCGAGAGCCAAGACGCTCGTGTCCATCATCGGCGTCGGCGTCCTGGTGGCGTCCTCTGTCGTCGCGGTTGCCGTGTTCCGCTCCTTCGTCGGTCTCCACGCCGAGGAGCCGGTCGTGTTCCGGTACTGGTCGTGGATACCGGTCGGGACGCTGCAGGTGGACTTCGCGCTGCAAGTGGACCAGTTGTCGACCGTGATGCTGCTCGTCGTCACGGGCGTCGGCTCACTGATCCACCTGTTCAGTGTCGGCTACATGAAAGACGATCCCGGCTACGCGCGCTACTTCGCGTATCTCAATCTCTTCGTCTTCTTCATGCTGGTGCTGGTCCTCGGGGCGAGCTTCCCCGTGATGTTCGTGGGGTGGGAAGGTGTCGGCCTCTGCAGCTATCTGCTGATCGGCTTCTGGTTCAGCGAAGAGGCGAACGCCAACGCGGGCCGCAAAGCGTTCATCATGAACCGCATCGGCGACTTCGGCTTCATGGTCGCGATGTTCATGATCTTCTGGTCCACCGGATCGCTCGATTTCGTGACCGTCTTCGCCCACGCTCCGACGGCGCTGGTGGCGGGCGGCACCTCCATTACAGCGATCACGTTGTTCCTGTTCCTGGGGTGTACCGGCAAATCGGCGCAGATCCCCCTGTACACCTGGTTGCCCGACGCGATGGCGGGGCCCACGCCGGTCTCCGCGTTGATCCACGCGGCGACGATGGTGACCGCGGGCGTGTATCTCGTCGCGCGCTGCAATCTGCTGTTCGCCATGGCGCCGGTGTCGAGCGCGGTGGTGGCTGGCGTCGGCGCGTTGACGGCACTGTTCGCCGCGACGATCGCACTCAAGCAATGGGACATAAAAAAAGTCCTGGCGTATTCCACGATCTCCCAGCTTGGGTACATGTTCCTGGCGGTCGGGACCGGGGGGGCGGCCGTCAGCGCCGGCATCTTCCACCTCGTCACACACGCCTTCTTCAAGGCGCTGCTATTTCTCGGTTCCGGCAGCGTCATCTTCGCGATACACCGAGCCTACCATCACACCCACTCCCAGGAAGACGCGCAGGACATGCGCAACATGGGTGGGCTGGCGCGCTACATGCCGTGGACCACGGCCTTGATGTGGATCGCGACGCTCGCGATCGCGGGTGTGCCGCCGCTCTCGGGATTTTTCTCGAAGGACGAGATCCTGACCGCGGCACACGTACGTGGGCAGGCGGAGCCCGTCTGGCTCGTCTTCTGGGGATTGGGACTCGTCGCCGCGTTGCTGACGGCCTTCTACATGACGCGGCTGATGCTGTACACCTTCCACGGCCCGAACCGGACCGGCGAGAATGAGCAGCCGCACCTGCACGAGGCGCCCTGGATCATGACGGGGCCCCTCGTGGTGCTGGGGCTGCTTTCGGCGGCCGGCGGGCTCGTCAACATCCCTGAGCTCTACCGCGGGGGCGCGTGGCTGCATCAGTGGCTCGAACCGATCGCGCAACCGAGCGCCGCGCTGCTGCCTCAAGTGCATCTCGCGAGTGGGACGGAATGGCTGCTGGTCGGCATCGCGGTCGCCATTGCGATCATCGGCATCCTGGGCGCCTGGCGCCTGCTCAAGCCGGAGAGACTCGTTCCCGCCCGCAGCGCTCCCGCAGAGCGCGGACTCGCTCGGTTGCTCCGGAACAAGTGGTACGTGGACGAGATCTATGACGCGTTGATCGTCCGCCCGCTTGTCTGGCTGTCGCGGGAAGTTCTCTGGAAGCAGATCGACCAGCGCGTCATCGACGGAGCGGCGGTCAATGGCGCCGCCAGAGGCGCCCGTGCACTCGGCTGGGCGAATCGCTGGCTGCAGACAGGCCAGGTCGGGATGTACGTGGCGGTGTTCGTGGTGGGCGTGCTGCTGCTTCTCTGGCGGGCGATGAGCTGATGTACGCCCGCTGGGTGCTCACCGCGCTGCTCGCATGGCCGCTGCTCGCCGGCCTGGTCGTCCTGCTCCTTCCCGGTCGGCTTGCGAAATACGTCGCGCTGGCCGCCAGTCTGATCGAGTTCGCAATCTCGGTCCCGCTGTGGTGGACGTTCGTGCCGGCCGGCGGGATGCAGTTTGTCGCCGATTACTCCTGGATTGCGAGCTGGGGCATTCACTTCACGGTGGGTGTGGACGGGATTTCGCTGTTCCTCGTGCTCCTCACGACGTTCCTGATGCCGCTCTCGATTCTCGGGAGCTGGAGCTACATCACCAAGCGCGAGGATGGGTTCTACGCCCTGCTCCTCATCCTGACGACGGGCATGATTGGCGTGTTCGTCGCACTCGACCTCTTCCTCTTCTATGTGATGTGGGAAGTGATGCTCATCCCGATGTATTTCATCATCGGCGTCTGGGGCGGCGACAACCGGCTGTACGCGGCGATCAAGTTCTTCATCTATACGATGTTTGGATCGCTGCTCATGCTCGTCGCGATCCTGGTGCTGTACCTGCACGCGGCCCGGGCGACCGGGGTCTACTCGTTCAGCTACGCGCACCTCCTGAGCAACGCGAAGGATCTGGGACCCGTGGCTTGGTGGCTGTTCGCCGCCTTCTTCCTGGCGTTCGCGATCAAGGTCCCGATGTTCCCGCTGCACACCTGGCTACCCGACGCGCACGTCGAGGCTCCCACGGCGGGATCGGTGATCCTGGCAGGGATCCTCCTGAAAATGGGGACCTACGGTTTCCTGCGGTTCGCGCTGCCGTTCTTCCCGGCGGTCGCGCTCAATCAGAACGTGCAGCTCGTCATCGTCGTCCTGTCGCTGATCGGGATCATCTATGGCGGCCTCGTGGCCATGGTGCAGCCCGATTTCAAAAAGCTGATCGCGTATTCGTCGGTCGCCCACCTCGGGTTCGTGATGCTCGGCATCTGGGCCCTGACGCTGCAGAGCGTGCAGGGCGCGCTGCTGATCATGATCAATCACGGGATTTCGACGGGTGCGCTGTTCTTCCTGGTCGGCATGATCTACGAGCGGCGGCATAGCCGGTTGATCGAGGCGTACGGTGGCATCGCGCGCGTGGTGCCCCTCTTCGCCGCGATCCTCACGATCGTGTCGCTGTCGTCCATCGCACTTCCAGGCACCAATGGGTTCGTGGGCGAATTCCTCGTGTTGCTGGGATCGTTCCGCACGTATCCGATCGCCACGGCACTCGCGACAACCGGCGTCATCGTCGCGGCGGCCTACCTACTGACTGCCCTGCAGCGGGTGATCTACAACCCGCTGACGAATCCCGAGAACGAGAAACTGACTGATTTGACGCCGCGGGAAATCGCGCTGCTGGTACCGCTGCTCGCCTGCATTCTGTGGGTCGGCATCTATCCGAAGCCGTTCCTGCAGCGCATGGAGCCTGCGGCGCGCGCGCTGATCGAGCAGATGCGTCCGTGAGACTCGACCCTTCGGTCTATCACGATCTGCTGCTGTCGCTCCTGCCTGAGCTGGTCCTGACGGGCTGGGCCCTCGTGCTGTTGCTGTTCGTCGCGTGGCGCCATACGACCGTGAGCGACCTGCGGGTTGCCGGATGGCTCACGCTGCTTGCGCTGGTGTCCACTGCAATCGCCACCTGGTGGTTGTGGTGGAATCGCGCGGGCGTGCAGGAGCTCGTCACGATGATCGCGGCCGACGACTTCCGCTGGGTCGCCGACTGGATATTCCTCGGCGCCGCCGCGCTCACCGTGCTGATCTCGTTCGCGTATCTGGAGCGGGAGCAGCTGCTCGCGCCTGAGTACTACGTGCTGCTGATCTTCGGCACGCTGGGCATGATGGTGATGGCCGCCGGCGCCGATTTGATGGTGATCTTTCTCGGGCTCGAGCTGATGTCGGTCGCGGTGTACGTGCTCGCCGGCTTCGATCGGCGGCGCGCCCGCTCTGCTGAGGCAGCCCTCAAATACTTCCTGCTGGGGGCGTTTGCGTCGGGATTCCTGCTCTACGGCATCGCACTGGCGTATGGCGCCACCGGCACGACGAATCTTGGCCTGATTGGCGGCCAGGTCAGCATCATGGGCAGGCCGAGCGTCATGTTGCTCGCCGGACTGGCACTGCTGATCGTGGGATTCGCATTCAAGATCGCGGCGGTCCCGTTCCACATGTGGGCGCCCGACGTCTATGACGGGTCGCCCACACCCGTGACCGCCTTCATGGCGACCGGTGTGAAGGCGGCGGCGTTTGCAGCGCTGTTCCGCGTCATGAACCAGGCCTTCGCCCGCGTCCCCGCCTGGCATGACATCCTGTGGTGGCTCGCGGTCGTTACGATGATCGGGGGCAACCTCTTCGCACTCAGCCAGCGTTCGCTCAAACGCATGCTGGCATATTCGTCGGTTGCGCACGCGGGCTATCTGCTCGTCGCGGTGACCGCCGGCGGCGCGGCGGGCACGAGTGCGTTCCTCGTTTATGTCATCGCGTACACGTTGATGTCGCTCGGCGCATTCGCCGTACTGGCGGCCAAGGGCAGGGCGGGCGAGAGCGACGTCCTGATCGACGACCTGGCGGGCCTCGCCGGCAAGCGTCCCTGGCTCGCCTTCGCACTCGCGGTGTGCATGCTCTCGTTACTGGGCTTTCCCGGCACCGCCGGATTCATCGGCAAATGGTACATCCTCATCGCCGCCACGAGCGCCGGCCAGAACACGCTGGCCGCTATTCTCGTGCTCACCAGCGTCGTCTCGGCAGGGTACTATCTTCCCGTCATCATGGCGATGTACATGAAACCGGAGCCGATCGAGGCCGCGCACGTGGATGTCCGCCTCGACCGGTGGGGACGGGCCGCCGTCGCAGCGGTCGTCGTTGGCCTGCTGCTCTTCGGTGTCTGGCCCAACCGCCTGCTCGATCTCGCCAGAGCCGCCGGAGACAGCGTGTACCCAGCGGCCACAACGGCCATTACCCCACCCTAAAGAGTGGGCTCGGCCCCCACTGTCCTTAAGGACAACGATTTGCCGAGCACACCCCTCAGGGTGTGAACACACTAACGCAGGGTATATCCGTGAACCTTCCCGCCACAATTTTCCGGCAGTACGACATCCGCGGCCTCGTGGACGAACAGCTCACGCCCGCCGCCGCACGCGCCGTCGGACAAGCGTACACCACGTTCGCCTGGGAGCGGCTCGGCACGGGCAAACCGCCCCGGGTCGCCGTTGGGCGCGACAACCGGCCGTCGGGCGCCGCGCTCGCACAGGGCGTGCGCGAAGGAATCGCCGCGGCAGGGGGGGCCGCCGTCGACATCGGCGAGCTGCCGACCCCGGCACTGTATTTCGCGACCAAAACGCTGCCGGTGGACGGCGGCATTCAAGTCACCGGCTCGCATAATCCGCCGGAGTTCAACGGCTTCAAGATGGTGCTCGCGCACGATGCCGTGTTCGGCGAGGACATCCAGGTCCTGTACAGACTCATCGACGACGGCAAGCTCGTGACGAAGCCCGGAGGCACAAGTACCGCGCACGGCGCGCTCCTCCCCGCGTACCAGGACGCGATCGTCAAGCGCAACGCGCCACTCGCGCGGCGGCTCAAGGTCGTGGTGGACTGCGGCAACGGCGTCACGAGTCTCGTGGCCGTCGAGACGCTGAAGCAGTTGGGCGCTGACGTCGTCGCCTTGTTCGCCGAGTCCGACGGAACATTCCCTCATCACCATCCCGACCCCACCGTCCTCGAGAACCTCCACGACCTCCAGGTCGCCGTCAAAAAAGAGAAGGCCGAGCTGGGCATCGCATTCGACGGCGACGGCGACCGCATCGGCGCGGTCGATGAGCAGGGCGAGCCGGTGCTGGGAGACCAGCTGCTGGTGTTGTTCGGGCGTGACCTGGTGCACCGCATGGGCAAAGGCAAGCCCGTGATCTTCGACGTGAAGTGCTCGGAGGTCCTGCCGCAGATGCTGAAACGCGCCGGTCTCCAGCCGGTCATGTGGAAGACGGGGCACTCGTTCATCAAGCAGAAGATGAAAGAGATCGGCGCGCCGCTCGCGGGAGAAATGAGCGGTCACATGTTCTTCGGCGGCGACTGGTATGGATTCGATGACGCGCTCTTCGCCGCGGCCCGGCTGTTGGCGTACGTCGCGCGCGAAGGTGGGCCCCTATCGCGCCTGCTCGCCGATCTGCCGAAGACGTACGCCACGCCCGAAATGCGCGTCGATTGTCCCGATGAACAGAAGTTCGACGTCGTCCAGCAGGCGGCGGAGGAGTTTGCCGCGAAGTACCCCGTCTCGACGCTCGACGGCGTGCGCATCACTTTCCCGGAAGGGTGGGGATTGTTGCGCGCCTCGAATACGCAGCCCGTGCTGGTGATGCGGTTCGAAGCGACAAGCCCGAAGGCGCTTGACGCGTATCGCGCCGAGGTCGAGGGCTGGCTGACGGCGCACGGCGTGACTGCGTGACACGGTCGAACCGGCGCAGGCTGTACCTGATCGGCGCCGGTCTGCTGGTGGCTGCGTTGGTCGGCGGCCGCTGGCTGGCGGTGGAGACGGCGGAACGGGCATGGGACCGCACATTCGCGGGGGGCGAGGCATTGATTGCGGCCCGCGATCTCGCCCGGCTGCTGCAAGCATTTGTCCTCATCGTGGCGATTGCGTGGATGGCGGGTAATCTGCTGTTCGTCTATCGGGCGATCGGCTCCGTGCAGATGCCGCGCCGGCTCGGCGACCTCGAGATCGTCGAAGCAGTGCCGCGACGCACGCTCCTCGCCGCCACCGTCCTCCTCGGCATCATCCTCGGCACCTTGCTGTCCCTGGGCACGGGCGACTGGTGGCGTCACGCCGTCCTGGCAGCCTCGCCACCGCGCTTCGGCGTCCTCGATTCGACAAAACTGGGCTACGACGCCGGCTACTATGTCAGCGTTCTCCCCTGGCTGGCGGCGATCCAGAACCGCACACTCATTCTCGTCGTCGCCGCCCTCGGCATTGTTGCGCTGCTCTACGGCGTGATCGGATCCCTGCGCATTCGCCGGGGTCGCATTCGCGCCAGCGACCACGCTCGCGCCCACCTGGGGGTACTGCTCGGGTGTCTCGCCCTGGCCATTGCCTGGGGCGCGGCGCTCGATCCGGCGGAAACCGTGGGCGGATTGCACGGGGTGGTGGATCAAGCAGCCCTCGCCGTCCGCATACCGGGGTCGGATGTAGTCGCGGCGGTGGCGATCGTGACGGTGGTGATCTCGCTCGTCTGGGCCTGGCGAGACCGGCCCACGCTGATTGTCGCCGGCTGGGCGGCCCTGCTCGTGTCGCTCAGCGCCGGTTATTTCGTGATTCCCGGTGTCGTGCGCACGTCGGCCGGGCCGGAAAGCGCCGAGCTGATACACCGTCGCGCAAGGTTCGAGCGCCTGGCGTTCGGATTTGTGGACATCGATCCCAGTGCGCCGCCGCCGTTCCCGTCGGGGGAGGCGGCCGTGCGTGCGATGCCGCTGTGGGATCCCGCCTATGTCGGCGCGGCGCTCGGCGTTCCAGCAACCGCCATCGCGCTGCGGCCCCCCCCGCAGCGCAAAGAGGATCGCGGCGTGGTTTGGATGATCGCTCCGACGAATGCCCCAGGTCCGGTCCGCCTCGCGGTGGAAACGGACACCGGCCTCGCGGTGACGTCGCTGCCGTCCGGAAACGCCGCGATACTGTTTGGTCCCGGATTTCCAGGACCGGTGGTTACGTCCGCCGACAGCGCACCGCCCGCTCCTCCCATCGGGTCCGGGGCTGTTCGGCTCACGGGCGCATGGCGTCGCTTCGCGATCGCGTGGACGATTCAGTCGTGGGGATTGGCCCGCAGCGAATCGAACGGCAGAGTGCTGCTGTGGCGGCGCGACGTCACGGAGCGATTGCAGCGTCTCGCTCCGTTCGCGCGCTTCGGCGCTCCGGCGCCGGCGTTGCGCAACGGCGCGTTGTGGTGGGTCAGCTGGGGTTACGTATCGCACGACGCGTTTCCGCTGGTGCGGTCGCTCCCCTGGCGCGACGACGATGTGCGCTTTCTCCACGCCGGTCTTGTCGGCGCGGTACGGGGCGCAACGGGCGAGACCCATCTCTGGCTTGCGCCGGGGTACGACTCGCTGACTGCCGCCTGGGCGCGTCGCTTCGAACCGCTGATCGAGCCCGCGGACCGGCTCCCCGCCGATCTCCGGGCGCAGCTCGCTTATCCGGGCGAGGCGTTCAGGGCTGCTGTTGCCGCCTTACTGCGCGCCAGCGCCGACTCGGACGCGCAAGCCGGCTGGATCATGCGCCCACGGGACCCGTATCAGCTGGGCGCGCCGGACGGTGGAGTCTGGACCGCCGTCGCCCTCGAGTCGGGAGTCACGCCGAAGCGGTTCGTGGGCTTGTGCGCCGCCGCCATCACGCCACGCGGTCCCGAGCTCCATCTCTGGCCGCCGACGCCCGCTGATCCTTCCGCCGAGCGCCTGCCGGGCGAGCTGCTCGGCTCGTCGTTGCTGCGGCCTGGGCAGCTGCGCGTCTGGCCGGTGGGGAATTCCATCATCACCGTGCAGGCACAGTTCCTCGACCCGGTCGACGCGCGGACACGACCGGCTCCGCGCGTCACAGACGTTTACGTCACGCTGGACGGCCGAGCCGGACACGGCCTGACCGCCCGCGCCGCGCTGCTGGGCGGCGAACAGATCATAACCGATACGACGCTCGCCGCACGGTGGGAACGGGCGCGCCGGCTGGCTATCCAGGCCGATTCCGCGCTCGGCGCGGGTGATTTGGAGAGGTTCGCCGCCTTGTGGCGGCAGCTGATGAGCGAGCTTGCTCCAGCCCGGCGGCCTCGCTAGGTTGCGCCGCCGTGACGGCCCCTGGAACGATCGTTGTCGCCCTCGGAGGAAACGCCGTCGCCCCGCCCGGTGAGCGGCCGACGATCAGCAATCAATTCCGGCATACGCGCGCGAGTCTCGTCCCGATCGTCGACCTCGCGACCGCGGGATGGCACATCGTCCTCGTCCATGGCAACGGGCCGCAGGTCGGTGACGAGCTGGCGCGTAACGAGATCGCCGCCGATCAGGTCGAGCCACTGCCGCTCGGGGTGCTGGTCGCGGGAACGGCCGGCTGGATGGGTTACATGATCCAGCAGTCGCTGCAGAACGCGCTCGCGCGCGCGGGTGTGCAGCGTTCGGTCGTCACGCTGATCACGCAGACACTGTGTCGCGCCGACGATCCCGATCTGCGCACGCCCTCGAAACCGGTGGGCCACGTGCTCGATCCGGTGCGGCAAGCGCGGCTCACGGCGCGCGGCATTCCGGTCCGGGACGGTCGCCGGCTCGCGCCAAGCCCAAAGCCGGCCGGGATTGTCGAGCAGCAGATGGTGCGCGATTTGACAGCCGCGGGACACATCGTGATCGCGGGTGGCGGCGGGGGCCCGCCGGTCTTTCTGGATCCCAAGCTGGGCCTCGAGGGCATCGACGCGGTCGCCGACAAGGATCGCGTCGCCGCGATCCTCGGGCGAGAAATCGGGGCGCACGTTCTCTTGATCCTGACCAATGTGAAGGCCGTCTACCGCGGCTTCGGCACGCCGCACCAGGAAGCGATCCGACGGCTGACCCTGGCGCAGGCGGACCACCTGCTCACGGGAAAAGAGCTCGGCACGGGCAGCATGCGCCCCAAGGTCGAGGCGGCCGCCGAGTTTGTTCGCACCGGCGGAGAGCGCGCCATTATCGCGGAGCTGGCCGACGGCCTGGCCGCGCTCCGCGGCGAAGCAGGAACGACGATCGCGAAGGAGCACACGTGAACCTGCATGAGTATCAGGCTCGGGACATCCTGCGGCGCCACGGCATTCCCGTCCCGCCGGGCGAAGTCGCCACCACTCCCGGCGAGGCCCGCGCCAGCGCCACACGCCTTGGCGGGGGGGGGCGGGGGGAGGGGAAGGTCGTCGTGAAGGCGCAGGTGCATGCGGGCGGGCGCGGTAAGGCCGGCGGTGTAAAGCTCGCGAACAGCGCCGCCGAAGCTGAGGCGCACGCCCGAGCGATTCTCGGCATGACGATCAAGGGTCTCACCGTTCACAAAGTGCTCATCGCTCCCGCGGCGGCGATTGCAACGGAGAGTTACGTCGGGATCATCGTCGATCGCGCGTCGCAGCGGCCCGTGCTGATGGTGAGCCCGGCGGGCGGCATGGACATCGAAGAGGTCGCGGCCAAGACGCCTGAGAAGATTCATCGCCTCGCGGTCGATCCGCGCTACGGATTGCTCTCGCATCAGGCGCTGGGGCTCGGCTTCGCGCTGTACCGCGACGTGAATCAGGCGCGTGCCGCCGCCGACATCATGCAAAAGCTGTATCAGGTCGTATACGCGGTGGGCGCATCGCTCGCCGAGATCAACCCGCTCGCCACGACGCCAGAAGGCGCGGTTCAGGCGCTCGACGCCAAGATTGTCATCGATGACAACGAGCTCGAGCGGCGGCCGGACATCGCCGCCTTGCGAGACGTGACCGCGGAAGCGCCGGAGGAGGTCGCGGCGCGCGAAGCGGGGCTGACCTTCATCAAGTTGGACGGCAATGTGGGCTGCTGCGTGAACGGGGCCGGGCTCGCGATGGCCACGATGGATCTCGTGAAGTACTACGGTGGCGAGCCCGCCAACTTCCTGGACATCGGTGGCAGCTCGAAGGCACAAAAAGTCGTCGCCGCGCTCCGGATCATGACGTCCGACCCGCGAGTCAAGGTCATCCTCTTCAACATTTTCGGCGGGATCACGCGGGGTGACGACGTCGCGAACGGCATCGTGCAGGCGACGCACGAGCTTTCGCTCAAGGTGCCGATCGTCATCCGGTTGACCGGTACCAACGAAGGCGCAGCGATGGAAATTCTCACCAAGGCCGGCTTCTCCTCGCTGACGGACATGGACGAGGCAGTGAAACAGGCCGTCGCCCTGGCCAAAGGAAAGGCCGCGTGAGCGTCTTCATCGATAAATCGACGTGTCTGCTGGTCCAGGGTATCACGGGCCGGGACGGATCGTTCCATGCAAAGCAGATGATCGCCTATGGCACCAAGGTCGTAGCCGGTGTGACGCCCGGCAAAGGTGGCCAGCGGTTCGAAGACGCCGTGCCGGTGTTCAACACGGTAGCCGAGGCCGTGCACGAGACGCAGGCCAATACGTCCGTCATCTACGTTCCAGCCGCGGTCGCCGCCTCCGCGATTTTCGAGGCCGCCGATTCCGGCATCGGCTTGATCATCTGCATTACCGAAGGGATCCCCGTGCTGGACATGACTCGCGTTTTGCCGTTCGTTCACGAACGCGGGGCGCGCCTGATCGGACCGAATTGTCCGGGCCTCATCTCGCCGGGCAAGAGCAAGGTAGGAATTATCCCCGGCAACATCTGCAAGCCCGGGAAGATCGGAGTCGTGTCCCGGAGTGGTACGCTGACGTACGAGATCATCCATCAGCTGTCGACTAACGGGCTCGGGCAGTCCACGTGCGTGGGGATCGGCGGAGATCCGCTGATCGGCACGAACTTCATCCACTGTCTCGCGGCCTTCGAGGCCGACGCCGAGACCGCCGCGATCGTCATGATCGGCGAGATCGGCGGCACGGACGAGCAACAGGCCGCTGAATTCGTGCGCGACAAAGTGAAGAAGCCGGTGATCGGATTCATCGCGGGCCAGACCGCGCCACCCGGCCGCCGCATGGGCCACGCCGGGGCGATCATCTCGGGCTCATCGGGAACGGCCGCCGATAAGATGGCCGCGCTGGCGAAGGCGGGCATCAGCGTCATGAAGCGCCCCGCCGATGTTGTCCCACTACTCAAGGAGCGGATCTAGCAGCATGCTGACCCTGGCAATCATCAAACCCGACGCGGTGGCAGCCAGACACACAGGGAAGATCATCGCCCATCTGGAGGCCGAGGGCTTCCAGATCCGCGAGGCCCAGATGGTAGTTCTGACGCAATCACGGGCGGAGGCGTTTTACGACGTACATCGCGAGCGTCCCTTCTTCCGCCCGCTGGTCACGTTCATGACGTCCGGGCCGGCGTTGGCCTTGGCGCTCGAGCGTGACGACGCGGTCACGCACCTGCGAAAGGTCATTGGGGCTACCGATCCCGCTCAAGCCGAGGCGGGAACGATCCGGCGACTGTACGCCCAATCGAAGGAACGCAACGCGATTCATGCGTCCGATTCGCCGGAAAATGCCGCACGAGAAGTGGCGTTTTTCTTCCCGGCGCGTGGCAAGCGCTGACGCCGTTGACGCAAGTACCACAAGGGTTTAGCTTCGCTCACCATGTTGCGAGTAGATCTGCGGGAGTTGGCCCAGGGCAGGGCCGTACCGACCCAGGGCGAGCTCAAGCAGGACGATGCGGCGCTGGAAGGCGTGGATATCACCCTCCGGGACCCGGTGGCGGTGACGGGGCGTTTGCAGTCCATCGGCGAGGGCCGGTTTTACTGGCAGGGAACGGCACGCACGATCGCCCAAGGCGAATGCCGGCGCTGTCTGACGGTCGTGGCGACGCCGTTGCAGCTGGAAATTGGGGCGTTGTTTACGCAGGACCCGGACGCGCTCGATGATCCTGATTCCTACGCGGTGGCGCCCGAGGCGACGGCAATCGACGTGACGCCCGCCGTGCGTGAGGAGCTGATGCTCGCCGCGCCGCGGTACGTGCTGTGCCGCGACGATTGCAAGGGAATCTGCCCACAGTGCGGAAAGGATTTGAACGCCGGCCCGTGTGGATGTGCGCCCGCTTCCGAAGCCCGCTGGCAGCCGCTCAAGGCCCTGAAGGACAAGCTCAGCTCATAACTCGAGGACGATCGAATGGCCGTACCCAAGCGCAGGACCTCAAAGCGCAAGAAGCGCGCGCGCCGCACACACTACAAGGCGGTGCGTCCTACGCTGCAGGCCTGCCCGCGCTGCGGTGACATGAAACAGCCCCATCGCGTTTGCCCGACGTGCGGGTATTACAACGGCGAACAGCGAGTGACCGTCGAGGACTGATGATCCGCATCGCGTTGGATGCGATGGGAAGTGACAAGGCCCCTCACGTGGAAGTGGAGGGCGCGGCGCAGGCGCTCAAGGAGCTGCCGGCCGAGTTCCAGATCCAGCTCGTCGGACGCAAAGCGGACATCGAGGCCGCGCTCGCCCGCCTACCCGGTGGGGCGGATCGCACGCGCATCGAGATCGTCGACGCGCCCGAAGTCGTAGGCATGGGCGACAAACCCCTGGCGGCGATCCGGGGCAAGCCGCGCTCATCCATCGCTGTCGGGCTCGGATTACAGAAAAAGGACAAGTCGGACGCGTTCATTTCCGCCGGCAACACCGGCGCCGTGTTGGCCGCCGCCACCCTGCTGCTGCGCCTGCACCCCGGCGTCCAGCGCGCCGCCATCGGGGCGCTGTTTCCGAGCGCAGGTCAGCCGGTCCTCGTGGTCGATGGCGGCGCGAACGTGGACTGCGATGCCCGCGAGCTGGTGGGCTTCGCGCACCTGGGCTCCGTGTACGCGCGCGACGTGCTGGGCCGCAATAATCCGACTGTCGGCTTGCTGAACATCGGGGAGGAAGACGAGAAGGGAAACGCGGTCGTCAAGGAAGCGCACCAGCTCCTGAAGCAGACCCCCGGTATGCATTACATCGGCAACATCGAAGGGCGTGAAATCCCCGTCGGCGAGGCCCGCGGGCAGCGCCTCGATGTCGTGGTATGCGATGGCTTCGTCGGCAACGTCGTGCTCAAGTTCTACGAATCTGCCGGTCGTGTCTTCGTGTCGCTCATCAAGCGCGAGGCACCGGACGTGCTGCAACGGCCTGAGATGGGCAAAGTGCTCAGCGTGCTCGATTACGCGACGTACGGTGGCGCGCCTCTGCTGGGCGTCCAGGGCGTCGTGATCATCTGCCACGGTGCGTCGCCCGCACGGGCCATCAAGAACGCGATCCGGGTCGCGGCCCAGGCGGTGCGCAGTCATCTCTCGGACGACATCGCCGCGGAGTTCTCCGAAGGGAAGGTGCCCGCGTGAAGCGGCCTTTTGCCGAGCTGTGGGGCACGGGTAGCTATGCGCCGGCCCGCGTCATGACGAACGACGAGTTCTCGAAAATCCTCGATACATCGGATCAGTGGATACAGGAGCGCACCGGCATTCGCGAGCGGCGCGTGTCGACGAAGGACGAGACGAACGCCTGTATGGGAAAGGCCGCGGCGCTGCAGGTTCTTCAGGAGACCGGACTCACGCCGCTCGACATTGACGCCATCGTCTATGCGACGGCGTCACCCGACCGGCTCCTTCCCTCGCAGGCCTGTGACCTCCAGGCAATCCTCGGCGCCAAGAATGCTGCGGCATTCGACGTCGGCGCGGCCTGCTCCGGGTTCGTCTTTGCCCTCAGCACGGCCGAAGGAATCATCGCGGCCGAGCAGGCAGAGCACGTGTTGGTGATCGCCGCCGAGAAGCTCACCAGTATCATGGATTGGAGTGATCGCACGACGGCGGTGTTGTTCGGCGACGGCGCGGGCGCCACGATCGTACGCAGCAGCACAAACGGCCGCGGCATCTTGTCGGTCTATCTGAAAACGGACGGCACGCTCGCCGAGCTGCTGTACCGGCCGGGCGGCGGCGCAACGCATCCGCCCAGTGAGGAGCTGCTCAAGGATCACAGCTACTACATCAAGATGGCCGGCCGCGAAGTCTTCAAGGCCGCGGTGCTGTCGATGGCCGACGCCTGCGATCACGCGCTCGAGCGCGCGGGGATGGACGCCGGCGACATCGACCTGCTGATCCCCCATCAGGCCAACATCCGCATCATCGAAGCCACCGCAAAGCACGCCGGCGTCCCGATGGACAAGGTCTACGTCAATGTGGACCGATTTGGAAACACCTCGGCGGCGTCCATCGCCATCGCGCTCGACGAGGCCGTCAAAACCCGCCGGCTGAAGCCGGGCATGGTCGTGATGTTGTGCGCGTTCGGCGCGGGCTTCACCTGGGGCAGCATGGTCGTGCGGTGGTAGGGGCGCAGCATGCTGCGCCCACGATCTGGCTCTGCCCGGGACAAGGCGCGCAAAAAGTCGGCATGGGAAAAGATCTCGCGGAGCGGTTTCCGGCGGCGCGCGGGATCTTCGACGCGATCGACGAAGCGCTCGGCGGGGGGGGGGGCGTTCCGTTGTCCCGCATCATGTTCGACGGACCGGAAGAGGAGCTGACGGCGACGCAAAACGCCCAGCCCGCCATTCTCGCGCATAGCGCCGCCGTCTTTGCCATCGTGCGCGACACAGTGGACGGGGTCGTTGCCGCTGCGGGTCACTCGCTGGGTGAGTATTCCGCGTACGTCACCGCGTCCGCGCTCGGATCGCCGCAAGCGGCGAAGCTCGTCCGGCGGCGCGGCGAGCTGATGCAGAAGGCAGGCGAGGAGCGGCCCGGCACGATGGCAGCGGTGCTCGGTCTGGCCACGAAGGAAGTGGAAGCCGCGTGCGCAGAGGCCTCGCAACAGGCGAGCCTCGCCGTCGCCGCGAACATCAACGCACCGGATCAGACCGTCATCTCGGGCGATCCAGAAGCGGTCAAGCGCGCCGCTGAGGCTTGCAAGAAACGCGGCGCCAAGCGCGTCATCCCCCTCAAGGTGAGCGGCGCGTTTCACTCCCCGTTGATGGCGCCCGCGAAGAATCATCTCCAGCTGGCCCTCGAACGCGCCGAGTTCCACGATCCGGCATTTCCCGTGGTCGCCAACGCGACCGCAGAGGCCGTCAAGGACGCCGTCCGCGCCCGCCGCCTGCTGGCGGACCAACTCACGGCGGCGGTCCGCTGGGTAGAATGCATGCAGCAGGCGGCGCGTCTGGGAGGCGAAGGGGCGCGCTTTATCGAGATCGGCCCGGGCACCGTGCTCGCGGGCCTCTTGAAGCGAATCGTACCCGCAGCGAACGTGGTCAGCCTAGGAACTGCGGATGAGGTGACCAAGTTCATGGAAGCAGCATGACCACAACGCGACGGATGGACATTGACCCTGCGGCGCAGAGCGCGAATCGCATGCAGCTCGATCTGACGGGAAAGGTCGCTCTCGTCACCGGCGGGACGCGCGGGATCGGCCACGATATCTGCCGGGCCTTCATCGACGCGGGCGCGAAGGTCGCGCTCTGCTCTCGCGACGGCGCGGTGGCGGAGCAAACCGCGAGCGCCTTCGGCGAGGGAACGCGCGGCTACGCCTGCGACGTCGGCGTGAGCAATCAAGCCGAAGCGTTTGCCAAGGCGGTCGAAAGGGACTTCGGCCAGATCGACGTCCTGGTCAACAATGCAGGCTTCACCAAGGACAATCTGCTGTTCCTGCTCAGCGAAGCCGATTGGGACGCGGTCATCGATACGAACCTGAAGGGCACGTTCCTCATGACCAAGTACGCCGCGCGCGGCATGATCAAGCGGCGCTGGGGTCGCGTCATCAACATTACGAGCGTCGTGGGACTGAACGGAAACAAGGGCCAATCCAACTACTCCGCCTCCAAGGCGGGGATCATCGGCTTCACCAAGTCCGTCGCGAAGGAGCTCGCCTCGCGCAACGTATTGGTGAATGCCGTCGCTCCGGGCTTTGTCGAGACGGAGCTTACCCAGAGCGTCTCCCCAGAAGCCAGGAAGTACTTCCTAGACAACATTCCGCTGGGACGGCTGGGGCAAAGCTCCGAAATTGCCGCCGCCGTCCTCTTTCTCGCCTCCGACTTAGCCAGCTACATTACGGGTCAGGTTCTGGTTGTCGACGGCGGGATGGTGATGTGAGCTCCCTTACCTTCGCTGAGGGTTACCCATGGCAATGGACATGAAGCAGCTCGAGGAGAAGGTCAAAGACATTATCGTCGAAGAGCTTGGCGTGGAGCGGGACAAGCTCACCAACGACGCGAGCTTCATGGAAGACCTCGGGGCCGACAGCCTCGACACGGTCGAGCTGGTCATGGCCTTCGAGAAGGAATTCGACATCGACATCCCGGACGAAGAGGCGGAGAAGCTGCGCACCGTCGGGGCCGCGATGAGCTATCTGCACGACAAGATGGGGAAAGGCAAATAGTGAGGCGCCCCCCCCGGCGGGTGGCGGTCACGGGGATGGGGCTCGTGACGCCGGTTGGGAACGACGTCGCGAGCACCTGGGCCGCCCTCGTCGCCGGGGAGTCGGGGGCGGGGCCGATCACCAAGTTCGATTCCGCGCAGCTGCCCGTGCATTTTGCGTGCGAAGTGAAGGGCTACGACGCCCTGCAGTACATCGATAAGAAGGAAGCCCGCCGCTACGATCTCTTTTCCCAGTTCGCCATGGGCGCCGCCGTCCAGGCGGTGCGCGATTCGTGTCTCGAGAAAAGCTCGCTCGATCCCAAGCGCATCGGCGTCATCATCGGCACCGGCACCGGCGGCATCGCGACATTCGAAGAGAACATGCGCACCTTCATCGAGAAGGGACCGGGACGCGTGTCGCCCTTCTTCGTACCGATGTTCATGGCGAACGTCGCGTCGGCCATCGTGTCGATGCGCTACGGCTTCCAGGGACCGAACTACTGCACCGTCTCGGCCTGCGCCTCGTCCGGGCACGCACTGGGCGATGCGTTCGATCTGATTCGGGAAAACAAGGCCGACGTGATGGTCGCGGGAGGATCGGAGGCCGCGATCACACCACTCGCGCTCGCGAGCTTCGCGAACATGAAAGCGTTGTCGGAGCGCAACGACGACCCCAAGACCGCAAGCCGGCCGTTCGACAAGGACCGGGACGGGTTCGTGATGGGCGACGGCGCCGCGGTCGTCATCCTCGAGGAGTGGGAGCGTGCCAAAGCACGGGGCGCGAAGATCGTCGCCGAGCTCGTGGGTTACGGCGCCACCGCCGACGCCCATCACATCACCGCGCCGGCGCCCGACGGCTCCGGGGCGCAGCAGGCGATGCGGCTCGCGATGCAGTCGGGGGGCATCCGTCCCGAGGACGTCGGCTACATCAACGCGCACGGCACATCGACCCCGCACGGTGACGCGGCCGAGACCGCGGCGGTGAAGGCCGTGTTCGGCGATCACGCCCGCAAGCTCATATTCGGCTCGACCAAATCGATGACCGGGCACCTGCTCGGCGCCGCCGGCGCGTTCGAGTTCGCGATTTGCGCCCTCGCGCTGCGCGACGGCGTCATCCCGCCGACGATCAATCAGTTCAATCCCGATCCCGCCTGCGATCTGGATTCGGCGCCGAACCACGCGGTCAAGCGACAGGTCGACGTGGCGCTGTCCAACTCGTTTGGCTTCGGCGGGCACAACGTGACGCTGGCGGTGCGGAGAGTCGCATGACGGCCGGACTGCCTGCCCTGAGCGCAGCGAAGGGGTCGGACGGTCGGACGGACCCACAACTGATTCCCATCGCCACGAAAGTTGAACGTGGCGAACGGTTGACGCGCGAGGATGGCCTCGCGCTTTTTGCATCTAACGACTTGCTGACCATCGGTCGGCTGGCCAACCTTGCCAATACTCGTCGGAACGGCGAGCGCGTCTATTTCGCCGCGAATCAGCACATCAATCCGACCAATGTCTGCATCCTGCGCAACACCTGCGTCTTCTGTTCCTTCGCGCGCATGCCGAGGGAAGACGGCGCCTACACGCGCAGCCTGGACGAGGTGTTCGCCGAAGCGGATGCCGCGCGGGAGAATCCCACGCGCGAGTTCCACATCGTGGGCGGCCTGCATCCCAAGCTGCGGCTCGCGTATTACGCGGACATGTTCCGCGGCCTGAAGCAGCGCCATCCGCAGGTGATGATCAAAGCGCTCACCGCGGTCGAGGTCGCGCATCTCGCGAGAATCGAGGGGATGGAGGTTCGCGAGGTTCTCAAGGTTATGAAGGACGCTGGCGTGAGTACGCTTCCTGGTGGTGGTGCTGAAGTGTTTTCACCGGCGGCGCGCGCGACGATCGCCGATCGCAAGCTCAGCGGGGCCGAGTGGCTCGCCGTGCATCGCGAAGCGCACCAGCTCGGCATACCCTCGAACTGCACGATGCTCTATGGGCACGTCGAGACGATGGAGGATCGGGTCGAGCACCTGCTGGCGCTGCGTGCCTTGCAAGACGAGACGGGCGGCTTTTTGACGTATATCCCGCTCGCCTACCACCCCGACCACAACGAGCTGGGCGAGAAGTTGGGACGGACGGGAACGGCCACCACCGGCTTCGATGACCTCAAGAACATCGCCGTCGGGCGGCTGCTGCTCGACAACATCCCGCACGTGAAGACGCATTGGCCGATGGTGACGCCGTTCATCTCGCAGGTCGCGCTGACGTTCGGCTGTGACGACCTCGAGGGCACGGTCGTGTTCGAGCGCGTCTATCACGAGGCCGGCGCGCCCACCCCGATGTGGCTGTCCTACGACGAGATCGTGACGCTGATCCGCGGGGCGGGGAAAGAGCCGGTCGAACGCGATTCGCTGTATCAGACCGTGCGGACGTTCGAGGGCTATGTGCCCAAGCCGAGAGGCCCGGCGGTGCGGCCCGATGGCCCGGCGCCACAGGGCGCGCTGTTCCAGATCGAGCATCGCGCGCGAGCGGCGGCGCGGAGCAAGCAACCGGTGACGAGCGCCGTCGATGGTGCCGAATGATGCGACACGCTGAAGCGTGTCCCCGACAAATCACTGCCCTTAAGGGCAGTGATTCACTGGGCCCAGGCTTTAGCCTGGGGATTCAATGAAGATTGGTCGCATCGGCTACATCAACTGTGCGCCGGTCTACGGCGCGATCGACCGCGGCGTCGTTGCTCTGCCCCCGGGCGGCGAGCTCGTCACCGGCACGCCAGCCGAGCTGAACGACCTGTTGGTTGCGGGCGAGCTGGACGTGAGCGTGATCAGCGCGATCGAGTATGCGCGCCACTCGAAGGACCTCGTGTTGCTGCCCGAGCTCGCGATTTCATGCGACGGTCCCGTCCGCAGCGTGGCGTTGTTCAGCCGCCGGACGGTCGGACAGTTGGACGGTCGGACCGTCCTGCTTGCCGCTTCATCGCGCACGTCCGTGGCCCTGCTCGAGCTGCTGTGTGGCGACGTATGGAAGATCAAGCCGCGCTTCGCCGAAGCCCGCGCCGAGCCTCAGGACCTCGACGCCCTGGCCGCACTTCCGCATGAAGCGGTGCTCGTGATCGGCGATGCGGCGCTGGCCCTCGCGGCCCGGGGCACGTATCCGTATCGCTACGATCTGGGCGAAGAGTGGAAGCGCTGGACCGGCCAGCCGTTCGTTTTTGCGGTGTGGGCCGCCCAGCGCTCGGCTGCTTCGGCTTCTATTCATTTAGCCCACAAAGCTCTGCTCGCCTCTCGCGCCTGGGGCCTCGCGCACCTCGACGACCTCGCCGCCGAGGCCGCGCGCAAGACGGGCATAGCCTTCGGCATCTGCCGCGAATATCTCGGCGGCCTCGACTACGCGTTCAGCGACCAACACGGCGCCGCGCTGACCGATTTCCTGCGGCGCGTCGGCTCGCTGCAGTTCGTGCAGGTGGCGTGATGGTCGACCGCACGTCGCCCGAGTTCCGCTCGTACCTCGAGCTGTACGAGCGCGCTTCGCTGCTCGAGCTGGGCCGGCTGGCGGATGAGGTTCGCTGGAAGTTGCATCCCGAGAACGTCGTCACGTACATCATCGACCGGAACATCAACTACACGAACGTCTGCGTCGCCGACTGCAAGTTCTGCGCATTCTACCGGCGCCCCAAGCATCCCGAGGGGTACCTGCTGTCGTTCGAAGCAATCGGCCGCAAGATCGACGAGCTCAAGGCGATCGGTGGCGTGCAGATTCTCATGCAGGGGGGCCACAACCCCTACGTCCCGTTCGAGTGGTACCTGGATCTGCTCCGCTACATCAAGCGCCACCATCCGATCCATATCCACGGCTTCTCGCCGTCGGAGGTGGACTTCTTCGCCGGTCGCTTCGGCATGACGATCGCCGACGTGATCAAGCAGCTGATGGCGGCGGGCCTCGATTCGATTCCGGGCGGGGGCGGCGAGATCCTCGTGCAGAGTGTCCGCGACCAGGTGGCGCGCAAAAAGGCCGGCGCGGACCGCTGGCTCGAGGTCATGGAAATCGCTCACGGTCTCGGGCTCCGGACGTCGGTCACCATGATGTACGGCCTCGGCGAAACTGCGGCGGATCGGATCGAGCATCTGTTTCGGGTACGCGAGGTGCAGCGCAAGACGCGCGGGTTCACCGCGTTCATCTGTTGGCCGCTGCAGCCCGAGAACTCCGAGCTCTCACACCTGGCGAAGACCGACGCCGTGACCTATCTCAAGACGCAAGCGATCGCACGCATCGTGCTCGAGGATGTCTCCAACATCCAGGCGTCGTGGGTCACGATGGGGATGAAGGTGGGGCAGGTGGCGCTGCGCTTCGGCGCGAACGACTTCGGCTCGCTCATGATGGAAGAGAACGTGGTCTCGGCGGCGGGCACGACGTATCGCACCACCTTGAGCGAGATGCAACGGCTGATCGCGGATGCCGGCTACACGCCCAAGAAGCGGAAGCAGGACTACACGATCCTCGAGGACGCGGCGTAGTGGCCGACGTCCTCATTCTCGTCGGCTCGGAATCGGACAAGCCCCGCATCGAGCCGGCGTTCGAAATCCTGACCAAAGCCGGTTTCTCCTACGAGTGCTTCGCTTCCTCCGCGCATCGCCAGCCCGACCAGACCGGCGACCTGATCAAGAACGCCCGGAAGAAAGGGTTCAAGGTCGTCATCGCCGGCGCCGGACTCTCGGCCGCGCTGCCGGGGTTCGCCGCGTCTCTCACGGACTTGCCCGTCATCGGGGTGCCGTTCGCCGTCGGACCGCTGAACGGGCTGGACGCATTGCTCGCAACGGTGCAGGTGCCGCCTGGCGTTCCGGTGGCGACCGTGGGCATCGACAACGCCAAGAACGCTGCCCACCTCGCCATTCGCATTCTAAAAGGGTGAAGTAGACACTTCTTCCTTTTCTCTTTTTTTTCAACGCGCGACACACGCATGTCATCCTGAGCGAGCGCGTTAGCGCGAGCGAAGGACCTGCTTTTAGGGGACCCCGCGCGGAGTGAAGGACCTGTTTGCAAGGCCAAAAGCAGATCCTTCGCGCCTGCGGCGCTCAGGATGACATCTGCGCGGGTCGTTGCGACAAAAAAAGAGGGTTAGAAGAGTCCCACCTTCCCTCTGACCGACTCGATCAATTTGCTCGGGTCATACCCCACTCCCTGTTTGAAAACCAGCGTGACGTGCGCGATATCGCCAATGCTGGCCGCGGGATTGCCATCGATCACCACGAGGTCGGCCTGCTTGCCCACCGCGAGGGAGCCGACCCGATCCGCTCGGCCGAGGTAGGTCGCGCCGTTCAGGGTGCAGACCTTGATCGCCTCGAGCGGCGTCAGGCCGCTCTCGACGAGCAGCTCGGCCTCACGCTGGTCGGAGTAGCCGGGGATCACGCCGCCGGCCCCCGTCGGATCCGTCCCCGCCAGCAGCAACCCGCCGGCGCGAAAGAAGGCCAGCTCCATGGCCTGATCGAGTGCCAGCAGTTTCCCGAATGGCGACGCGGTGTTCTGCTGCACGCGCGCGTATTGCTGGTCGTATTGCGTCTTGAGAACGGGATCGAGCACGTCGGTGCCGGGCGGCACCGGGCGCCCGGGCGCAACGGTCTCGAACACCGTCAGCGTCGACGTGACCGCCACGTGATGGGAGATCAGGTGCTGCACGAGGGAAGTGAACTCCGGCGATTTGGCATCGAAACCGACGAGCGCGGGCATCCCTCCAGTTGGTGCCGGACACACGTCCGGCTGCTTCCCCTGAATGAAGTCGGTGGCGACGAAGAAGCCGTGCTCCAGGTCGTCGATGCCGAGATCGGCGGCCTCCCGGTAAGTGACCGCGCAGAGATGGCCCGTGATCTTGAGTCCCCGCCGGTGCGCTTCATCCACCGCCGCGGCGAGCTCGGCGCGGGTGATGTTCATGTATGCTTTGAACGACGTCGCGCCCGCATCGGCCCAGAAGGCCACGAAGCGGCGCGCGTCGGCCGAGTCCTTCAACGCGTACATCTGGGTGAATGGGGAAGGGCCGTTCACGTACGGCGCCGTAGCGTCGATCCAGGGTCCCACCTGATTCCCGGCCTTGATCGCCGCCGCGAGGTTCAAGTCGGCGTAGCCCCCGACGTTGCCGCCGGTGCGCATCGACGTGACGCCCCCCGCCAGGTACAGCCGGGAGAAGCTCACGTAATCGGCGCCGTACACGCCGGGGCCGGTCGGATAGTAGAGGTGCTCGTGCATCATCACGAGGCCCGGGATGACGGACTTCCCGGTGAGGTCCAGCACTTGCGCGCCTTCAGGCACTCTGGTCGAGCGGGCGGCGCTGAGCGCGACGATGTTGCCGTCGCGGATGATCAGCGTCTGGTCTTCCTTGGGCGCAGTGCCGGTGCCGTCGATGACGCGCACGTGGGTGAGGGCCACGACCGGCGTGTCGACCGCGACGTATTGCTTCACCGCGGCGGAGAGCGTCGGACGCTGGGCTGTGGCGAGCGCGGGAACGAGAAGCAGGGCGCCAAGGGCGCGAAGAGTGGTCGTCGACATGGGGTGAGACTAGCACCAGGTTGGACAACTGACCAGACAGATGCGACCAAAAGCAGATCCTTCGAAAGAAGGGTGACTTTGCCTCTCTTCTTATCCCTCTTTTACTAACGCGACCCAGGCATGTCATCCCTTCGCTAGGCTCAGGGCAGGCTCTGAGCGAAGCCCGCGCCAGCGGGGGTAGCGAAGGACCTGCTTGTGGGTCGAGCGCTAACGCGCATGAGGCCTCGGTGTGCGGTCGCACTCCCGACCATCCTCAGTCGGGCGCGTGCCAATAGAACGACTCGCGCGCGCGGAACAGCGTCTCACCGCGCGTATTGGTGACCGTGACCACGGCGTTCAGGACCGGCGCGT
>Ga0209056_10000836_pt1 | contig 34067 bp, 30 predicted proteins | sample GraSoiAngelo_114_FD_185876 | JGI IMG/M metagenome (GOLD analysis project Ga0209056, IMG submission 185876) | Grasslands soil microbial communities from the Angelo Coastal Reserve, California, USA - 14_0903_13_40cm (SPAdes) (version 2) | ecosystem: Environmental > Terrestrial > Soil > Grasslands... | reverse complement strand
TTCCTCGAGTCGAAGTACTCGCAACGTGCCGCCGGCGCCCCGGCGTTCCAGAAGGTCGCGGAAACGTTGGAAGACACGATGCGGGCGGGGCGCGTGCCGATCACCATCATTCGCGGCACGATGGACGCCGTCGGCAAGGCCGGGAAGTTCTTGGAGGGACTGGCGGCGGCGGGGAAAGCGGCGGTCGAAGAGGCGACGCGGAAGCCGGCGCCTGCCGAAAACCAGGTTGAGGAAACGAAGCCCCCCCAGTAACTTCCGAGATGGGAACCTTCCGACCCGACGTCGCCCTCACCTTTGACGACGTCCTGCTCGTGCCCCGTCACTCGACGGTGCATCCCCGCAACGTCTCCGTCGCCAGCCGCTTCACTCGCGCCATTCCGCTGAACATCCCGATTATCTCCGCCGCCATGGATACCGTCACCGAGGCGGAGATGGCGATCGGCATGGCGCGCCTGGGCGGGATCGGCGTGATCCACAAGAACATGCCGATCGACCGCCAGGCCGCGGAGGTCGACCGCGTCAAGCGCAGCGAATCGGGGATGATCATGAACCCGATCACGCTCGGTCCCGACCGCCCGTTGCGCGAGGCGCAGCAGCTCATGGTGCGCTTCAAGATCTCCGGTGTGCCGATCGTGGATGGGGCTGGGAAACTGGCCGGCATCATCACCAACCGCGACCTGCAATTCGAGCGCGAGCTGGACCGGCCGATTCGTGATGTGATGACGAAGGAGAAGCTGGTCACTGCCCCGGTCGGCACGACGCTGGACGAGGCCGAGCGCATTCTCGCCAGGCATCGCATCGAGAAGCTCCCCGTCGTAGACAAGCAGGGACTGCTCCGCGGCCTCATCACCATCAAAGACATCTTCAAGCGGCGCCAATATCCGGACGCCAACAAGGACCAGCACGGACGGTTGCGTGTCGCCGCCGCCGTAGGCGGCGCGCCGGACGCGCAGGCCCGCGCTCAGGCGCTGCTCGACGCCGGATGCGACGTGATCGTCGTGGACTCGGCGCATGGCCACAGCCAGGGCGTGCTGGACACCGTGGCGTGTCTGCGTGACGCCTTCCCCGACGCGCAGCTCGTCGCCGGCAACATCGCGACCGAAGCGGGCGCGCGCGCGCTCGTCGAGCGCGGGGTCGATGCCGTGAAGGTCGGCGTGGGGCCCGGGTCGATCTGCACGACCCGTGTCGTGACCGGTATCGGCGTCCCGCAGATCACCGCCATCGTGGACGCGGTGCGGGGTGCCGGAGACATCCCCGTCATCGCCGACGGCGGGATCAAGTACTCGGGCGACGCCGTGAAGGCGCTCGCGGCCGGGGCCGAGGCCGTCATGATGGGCTCAATGCTGGCGGGGACCGAGGAGAGTCCGGGCGAATCGTTCCTGCTCGAAGGCCGGCGGTTCAAGGTCATCCGCGGCATGGGTAGCCTGTCGGCCATGGAGGAAGGCTCGGCGGACCGCTACTTCCAGGAAGGCGAGGTCTCGCTACACAAGCTCGTCCCGGAGGGGATCGAAGGCCGGGTCCCCTACCGCGGCCCTGTGGCGGACGTGGTTTTCCAGATGGTCGGCGGGTTGCGGAGCGGAATGGGGTATTGCGGGGTATGTGACATCGCTGCGCTACGGACCGAAACAGAGTTCATTCGGATAACGACCGCGGGGCTGCGTGAATCCCATCCGCACGATGTCGTCATCACGCGAGAAGCGCCGAACTACAGTCTATAGGACCGCAATGCGTCTAGCCGTTCTTCTCCTCGTCGCTTCGTTGATTCCAATCGCTGTCCGGGCGCAACAACCGGCCGACTCTACGACCGCGGACACTGCCCGAGCCGCCGCGCGGCTGTCGAGCGGCGACCAGGACCAATACCGTACGGGCGCCCGCTTTTCCGATCTATTGGTCGTGCGGGGCGAGCGCGTCGGCTTGCGCGCGTCACCTGCGGCGGGCCCGCTTGGTCTGACGGGTCGCCTCCGCTTTCGCGGGCCGCAAACGATGTTCGACGACCGCCTGCCCCTCGTAATCCTCGACGGTATGCGGCTCGACGCCGCTTCAGGTCTGCTCGGCGGGACGCTGCGGCTCGAGGAGATCAATCCAGAGGAGATCGAGTCCATCGAGGTGTTGTCGCCGGCGCAAAGCGTCCGGTACGGTCCTGGAGCGGCGAACGGCGTGCTCCTCGTGCAAACGCGGCAAGGCCACCGCGGCTCGCCGCAATGGCGCGGGTATGCTGAAATCGGGACGCGCACACCATCTGATCGTTTGACGCCGCTCGTAGGTGGCTTTGATGCCGGCAATCCCGACTCGCTGCTGCGCGACGGCGGATGCACGCTGCTGGCAATCGCTGCGGGCAGCTGCGCTCAGGATTCCATCGTTGCGCTGGCGTCGCCGCTGAGCCAACAGTTGCGCAGTGCGGTGCGGCGGCAGTATGGCCTCTCCGTTACCGGCGGGTGGGATCGCCTGTCGTACTATGTCGCCGGCGAGTTTGATGGAGACGGTAGTCCCTTTTCGCTCTCCCAGGGCGAGATCGATCGGTTGCAGTCGGGCGGGCAAGCGGTTTCTCGGTCGATTCGCTTTCCCGAGCACACTGGCCGCGCGAATGTGAGCGCCAACTTTCGCGTCCAGCCGGTACGGACACTCACGATCGGGCTGCGCGGGATGCACGTGTCCCGGGATATCCGCGCCCCGGTATTCGTGAACGATCCGTCAACCGGGGCGCTGTATGACCTCCAAACCGGATACATGACCCCCGGTGACGCTTTTCAGGACCAAACGGTGAGCGAGGCGACTCGCTGGCTCGGAAACGTCGACGTCGCATGGGTGCCGACGCGTGCGCTCACGTTCACGGGCAACATCGGTCATGACGGCGCGCGGTTTACGAGCGCTCGTCAGGGTCGCCCTGGAGTGTTGACGGAGTCTGCGGTCATCAATTCCAACACACTCGGCCTGGGTGCGGATTACGTCTGGGGATTCTCCGGGCTGCACCTCACGTCGCATGTCGGTTTCGAACGCTCGAGCATCAATCGCGATTCGCTGGAGTGCGCGAGCACCTCACCGAATTGTTCGAGTGGAGCGTATCGCACGTACAACGAGCAATATTGGCAACGCTTTTGGAGCATCGTGCTGGAGCAACGAGCTATCATCCACGACGCGTTGGAGTTGGTCGGAACGGTGCGGCGCGATCAGTTCAGGTTTTGGAACGACAAGCCTGTCCACGCGGCACTTCATGCGTCGTGGTGGCATAGGTCCCTGCGCCTGCGGGCCGACTACGGCACCGCTGGACGTCGACCGTTTTTCTTCTTTACGCAGCCCGAACGCACCCGCGAGCTGTCGACGGGTTTAGATCTCACAGGGCTCTCGGGTCGAGTCTCGGCTGGCGCGACCGTCTACGACATGCGGTCCAGCACCTTTGCTTGGGTACAGACTTCTGGATCGTCCGGCAGTCTTGTGATCCCGGTGTCCGGGGCGATTGGCAATCGCGGAATTGAGCTGAACGCGACGGCTCATCTCATCGAGCGTCCGAACATGACACTCACGCTGGAGGCCAGCGCGTGGGGAAACAAGAATCGTTTTCTTTCCGCGAGCCTGCCGGGAGTCTTCGTTCCTACGGGCATACAGCAGGGGTCATGGGTGGGCTATCCGGTCGGTGGTTACTGGGCCTACCGTCCCCCAGCGTATTCAGACGCAAATGGCAACGGGATCATCGAGCGCAACGAAATCAGCGGCCCCATCGGCGTGACGTGGGTCGGGACTCCCTATCCCACGCAAGGCGCGACTCTCGCGCCTCAATTTGGGCTTCGGGCGATGCGAATGGGCGCGAGTCTCGACTACCAGGCCGGACACGTCGTCTTCAATCGAAACCACTTGTACTCATGCCTCGACGGCCACTGCCCCTGGGCCGTTGACCCGGCCACGCCGCTCGTCGAGCAGGCGGAGGTCGCGTATGGTCAACCGACGCCGCGCTTTTTCGAGAAGGGCGACTTCCTCGCGCTGCGCGAACTGTGGGTCACCGTGGACGCCCCACCCGGGATCGCGAGCGCATTGCACGTGACGTCTGCGTCCATTACTCTCGCCGGCCGGAACCTTCACACCTGGACCGGCTATACCGGCGTCTCCCCCGAGCCCTATGCCGCCGAAACGCAGTTTGGCGACCCCGAGGCATTTACGGAGCCTATGATGCCCGCGCTACAGCAGTGGTCGTTCCGCGTGCGCATTTCCTACTAATCGTTCACCCTTTCCTCTATTGACAGATCGCCGGTCCGGGCGAACCTTGGGGCGTCCCGCGCCGTCGATTCGTCACCTTCCGCGAACGGAGTTCGCATGAACCTGTTTCGCCGCAAGAGCGTCACCGAACTGCAGGCCGAAGCGCTCACGGACCACAGCCTGAAGCGGGTGCTCGGGGCGCTGAACCTCACGCTGCTCGGCATCGGCGCGATCATCGGCACGGGCATCTTCGTGCTCACCGGCACCGTCGCGGCGCTGAACTCCGGGCCGGCGGTCGTGCTGTCGTTTGCGCTTGCGGGCGTCGCATCGATTTTCGCGGCCCTCTGCTACTCCGAGTTCGCATCGCTCGTGCCCATGGCGGGCAGCGCCTATACCTACGGCTATGCGACGCTCGGTGAGTTGATCGCCTGGATCATCGGGTGGGACCTGGTGCTCGAGTATGCGCTCGGCGCTGTGACGGTCGCGATCGGCTGGTCGGGCTACGTCGTCTCATTCCTGCACGATGTGGGTATCAATGTTCCGTGCGCGCTGTCGGCAGCGCGCGGCACGGTCGTCGCGTGCCACGACGGTACCCAGGTCACCGCGGTCTTCAATTTTCCCGCCGTCATCATCATCGCGATCGTCACCACGCTCCTGGTCATCGGCATCAAGGAATCGGCCAACGTCAACAATGTGATCGTCTTCATCAAAGGCGCGGTCGTCGTGCTCTTTATCATCGCGGCGGCGCACGCCATCAACTCGGCGAACTGGCACCCGTTCATCCCGCCCGCCGAAGGCGGGGGCAAGTTCGGCTGGAACGGCGTCATGGCGGGCGCCGGTATCGTGTTTTTCGCGTACATCGGATTCGACGCGGTGAGCACAGCGGCGCAGGAGGCGAAGAATCCGCAGCGCGACATGCCGATCGGCATCATCGGATCGCTGCTCATTTGCACGTTGCTCTACATCCTCGTTTCGGGCATCGCGACCGGCATCGTGCCCTACCGCGAGCTCAATGTTCCGGATCCGATCGCGGTCGCGGCCGATCGCGCCGGACTGGGGTGGATGGCGACCATGATCAAGCTCGGCGCGATCGCCGGTCTCTCGTCGGTGATTCTCGTGATGCTGCTCGGACAGTCGCGTGTGTTCTACTCGATGTCCCGCGACGGCCTGCTGCCGCCGTTCGTCAACAGAGTGCATCCCAAATTCCAGACGCCATACATTACGTCGATCGTCACCGGTATCGTGGTCGCGTTCTTTGCGGCGATTCTGCCGATCCGGGATGCCGCGAGTCTGGTGTCGATCGGCACGCTCTTGGCGTTCGTGATCGTGTCGGTTGGCATTCTCGTGCTCCGGACCCGAGAGCCAAACCTGCAGCGTGTGTTCCGGACGCCGGCGGTGTGGCTGGTCGCGCCGCTGGGCGCGGTGTCCGCGCTCTATCTCATGGTCAGCCTGAGTCTGCGCACCTGGGAGCGGCTGCTCATCTGGTTCGTCATTGGCATGTTCGTCTACTTCTTCTACGGCATACGACACTCGAAACTGGCCGCGCGGCCGGTCGGGACAGGCTCGCCCCCCCCCATATCGCCCCCACGCCGCTAGGAGGCTTCCAGACGAGTACGCCTGGCAACCCGACCAAAGGAGCTAGATCAAAGGTCCTGTAGTAGCGGGCGCCGGATACTAGGCGATTATCTTCCGCGGAATGAACCCGAACGGCGTGCCCGTTCCGCCTGGCCGAGCCCAGGCGGCTCGCGACGTGGTAACGGCGCTCACCAGCGCGCGTCACGTCGTTTTGACGACGCACGTCAACGCCGACGGCGACGGCGTGGGCAGTGAGATCGGGTTGTGGTACCTGCTGCGTGCCCGCGGCGTCTCCGTCAGCATCGCCAATCCCACCGCCATTCCCGACCGTTTCCATTTTCTGATTCCGGAAGGTGCCGACGCGAGCGACCGTGCCGCGCGAGAGATCGAGCGCGCCGATGTCGTCGCCTCGCTCGACATCGGCGATCTGAGCCGGCTCGGCAACCTGGCGGCGATCATCAGTAAACGGCAGCCGCCACTGGTCTGCATCGATCATCACGTCGGTCCGGTCAAGCTGCCGCCGGGGCCGTGTCTCATCGCCCCAGAGGCGACGGCGACAGCAGAGCTCGTGTTCGACCTCGCGAGCGTAGCCGGCTGGCCGCTGACGCCCGAAGTCGCGCAGGCGCTCTACGTCGGCCTGCTCACCGACACCGGGGGATTCCGCTTCTCCAACACCACGGCCCGCGCTCTGCGTGTCGCCGCCGCGCTGCTCGAGAAGGGCGTCGATCCCGAGGCGATCTATGCGTCGGTCTATGCCAGCGCGCCCGAAGGCCGGGTGCGACTGCTCGCCGAGGTGCTGCAGACGCTGGTCGTGGAGCCGGAGGTCGGGTTGGCGTGGGTCAGCGTACCGCCGGACGCGCTGCGCCGCCACGAGGTGACCGCGGACGATCTCGACGGAATCGTCGAGTTTCCGCGATCGATCGCCGGCGTTCGCATGGCGCTGCTGTTCCGCCACATCGGCAGCGGCCGCATCAAAGTATCGTTCCGGTCGATGGGCGAGGTCGACGTCGCGGCGCTGGCGCATCAGTTCGGCGGCGGGGGCCATCATCGCGCGGCGGGCGCGTCGTTGCCCGGGACGATGGCGGACGTGGAAGAGAAGGTACTCACTGCGGCACGCATCTTCCTGAGCAACGGGGTAGGCCAGTCAGCGTGAGCGAACAGTCCATCAAAGCGGGCGTGGAGCGGGCGCTGAGTGGGATCACAAACCCGCGCCACGGCCGCGATCTCGTGACCGCCGGAATGGTGAAAGACGTCGCCGTCGATGCGACCGGTGCGGTCACGTTCACGTTCGTGCTCACCCGCGAGGATCCGGGGTCGCTCGCCCGCCAGGCGCGCAAAGCGGTCGCAGAGGTCCCGGGCGTGACGGCGGTCAAGATGAACGTCGTGGATTCAGCCGATGGTGGCGGGCAAGCTGCCGCCCGGCCGTCCGGCCGTCCGGCCGCCACACCGCCTGCGCCGCCGACGCCGGATGAGATGCCGGGACTCGGCAGAGTGCTCGCAATCTCGAGCGGCAAGGGCGGCGTCGGGAAATCCACAGTGTCCGCGAACCTCGCCGCCGCGCTGGCACGTGACGGCCACCGCGTCGGCCTGATGGATGCCGACATCTATGGGCCCAACATCCCGCGCATGTTCGGCGTCGCCGGCAAGCCCGAAGTCCAGGGCGGCAAGATCCAGCCGCTCGAGGCGCACGGCGTCAAGCTGATGTCGCTCGGCTTCATCGTGGAGCGTGATGCGCCCGCGATTTGGCGCGGCCCGATCATCATGAAGATCATCGGGCAGTTCATGCACGACGTCGCGTGGGGCGAGCTGGAGTATTTTCTCGTCGACCTGCCGCCGGGGACAGGCGACGCACAGCTGTCGTTGACGCAGATCGTGCGCCTCCACGGCGCGCTGATCGTCACGACGCCCCAGGAGATGGCCGTGGGGGATTCGCTGCGTGGCGCGAAGATGTTCGAGCGCGTCGGCGTCCCCGTGGTCGGCATCGTCGAGAACATGAGTTACTTCGTCTGCCCGCACTGCCAGAACCGCTCGGAAGTGTTTCTGGCGGGGGGCGGGAGCCGCCTGGCGGCCGAGCTGGGCGTGCCGCTCTTGGGCCAGATTCCGCTGCAGGCCGGCATGGCGGAGCTCGCCGATCGCGGCGAGCCGATCGTCGTGAGTCAGCCCGATTCGGCCGCGGGCGTTGCGTTGCGCGAGCTGGCCCGGACTGTCACCACCCGCACCGCGGGTTTGGCGCCGGCACTTCCGATTACCGCAGCACCTCGCTGACGTGCAGGTGCTCGCGGCGATCGTGCTGGCACTGCAGAGCGCGCCGCGCCTCGCCGGTGCACCTGATGCGTTGTACGCGTTGCGGGCCGGTCTGGACACGCTATATGGCGGCGATTTCGAAGGCGCTGCGGCCTACTTCGCGACGCTGGCAGCACGCGCGCCGGCCGATCCCGCGCCGGTCGTCTTTCAGGCGGGCGCGTACATCTGGTGGGCATCGGCCCGAGATTCCGCCGACTTCGCGCTGCAGCGGATCGACTCGCTGCTCGGCGTGGCGCTGGCGCGGGCGCGCGCGACTCCCGGGACGTCGGGAGAGTTCTGGTTGGCCACGGCGCTCGGCTATCGGGCGCGACAGCGCGAGGAGCACGGTCACGCCTACAGCGCGGCCCGAGACGCGAAAGCGATGCACGACATCTACCGCCGTCTGCTCGCGGCCGACTCTTCCTGTGCGGACTGCTATCTCGGGCTGGGCGTCTACGATTACGGTCTGGCGCGCGCCGGCGCGTTCGCCCGATTCTTCGCGCGCATCATCGGCCTGGGAAGCGGCAACGCGGAACGCGGCATCCGCTACATGCGTCGCGCGGCGCATGACGGTGATCTGGCGCGCGTCGAGAGCACCTGGGTGCTCGCCGCGGCCCTGATGCGCGAAGCGGCGCGGGATCGCGAGGGCCGCGGCGTGCTGGAACGCGAAGCGCGCGGTTACGTCGAAGGACTGGCCGCGCGCTATCCTGGTAATCCGGTATTTCAGCGCTTCTTGCGGGAGGTGCCCGCGAAGACCTCAGCGGCTCAAGCGATAGGAGCGCTGGGTGCCGCGACGGCGGCGATTGCCGGAACGCCGGTCCGGCGGCATGAGCGCGGCGAGTTTGCCGAGCATATTGTGCACGTGACTTGTCACGGTGTTCGTCGCGATGTTGAGCCACTGCGCGATTTCTTTGTTGCCGAGTCCCGCCTCGATCAGCCCTTTGATTTCCCGCTCCCGCTTGGTGAGGCGCACGTTGCCGAGCGAGGGCGCACTGCCACTCACGGTGCCGGCGCCCGCCGCGAGTCGATCGGCGGGCTCGCGTGCGAGAACAGCGCACACGCTCGCGATGGTCCCGTTGCTGCGACGGTCCGCACGGCGCCGACGCTCGACACGGCGAATGGGCAAAGGCACACCCACCCCCTCCTGGTTCGGGGCGTAGTGTATTTCGCGCTACGGACCAGGGGCATTCATCGGGGGGACGAGTTGAATTCATGACGAATCGCTCTTTTAGCTTAGCCCCGATGAGCCAATCATTACGCCGTCTGGCGTTATTGTTCGGGCTCGCCGCCCTCTACTATATCGCCGCCAAGCTCGGTCTACGGTTTGCGTACATCAACAGCAGCGTCACCACAGTCTGGCCGCCCGCCGGGATCGCGCTCGCCGCGTTCGTGCTGCTGGGGTATCGCGTCTGGCCCGCCATCCTCGGCGCCGCGTTTCTGGCGAACTTCACGACGACCGGGGCAGTGCTGCCGTCGATCGGCATCGCGATCGGGAATGCCAGCGAAGGATTGCTCGGGGCGTACCTCGTCAATCGGTTCGCGCGCGGGGGCCGCGTCTTCGACCGCGTGCGCGACATCATCCGTTTCACCATCCTCGCCGCGCTGGTCAGCACCACCGTCTCGGCATCGATCGGCATCACGTCGCTCGCGTTCGGAGGTCTCCTGTCGTGGCACGATGCGCCGCGCGTGTGGCTGACGTGGTGGCTGGGCGACGCGGTGGGCGACATCGTCATCGCGCCGGCGCTGATCCTCTGGATCGGGGTCAAACCCGGTCCACGCTGGAGTCGCAACCAGGTCATCGAAGCGATCGCGCTGACCGCCGTGACCGTGCTGCTGACGCTCGCGTTGTTCGGCGGTGTATTCCCCTCGCGGCACTATCCGCTCACGGTGCTGCTGTGGCCTGTGTTGATCTGGGTCGCGTTCCGATTCAGGCCGCGCGAAGCTGCGACCGCGATGCTCATCATTTCCTTCATTGCGATCGTGCGCACGCTACAGGGTGTCGGCCCCTTCTCGATGTTCGCGCAGAACGAATCGCTAATCCTGCTCCAGGTTTGGACCGGGATTACCGCGGCCACGAGTCTCGTGCTCGCGGCGGCGGTCGCCGTCCAGCGGGACATTCAGGGCACGTGGCGCGAGCTCGCCGTCACCGATCCGTTGACGGGCCTCGCCAATCACCGTCAGCTCGTGCAGGCCCTCGAGTCCGAGATCAAGCGCTCGCGCCGCACGGCGCAACCGCTCGCCGTGGTGCTGCTCGATCTGGACGGCTTGAAGCAGATCAACGACCGCCACGGCCATCTCGCCGGCAGCCTGGCGATTCGCCGGGTTGCCGAAGCGTTGCTGGGGTCGTGCCGGGCCACCGATACTGCGGCGCGCTTCGGTGGTGACGAATTCGCGCTCGTTCTGCCGGAGACCGGGGAGGCGGCCGCGTGGCACGTGGCCCGTGGCGTGGCCGACCGGCTGGCGACGGACGCCGAGAAGCCGAACTTGTCGATCAGCGTGGGGGTAGCAGTCTACCCCGGGCACGGCGAGACGGTGGAGGCCCTCCTAAACGCCGCCGATGTCGCATTGTACGAGACCAAGGAACGTCGCAAGAGCAGGGCCTCAGGGCTTGCTCCCTAACCGACCCTTACTAGGTTTGGAGCCATGGACACCAAGAAAAGCATGAGCGTCTCGACGCGTACGTCCGACCCCCAGGCCCTGTCGGAATCATCGGCCGGGCTGCTGCGCGAGCTGGTCGCACACCTGCGACAAAACCGCACGCAGCTGCGCGAGGAATGGGCGCGGCGCATCACGCGCGCCGAGCTGCTCACGGCGATGACGGAAGAAGAAATCTTCGCCGAAGCGACCGCGGTCTACGACAACTACGTGGAAGCGCTCGAGACCGGCACGTTCGAAGCCCTGCAAGCGTACTCGCGGCGACTGTCGGAGCGCATCATTCCGCGAGGCGTCGAGACAGACGAAGTCGTCGGAATCGTGCTCTTACTGCGTGACGTGCTCGCCCGCTCGCTGTTCACCAAATACCAGGACAACGTCGAAAAGCTGAACCGGATTCTCGATAGCTACGAGCCCGCGGCGAACCGCATCGCGAACACGGTGGCCGTCGGATTCGTGGAAGAGCGCGAGCGCATCATCCGGCAGCAACAGGAAGCGATCCGGGAGCTGTCCACGCCGGTGCTGCAGGTGCGCGAGCGGCTGCTGATTCTGCCGATCATCGGCGTGATCGACCCGCAGCGCGCCCGGCAGCTGACCGAACAGCTATTGCGTGCGATTCGCGCCAACCGTGCCAAGGTCGTCGTGATCGACGTGACCGGTGTGGCAGCCATGGACTCAGGGGTCGCGAACCACTTGGTGCAAACGGTGGAAGCGTCGCGCTTGCTGGGTGCCACCGTGATCGTGACGGGCCTGTCGCCCGAAATCGCGCAGACGCTGGTGACGATCGGCGTCGACCTGAGCGAAATGGCCACCGTCGGTGACCTGCAGGGAGGTATCGAAGAGGCGGAGCGCCTGCTCGCCGATCGTGCGGCGCCGACAACGCAGGTTCGCGAAATCGCCCCAGAATCTACGCGCTAGACGGAGGACGCCGTGGAAGTACCGATTCTGCGGCAGGGGCAATACCTCATTGCCTCGATTCAGTCCGCCCTCACAGACGCCGATCTTTCACATCTCCGCGAAGCGCTGATCGCCCAGGTCGGGCGGTCGCGTTGCCGCGGCGTCATCGTGGACGTCACGGCGCTCGACGTCATGGACTCGTTCGCCGTGCGCACGTTGCGCGACATCGCGCACATGGCCCGCCTGCGCGGCGCGGAGACGGTCATCGTCGGGATTCAGCCCGACGTCGCCTTCGCCATGGTGCAGCTCGGCCTGACGCTGAAGGGCGTCGCGACCGTGCTGGACCTCGAAGAAGGTCTCGCCTTTCTCACTCGCCGCACCGAAGAGCGCCTCGTAGAAACCAAACCCAGGCGACCGAGCGGCCGTGGGTGAAGAGCTGCGCCTGACGATTGCCGCGGACGTTGATGTCGTTGAAGCGAGACAGCAAGGTCGCGCGTTAGCCGCCGTCGCCGGTTTTTCCAGCGGCGAGCAGACGGTCATCGCCGCCGCCATCTCGGAAATTGCCCGCAACATCCTGATGTACGCCAAGAAGGGCGAGATCACGCTCAGTCTCGTCCAGAATGGCGACCACCAGGGAGTCGCAATCGTGGCCGTCGATCAGGGGCCCGGCATTCCCGACATCGAGCGCGCAATGCAGTACGGCTATTCCACCTCGCACGGGGTGGGCGCCGGTCTCCCCGGTGCGAAGCGGCTAATGGACGAGTTCGAAGTCGATTCAGTCGTCGGGCGGGGGACGACCGTCACCATGACAAAGTGGCGGCGCACGATTTGAAGATTGAGACGGCGTTCGCGACGCTGCCGCTGCCGGGACAGGCCGAGTCCGGCGATCTCTGCCTCATCAAGCGCGTCGGCAAGGGGACACTCGTCGCCGTCGTCGACGGCCTGGGCCACGGGCAGGACGCCGCGTCCGCCGCCCACGCCGCCGTGGGCGAGCTCGACCGGTACGCTCGCGAGCCACTCATCGATCTCGTGCGCCGCTGCCACGAAGCGTTGGTCGGACTGCGCGGCGTGGTGCTCGGCCTCGCGTACCTCGATCCGCAGGCGGCGACGATGGCGTGGCTCGGCGTCGGCAACGTCGGCGGCATCGTGTTGCGCGCCGATCTCGGCAATCGTCCGTCGCGCATCACGCTCGTCCCGAGCGCGGGATTCATCGGCGCCAAGCAGGCGCATCCCAGGACGCGCTCCGTGCCCCTGGCGCTGGGCGATACCGTGATTCTCTTTTCCGATGGCATCAAGGATGGATTCGCGGAGTCGCTCGTGCTCTCCAACACGCCGCAGGAGATCGCCGACTTCGTCATCACCAGCCACGTCAAGGGCAACGATGACGCGCTCGTGCTGGTAGCACGCTACGCCCGCTAAGCAGGTCGCTGGCGCGCTGACGACCGGCCCCCTGCGGCCCATCGTCTTGCGGCTGGCGGCTCCCGCCGTCGCGATGATGGCGTGCCACTTCTCCTTCAATCTGATCGACAGCATCTGGGTGGGCCGGCTCATCGGGCCGGCCGCGCTCGCCGCCGTGTCCACCGCGGGGTTCTCGGTCTGGGTCGTGCTCAGTCTCGGCGAGATGGTGGAGATCGGGCTGATCGCCGTCGCGGCGCGCCGCCACGGGGAGGGCGACCCCGAACAAGCCGCGCGGGCGGCGGCCGCAGCGGTCGGGTATGCTCTGCTCGCGGGGCTGGTGGTGAGCCTCACCGGCCTGGGGCTGGCCACCGCGATCTTTCGCCTGATGACGGTGCCCGCCGATGTGGTAACGCTCGGCCACGCCTATCTGTCTACCTGGCTGCTGGGCGGGCCGCTGGTGTTCGGATTCTTCGCCATCGAGGCCACGTTCCGCGCGGCGGGGGATACGCGGACGCCGTTTCTGATGCTCGCGGGCTCGGTGTGTGTTTCGATTCTGCTCGATCCGCTGCTCATCATGGGGCTGGGTCCGTTCCCCCGACTTGGTGTCGAAGGCGCTGCGCTCGCCTCGGTCATGGTGCGCGGTGGCGGGTTCCTGCTGGGCCTCGTCATTGCGTTGCGGCGGGGACTGTTACGCATTGGCGCACCGGACTGGCGCTCGCTGCCGACGATCATGCGTGTTGGCGCGCCGTTGTCGCTCGCGGGCGTGCTGCTCTCGGTGATCTACATGTGGCTCACGCGGTTTACCTCGCGGTTTGGCACCGCGGCGCTCGCTGCGCTGGGCGTGGGCCATAAGATGGAAGGGCTCGGCTTCATCGCGATCAGCGGTTTCGCGCTCGCCGCCAGCGCGCTCGTCGGCCAGAACCTCGGCGCGCGGCAGGAGGCGCGGGCGCAGGAAGCGGTGCGGCTGACCGTGGCCTATTGCCTCGTGGTCACCGTGACGACGGCGATCGCCTTTCTCGTGATTCCGGGGCGGCTCGTCGCGCTGTTCACGCGTGATTCGCAGGTGATCGCCGATGGAGTTTTGTACCTCCGCGTCATCGCCTTCGCGCAAATCGGCCAAAGCTTCGAGCTGATCCTCGAAGGTGCGCTGGCGGGGGCAGGGTACTCCTTCTGGCCGCAGATCGCGAGCACGACGCTCACCGGGCTGCGGATTCCGCTCGCCGCGTGGTGGTCGCGGGGAATCGGGCTGCTCGGCATCTGGCTGGCCTTGAGCGTCACCGCGATCTCGCGCGGTATCGCCATGATCCTCTTCTGGAAAAGCGGGCGGTGGCGTACTGTCAGGGTGTAGCCCATGACGATTGTCACACTGCTTACTGACTTCGGCACCGCCGACAGCTACGTGGCTGAGATGAAGGGCGTGCTGCTGACGTACGCTCCCACTGCGACCCTGGTCGATATCGCCCATGAAGTGTCGCCCGGCGACGTGCGTGCCGCACAGTACATCCTCAATCGGACCTGGATTCTCTTCCCCGAAGGCACGATTTACGTTGCCATCGTTGACGCTGGGGTTGGAACAGAGCGACGAGTCCTCGCGGCAACGCGCTTTGGTCGGTACTTTCTTGCACCGGATAACGGCCTCCTTTCTTTCTTGTCCTTGAACGCGAAGTTCATCTCCATCCCCGTGCTCCCTGAAGCGGCGCCTACGTTCCATGGCCGCGACGTCTTTGCGCCTGCCGCAGGGGTGCTGGCGACGGGAGGATCATTCGAGTCGCTGGGCACGGCAATTACCGATCCGCGCTACGCGCCGTTGCCGATCCCGAAGACCGACGGCGACGCGGTCGTGGGTGAAGTGCTGTATGTCGATCGCTTTGGGACGCTGGTCTCGAACATTTCACCCACCGCCGTGAAGCCCGGAGCCAGCGTTGGCGTTGCGGGGACAGACGTCGGTCCATTGCGACGCACATTCGCGGACGTCGCATCGGGAGCGGTGGTGGCGTTTACGGGATCAGGTGGTACGGTGGAGATTGCGGTGCGAGATGGGAGTGCGACGCGGTTGTTGGGACTGGGGGTGGGGGCGGAGGTGAGGGCGTAGCCCTGTTATTACGCCGTCCAGTCGCCCGACGGTGTCGGAACTTTCACCTGTGCCATCACGCGATCGGCAAACCCGGCGCGCGGCGCAAACTTCGGAAGTTGGACCAGCTCGAGAATAACCTTCCGCTCCCGCTCGGCTTCGACACGGCATAGCGAACAATCAGCGAGGTGCATGGCCCGGACGGCGGGCAGCAGTCCCTGCGCCCAGAGCTCGATTTCATCGGTATTGAGATGCATGGAGATGTCAGTCATTGGGTGTCCTACGGCCCGGTTCTAGGCCTGGTTTCAGTCCCGGCGATCTGCCAAAAACCCGCGCAATTCATTACGGGCCCGATGGATATACGTTTTCACCGTTCCCAGGGGCAGCTCCAGCGTATCAGCGATTTCCTCGTAGGAATACCCCTCCACGTGCCGCAGCAGGATGCAGGACCGGTACTCCGGACGGAGCCGGGCGATGGCCCGCTCGATCGCCGTGCCGAGCTCGCGGTTCTCAACTTCGGCGAGGGGACTCTCGGTGCGGTCGCCCAATTGCAACGACGTGGCGCGCATCTGCTCGGGTGTCTCGGCGCTGGGTGCGCCATCGAGCGACAGGGTATCGATGCTCTTGCGCCGGAGATGATCGATCGCCGCGTTGTTCGCGATTTTGAAAATCCAGGATGAGAACTTGAACTCCGGCCGGTACGATTTGATGCCGTTCAGCACTTTGATGAACGTTTCCTGCGCGAGATCCTCGGCGAGCGCGCGATCGCGCACCATCCGATAGAGCAGCGAAAACACCGGACGCTCGTAGCGACGAACGAGCTCGCGGAATGCCGCGTCGTGACCTTGCTTTGCCCATGCGACGACCTGCTGATCGCTGGCGTCGCTCAGGTGGTCCGGCCTATCTTTCGCGCCTATGGGTCGTTCTCCAGCCTACGTCCGTGGCATGTTCACCGCGATCGCGCCGCGCTACGACTTCCTGAACCACCTGCTCAGCCTCAACGTCGATCGGTCCTGGCGCCGGACCGCCGTGGCACGGCTCGGCTGGGAAGCGAAACCCGACGGCACCTACCTCGACCTCTGCGCCGGCACACTCGACCTCGCCGCCGAGCTCGCCCGGCAGGGCGGCTTTCGGGGTTGTGTGATCGGCGCCGACTTCGTGGTCCCGATGCTCGCGCAGGGCAGGGGTAAATCTCCCCGCACCGTCCCGGTCGCGGCCGACGCGCTGCAGCTGCCGTTTCCCGCGGCGCGGTTCGACGGCGCGCTGGTGGGATTTGGCGTACGCAATCTCGCCGATCTCGACAGGGGCCTCAGCGAAATGGCCCGCGTCCTAAAACCCGGAGCGCGCTTCGTCATCCTCGAGTTCGCCACGCCCCGGTTCGCGCCGCTGCGCGCGATCTACCTCTTCTATTTCCGGCGAATTCTGCCCGCCATCGGCCGGCTCGTGTCCAAACATAGAGACGCCTATACCTACCTGCCAGAGTCCGTGCTTGCGTTTCCGGAGCCGGAGGCACTGTCGCAGCGGCTCAGCGCCGCGGGATTCTCGCGCGTTGGTTTCGAGCGCCTGACCGGCGGCATCTGCGCCGTCCACTATGGCACTCGATAATCTGCGGGAGTTTGTCGACGCGATCGACAAGGCAGGCGATCTCACGCGGGTGGCGCGCCCGGTTTCGGTGAACAAAGAAATCACGGAAGTCGCCGACCGCTGCATGAAATCGCCGGGCGGCGGGCCGGCGCTGCTGTTCACGCAACCGACGCTGCGCGGTGGCGGGAAGTCGCGATATCCCGTGGCCGTCAACCTCTTCGGCTCGGAGCGGCGGATGTCGCTCGCGCTGGGCGTTGAGTGCCTCGACCATGTCGGCGCGCGCATCGCGGAGCTGATCGCGCTCAAGGTCCCCGAAGGCCTGCTCGGCAAGCTCGCGATGCTGCCGCGGCTCGCCGAGATCGCGAAGTTCCCGCCCAAGACGGTCGGTCGCGCCGCCAGTCAGAATACCGTGATCAAGGAAGTGGATGTCGACCTCGCCCGGTTTCCCGTGCCGATCTGTTGGCCTGAGGACGGCGGGCCGTACATCACGCTCGGTGGCGTCATCACGAGGAGCCCGGAGTCGGGAGTCAGGAATGTGGGGATGTACCGAGTACAGGTGTTGAGCAAGAACACGTTGGCGATGCACTGGCAGCGGCACAAGGTGGGCGCGGCGCACTGGCGCACGATGGCGGAACGCGGTGAGACGATGCCCGTGGCGATCGCGCTGGGGGGAGATCCGGCCAGCATCTATGCCGCTTCGGCGCCGCTGCCGCCGACGATCGACGAGTTTCTGTTCGCCGGGTTCCTGCGCGGCGAGCCGGTGCGGCTCGCCAAGGCGGTGACCTCCGATCTCGAGGTCCCCGCGGAAGCGGAAATCGTGATCGAGGGCCACATCGATCCGCGCGAGGAGCTGGTGCTCGAAGGGCCGTTCGGCGATCACACGGGGTTCTACTCGCTGGCCGACTACTACCCGAAAGTGCACGTCACCGCCGTGACCTTCCGCGACGATCCCATCTGGCCCCACACCATCGTGGGCCGGCCGCCGATGGAGGATTACTACCTCGGTCACGCGACCGAGCGGATTTTTCTGCCGCTGCTGCGGCTCACGATCCCCGAGATCGTGGACCTGCACATGCCGGCCGAAGGGATCTTTCACAACCTGGTGTTCGTGAGCATCGACAAGCAGTACCCGGGGCAGGCCTACAAAGTAATGAATGGGTTGTGGGGGCAGGGGTTGATGTCGCTGGCTAAAGTGATCGTGGTGGTGGACAAGGACGTGAACGTGCGCGATCCTAAGGAAGCGTGGTGGGTCGCGCTCAATCACATCGATCCCGAGCGCGACGTGCGCTTTTCGATGGGGCCGATCGATGTGCTCGATCATTCCAGCCGCGGCTTCACGTACGGATCGAAGATGGGGATCGACGCCACCCGGAAGTGGAAAGAAGAGGGATTCACGCGGGAGTGGCCGAACAAGATCGTGATGGATGCGGATACGAAGCAACGGGTGGATGCCATGTGGCGAGATCTCGGCATCGACCTGGGCGGTAAAGGGCGGTAGGAGGCGGGAATGGGCGGTAACGTGCCGGCCCGTGAGGGGCAGACGTTCGCCGGCGAGTCGCTTCTGACGCGCTATATCAACTTCGTAAAGCTCCCGCATACAATTTTTGCGTTACCGTTCGCGCTGCTGGGCGTGATCGTCGCGTCCTACAAACGGCCGGTGACGTGGCGCGTCGCGATCCTCGTGATCGTGGCGTTCACGGCTGCCCGTTTCGTGGCCATGGGCTTCAATCGCATTGCGGACCGACGGCTCGACGCGCGAAATCCGCGTACGCAGGGACGGGAGCTGCCGACTGGCCGCCTGACGGTCAGCCAGGCGTGGGCGGCAGTGCTTGGCGCAATGGTGCTCTTTCTGTGGGCGGCGTGGGCCCTGAATCCGCTGTGCGCCGCACTCGCGCCGGTCGCACTGATCTGGATCGCGACCTATAGCTATACGAAGCGATTCACGGACTGGTCCCACCTATGGCTGGGCGGCGCGCTCGCGATCGCGCCAGTGGGTGGTTACGTCGCCGTCACTGGCGCCTGGAGTGAGCCGTGGTGGCTGCTGCCGTTGATTGCGCTAGCGGTGATGTGCTGGGTCGCGGGGTTCGACATCTTCTACGCGCTGCAGGACGAGGCATTCGACAGAGCGGAGGGGCTGCGGTCGCTGGTCGTGCGCCTGGGGCAGGGGTGGGCGATCATCGTCGCGAAGCTGCTGCACGGTGCGGCCCTCGCTGCGCTGATCCTGTTTGGCAAGGGAGCGGATCTGGGTCTGCCCTACTTCATCGGTGTCATGGTCGCGGTCGCCGTGATCGGCTGGGAGCACCGCCTCGTCAAGCCTGGTGATCTCTCGAAACTCAATGCCGCTTTCTTCACCGCGAACGGCGTCGTCAGCATTGTCGTGTTTCTGGGTGCGCTGGTGGATCGGATCCTGTGAAAAAAGGGACGGGGGACGGGGGAAGAGGGAAGGGTACACCGAACCCTAAACGCTCGGTTTTACCCTTCCCCCGTCCCTCGTCCCCCTTCCCCAAGGGTCCGCCCCGGCATCCGAAACGTTCCCCAACCCCGAATCGCCGCGGGCGCTAAGGAGTCGGCTTATCTCCCAGCCCCGCCAGGTCGAGCAGGAACGCAAACTCGAACGCGACGTCGTGCCAGCGACGATACCGCCCCGATGACCCGCCATGTCCCGCTTCCATATTCGTCCGCAAGATCAGACGGTTGTTGTCGGTCTTCATCGCGCGCAGGCGCGCGGTCCACTTCGCGGGCTCGAAGTACTGAACCTGAGAATCGTGCAGTCCCGCCGTGATGAGCAGGTTGGGATAGGCCTTGTGTTCGACGTTGTCGTACGGCGAATACGACAGCATGTAGCGGTAGTAGGTGGTGTCGTTCGGATTACCCCACTCGTCATATTCGCCCGTCGTCAGCGGAATCGACGCGTCCATCATGGTGGTAATCACGTCCACATACGGGACCCCCGCGATCACCCCTTTGAACAGGTCCGGCCGCATGTTCACGACCGCACCCATCAGTAACCCGCCCGCGCTCCCGCCCCGCGCAAAGAGTCGATCGGGCGAGGTGTAGCCGCGCCGGACGAGATCGTCGGCGACATCGATGAAATCGGTGAAAGTGTTCTTCTTATGGAGCAGCTTGCCGTCGTCATACCACGCGCGTCCCATCTCCTGTCCGCCGCGAATGTGCGCGATCGCGTAGACGAACCCGCGATCGAGCAGCGACAGACGGTCAGCCGAGAAGGTGGGGTCCGTGCTCGAGCCGTACGATCCGTAGCCATAGACCAGCAGTGGCGCGGGACGCGCGAACCCCTTGCGATACACGAGCGAGACCGGCACGCGGACGCCGTCGCGCGCCGTCGTATAGAGCCGCTCCGTGACGTAGTTAGCGGGGTCGAAGCCGCCCAGAATCTCGTCGCGCTTGAGCAGCGTCTTCTGCCGCGTCCGCATGTCGTAGTCGTACGTGGACGTCGGCGTCGTGAGCGATTGGTACCCAAACCGCAGCACCGGAGTGTCCATCTCCGCGTTGGTGCCGATGTACGCGACGTAGGCGGGCTCCCCGAAATCGAGATTATGCTCGGCGGATCCGTTCCAGGGTCGCACGCGGATCTCGGTCAGCCCGTTGCGACGCTCCGAGAGAACGAGATAGTCCTTGAAGATCTCAAAGTTCTGCAGGAACACGTCTACGCGGTTGGGAATGACCTCCTGCCAATTGGCGCGTGTCGTGTTCGTCACCGGCGTCCGCATCAGGCGGAAGTTCTGTGCGCCATCGTTGGTGCGGATGTAGAAGTAGCCGCCGAGGTGATCGACATCGTATTCGTGCCCGCGGCGGCGAGGCTCGAGGACCTGGAACGGCTGGTCCGGGTGCGCGGCGGGAACGAAGCGATACTCGTTCGCCAGCGTCTGGGACGATCCGATCATCACGTACGCCTTGGACTTCGTCTTGAAAACGAACGCGTCGTAGGTGTCGTCCTTCTCCTCGTAGACCAGTTGGTCCGTGGCAGCGGGGGTGCCGACGCTGTGGCGGTAGATCCGGTTCCAGCGCAGCGTCACCGAGTCGTGGCGCGTGTAGAACAGCGTTCGATTGTCTTCCGCCCACGCCACGTTGCCCGTGACATGCTCCATGACCTCGGGAAAGACTTCGCCCGTGCGCAGGTTCTTAATGCGCAGTGACGCGATACGCCGGCCCATCGTATCGACGGCGAACGCGAGCAGATCCTCACCGGAGCTGATCTGCCAGCCCATCACCTGGAAGAAGGGTTTGCCCTGGCCCATGGCGTTGCCGTCGATCAGGATCTCCTCGGGCGCCGAGAGCGCGCCGCGTTTGCGCGCGTAGATCGGATAGTCTTTGCCCTCCACGAGGCGCGTATAGTAGAAGTAGCTGCCCTGCCGGTAGGGAACAGACTGATCGTTCTGCCGCACGCGTCCCTTCAACTCCTCGAACAGCCGGTCCTGAAGCGCCTGCGTGTGCGCCATGACCGACTTGGTGTAGGCGTTTTCGTCCTCGAGGTACTTGATCACTTCGGGGTTGTCACGATCGCGTAGCCAGTAGTACTGGTCGATGCGCACGTTGCCGTGCTCGTCGAACCGGTGCGGTCGGACCGCCGCCATCGGTGGCGCGAGCACCCGCGCTGCGGGAGACGTCGGCGCCTGCTGGGCAACGACAATAGTGGGGACGAAGGCCGCGAGGGCCAGGAGGCGGATGTTTGTGAGCATGAGGTCGATTTAACGCTATGTTTCGGGCCGTGTCAAACGCTGCTGCTCCCGTCGTTTTCGCGATCACCGGCGCCTCGGGCGCGCCGTACGCCGTGCGTCTGCTCGAGGTGCTCGCCACGAATCACGTGCCGACCTGGTTGCTCGTCTCCACACACGGCTGGCGTCTCCTCGCCGAAGAATGCGGGATCAAAGACGAAGCAGCGCTCAAGAAAGCCACAGGCGATGACTGGGGATGCGTGCGATCCTTCAATGACACCGACCGCGGCGCGCAGCCGGCGTCGGGCTCGGTGAAAACATTGGGCATGGTCGTCTGCCCGTGCTCGATGGGTACCCTCGCGGCGATCGCCCACGGAACCAGTCGATCGCTGATCGAGCGCGCTGCTGACGTGACGCTCAAGGAGCGGCGCAAGCTCGTGCTGGTCCCGCGGGAGACGCCGCTCTCACTCGTGCATCTCCGCAACATGGCGCTGGCGGCCGAAGCGGGCGCGGTCGTGATGCCGGCAGCGCCGGGATTCTATAAAAGACCCAAGGAGATCGGCCAGCTCGTCGACTTCATTGTCCAGCGCATCGTCGATCAGCTCGGGCTCGAGATTCGGCTGATCAAGCCCTGGCAAGGCTGACGGTGGACGTCCGGGGAACGTGGTTCGCGCGCGCGCCCACGGGAGAGCGCATAACGTTTCATGTGGTAATTTTCTTTCCATGGGATCCCAAGGGACGCAAGTTCGCCGGGGAGCGGGTGTTGGTTCTGCCATGACGCTCCTCTTCGCCTGCCTCGCGCTGGTTTCGCTCGCGCCGGCGCAGGACACGACGCGATATTCGCACGCCGACACGCTGCGCGGCTCCAATGGCCCCGCGCGCGCCTGGTGGGACGTGCAGTTCTACGACCTGCACACGCGCGTGAACCCACCGGACTCGAGCATCACCGGTTGGAACGGCATCACGTATCGCGTGATTCAGGCGCCGGCCGCTCGTGAGATGCAGATCGACCTCCAGCAGCCGCTCGTCGTGGACAGCATCGTGCAGGACCGCCGGAAGCTCAACTACCGGCGTGACGGCAACGCGTTCTTCGTAACGCTCACGGCACGCCAGCGTCCCGGCGAGACCCGCACGATCACCGTGTGGTACCACGGCAAGCCCCGCGTGGGCCGGCGGCTGCCGTGGGACGGGGGATTCACGTTCCCCACCGACAGCCTGGGCCATCTGTGGATCGCGACCGCCAATGAAGGCCTGGGCGCCAGCGTTTGGTGGCCCAACAAAGACTACCTGGCCGACGAGCCGGACAGCCAGCGCATCGCGATCACTGTGCCGGATCCGATGATCGATGTCTCCAACGGCCGGCTGCGGAGCACCACGAAGAATCGCGACGGCACAACCACGTACGAATGGTTCGTCACGAATCCCATCAACAACTACAACGTGACGATCAATGCCGGCCAATACACGCACTTCAGCGACACTCTGGACGGCGAAGCGGGACGCCTGACACTCGACTTCTGGCCGCTCGCCTACCACGCCGACACCGCACGCCGCCAGTTTCAGCAGGTGATCCCGCTGCTGCGCTGTTTCGAGCATTGGTTCGGACCGTACCCCTGGTACGCCGACGGCTACAAGCTGATCGAGACGCCACACCTCGGCATGGAGCATCAGAGCGGCGTGGCCTATGGAAACCACTACCTCAACGGCTACCTGGGCCGCGACTTGTCCGGGACAGGCCTCGGCCTCCAGTGGGACTTCATCATCGTCCACGAGAGCGCCCACGAGTGGTGGGGCAACAACATCTCGGCACAAGATCACGCCGATATGTGGGTGCACGAGAGTTTCGCCAATTACGCCGAGGGGATCTACACGGAGTGCCGCTTGGGGAAGAGCGCAGGCGCCGCCTACATGATCGGTGCGCGCCGCGGGGTACGGAACGACCGGCCCGTCGTCCCCGCGTTTGGTGTGAACGCTCAGGGCTCGGGCGACATGTATCCCAAAGGCGGGAACATGCTGCACACGATCCGTGCGATTATCGACGACGACGCGAAGTGGCGCGACATCCTGCGCGGGCTGAACAAGACGTTCTACCACCAGACCGTCACCGGCCAACAGGTGGAGGACTACATCAGCCGTGAGTCGGGGATCGATCTCAGTAAGGTGTTCGCCCAGTACCTCACCACGACCAAGATTCCCGTCTTCGAGTACCGGGTTCAGGGGAGCACGCTGTCCTACCGCTGGGCGAACGTTGTCCCGGGGTTCGACATGCCCGTGCGCGTGAACATTCCCGGCTCAGGCGCGCGGCTGTTGCATCCCACAGAGGCGTGGCAGACCCTCGAGGCCTCGCCCCGGGCGGCGGAGCTGAGCGTCGACGAGAACTTCTATGTGGCGGCATCTCCGGCGTCGTGAGACTGGGGATCATCTCGGATACGCACGGCATGCTGAGGCCGCAGGTGTTCGAGATCTTTCGGGAAGTCGATCACATCCTGCACGGTGGGGACGTCGGACGCAGCGATCTCCTGGTCGAGCTGCGCGCCCTCGCGCCGGTGACGGCGGTGTACGGCAACAGCGACGGCTTCGACCTGCGCTCCCAGCTTCCCCAGGTCGCCGAAATCGAGCTGGATGGATTCCCGATCGTGGTGACCCACGGCGATCAGTTCGGCAGCCCCACTCCCGCCAAACTGCACGAGGCCTTTCCCAAGGCCGAGATCATCATCTTCGGCCATAGTCATCGACCGCTGCTCGAGCTCGTGGATAAGACGGTGACGGTGATGAATCCGGGCGGTGCTGGTGCACCACGTTTTGGCATCCCGCCGAGCGTCGGGATTCTGGAGCTGGAGGCGGGGATTCCGCCGCGCGGGAGAATTGTGGCGCTTTGAATCCTCGGCTTGACCGGCTACGTACGTCGTCTTACTTTGGTCAAAGCAGCCTTCCGTCACGCACGAAAGGGTCTCGGACTGAAATGATGATTCGCCAATCCACCGTTACGCCGATGCTGCGCCGCTTCTGGGCGGGGCCGGGCTTGCTGTGCCGCCTGGTCGCGCCGTTTGTCGACGGGCGTGGGCGTATTGCGTCCGGCATCGCCGGCGCCGGTGGAGGTGGAGGAGCACCCTAGAAGTCGATCGGATCTTGTTCGCGCCGTGATCCGGCCTTCCGGGTGCTTCATGGGACCTGGGAGGCCGTTCTGTTACGTACGCCTCGAGGATCACGGACATGAGCACGCTGCAACAACTCGACGATTCACTCATTGCGCGGTACACGTCGCAGCCCACGAGGCTTCCTGCGGAGTTGCGGCGGCAGATCGAGCACGCCTGGCACGGCGCGCCCGTTCAGCTGTACGCGCTCGCCGATCTCGACCAGGGCCTGCGACTCAGCGAAGCGTGGTTGGCGCTCGGGCCGCGGCACATCGCCGTGGCAAAGCGTGAGAGCGATGGCTGGGACGTGCGGAGCTTCGAGCGGTCGCGCATCGAGGCGGTCAGGGAAGCGCCGGGATTGTCGGCGAACACCCTGACGATCCTCGGCACACCGGGCGAGCCCGCGCTGGCGCTGCTGCGCTACACGCACCGGCAGCGGCGTGCCTTCGAGAACATCCGGTTCGTGCTCGAGGAGCAGGTCCAAGGGCATGCGCGGGAGCTCGCGGACGGCGACGCGGACCGCTTGTACGCGGACAGCGTCGCGCGCCCCATCCGCGATGCGCAGGCCCTCGTCTCCGGCCGGCAGACCGCGGTCATCCGGCGCCTGCTCGGGTATCTCAGGCCCTACCGCCGGCAGCTGACGCTGGGGATGGCGGCCGCGACGGTGATCACGCTGGTCAGCCTGGTGCCGCCGTATCTGGCGGGCCACCTGATCGACCGCGTGGTGCGGCCGGCACAGGCGGGAACGCTGTCGCTCGCGCGCGCCGGCACGATCGCGTGGCTGGCGGTCGCGGCGATGGCGGCCGTCTATCTGATACGCCAGGCGGCGGCACACGTGCGGCTGCGCCTGATGTCGATTCTGGGCGAGTGGGTGGCTCGTGATCTGCGCGCCGAGTTGTACGAGCACATCCAGCATCTGAGCCTGGCGTTCTTCTCGCGCAAGCGGACCGGCAGCCTGATCACGCGCGTGTCCGCCGATACCGACCGGCTGTGGGATTTCCTGGCCTTCGGCGTCGTGGACGTGTCGCTGTCGCTCGTGATGCTCGCGGGGCTCGGAGCCGTGCTGCTCACGCTCGACTGGCGGCTGGGACTGGTGATGACGCTGCCGGTGCCGCTCTTCTGCTGGCTGATCTACCGGCACAGCGAAGACATCACTCGGCTGTTCATCCGCGCGTGGCGCAAGTGGTCACGGGTGACGGACGTCCTGTCGGACACGATCCCGGGCATCCGCGTGGTCAAAGCGTTCAACCAGGAGCGGCGGGAGATCGGGCGCTTCGGCGAGCGCAACCAGGACGTGACGGCGGAGTTCAACCGCATCCACAGGTCGTGGACGACGTTCTGGCCGTTGCTGATGCTGGGCGTCCACACGATGACGGTGGCGGTGTGGGTTTTCGCGGTGCCACGGCTGCTCGGCAACGGGGCGCAGCTGCCGGTGGGAACGTTCGTCTCGTTCCTGCTCTACACGACGATGTTCGTCGGGCCGATCGAGGTGATCGGCCAGATGGCGCGCACAATCAACCGGGCGACCACCTCCGCGCACCGCGTGTTCGAAGTGCTCGACACCGAGCCGGAAATCCGGGATGTGCCGGAGCCGGTGCGGCTCGAGCCGGTGCACGGGCGGGTCACGTTCGAGCACGTGACGTTCGGCTATGACGGCGTCCGGCAGGTGCTGCGCGGTTTGAGCTTCGACGTCGCGCCTGGCGAGCTGATCGGGCTCGTGGGCCCGTCGGGCGGTGGCAAGACCACGATCGTGAACCTGATCGCGCGCTTCTATGACGTGACCGGGGGGACGATTCGGGTCGACGGCGTCGATCTCCGGCGGCTCGAAACGGGGCACTACCGGCGGCAAATCGGAATGGTGCTCCAGGATCCGTACCTGTTTCACGGCACAGTCCTGGAGAACATTCGCTACGGCTTGCCCGAGGCGCCGTTGAACCAGGTCGTCGTCGCCGCTCAGGCGGCGAATGCCCACGACTTCATCACCAGGTTGCAGCACGGCTACGACACGGTGGTGGGGGAGCGGGGGCATACGCTGTCGGGTGGTGAGCGCCAGCGCGTCTCGATCGCGCGCGCGATTCTGCACGATCCGCGAATCCTCATTCTGGACGAGGCGACGAGCAGCGTGGATACGGAAACGGAGCGCGAGATCCAGCAGGCGCTGGAACGGTTGGTGGCGGGCCGGACCGTGTTCGCGATTGCCCACCGGCTGTCGACGCTGCGCAAGGCGTCGCGGCTGTTCGTGATCGAGGAGGGCCGGTTGGTGGAACACGGGACGCATGCAGAGCTGCTCGCGAAACCAGACGGGAAGTATCGGTATCTGTACGAGCTGCAAATGCAGCTCCAGTGAGAAAGGAGGCTCTATGACCGCCCTGGCGGCGGAGCAGCGGTCGCGAACGCTGACATTGGAATGGCGCTCGGACGGGTCATTGTGGGCGGTGCGGGACGAGCAGGAGCGCGCCGTGTCGGTGCGGCGCTGCTTCCCGTGGTCGGAGCCCGCCCGGCACCTGTCGTTGCGGGATTCGGACGAGGAGGAGTTCGCGCTCGTGCGAGATCCCGCCGAGCTCGATCCACGCTCGCGTGCGGCGCTGGAGATGGCGCTCGCGGTGGCGGGGTTCGTGTTCGACGTGACGCGCGTGCTGGAGATCGATGAAGAAGTCGAGATCCGGCGCTGGCGAGTCGAGACCAGGCAGGGTCCGCGGACGTTTCAAACGAGGCTCGACGACTGGCCGCGCACGTTGCCGCACGGCGGCCTGTTGATCCGCGACCTGGCTGGGGACCTGTATCACCTCGGCCGGCCGGAGCAGCTCGACCGGCACAGTCGCGACTTGCTATGGGCGTTCGTGGACTGAGATCACCGTTGGCAGCGGCGGCAGAAGGTGGTTGCGCGCAGGTCGATGGCATGCGTCGTGGTCAGGCGCGTGCCGCACTGCATGCACTTCTCGCCGCCGCGGCCATAGACTCGCAGCTTGAACTGAAATCGCCCACGCTCGCCCGTTCCCGTGCGATAGTCCCGCAGCGTCGTCCCCGACGATGCCAGCGCGCGCTGCAACACGTCCACGATCGCCCCGTGCAGGCGCGCGAATTCCTCGAGCGACAACTGGTTTGTCGGCTTCGACGGGTCGAGCCGGGCGTCGAACAGCGCCTCGTTGGCATAGATGTTTCCCACTCCCGCCAGGCGGCGCTGATCCATGATCGCCTTCTTGACGGCCGTGCGCGTCCCTTTGAGCCGATCGGCGAATACGAAGGGCGTGAAGGTCTCCTCGAGCGGCTCGGGGCCAATGCGACCGGTGTAGGCTTTCCAGCCCTTTTCGTCCAGCAGCCAGATGGTGCCGAGCCGCCGCACGTCGCGATACACAAAGCGGCGGCCGTCGTTGAGCGTACAGATCAGAACGGCGTACTTGGCCTGGTCGCGCGTGAGGGGAAGGGGGCGTTCATGGGCGACGAGTGAACCCGTCATGCGGGGCTGGATGATCATCCGGTGGCCGCTCGACAGTCGGAACACGGCGTGTTTGGCGCGGCGGGTGATCTGCTCGATCGTGTTGCCGCGCAATGTCCTGATCAGCCGGGCCTTGGAGACGCGCCGTAAGACGTCAGTCTTATTGAGCTGCACGCGCGCGATGCGGAATCCCTCGAGCCGAGGCGCGAGCTCGCGAACGATCGTCTCGACTTCAGGCAGTTCCGGCACGCTGGATCTCGCGCCAGGCGACATCGCGCCGCCAGGTTTTGCCCTCGAAGGAAATCCGCTCCGCCCCCGTGCGGCTCGCTCGCGCGGCCAGCGGGACGTTCGCGCCCAAACCCGTGACGTTCAGGACGCGACCGCCGTTGGTGCGCAGCCTCCCCTCCGGATCGCGGAACGTGCCGGCGTGAAATACGATCACATCGTTCCCAAGCTCTGCTGCATCCGGAAGCCTGATGGCCGCGCCTTTCTCCGGATTGTCGGGATACCCGCGCGCGGCCAGCACCGTGGTGACCGCGGCCCGCTCGACCGCCAACAGCTGCTGGCTCGGCAGCGGGTTCCATTGCCGCTGCGCGATCGCGGCGAGATGCTCGCTGAATCCGGGCAATAGCGCGGGCACCAAAGCCTGCGTCTCCGGATCGCCGAAGCGGGCATTGAACTCGAGCACCGATGGCGTGCCGTCAGCCAGGATCATCAGTCCGGCGTAGAGCACGCCCTCGTACGGAGCGCCTTGCGCCGCCACCTCCCGCAAGACGGGCTCGAAGACCTCCGTGCGCACCCGCGCAAGCAACTGCTCTGTGGCGATGGTGACCGGGCAGTACGCCCCCATCCCACCGGTGTTCGGACCGGTGTCGCCTTCGCCGAGTCGCTTGTGATCCTGGGCCGGCGGCAACATCACCAGGCGCTCGCCGTCCGTCAGCGCCAGCACCGACAGCTCCTCGCCGTCGAGAAACTCCTCGATCACGATTTCCTTGCCGGCATCACCGAGGGATCCCGCCAGCATCGCGCGCACCACGGCCGCGGCGTCCGCCCGCGTCTTGCACACCACCGCTCCCTTGCCGGCCGCGAGCCCTGAGGCCTTTACGACGAGCGGCTCGGCATGGCCGGCGATGTGGTCGAGCGCCGGTGCCAGCTCGACGAACGTAGCGCTCGCGGCAGTGGGCACTCCAGCGCGGCGCATGACTTCTTTGGCGTATGCCTTCGACGACTCGAGCCGAGCCGCCGCGGCCGACGGTCCGAACACCGCGCGCCCTGCGTCGCGCAGGCGATCCGCCAGGCCCGCGGCGAGCGGCGCTTCCGGACCGATGATGGTGAGATCGATATCGTGGCGAGCGACCGCTACGACGAGATCGTCAACGGCGGTCGCGGAGATGGGGAGGTTGGTGGCGAGACTCGCGGTCCCGGGGTTCCCGGGCGCGGCAAACAGGATGGTGTCGGAGGCGTCGCGCTGCAGTGCCCAACACAGGGCGTGTTCGCGGCCGCCGCCTCCGACGACCAGTACTCTCACCTCTTCTTGAATGCGTCCGTGAACGCCTGGGCGGCCCGCTTGGCGGAGTCCACCACGTCGTTCACGACGGCCTTCGCTTCTTTCATATAGTGCTCGCGCGCCTCATCGATATCCTTGTCGATCGGCCGGTTCTCGGCGTCGGGGCCGCGGCGCGTGTACTCGCCGCCCAGGATGCGCTCGTAATGGCCCGCCTCGATCCAGCGCTGCAGCTCGGCGGCGCGCAGCGTGCTGAACGGATGCGTGCGATCCAGCGTGTTGAGAATTTGGAAGATGCGGTCGAGGGCGCCCCCCGATTCTTCGTATTCCTTTGCCTGCACCAGGAACGCGTCGAGGTTCATTTGTTTCATATCGCCGCCGCCTGCCATCTTGAGATGCATGCGCATCGCGGCATGAGGATCCTGGACCGCCAGGAGACCTGCGCGATCGGACGACAGCTCGCTCTTCCGGAACCACTCGAGCAGCGCGATTCGGATCGGCAGCAGGGCGATGCCCGCCAGAAACGGTAAGGTCGAAAAGCTGAAATTGAGGATCAGGATCAGGATCGTGACATAGAGCGCGTGTCCGCTCATCACGTGGCCCAGCTCGTGACCCAGAAGGGTCCGCATTTCGTCGTCATCGAGCAGCTTCAACGCGCCCGAGTTGATGACGATGAACGGTCGTTCCATCCCGTAGGCGCCCGCGTTGACAAACGGCGTCTGGGACACGAACAGCTCGGGGCGCGGCTCCCAATCCATCGTCGTCAGCACATCGGTGTACAGCTCATTGAGGCGCGGGAACTGGTTTGGCCCGACGCGCACGGCGTCGGCCTGGAACAGCAAGCGCACGCCGCGCTCGCCGATGAATCCGTAGACTTTCTTCACCACCTGGTCGAACCCCGGGATGGCGCGCAGCGACTGCAGCGCCGCGCGATCCGCCGGATGCTCCCACGAGACTGCGGCGATCTGGGTCAACACTTTCCGCGGACGCGCTGCCGGAAGGGTATTCGTCGGTTCGGTCATGCCTATCTCCTGATTGGATTCCCACACGTACGGCGTGGGAAACCGCATGTTTCGTAGGGGCACGACATGCCGTGCCCGTACTGATCAATCATCAGCCAATGCCTGATCCAGATCCCCGATCAGGTCCTCCACATCCTCGATCCCCACAGACAGCCGCACCAGGCTGTCGGTGAGTCCCATCCGGCGGCGCATCTCGGGCGGCACGCTGGCATGTGTCATCGACGCCGGATGCCCGATCAGGCTCTCCACCCCGCCGAGCGACTCGGCGAGCGCGAAGATCTTGGTGCGCTCCACGAAGCGGCGGGCGAAGGCGGTGTCGCCCAGCTCGATGCTCAGCATCCCGCCGAATCCCTTCATCTGGCGCGAGGCGAGCTCGTGCTGCGGATGCGACCGCAGTCCCGGATAGTAGACGCGCTGGATTCTGGGATGCTTCTCCAGCCATTCGGCGACGCGCCGTCCATTCGCGTCGTGCTGGCGCATCCGCAGCGCCAGCGTCTTGGTGCCGCGCAGCGCGAGCCAGCAGTCGAACGGGCCCGGGACGGCGCCCGACGAGTTCTGAATGAACCCGAGCCGCTCGGCGACGTCGTCGCGGGTGGCGACCAGCATGCCGCCGACCATGTCGGAATGGCCGTTCAAGTATTTCGTCGTCGAGTGGAGGACGATATCGGCGCCGAATTGGAGCGGCTGCTGGAAGTAGGGGGTCGCGAACGTGTTGTCGACGACGAACAATGCTGTCGCTTTACGCGCGATCTCACCTGTCGCCGCGAGATCGCACAGCCGCATCATCGGATTGGTGGGCGTCTCGGCGTAGACAATTTTGGTGTTCGGCGTGACGGCAGCCGCGACGGCCCGTGTATCACCGCCGTCTACGAACGTGAACGTGAGGCCCAGGCGCGACCAGATGTGGGTCATCTGCCGGTGTGAGCCGCCGTACACATTTTCCCCGCTCACGACGTGATCGCCCGCCGACAGCAACTTCATCACCGCATCGAGCGCCGCTAACCCCGACCCAAACGCGAATCCGTGGACACCGCCTTCGAGCGCCGCCACGTTGCGCTCGAGTGCCTCACGCGTGGGATTGCGCGTGCGGGCGTACTCGTAGCCCTTGTGGCGCCCCAGCCCTTCCTGGATGTAGGTCGAGGTTTGGTATATAGGGCCCATCACGGCCCCACTGAGGGGATCGCCGACATACCCAGCGTGCACGGCACGTGTCGCAAAGCGGCGCGTGAGGTCCTGTTCAGCCACTCGCGTCATGGCCGGAACGTAAGGGCGGCTTCCCCACGGGGCAAGCGACCTATACCTTGGGTCGACGATGCCGCAGTTCTCCGGAATGCGCTGCCTGGTCGTCGACGACGAGCCCCGCCTGCGTCGAGTGCTCGTGCGGCTGCTCGAGGGCGAAGGCTTCAGCTGCGCGGAGGCCGGCTCCGGGGTTGAAGCATTGCAGGAGCTGGAGAAGGGACCGGCGCCCCTCGTTATCTCCGACTTGCGGATGCCGGAGATGGACGGCGTCACGCTGCTCCGCGAGATCATCACGCGCTGGCCCGAGACGGCGGTCATCGTGGTGACGGCGGTCGCCGAAGTGGAGAGCGCCGTCGCCTGCCTGCAGATGGGCGCACTCGACTACGTCGCGAAGCCGTTTCATCTGGACGAAGTGCGGGCCCGCGTCTCACAGGCGCTCGACAAACGCCGCCTCATCATCGAAAACCGCAGCTATCAGGAGGGCCTCGAAGTGCGCGTCGAAGCGCAGGCGCGGCGCATCGAAGAGCTGTTCCTCGAGGGTGTCCACGCGCTCGTGTTCGCGCTCGAAGCGAAGGACGCGTACACGCGCGGTCACTCGATGCGCGTCGCCAACTATTCGGTCGAGATCGCCCGCGCCCTCAGGCTCGATACGGACCTCATCGATACCATCGCGCTCGGCGCCGAGCTCCATGACGTGGGAAAGATCGGCGTGAGTGAAAGCGTGTTGCACAAGGCGGGCAAGCTTTCGCAAGCTGAATACCGCCACATCATGGAGCATACGGTGATCGGCGCGCGCATTCTGGGGCCGCTGATGCGCGACGCGCCCGGCGCGCTGGCGATTGTGCGCTCGCATCACGAGCGGCTCGACGGCAGCGGCTTCCCCGACGGCTTGAAGGGCGATCAGATCCCGTTCGAAGCCCGCCTGGTCAGTGTGGCGGATGCGTTCGACGCGATGACGAGCGTGCGTCCCTACCGCCCGTCACTCTCGGTGAAGCACGCCATGCGCGAGCTCGAGGAAGGGAAGGGCGTGCAGTTCGACGGCGAGATCGTCCAGGCGTTCCTGCGCGCGTTTGCCGAGGGGACGTCGCTCCCCATTCCGACCCCGCAGTTACAGCCGTTGCGCCTGCCCACCCGCGCCATGGAAGCCCGTCGCGCCTGATTGATTCATTACATTGATCGTCCATGTCCGACACCTTGATGGTCAGCGTGTCGGGGGTTCGTGGTCTTGTCGGCACAGACCTGACTCCCGAAGTCGTCGCCGGCTGGGCCGCCGCCTTTGGCATATGGGCGCGAGACGGAATGCGGCCGTCGGGCCGTCGGGCCGTCAGGCCGTCGATCGTGGTCGGGCGCGACGCCCGTACATCAGGTCCCATGTTCGCGAGTGCTGCAATTGCCGGCCTGCAGTCCGTCGGCTGCGATGTAATAGATGTGGGATTAGTTGCAACGCCAACGGTACAACTCGCCGTCGAGCATCATCGGGCCGCCGGCGGCATCATCCTCACCGCCAGCCACAATCCCATCGAATGGAACGCGCTCAAGTTCGTCGGCCGCGATGGCATCTTTCTTGATACTGGGGCGGGCACGCGGGTCCGCGAGCTGGCGACGGGGGGAGGGAATTCCCTGCCACGAGCCACGTACGATGCGATCGGCCGCGTGGCGGCGGATGCGGACGCGATTTCCCGCCATCTCGCCGCCGTGCTTGCGCTTCGCGGAGTGAATGTTCGGGCGATTCGGCGCCGCCGCTTTCGCGTCGCGCTCGATACGGTGCGCGGTGCCGGCGGCGCGGTGATGCCGGAGTTGTTCGAGCGGCTCGGTTGTCGCGTCAGCGCGATCAATCTGGAAACCGACGGCCTGTTTCCCCGGCCGCCCGAGCCGGTGCCCGAGAATCTGAAAGCGCTCGCCGCGCTGGTGCGACGGAGCAAAGCGGACATCGGTATCGCGGTCGATCCGGACGTCGATCGGCTCGCGGTTGTAGACGAGAAGGGACGACCGATCGGCGAAGACTACACGCTTGCCTTCGCAGTCAGGGCCGTCCGGCCGTCCGGCCGTCAGACCGTCGTCTGCAATTTGTCGACGTCGTTGGTCGTGGAAGATGCGGCTCGAGAGTTCGGCGCGCGCGTGGTTCGCGCCCCCGTTGGCGAAGCGCACGTCGCCCGAAAGATCATCGAGCTGAAAGCGGTGATCGGCGGCGAAGGCAATGGTGGCGTCATGTATCCGGCGTTGCACGTTGGTCGTGACGCGCCGGTGGCTGCGGCCCTGGTACTGTCGCTGCTCGCGCGGGAGCGCGCCACGGTGAGCGAACTGGTCGCGCGAGCGCCCCGTTACACGATCGTCAAGGCAAAGCTGGAGCTGGGAGCCAGGAGTCGGGAGCCAGGGAAGCTCGACCAAGTGTATGCGGAGTTGCGACG
>Ga0209056_10000834_pt1 | contig 34128 bp, 40 predicted proteins | sample GraSoiAngelo_114_FD_185876 | JGI IMG/M metagenome (GOLD analysis project Ga0209056, IMG submission 185876) | Grasslands soil microbial communities from the Angelo Coastal Reserve, California, USA - 14_0903_13_40cm (SPAdes) (version 2) | ecosystem: Environmental > Terrestrial > Soil > Grasslands... | reverse complement strand
CGCCGAGCTTCCGCCCCTGGAAGGCGGACTTCCGCATCCGGCCGAGGAGCGCCAGGACGCTGCCACGCGGGCTGTCCTCGGCCACGGTCATGGGTTCGCGGAGCAGGCTCGGGTCGTCGTAACGGACGTCACCGGTCATGGTCGCTCCTATCGCTGGGGAAGCCAGGTGCGCGACTTGGCGTGCTCGTCGGCCCGCTCGGTCCGGAGGTAGCGGTAGCGGCTCCCCCGCGCGATCAGCGCTTCCTGAACGCTGCCGCCGGGGAACTGGGCCCGGAGCCGGGGCACGACGAACGTCCGGTCGAAGAAGCGGCACGAGAAGATGTCGAAATACGCCCGTTCCTCGTGGGGGAACACGTGCAGGCTCACATGGCTTTCGGCGATCATCGTCAGCGCGCTCAGCACGGGCTGCCCGCCGACGGTGTCGCGGATGACGTAGGGCCGCATGATCGGCGTCATGCCGATCTCGGCCGGAAGCCGGTCGAACACGTCGAAGAGGGCGTCCAGGCTCTGCGGGCCCTGATACGCGTCGACGTTGAGGAACAGATGCGGCCCGAAGTCATTCTCGACGTCCGGCTCGGAGTCCTTCAAGTCCTGGCGCTCGACGGTTCTGACACTCGTGATCGCGCACGGGAAGACGGCCTCGAGCAGCGCCCGGAGCTTGGCCGCGTCGAAGTCGTCGGGAGCGACCAGGTCCGCGAAGTACGTCTCGCGGAACGAGAAGGTGTGGAGCGTGAAGTGCCCGCCCGCCAGGAACACGAACGCGCTGATCCCGCAGTCCTCGGGCACGACGCCGTTGTAGTACGGCAGCACGAACGCCGGCATCGCGCGCCGCAACCCGAGCTGCGCGGGCGCGTCCTCGAGCACCTCCTGGATCAGGTGAGCGTCATCGAAGCGCGAGCGAAATCCCCGGAACCCGTCGATCGTGAAATGGAGCATTCGCCTCCCCCTGGCGCCGTGGCGCCCTGCCCATCTTAGCGCGGTTCGCCTCGCGATTTAATACCGAAACGTCGAACGGCGGCCGTGAGCAGCCACGGCAGGTGCCGCTGGACGATCACCGCGGTCTTCCCGAAGCCGGTGATCACCGCTTCCCGGCGGCGGCGCGCCACCGCGCGCACGATCCGCCGCGCCGCCGTCGGCGCGGGCATCACGAGCGCCCGCGGAATCGGCCTCGGGGGCGGTTCGCGGCGCCAGACGCCGCGGTTATCGACCTGACGGATCTCCGACTCGACGAAGCCCGGGCTGATCAACGTCACCGCGACGCCGTAGGGCTCCAGCTCGTACGCGAGCGACGCCGCCAGGCCGCGCACCGCGAACTTGCTCATCGAGTAGGCGGACGATCCCGGAAGGCCCACGTGACCGCTGACGCTGCCGAGCAGGACGAGCCGGCCGCGGGTCTTCTTGAGGTCCTCGAGCGTCGCGTACACCGTTCGCAGGACGCCGAAGACGTTGGTCTCGAACTGGCGGCGGTAATCATCGAGCGCGAGGGTCTCCAGGACGCCGGCGACCCCGAAGCCCGCGTTGGCGACGACGACGTCGAGCTTGCCGAAGGCGGTCCGGGTAAGGGCGACGGCGTGCTCGAGGTCACCGTCACGGGTCACGTCGCAGGGGATCACCAGCGCCCGGCGCCCGCCCCGCTCGATCTCGGCCGCGAGGGTCTGGAGCCGTTCGCGGCGGCGGGCCGCGAGCGCCACGTCGGCGCCCTCGTGCGCGAACTCGTGAGCGAGCGCCGCGCCGATGCCCGACGAGGCGCCCGTGATGAAGACCGCGTGACCGCCAAATCGCTGGTGTCGACGTCGCACCGTTGGCGCGCTACTGGTTCTGCAGGATGATCGCCTCTTCGGCGAAGGCGGCGGCGGTCTTGGCCTTGCGGACCGCGTCGCCGTGATCCCGCTTCGTCTTGGCGTTCTCGTGGTGGGCCTTGGCCTCGGCCAGCAGCTTCTTCGACTCGTCGATCAACTGCCGGGTTTCGGGAGTCACCTTCCCCGCTTCCGCCTTCTTGATGAGGTCTTCCGCCTGCTTGATCACGACCGGGCAGGTGTAGGCCCAGGCGGCCGCGCCGGCGAGGACGAGCGCTGCGGACAAGACCAGGACGGCAACCGTTCTCATGCGTGCCTGCTCCTCTGCGGCGGGGAGGGACGTACGGAGGGAAAAGGATCCGTCACCGAGAGAGGGTCGGGGCTCTGGTCCCCTGCTCTCAAAGCGATGCCGGCAGCTGACCCGGGCATCGCGCCGAGTCTAGCACGCCGCCGTGAGATGGATGGTCGGGGTGAGAGGATTTGAACCTCCGGCCCCCTGCTCCCAAAGCAGGTGCGCTACCAGGCTGCGCCACACCCCGTTTGCGTGATCATCGAGTCGGCCCGGATCCGACTATATCACTCCGGTAAGGAGCGGCCGGGCCGCCGCGAGGGCCCGGCCACGGTGACTCACGCGTGCCTTCTCCTCGTCGGAAAGCTCGGCGAACGTACGGCCGAGCGGCGGGTAGAAGAACACCGGGTCGTACCCGAACCCGCCGCTCCCGCGCGCCGCCTCCGCGATGATTCCTTCGACGACTCCCTCGACGACCTGCTCGCCCAGCGTCGGACCCACCAGCGCGATCACACAGCGAAAGCGGGCGGTGCGCCGCGCCGGCTCCAGACCGCGCAGCCGCTCGAGCAGAAGCTCCCGGCGCTCCCGATCGCCGAGGCCGGGGCCGCCGAACCGCGCCGTGTTGAGCCCCGGCGCGCCCGCGAGCGCGTCGACCTCGAGCCCGGAATCGTCGCCGAGCGCAAGCGTCCCCGTCAGGCCGGCGGCGGCGCGCGCCTTGCCGAGGGCGTTTTCCGCATAGGTGCGGCCGGTCTCCTCCGGGAGCCGGGCGCCGGGAAACTCCGAGAAGAGCCGGACCTGGAAGGGCATCGTGCCGAGGAGCGCGACCAGCTCGCGCCCCTTCGCAGGATTGGCCGTCGCGAGGACGAGAACGGCCCTAGAGCGTGAAGGTGCGCTCGGCACGCGCGTCGAGGGCGCGGCGCTGGAGCCCGACGAGGCGCCGGATGCCCCCCTCGGCGATCGCCAGGAGCGCGTCCAGCCGGGCGCGGCCGAAGGGCACCTGCTCCGCGGTGCCCTGTACCTCCACGAACTCACCGGCGCCGGTCATGACGACGTTCATGTCGACCTCGGCGCCCGAATCCTCGACGTAGTTCAGGTCGAGCACGGCCTGGCCCTGGACGACGCCGACGCTGATCGCGGCGACGCACTCGCGGATGGCCGCCGTCGGCTGGAGGCTCGGGACGCGCGAGATCGCGTCGGCCACGGCGAGGAAGCCGCCGGTGATGGCGGCGGTGCGCGTGCCTCCGTCGGCCTGGATCACGTCGCAATCCACCCACACCGTCCGCTCGCCGAGCTTGCTGCGGTCGATGACGGCCCGGAGCGCCCGCCCCACGAGCCGCTGGATCTCCTGTGACCGGCCGCTCGGTCCGCGGTTCTCGCGAGGCGTGCGGGTGTTCGTCGAGCGGGGCAGCATCGCGTACTCGGCGGTGACCCACCCCTGCCCCTGCCCCTTGAGAAAGGGCGGAACCTTGTCCTCGACCGACGCCGTGCAGATGACCTTCGTCGCCCCGAACTCCACGAGCACCGAGCCCTCCGGGTGCAGGAGAAAATCGCGCGTGACGACGATGGGCCGGAGCTGGTCGGGAGCGCGCCCGTCGGGCCGTGGCATGGGCTAGCGGGCCCGCGTCATCGACGGCGGCTCGGCGGCCGCGCGGGCCCGCTGGTCCCAGGCGCGTTTGTACTCGGCGAGGCCGGCGAAGATCGCGCGGGCGATCTCGTCCCGGTACTTCGTCTCTTTGAGGCGCCGCTCCTCGCGCGGATTCGTGACGAAGCCGATCTCGATCAGGATCGCCGGCATCGCCGCGCCGCCGAGGACGTAGAACCCCGCCTGCTTCACGCCGCGGTTCGAGATGCGCAAGGTTTGCGTCATCGAGTCGTGGACCACCTCCGCCAGCCGCGAGGACTCCATGTGGAACTCCGACTGGGCGAGGTCCCAGAGGATCGCCTTCACGATGTCCACCTGCCCGGAGGGCCGGCCCGCCGACTGCTCGAGCTGGACGACACCGTTCTCGAGGGCCGCGACCTGGCGGGCGGCGCTGTCCGTCGCCTCGGACGAAAGGAAATACGTCTCGACCCCATCCGTCGCCGATTCGCGGTGCGCGTTGGCGTGGATCGACACGAACAGATCCGCGCGCTCGCGGTTGGCGAAGCTGGTGCGGTCACGCAGGGTGACAAAATGGTCGGCGTCCCGGGTGAGGCGCACCTTGACGCCGAGCCGTTCCTCCACGAGCTTCGTCACCCGGCGCGTGACGTCCAGCACGACGTCCTTTTCCATCAGCCCGGTCGGCCCCAGGGCGCCCGAGTCGTGACCGCCGTGGCCGGCATCGAGCACGATCATCTTGAGGGGCCCGAGCTGCTCCCGGCCCTCACGCGCGGCGGGCTCGACCGGCCGGGCCACGTCGAGCACGAGCCGCGGCGGATCGGTCAGCGTGCTGGCACGCATCGTTCCGGCGGCGCCCTCGAAGACCACCCGAACGAGCCCGTCAGGCCCTGCACGCTCCAGCCGGACCTCGGCGATGAAACCGTCGCGGACCTCCTCCACCTGCGCGCCGCTCCCGAGGCCGATCAGCCGGACGCGCGCCTCCTTGGGTCCGCTCGACTCGACGCGGTGGGCGATCGACGCGGACGTCTCGACGACGACGCGGGTGAACGACGGATACGAGCGGACCCGGAGGTCCTCCAGGGAGACCTCGACGGGCGCGCCGACACGCGAGGGGGCTGCGCCCGCGGGCGCGCCGGCCACGAGCGTCGGGCCGACTCGCCCGACGAAGGACTGGGGCACGAGCCACACTCCCCGCTTGACCCGCACCGGGGCATCCAGAACCATGGGCTTGCCGTTGATCAGCACCTGGGCCCAGTTCCGCGTGAGGGTGACAACCGTGTCACGGGTACGCAGATGGGCTCGCGTGCTCGCGGGGGTCGCGTCGAGCCTCGTTTGCAGCGAAGCCGCCACCCTGGCGAGCTCCACGTAAGGGCGCCCGTCGTGGGTGATCGTGGGCAGACCCGCCCCGCCCCAGCTCGTCGCCGAGAGCAGGAGCACGGTCAGCGCGCCGGCGAGACCTCTGGCGCTCATGGCGAGGCCAATTCTAACAACGGAAGGGGCGCACCCGGCCGTTTAACATCAGGGAAGCAGCGCCGCGCTCCTCTGGGAAGGGGCTGATTCACCTAGGAAGCGGCCACGGCGCGGGGCCGCATCACCGCGAACAGGACGAGGCCGATCGCGATCCAGACGACTTCGCGGACGCGTCTCACGAGACTGAAGGAGATCGCCGTCGTGGGCGAGAGCCCCAGCGCCAGGAACGTGGCCAGGAAGCCCCCCTCGAGCGCGCCGAGGCTGGCCGGGATCAGGAAAGTCGCGACCTTGATGGCTGTACCGAACGCCTCGATCACGGTGGCGGTGGCGAGCGACACCTCACTGCCGAGGAACTTCAGGATGAGCCACGTCTCCAGCGACCCGAGGAGCCATGCGACGAAGTGGAAGACGATCGAGAGCACCAGCCGTAGCGGCGCCGTTCGGTAGAACTGTCCGAGGGCGTCGTCGACGCGGCCGAGCGTCGAGCGCCCCCGCGGGGCGTGGACGCCGAGCCGGTCGAGCAGCCCGCCTGCCCACCCGAACATGCCCCGTGTCTGCACCAGAACGAACAGGCCGAGCGCGACAGCCTCGACGGCCAGGAGCCACAGCATGCTGTAGAGGAGGAGGGAGCCATTCAGGACCGAGCGCCACGCCACCACGATGCCCACGAGGAGAAAGAGCCCCTGGGCGATCGTGATCGTCGTCTTGGCGACGATGACCGAGGCGAGGCTCGCGTCGAGCGGGACGTGCCCCCGCAGGAGCCAGGCCTTGACCGCCTCGCCTCCGAGAGCGGCCGGCGTCGTCAGGTTGAAGGCCTCGCCCGCGAGGCGCGACGCGACCAGAGCCCGGAAGGGAACGCCCTCGCGCAGGAAGGCGGAGCGCCAGCCGAGCGTATCGAACAGCATCACGAGCACGACCGGAAAGCAGAGCACGATCACCAGCCGCCAGGAGAGATCCACGATCGAGCCGAGGACCGCCGCGGGATCGTTCTGGACGACCAGCGCGGCGAGCAGCGCCACGCCGAGCACGAGGAGGGCGAACCGAAGGTACTTCAACTCAGCTTTCCCGATAGAACACGAGGACGACGCCCACCAGCGTGAACGCCCAAGGCCAGATGCGACCCGGGAGCTGGCGGGCCGGGGACGGCAGGCGCAGCTCGAGCCACCGGCCCCATCCAGCGACCATGGCCAGCACGCCCAGGGGAACATGCGTGACCTCGATCAGGAACTCCTCCTTCAGGTTGAGCCCCGCGTGCGAGTGCGTGAGCAGAAGCCCGCCGCCGACGGCGCAAAGAAGGGGAAAGATCAGCGCGGCCCAAGGAACGCGAAGCCGATCCGTGCGGAGCGACCACTCGAAGAGGCCGAACGCGACGACCAAGAGGACGAACATGCGGTGCTGGAGGACTTCGGCGTACTGCATGCTTTCCCAGAAGCCGAGAGGCCCGAGCGGCCAGGCGCCGGGATCGATGCGGATGAGCAGGAAGCCCGCCAGGCCCAGGAACATGAGCGGCCAGTGCCGCGCCCAGGGCGCGCAGCCGGTCGCGTTGAGGACGGCCAGGCATCCCATGCCGAGCACGAAGAAGCCGGCCACGTGATGATTGAACTCCGACCACGCGCGGTCGGCGGCCGTGCGCGGGGCGTTGCGGTCGTCGACCGGCATGTCCGCGATCCTCGGTGACGTCAGCGCGGGCCACCGGGGCGTGAACCGCACGGCGACCTCGGCGAGAGACGCCCGCTCGGCGACGACGTCTCGCGCCGGCGGCAGCGAGGTCAGCGAGGCGGCGACGAACAGCACCGTCAGGCCGAGGCCGAACTCGACCTCGACGAAGCGCCGCAATCGCGCGTGGGAGACGTCCGACCCCTCCGGGAGCCGGCGCACGGCGAAGAAGTTCGCCGCGCCGAGGAACAGTAGGCCGCCGAGGACCGCGATTTTCGCCAGGACCATGACGCCGTAGGAGGTGCCGAGGAGCGCGCGCGGGCTGTCCACGTAGGACAGCGTGAGTCCGCCCCCCGCCGTGACCAGCGTCGCGACAGCGACTGCCGACACCGTCGAGAACCCCTTGAGCAGCGCTGCGGACGCCGCCGCGGCGCGCGGCGCGCCGCTGATCATGAGGTGGGGTAACCCACCGATCCACACTCCCGCCGCCAGCTGGTGCAGCGCGTCCAGCACGAGGAGGGCGCCCCGGGGCCCGAGGCGGCCGGCCGCGTGACTCGTCCACGCGCTGCCGGCGCCGAGGACCAGCGTGAAGCCGCCGAGCGCGAGCCACCACCGCCGCCGGTCCGGACGCCTCACCAGGGCCACGCATCCGGCGACCAGCCCGGCGCACGCGACGATCCGGGCGAGGCTCGCCCGGAAGTAGCTCGTGCCCGCGATCTCCGCGAGAGGCCGACCCCCGGCCGCGTCAGCGAGGACGGAGAGCTGGACGGCTTGCGCCAGCGTCTGCGCGCCGGCGACGACGAGAGCGCCTCCCGCCGTCAGCGCGAGGCTCTTCACCAGGCGCGGGCGCACCGCCGCGTCCTGGCGGACCGCCGGCCGCAGCAGCAGCGCGGCGAAGACCACACCCCCGATGGCGATCGCCTGACCGCACAGGGCGAGCCCCCGGAGCAGCACGTCGACGAATCCGGCCACGGAGCCTCAGGCGCGCTGCCGCGCGCCGATCCACAGGAGCAGGAGAAAGAAGATCGGCGTGCCGACGGACGCGAGGATCAGAAACCAGTGGGCCTTTCCGAAGGCCGACAGCACGACCACCAGATAGATGAAGTCACGACTGGCAAACGCCTCCGCGAGGCGAGCCGTCCAGCTCGCGTCCCCGCCCACCGGGGTGTCCCGCATGATCTGGCGCGATGCGCGGGCGGCGGCGCCGAGCGTAGCGACGATCGTGAGCGCACCGAGTGCCAGTGGCCAGGCCATCGCGTGGACGAAGCTCAAGCCGACCGCCATGCACGCGAACACCGCGACGTGCACGAGATTGTCGCCCCAGAAGTCGAGGATGGCGCCGTGCGGTGACTCCATGAACTTCAGCCGCGCGAGCTCGCCGTCGCAGCCGTCGAGGATCGAATGCGTCAAGAACAGCAGCGCCCCGGCGAGCTGATACGCGGGCGACGACGACAGGAAAAACGGCGCGCCGAGGAGACCGATCGCGAGGCTCACGAGCGTCATGGCATTGGGAGTGACGCGCGTGACGGCCAGCCGGCGCGTCAGCGCCAGCGAGATCTTCCGCTCGAAGTGGCGCGACATGAACCCCTCGCGCTGCTTGATCAGGCTGCGCAAAAGCCACGCTTCGGCGGGTCTTCTGTCGGACGGCGCGGCGAGCGGGAACCGCCCGGCGTCATCGGGCTTGAGATCGGTCCAGTCGAACCGCGCGCGCAACCCCTCCACGAGCTCCCCGGCCCCACGGCAGCGCGCCGCCACAGCGAGCACCGCCGCCGGGTCGGCGGTATCGATGACCGCCGTCAACGACGTGTCGGCGTAGAGCCGCTCGGCCTCGATCTCCGATTCGCGCAGCGCCCGCAGCCAGCTCGGCTGGGGGACGACGTTCGCCGAAAGAATCACGATCCGGCGCCGCGAATCGGGCGCCGGCCCAACGTCGTCGTTGCTCAGCGCGGTCGCCGCCGTGCCGCCGAGGAGGCGGCCGATGCCCACGGGATCGCTTTGCACGAGCACGCGCGAGAACCCGGCCCGCATGCCGGCGAGCACGATCCGCCGCAGCAGCGGGAGCCCCGCCACCACGGTGTCGGGCGGGACTCGGGCGCCCGCGCCGGGCTCGGGCGGGACGACGAGGAGCAGGCTGTCCGCTGATCGGACGGCGACGGCGACCGCGGTCGTCAGGTCAGGACCTCGGAGAGCGCGACCTCGCGACCGCCCCGACGGCTCGACTCGCGTGCGCAGTGCTCGAGCGCGACGCACAGCGAGGCCTCGGCGAGGTTCGCTCCACGCGGCGCCGTGCCGATCGCCTCCGCAAGGAACTCGCTCACCACCGCGTCGAACCAGTCCGGGTGATGCGAGCCGTCGGACATGGCCGGCGGGCATGCCCAGGCCAGGTCGGCGCTGACGCCGTCGCCCTTCAACACCAGCGTGTCGTCCTGCAGCTCGAGCACCCCCGCCGTCCCGCTGACCTCGGCCCAGTTCCGTCTGACGTCGGACGCCCAGGTCAACAAGATCTCGGCGGTCGCCTCCGCGAAGGTCACGCGCACGCTGGCCGTGTCTTCCACGCTCCACGCGAGGTGCCGCCGTCGTTCCAGCGTGGCGCTCACTGACACGGGCGGCGCGCCGATCCACCGCTGAACGACGTAGAACACGTGCCAGCCGTGATCGGTGAGGACGCCGCCCCCGGCGACGGCGGGATCGACCCGCCAGTTGCCGTTGTGCCCGTCGCCGACCGCTGCGGGGCGCGTGCGCAGGGTGTGCCAGACCACCTGGTTGACCCGGCCGATCCGACCCTCACAGACCAGCTCGGTCGTCCGCCGCACGATCGGCGCGTGGTGCCAGTTGTGGACGGTGTAGAGCACGCGCCCGGTCTTGGCCGCGAGGCGCGCCAGGGGGGCCAGATCGTCGAGAGCGCCCACCAGTGGCTTCTCGCACAGCACGTGCAGCCCGCGCTCCAGCGCGCTCCGGATCAGCGGCGCGTGGCTCGCCGGCGGCGTACAGATGTCGACGAAATCCAAGGACGCCTCGGCCAGGAGCTCGGTCGTCGTCCCGTACCAGCGAGTGCCCGGGGCATGGGCCACGAGGACAGCCCGCTGCTCGGGCCTCGAGTCGGTCCCGCCCACGATCTCGACGTCACGCCGGCGGCGCCAGCCGGCCAGGTGGCCGTGAAGGGCGACGTTGCCCAGACCGATGAGCGCGCCGCGCAGCATCCTAGCGGAGTCCGTGCTCTCGCACGACCGTCTCCAGCGCGTCGTCGAGGATCGCGAGCCCCGCGAGGGCCATGTCCTCGCGGATGGTCAGCGGCGGGTTGATGCGAACCGACGGCGAGTAGGTCATCGAGACGAGCCCCCGCCGGAGACATTCTTGGTAGAGCGCCTGCGTCACCGTCTTCGCGAGCGGTTCTTTCGTCGTGCGATCGCGCACCAGCTCGATGCCGAGCATCAGGCCCCGGCCGCGGACCTCGCCCACGCACTGATACTTCTCCTTGAGCTCCTCGAGCCGGCCGAGCATCACCTTGCCCACGCGCTCGGCGTTCTTGACCAGATCCTGCTTCAGGATGATCTCGAGCGAGGCGAGGCCGGCTGCGGACGCGAGCGGGTTGCCCCCGTAGCTGGACGAGCTCGCGCTCGGATTGGACCAGGGCTTGGACGCCGTGGTCTTTTCGGTCGAGATCACGCCCGCGAGCGGGAAGCCGCCACCCATCCCCTTGCCGACCGTCATGATGTCCGGCACGACGCCGTCGTGGTCGCAACCCCACATGGCGCCGGTGCGGCCGAACCCGGTGATCATCTCGTCGACGATCAGCAGCGCGCCATGCTCCCGCGCGATCGCCTGGACCGCGCGCAGGAACCCTTCGGGGGGAATGACGTTCCCCGCGGTGCCCTGCATGGGCTCGACGATGATCGCGCCGATCTCGCCGGCGGTCTGGTAGCGGATGACGTCGCGCACGAACTCCGCGCACGCGATGCCGCAGTCCGGATACCGGAGCTTGAACGGACACCGGTAGCAATCGGCGTAGGGCGAGGAATAGCGGCCCGGCACGAACGGCCCGAGGTGGTGCTTGAACTCGCTCCCGAGCAGCGGCAGCACGCCGGCCGTCTTGCCGTGAAAGCCACCCCAGAACCCGAGCACCTCGGACTTGCCGGTCGCCGCGTGCGCGAGCCGCAGCGCGGCCTCGACCGCCTCCGCGCCACCCGAGAACATCTGGATACGCGTCAGCCCCTCCGGGGTGACGGACGCCACCAGGTCGAGAAACTTCGCGCGCGTCTCCGTCGTGAAGCTGCCGAAGGTGAGCCGCTCGACCTGGCGCTTCAGCGCCTCGACGTAGTGAGGATGGCAGTGGCCGACGCTACCCACGGCGATGCCGGCGATGAAGTCGATGTACTCGTGGCCGTCCTCGTCGATCAGCGTGCAGTCGACGCCGCGGGCCATCGCGAGGCCGGCGTAGAGGGAGAAGCCCTGGGCGCCCGGAGCGAGGTGGCGCCGTTCCTGGGCGACGATCTTCTGCGAGCGCGGACCGACTTCACGACGCTCTGTCAACGCCTTCCTCCCGAGAAGCGAAGGGCCAGGTAGGACGCGATGGCGGCCGAGGCCTCATCGCGGTAAAGCGCGAAGCTCGGCCAGGCGTTCACGTCCAGCAGCACCAGCTCGCCCGTCGCCGTCGCAATCGCGTCACCGCCGTACACCTCGAGGCCGAGGGCTGCGGCCGCCTTGCGCACGAGCCGCGCGAGCCGCCTCGGATCCAGCGCGTGTCCCGCCAGGTGCTGATCTTTGTGATAGAACCAGCGAAACCATGGCGGCTCGCGATGCGGCCCGCCGCCGGCCCCGATCCCGTAGAACTTGACCAGGTCGCCGCTGACGTGCGGCTGGATGACGGCGCGCGGAATTCCGCGCTCCGCGAGCCCCTGCAGAGCACTCTCGACGGCCGCCCCCGTCGACGCGAACACGACGTCGCCTTCCTGGGTGTTGTGAACGTCTCCACGCTTCACCCAGACGGGCAGCGGGCCTGGCGCGGGCCGCTCGGCGGTCGAGACGAGCAAGCTCCGGATGAACGGCACGTTCGCCTCCTCCAGCACCGCGATCATCCGGTCGCGGTAGGTGTTGTGGACCGCGCGCGGGCTGTTCACGTGAGGCACGCCGCTCACCTCGAGGGCCCGCAGCCGGCTGAGCACGTCGACGCGTTCGCACATGAGGAACACGAAGCGCGGCCGATCGTCGTCGATCTCGTTGACCTCGTCCGCGGTCCGGAGCTTGACCTGGAAGCCCTTGGCCTCCAGGTGCTTGCCGGTCAACCCCAAGATTTCGGTGTCGTCGGACTCGCGGCCCGGCGAATGGGTCGATTCACGAAAGATACCCCAGCACGCGTGGCTCACTCGATCCTCCTCAACCTGAGTATGATACCCGCCCCGCCAACGCCAGCGTCTCGGCAAGCGCGACGTCGTCGGCCCGGTCCACGTCGACGACCCGCTCGACGACCTCGCCGTACACCGGCTCTCCCGCGCGGGCGAGCCAGGTCAGAAACTCACGGAGCCGCCCGAGCCCGGCCGGCGCTCTGAGCGTGCGTACGCGCTCGGGCACCAGATATATCCCGGCCGTGACCAGGTCTCCCGCGTCGCCTCCCACGTCCGTCACGCGGCCGTCGGTATCCATGGACACCCGCAACGGGTTTTCGTCGGCGACCAGCGGCGTGACTGCGAGCACGGTCGCCGCGGCCGGTCGCCGCACCGCCGCCTCGACGAAGCGAACGAAGTCCGCCTCGACGCACCAGGCATCCACGGTCGAGACCAGGATCCGGCCGCCGGGATGACGCGCGATCACTTCGCCGAAGCTCTCGAGCGACGAGCGCGTCGTCTTGACGATGAACTCGACGTCGAGGTCGGGAAAGCGCGCTTTGACCCAGTCCACGCACGCCCGCTCTTGCTCGTTCACGATGACGGCGAGCGGTGCGATGCCCGCGGCGCGGAAGTTGCGGATCACCGACTCGATCAGCGGCACGCCGGCGATCGGGACCATCGGCTTCGGCATCGCGAACCCGGCCCGACGAAGCCGACTCCCCTCACCCGCCGCGATGATGCCGCCCGTGAGGCGCTCTTTCACAGGAGAATCGCCTCCAGCTCGCGGAGCGAGCGAATCTGACGGTCACCGCGGCAGCACGGGCCGTCTGCGGACGGCTCAGCGCCGGCGAGCCAGATGTGGCGCATGCCGACCGCGCGCGCGCCCGCCATGTCGCGCGGCAGCGAGTCGCCGATGAAGGTGGCCGCCGATGCAGAGACCCCGAGGGTCCCGAGCGCACGCTGGAAGATCCGCGGGTCTGGCTTGGTCCAACCAACTTCGGCCGAATCGACAAGGACGTCGAAGAAGGAACGAATGCCGGCATCGTCGCACACTCGAGTCAGGTTTCCGTAGAAGTTGGAGACGATCCCGAGGCGATAGCGGCGGGCCAGTTCGCTCAGGAGCGGAACGTTCTCGGCGATGGTCCTCAGCGCATTGCCCAGGAAGCGACGTGCCACCCGGTCGGCGATCGAGCGGTCGGAAAGCTCGAGGAGAGCTGCGACGCCGCCGACGAGCCGCGCAACCGTCTCCTGAAACGAGGACGTCGCCGGGATGATGCCGACCAGCGCATCGTCGGCCGCGGAGAACGAGGGGTCGAAGCGCTCGCGGGCCACGGCGGCCCCCTCTTCGAGGAACAGGCGAAACATCCGTTCCTTCCAAGGGAGGCCGTCGGCGTCCAGCGTGCCCCCGAAGTCGAACAGCACCGCAGCCGGCTCGTTCGCGATCAAAGACGATACGCGTTGAGATTTGGTGGAGGCGGTGGGAATCGAACCCACGTCCGGAAACCCTCAGCCGCAGGCGTCTACGTCGATAGCCGATCTACGTTACTGCTTCTCGCCGCGCGGCACTCCGATCGGCCGGATCACCGCGAAGCCAGCCTCAATAGTCTCGCCCCTCCCCTGAGGCCAGGTTCGGAGCCAGCCACCAGAGTATGACGCCCGTTCCCGAACCCTGATGACTCGGTCCGGCGGGCGCTGACGGGTGTTAGGCCGCCAGGGCTAGCTGTGTGTTGGCAGCTATACCGTTCTCTCTTATTAACGAGGGGAGAGAAACCTCGAGACGCAGCCTGGACCTCACTGATCCCCGTCGAAACCTGTCGCCCCCTTAACCACTAAATTTTTCACAAGTATAGCACGCACTACCACGCGCCGCGTCGAGCGGCCCGCGCGGTCTTGTCCATCTCGCGCCGCACCTCCCGCTCGCGCAGGGCGGACCGCTTGTCGTGGAGCTTCCTGCCGCGCGCCAGCCCGAGCTCGACCTTGGCCCGACCGTCCTTGAAATAGAGCCGCAGGGGCACCAGCGTCAAGCCTCGTTCGCTGATCTTTCCGGATAAGCGCGAGATCTCGCGCTTATGAAGGAGGAGCTTTCGATCCCGCTCGGGCACGTGGTTGGCGTCGGTGCCGTGGCTGTACGGGCTGATGTGGCAGCCCAGAAGCCAACCCTCCCCATTGCGGACGGAGGCGTAGCTGTCCTTGAAGTTCACCAGGCCGGCCCGGAGAGACTTGACCTCGGTGCCCCTGAGCACCAGGCCGGCCTCGACCGTCTCGAGAATCTCGTACTCGTGCCGGGCGCGACGGTTGGTCGCGACCGGGCGATCGCTGGAAGCCTCTCTGGCTTGACTTGGCATGGCTGAACGGTATTATGGCCACGCTTTTCGGGCCGAAGTGGCGGAATTGGCAGACGCGCTAGATTCAGGGTCTAGTGCCCGCAAGGGTGTCGGGGTTCGAGTCCCCGCTTCGGCACCATTCTTCGCCCAACCCTGCGCAGCGTCGAAATAAATCTCGCGGTCACGATGCACAGCGAGATTATGAGCTAACGAGAGAACTGGAAAAGTACGCAGGACTGAAACCCGGCACTGATCGGGCCGACCGCTACCAAAACAGGCTGGAGGAGTGCCTCGAGCGCCTCGGCCACGCCCGGACCCGTAAGTTTCGGGGGTACCTGCGCAAGCGACTGTATACAGAGTTGTGCGTTGACCTTTTGCGGCCGGCGAAGGAGGGATGGAAGAGTGGCGACTTGATACCGACCCGAATTCGCGAAGCTCGGGCAACTTGCAAATCCGATCGTCAGCTTCAATGTGGAAATGCGACGCTGGCTTTCGGTCTAGCCATTCACTTGGCATTTAGGAACAACCTAGCAATTGTTGGTCTGAGCCTCGATGACGATTTTCTGAAGAAACAGATCGAGCACGGCCGGGACCAAATGGAGAAAGTTCTCCTGCCGACGGCCACATTTCGGGTCCTGTTCGCGCTCGTGGAGGGAACCCGACGACGCCATGGATCCACTCCGTGACCACCCTGGGTAGCAAGGCGATAGCGGTCGAAACCCTCGCACTCATCGATCAACCAGAGATCCGCGACCTCGTGCTGGCTTCAGCCACCACGCGGCTGCGAATCGCGAGCCGTTCGATGGTCCCGACACTACGGCCTGGCGACGAGATTGCGGTGGCCCCCGCGCCGATCGTGGCGCTTCAGCCCGGGGACCTCATCCTCTTCCACGTCGGGAGAGAACTCGTCTGCCACCGCCTCGTGGGGATGTCCGAGGGCGCGTTGCTCGCCCGCGGCGACGCGACAAGCTCTGGGCGCGGCGAGTTGATTGCGCCCCATCAATTGCTCGGCAAAGTAGTGGAGATCCGGAAGCGAAAGCTCTTGGCTGGAGTCAAGGCCACCTTTGAGAGCGCGTTGCTACCGCGAGTGCTCCGGTGGCTCAGATGCCTTCAGGGTCTCAAGACATACCGCGTCCTCTTGCGACCCCTCGTCGCGCCTGGACTCTCTTACTATCTTGGCCTCGCTCAAGGTGCCCTGCGCTACGAGTGGCTGCAGCTTCAGACGGACAACGCGTTCCCAATCTTGCCTCGCTCGACGCGCCCCCACCTCCTAGTCGGGAGATGGAGCGGGACAGATGTGGGATGGAGCGTCCTAGTCTTTCGAGACTCAGCGTGGCGCTGCGAGAAGCTCTATATGCGATTGCGCTATAGGGGCCTGGGCCTGGAATGGGACCTGGGCCGCCTCACGCGTCTCCTTCTACAGGCCCGATGCGCCGGGAGTGCTTCGAATGGCTAGCGGGGCGACAAGGGCTCACTCCAATGTGCTACCATCTCTTCAGAATCTGTGGGTCGAACGTCAGGTGGCCCGACCAACAGCCCGAGAGGAACGAGAAGATGGTTTATCTCGCTCCCAATAGCGATACGCGCGATGCCTTGGACGGATAAGATCTATGCGAGAAGTCCGGACTATGTCTCTCGCGAAGTCGCGGGCGAATTCATTCTGGTGCCCATCCGGCGGCGATTGAACGAGGTTGCCAGCCTGTATGTCCTCAACGAAACCGGAGCGGCATTGTGGCGTCGGATCGACGGCAAACGCTCGGCTCGAGAAGTCATCGCGGACTTCTCCGAGCAATTCGATGTAACGTCCGAACAGATCGAGAAGGACTTCGACGCACTGGTCGAGGACCTCCTCAGCATCAAGGCGATCGCAGAAGCGTCCCCCTGTCGTAATGATTGAGCACAAAGAGCTGGCCGCCCTTCCTGAGCGCTTCCCCCTCGCCTGTCAATGGGAGATCACGTGCCGCTGCAACCTGCGCTGCGTGATGTGCTACACGGATTGCTTCAACCGGCCTGACCTGATCCGGAACGAACTGTCGACGAGCGAAATTCTTCGCATCATGGATGAGCTGGCGGCCGCCGGATGCCTGGACCTTGTCCTGACCGGCGGCGAGCCTTTAGCGCGACCCGATTTCTTCGACATCTACGAGCGCGCTAAAGAGAATGGCTTTCTTACCACCCTTTTCACGAATGGCACGTTGATCACTGAAACAGTCGCGGACCGGCTGGCCGCGCTTCCTCCGCATCGTATCGAGATCAGCCTGCACGGTCTGACGGAGCACACCTTTGAGGAGATCACCGAACGACGGGGGTCGTTTCAGCGCTGCATGCGGGCGATCGACCTGCTCGTGGACCGCAGTTTGGCCGTGGTGCTGAAAACCACTGCCATGACCGTCAATCACGACGAAATTCTAGCCATCAAACGATTTGCGAACGGCCTGGGGTCGGTCCAGTACAGGCTCGGCGAAGACTTGCGCCCCACCCTCGACGGGAGCAGCGCGCCGCAGCGGCTGGCCCTTTCAGAGTCCGCGCGGCTGCGCCTCATGCAGGACGATCCGGACCTGTGGGCCGAGGCATGCCGGCAGCAATCGCAGGACCCCAAGCCGTGCGAGAGTGGCAAGCGCCGCTTTCACATCGACGCCTACGGTGGCCTCCAGTTGTGCTCTGGCAACCGCCAGATGAGCTACGACCTCCGGACGGGAACCTTCGAGGAGGGCTTCTACCACGCCCTGCCGAGCTTCCCCTGCGCTTGGAAGATCGAAACTCCGATGTCGCTCGCTCGCCCGCGCGCCAACCATGTCTGAATCAAGACCACTCCCGACCGTCGAGTACAAAGACTTCAGCCGCAGGCTCCACGAGCGCTACGGGCAGCGCAATCGGGTGATCAAGGCGCAATTGGAGATCACGTATCGCTGCAATCTCCATTGCCTCCACTGTTATACCGATCCCTACAACCGTCGAGATTTCCTCCTCAAGGAGCTGTCCCTCGATGAGATCAAGCGGATCCTTGACGAGATGGCCGCTCTGGAGATCGTCTATGTGAATCTGACCGGCGGAGAAGTTTTCACCAGACCCGACTTCTTCGAGATCTACGACTACGCCTATCATAAGGGCCTTCTCCTCATGCTCTACACCAACGGCACCGTCTTCACGCGGGCCATCATCGACCGGCTCAAGCACTCCCCCCCATTCTCGATCGACATCTCCTGTCACTCGGTCAACGAAGAAGCCTTCGACCGCTTCACACAGGTCCCCGGCTCTTTCAGGCAGTTCCTGAAAGGTATGGAGCTCCTACGACACAGCGGCCTTCCCTTCTGCTTCAAGACCAAGGCCATGAACTGGAACAAGGAAGAAGTGCCCGAGATCCGACGATTCGTCGAGTCATTCGGCCAGCCTTTCGGATTCACCACCTCACTATCTCCGCGGCTGAACGGCGACCTTTCTTCGCTCGAGTATCGACTTGCGCCGGAAGAGATCCGACGGCTGGAACGTCGAGAGCTTCATGTGAGCCAGGATGATGAGCCGTGCCAAGAAACGTCCCGCTGGACCGCTTCCTCCACACCCGAGCGCCTGTACCGTTGTGGCTGTGCGACCAACACCATCCACATCAGCGCATGGGGAGCACTCGGCACCTGCACGATGCAGTACGAGCATCGTGTCTCTCTGCGGGACTATTCACTGAAGGATGCCATCGCCAAGGTGTTCGCGGACGTCCGTGCGCGGTGCTACACGACCGACTCGCCGTGCAGAACGTGCGCGATCTACGCGTTTTGCGACAAGACGCCGACGGACGCCCGCCGGGAATTAGGCGACGCGGAATCTCCCGTCCCGTATGATTGCGCCGTCGCGCTTACGCGTGCGGAACGGATCGTCAACCAGAGCTTCACTCATCCACTCAGAGTCCAGGGAGCGACGCAGGCCGGCCCACCGGGGTCGTAGAGGAGACGCTTGCCCATGAGCGAAAAAAAACCGTATGTCCCGCCGCAGCTCTTTCGGGTCGAGCTCAACCATGAACAGGCCATCCTCAGCGCGTGCAGTGTGGGCGTGTCCAGCACGAAGCAGGGCAATACAGGAGGGTCGTGTAAGCCGGGGACTTGCAAGCAGGCCACCGGCGCCGGCGACAGCGGGGCCCGTAGCTCGTAGCGTGCGTCGTAGAGCGCCTGCCGATCGATGAAAATCGATCTCCGGATCGGTGGCTACGGCCTTCGGCTGGAGGAACCCGAAGACTATCCCGCCCGGCATTGGCCGCTCGAGCCATTCGAGCCTTTCTTAGCGCCGTCCGAAGCGCCGCCCGACATCGATCTGACGATCAACGTTGTGCGGCAGCTGCCAGAGATCTCTCTCGACGCTCTCCTTTTTGATTCTTGTCACGGGTTGTGGAAGCTCTATGAAGCCAGCGATGGCTATGTGCTCGAGTGCGTCGATCCCAAGACCCTCTCCCTCCGAAGCCGCACAAAGCTCTCGAGAGATTTCTCCCGTGGTGCGGTGTGGCTCCGTGGGCGATCGGCCCGGCAGAGGCGGCAGCTCGGCTGGGCTCCGGTAGACGTGCTCAATCCACTCGCCGAAATCTGTCTCGTCACCAGGCTTGCCAGAGAAGGCGGTATCCTCCTGCATGCTGCCGGCGTCCTGACAGAGCGGGGTGGCTGGGTGTTTACCGGTCCTTCGGGAGCGGGCAAATCGACCCTCACCGATTTCTTCGCCGCGACCCGCGCCTGCGCGCTGTGCGACGAGCGCGTCATCATCAGGAACGTCGCTGGTGAGTTCACGGTGTTCGGCACGCCCTGGCCGGGAACCGGCCGGCAGCCGATAAATTCGTCCGGATCCCTCACGGCGCTGTGTTGTATCACTCACGGACGGGACGCCCATGTCTTACACCGGATGAGTGCGCGCGAGGCGAGTCAGTTTGTTCTGCAGCAGAGCTTTCTCCCTCATTGGGACCGCGATGCGATGGACCGCACGCTCGAGTTTCTGGTCGAGCTCGTCGAGCGCGTCGATTGCTATGGGCTCGCCTTCGTGAAGAATCCGGACGTCGTCGAGTACTTGGCCGGTCGAAGCCTCGGCGGCTCGTTGGTGCCGTCGTGAAGCATCTTCAGGCAGAACAATTTTTCGACTCGGTGGCTGCCCGAGCTGATCGGGCTCGGGTGCCCGAAGGAGCGACGTTCGAGCTGACCTACGGGTGCAATCTCCGATGCGTCCATTGCTACAATCCCACGCACCGGGTCCTGCCGCACGAGCTGAGCACTGCGGAAGTATTTTCCATTCTTGATCAATGCGCGGACCTCGGCCTGGCCTCGATCTGCTTCAGCGGAGGCGAACTCTTCGTCAGGCCGGATGTCTACGACATCTTCGAGCACGCGAAAGGCCGTGGGCTTATCCTCGACCTCCTCTCGAATGCCACGCTGATCACACCCGAGGTCGCCGATCGGCTGTGGCAAACGGGTTTCCGCCAGCTCGACATCTCCATCTACGGCGCGACCAAGCCGACGTACGAGCGGGTTACCCGGAAGCCGGGCTCCTACGAGAAATTTCGCCGGGGGCTCCAGTGCCTGGTGTCCAGAAAATTGCCCGTCACCATTCGCATGCCGGTCATGACCGACAACTCCCACGAAGTCCAAGATGCCAGAATCCTCATCGAGGGCATGGGAATCAAGTTCCAATACTGCCTGGATATCACACCCACGACCAACGGGACTCTCAGTCCCCTAGCGCATCGTCTCAGTCCGGCCGAGAAGGTGCGCATCGACCTGGCGATGAACGGCGCCCGCAATGGGGCAATGGACGTAGCGGCCTGCAGGGCGAGCGAAGACTTCATCGCGTGTGCATGCGGGCATACGCGATTTGCGATCACTCCCTACGGCGAAATGAACCTCTGCGTGGCCTTTCCGATCCCTCGATACGAGCTACGGAGGGGGACCGTCAGGGAAGGGTGGGAGGTCCTCAAGCAGATCGTCGACCAAGCTAAGCCGAATGATCGCTACGAATGCCCGACGTGCGACGTCCGTGCCCACTGTCGCCAAGGACGCAGCGACGCATGGATCGAGACCGGCGACATGAGCGTCTGCCTCTCCCACTACAAGGAATTCGCAACCCTGGAGAAGGACGTGTGTGAGAGCCTCGGCCCCGAACGCGCTGATTGAGGCATACTCGCAGGTCAGTCTCGCAAACCACCGCTCCTTCGAGAAGCTCGCCGTCGTGCTGACACAGTTCCGCGCCCGTGGGATCGACTTCCTCCTCCTCAAGGGCGCTGACATCCTTCCTCGCCTCTACGGCGTCTGGGGAGCGCGATCTCTGACAGATATCGACCTGCTGGTCCGCGAGAAGGACTTGCCGGCCGTCGACCGCGTCGTCAGAGAGCTGGGGTATCTGCCCGACATCGACGGCAATCCCGCCTACCACCATCCCGACCATTCGTTGCTGCTGGACCTCGTGACGGAGATTTGGTACGAGGACGACACGGAGGAAATCTGGCGGCGCGCGGTTCAACGAGACTTGGCGGGTCTTCCCGTCAGAGGCATGGGAGCCGATGACCTGCTTACGTACCTCACGGTGTATTCCGTGCTCCACCGTGGGTATTTCGTTCCGTCGTTCCCCAAGGACGTCGCCCTCCTCGTCCGAAGGGAACCGCTGAACTGGGGGTTCATTGTCGATGAGGCGATTCGCCGCAATCTCAAGATCCCCCTGCATCACGGCTTGTCGTACGCCGCTGGACACGAGTCCATACCGATTCCGGATCACGTCTTCGCGAGCCTTGCTCCTACCCATGGTTCAGAGAAAGCGCTGCAGTTCGTTCTTCGAAAGCTTGTCACAGATGAGGCGGTGCGCGACGTAGGCCACTTCCTCTTGCTCGTCTCGCTGCCAGCGGGCAAGAGTTGGCGACGGGTACGGCAAGCACTGTGGCCGTCACCGACGTTTCTGAGATGGCGGTACGGAGAAGAAAGCGAGACGAAGCCGCATCGCACGCGGCTCTTCAGAGCGGTTCGTCTCTCCTGGAAGAGCCTGATCCTCTTGGGCCAGATCCTCAAGCGTTTTCTCCGGCGATGATCGCGCCCCGCTTCTCCTTTGCCATGTTGTGCTCCTTGTAGCCGAAGAGCTTCTCGAGCACATCGATCTCAGAGCATGACGGTGCGGCCCAGCCGCGCCGCCAGCGCGGCCGCCTCGACCACGGCGAGCGCACGCACGCCGTCGGCGACGGGAACCGGGTTCGGCGCGCGGCCGGCGCACGCGTCGAGGAAGGTCTGCAACTCGAGCTTGAGCGGCTCCGCGCGCCCCGTCGGCAGCTCCTCCTTGCCGGTCTCCACCGCCTCCCAGGCCTCGCCGCGCTCGAGATGCTCGCCCAGGTGGAGCGTCACGACCGAGGTCGCGTAGTCGGCCACCAGCGCGCCTCGCTCGCCGACGATCACGCAGTCGCGCCAGGTCCCGGGGACGAAGTAATTCGCCTCGACGACCGCGGGGATGTCGCCGTAATGCACGACGGTCCAGGACAGATCGTCGAGCCCCCGGCCCAGATAGTCTCGCTGAATCGCGCTGACCTGCGTGGCCAAGCGGCCGAAGAGATGCGCGAAGAGATCGAAGTAGTGGATCGCGTCCGTCTGCGTGACGCCGACGTCGGCGCGTGGCCGTTTGAACCCGGCGAAGCGCCCGGTGGCGTAGCGGACCCGGCCGATGCGGCCGGCCGCCAGGGCCTGACGCAGGGTGGCCGTGACGGGATGGAAGCGAAAGATGTGCCCGATCTGCACGAGCCGTCCGGCGGCGCTGGCCGCGGCTTCGAGCTCACGCCCTTCCTCGGCCATGCGGGCGAGGGGTTTCTCGATGAAGCAATGCCGCCCGGCCGCCAGGCTGTCGCGGGCGACACCGTAGTGCGTGTCCGCCGGCGTGACGATGTCGACCGCATCGACGTGCGCGAGCGCGGCTCGGTAATCCGCGACCGCGCAGCCTGGCTCCACACCCTGGCGGACCGCCCACGCCAGGCGCGCCGCGGACACGTCCGCCACCCAGAGGCGGACCCCCAGCTCGCCGAGTACACGCAGGTGCTTTTCGCCCCAGCGGCCGAGGCCGACCAGCAGGATCTTCAATTCGGCGGCTCAGTCGCGCATGAGGTCGCCACCCACGTCCTCCACGACTTCGTAGCGGAGGAGGCGGGCGTTCATCCAGCGGACGACCATGAGGTCGGCGAACGCCACGAACGCGCGATTCAGCACGCCGTACGTCGTCCTGCCGAAACGGCGCGGACGATGGCTCACCGGCACCTCGACGACGCGGTAGCCCCGCATCTTCAGGAGCGTGGGGATGAAGCGGTGGAAGCCGTGGTAGAGCACGAGCCCACGCAGGCAGTCCCGACGGAAGGCGCGAAAGGTGCAGCCGCTGTCCTGGACGGTCTCGCCGGTCACCCAGTTGCGGATGTGGTTCGCGATCCGCGACGAGGCGCGCCGCACGACGTTGTCGCCCTCCGACCGCGTGACGCGCCAACCGGTCGCCGCGTCCCAATGATCGAGGTGCGAGAGCAACGTCGGAATGTCCCGCGGGTCGTTCTGCAGGTCGGCGTCCATCACGACGACCCGCCGGCCGCGCGACGCCTTGAACCCCGCGTCCGTCGCGGCCGTCTCGCCACCGTTGGCCTTGAGCCGGACCAGACGCACCCGCGGGTCGGCCTCCCGGAAGGAACGGACGATTTCGGCGCTCCGGTCGCGGCTACCGTCGTCCACGAAGACCACCTCGAACGCGAGCCCGAGGCGATCGAGGACCTCGCGCAACTCCGCCCAGAGCGGCGGGAGGCTTTCTTCCTCGTTGTAGACGGGGATGACGACCGAGAGGTCAGTCACCCGGCTCTCCCGTCGAGACACGGCGGGTCGTGCCCTGCCACTCGGCGACGAGCGTCTGCGGGAGATCGAGTCGATCCAACACGCGGGCGACCGTGTGGTTCACGATGTCGTCCAGATCCTTTGGCCTGTTGTAGAAGGCGGGCATCGGCGGCAGCATCACGGCGCCCATCTCCGCGAGCGCGAGCATGCACTTGAGGTGCCCGACGTGCAGCGGCGTCTCGCGCACGAGCATGATGAGCGGGCGCCCTTCCTTCAGCGTCACGTCCGCCGCGCGCGCGATCAGCGAGTCGGTGTGGCAGGAGGCGATCGCGCCCGCCGTCTTGATCGAGCACGGCGCGATGACCATGCCGACCGTCCGGAACGAGCCGGACGCGATCGACGCGCCGATGTCTCGAATGTCGTAGTGATGCGCGGCCAGCGCTTCGACGTCCCGCACCGTGTACGCCGTCTCCTCGACGATCGTCCGCTTTCCCGGAGCCGAGATGACCAGGTGGGTCTGCACCTCCGCGTGCCCGCGCAGGATCTCGAGCAGGCGGATGCCGTAGATGGATCCGGTGGCGCCCGTGATGCCGACGACCAGCCGCTTCAGAGCCGGAACCTCTTGCGAAACACTTCCTCGCGAGTCTTCTGGTACAGCACCTCCCACTCGTGGCTCCCCTCGGGCATCGTGCGCGAGTAGGATCCGAGGATCTTCCGGACCTCGCCGTCGATCGACTCGGCCAGCTTCGATTCCTCGGTCAGCGCCCGGATCACCTCCGGCCTCAGCTCGTCGGGCGCCTTCACGTTCACGCCCATCGTCGTGCCGAGCTCCTTCACGATAAGGTCGGCGAGGTGGAAGATGCGCTCGCGGCTCATCCGCATCACAGGACGAACCCCCGATCGCGGGCGAGCTTCTCCTTGACCTTGCCGAGGAGCTGCCGGTAGTCGGCCGCCGAGTCCTTGATCTGCTTGGCGTGGTCCATGAGGAGCTTGCGGGCGTCGGCTTCGAGCTGCTCCTCGGCGGTCAGGTTGTCGAGCACGACATGGCGGATCGCCGCGCGCGCGGCGCTTTCGTCTTTGATCTCGGCGATCTTCCGCACCGTCAGGCGCTTCACCACCGCGTCCGCCATGCGATCGGCAACTGCTGCGTGGCGAGACATACCCGCCTACCCTACACGTGGGCGACGCGGAGTGTCAAGGAATGGGCCCCTGGAACGCGGGGAGAATCACGGTGACGCGCGTGCCGACGATCGGCGCGCTCTCGACGTGAACCGCGCCGCCGTGGGCCTCGACCAGCGCTTTGACGACGGTGAGCCCGATGCCGGTGCCGTGAGTCGTGCCGGCCGCGTCCGGCGCGCGATAGTAGGGCTCGAAGATCCGGCCCAGCGCCTCGGCCGGAATGCCGCGCCCTGAGTCGGCGACGTCGATCGCGACCGCATCGCCGAGTGCATGCCCGCCCACCCGCACCACGCTGTCGCGGGGCGAGTACTTGATCGCATTCGAGATCAGGTTCGTCAGGATGCGCTCGAGCGCGTCGGGGTCGGCGTCGACGGGCGGCAGCGACGGCTCGCATGTGATCTCGATCGGATGCGTTGCGGTCCCCTGACGGAAGAGATCGACGGTCGCCGAGATCGTCGGCTCCACCGCGAGGGGAACGCGGCACAGCGCCGGTGCGAGGCCGCGCTCGATCCGCGAGAGGTCGAGCAGGTCGCTGACGATCCGGCCGAGGCGCTTGGCCTCGCGACGCATGACCCCGGCGAGCCGACTCACTTCCTCCGGTGGCAGGCGCCGCAGCGCCAGGAGCTCGCTGAAGCCCTGAAGCGCCGTCAGCGGAGTGCGCAGCTCGTGGGACGCGATCGCCACGAATGCGGATTTTGCTCGATCGAGCTCCTCGAGCTCCTGCCGCGCGGCGCTCACCTTCTCGGCCAGCTCCGCGGCGAACTGCCGCTGCCGGGAGACCAGCCGCGCGTTCTCCAGCGCGAGACCCACGTGAGCGCCGAGAGCCTCCAGCGCCGCGCGTTCCTCCGCGTGAATGTCGCCCTTCCGCTCGACCGCCAGCACGCCGACGGTTTGTCCGGCCGCGACAAGCGGCGTCGCGAACGCTCGCCGCGCTCGGACGTCGCTGCCGGGATTCGAGACCAGCTCGGGGGTGCCGTTGTCGAGGACCCGGGCGACGAGCGACTCGGGCGCCACGCGGTCCCCTCCCGCGATCACGAGCCGCGCGCCGTCACGCGCGACGAGGACGAGGTCATCGAATCCGAGGCGGCCGGCGAGCGCCTCACGCAGCCGCGCGAGCGCGACGTCGAGCGTCGCCTCGGCCGCCAGGGTTCGCTGGAGGGCCATCAGCGTCTCGTACCGACGCCGATGCCGACGGGCGCGCGTCCGCAGTGCGCCGGCCAGGGCTCCCACGAGCCCCAGCACGGCGAACGTCACCAACCCTTCTGACGCGTCGGGCGTGAGGCCCGACCGCTCGATCTCGGGCAGGACGAACGGGGCGCTCAGCAGCACCGCGGCGCCGGCGGCGAGCGCCCCGCCGGGCGCGCCGAAGCGCAGCGCCGCCACAACGACCGGCAGGAGGTACACGTGACGAAAGAGCGAGGCCGAGCCGGCGCCGTCGAGCGCGATCAGCGCCGTGACGGCCGAGAGCGCCGCCGCCACCAGGCTCATCCGGAGCCGAGGGTGCGGTACGCCGCGAAGAAAACCAGCGCGCTTAGGAGCCCGGGCACCAGGCTCTCCGACCACCACAGGAGCCAGCAGTTGATCGCGCCGAGCAGCGCCAGGTAAAAGACGGCGCCGACGACGAGCTCGATGCTCTTTGGCAGCAGCGGATCGACGAGATACCGGACCACGTAGCCCGTCGTCGCGAGGGTCGCGGCGAACGCGACCGGCCATCGCCGCTGGGCTCGGTTGAAGAGCGCGCCACGGAAGAAGCACTCGGCCGCGAGCACGTTGGCCCCGATGTCGTAGCCGACCGCGGTGAGCACCTCCGGCACGTCGTCGAGGCGGACGTGAACACCGAGGGTCCGCGACGCCGAGACCAGGAGATGCGACGAGACGAGCACGCCGGCGGCCACGCCGGCGATCACGCCCCGCAGGGGCACGGGAGCACCGAGGCCGAGGCTGGCGAGCCCGCCGCGCCTCGCCAGCCAGACGACCCACAGAGGCGGACCGAGGTACGCCAGCGCTCCGAACCCGCCACGCGCCGCCGCCGACGCGGCCAGCGCGAGGAGCGCGATCGCCACCACGCCCGATGCCGCACGCACGCGGGCCCACGCGAGCGCGGTGGCGAGCAGCGCGCCGTGGCCAGCCGTCACGCCGGCGACCTGCATCGCGCGCGAAGGCAGCGTGCCATGCTCGACCAGCGCCCATGTCGCCGCGGTGCCGAGCGCCAGGACGGCGAGCAGCGCCAGCGGCGTGTCAGCGCCGAGGCGCTCGGTGGGGCGCGCGCAGGGAGGGTCGAGCGCCCACATCGGGCTTCCCCGTCGAGAGCGTCTGGATCAGGTCGATGAAGGCGGAGACCGCGTCCTCGTCGAGGGTGCGCCCGGCGGCCTCTCCGAGGCGTGCGATCACCGTCGCGTGAGGTAGCGCGGCGCGGTATGGCCGGTGCGACGTCAGCGCGTCGTAGACATCGACGACGGCGATGACCCGGGCGCCGATGGGAATCTCGTCCCCGACGAGCCCGTCCGGATAGCCCGAGCCGTCATGGCGCTCATGATGGTGGCGGATCATCAGCGCGCCCGCCGTGAAGAAGTCGAACGGCGAGACGATCTGAGCGCCGATCAACGGGTGGTTCCGCATGACCACCCATTCCTCGGGTTCGAGCGGGCCAGGCTTCCGCAAAACCGCCTCCGGGATGCCGATCTTGCCGATGTCGTGGAGGAGTCCCGCCTGACCGATCATGTCGACTTCCGCCGCCGGCAACCCGAGCGCCGTCGCGACCCCACGGCTCCAGGCCCCAACCCGCTCGGAGTGGCCTTTCGTGTACGAATCCTTCGCTTCCAGCGCATTGGCTAACCCGAGCAGAGACTGGTAGATGGCACGCTGCACCTGCTGGTAGAGACGCCGGACGTCTTCGGCGTAGCACAGCGTCTGCTGGTACGCGGCATTGAGCCGACGATAGGCCACCGCCAGCTCGTCGCCGGAGCCGTCTACTCGCGCTGCCATACGGGAGCGTGCGGCGTGATGCTCTCGACGAGCGAGAGCAGCCGGACTGGCGAGAAGGGTTTGGTCAGATAGTGGTTCGCGCCGGCGGCGAGGCCGCGCGCCACGTCGGCCTCCTGCGCGGAGGCCGTCAGCATGACGACCTTGGTTCCGACGAACCGCGGATCCTTCCGCAAGCGTGCGCACACCTCGAATCCGCTGATGTCGGGGAGCTGCACGTCGAGGAAGATCAGCTCTGGTAGCCGCGCCTCGGCCTGCAGCAGCGCCGTCTCGCCATCGAGCGCCTCGACAACGTTGATCCGCTCGTCCTCGAGCGTCAGGCGCACCAGCTCGACTACGTGCGGCTCGTCGTCGGCGATCAGGATCGTCAGCATCGCTGCTCTCTAGCGCAAGCGCGATGCCAGACCCGACGGTATGGGCCGACGCAGACTTAGGGAGACAGGAGGGGCGCGACCGCTCAGCGGGGTGGGCGGCGTGCCCACCCCGCCGGGCAGCGGCTCGTGGTTATTTGACCTCGATGGCGCCCTTCATGTTCGGGTGGAGCCCGCACATATACTCGTAGACCCCCGGCGCCGCGAACGCCTGGGTATGACTCTGGCCCTTGAGAAGCACGGCGGAGCGCTCCTGGCTCTTCGCGAGCGTGACCTGGTGCGGCGAGTCGTCGCCGTTCGTCCACGTCACGGATTGCCCGGGCCCGATCGTCAGCTTGGCGGGACCGAAGACGAATCCCGCGATGCCCACGTCGTTGGGGCTCGTCTTCATCGCGACGGGGCCCCCCGGCGCCTTACCGGCGAGCCGGGCCAGCGAGATCACGAAGTCCTGCTTCTCGTGCGGCTTGTGGCACTGGAAGCACCCTGGGTAGTTGGCCTTGTCGTTGAGCTTGCCGTCCGCGGAGAAAGCCGCGTACTCCCACTCACCGTTGCGGAGGTCTATCGGGTACTCGGTCCCCCACCCCGTCCGCTTCTCCATGACCGTGACGCCGACGATGTCGCCCTTGAGGAAGCGGCCGTTGGCGTCCTTGAGCGGGGTGCCGGCCGCGTCCACCTGTGCCTTGTACTGGACGAGCGTCAGGACGGAGCCGCTCGGCATCGGCTTGCCTTCCCGCACCGCCTTGACGGCTTCGGGGGTGCCGTAGAGCTCGCGGTACTGCTTGTTGTCGTAGCGGTCGACCGTCGCGTAGAGGACGTGGTTTTGGTAGTTCGCCGGGAAGGCGATCTTCTCGGGCCCGGCGCTGCTGGGCAGCGCCGCCAGGACGATGGAGAGCGTGAGCATCAAGACGATGAACGCGCGATCTCTCATAGCACCTCTTGGGTTGTGGGACCGTCGCTGGCGCCCGGGGGCGCTCTGGGAGCTGGCTGAGCCTAGCGGCTACGGCCGGTCGTCATGATCCTCGTCAGGGCGCGCGCCAGGGCCGCCAGCGCCCGGGTGTAGTCGATCTCCTCGTCGCCCCTGCCCGACAGCCGTCGCTCGGCGCGCTCACGGGCGCGCTCGGCTCGGGGGCGGTCGATCTCCTCGGGCCGCTCCGTGGTGTCCGCGAGCACGATCACCTTGTCGTTCCGAACCTCCGCGAAGCCGCCCGACACGGCCAGGTAGTGCTCGTCGCGCCCGACGCGATACATGAGCTCGCCGATCCCCAACGTCGTCAGCAAGGGCGCGTGCCCCGGTAGAACGCCGAAGTACCCCTGGCTACCCGGGATGACGATCTCGTCGGCCGTCTCGGCCACGACCAGCCGGGTCGGCGTGGCGATCTCGAGCGTGAGGCGATCGGCCACGCTAGGCGCTCGCGGCGAGCTTCTTCGCCTTGTCCATCGCCTCGCCGACGTCGCCGACCATGTAGAACGCTTGCTCGGGCAGCTCGTCGTGCTTACCGTCGACGACTTCCCGGAAGCTCTTGATGGTATCCGCGAGCTTCACGTACCGCCCCTGCGTACCCGTGAACGCCTCGGCGACGAACATGGGCTGGGAGAGAAACCGCTGGATCTTCCGCGCGCGGGCGACGATGAGCTTGTCCTCGTCGGAGAGCTCCTCCATTCCGAGGATCGCGATGATGTCCTGGAGGTCCTTGTAGCGCTGGAGGATGAGCTGCACGTCGCGGGCTGTCCGGTAGTGCTCCGCGCCGAGGACGTTCGGATCGAGGATCCGCGAGGTGGAGGCGAGCGGGTCCACGGCCGGATAGATCCCGAGCTCCGTGAGCGGGCGCGAGAGCACGGTGGTCGCGTCGAGGTGCGCGAAGGCGGTGGCGGGCGCCGGGTCGGTGATGTCGTCGGCCGGCACGTAGATCGCCTGCACCGAGGTGATCGAGCCCTTCTTCGTGGAGGTGATGCGCTCCTGGAGCTGGCCCATTTCGGTGCCCAGCGTCGGCTGATAGCCGACCGCCGACGGCATGCGGCCGAGCAGCGCAGAGACTTCGGACCCGGCCTGCGTGAACCGGAAGATGTTGTCGATGAACAGCAGCACGTCTTTCCCTTCCTCGTCACGGAAGTACTCCGCGGCGGTGAGGCCGGTGAGGCCGACGCGCAGTCGTGCGCCGGGCGGCTCGGTCATCTGACCGAAGATGAGCGCGGTCTTCTCGAGGACGCCCGACTCCTTCATCTCGTGATAGAGGTCGTTGCCCTCCCGGGTACGCTCGCCGACGCCCGCAAAGACCGAGATGCCGCCGTGCTGCTTTGCAATGTTGTTGATGAGCTCCTGGATCAGGATCGTCTTCCCGACCCCGGCTCCGCCGAACAGGCCCGTCTTGCCGCCCTTCGTGTACGGATCCAGGAGGTCGACGACCTTGATCCCCGTCTCGAACATCTCGATCTTCGTCGACTGGTCCTCGAATGGGGGCGCCGGGCGATGGATCGGGTACGTCTTCTTCGTCTGGATCGCGGGGCCCTTGTCCACCGGCTCACCGACCACATTGAGGATCCGGCCGAGCGTCTCCGGCCCGACCGGGATCGAGATCGGCGCGCCGGTATCGTTCACGGTCATCCCGCGCCGGAGGCCGTCGGTCGCGGCCATGGCGACCGTCCTCACCTGGCTCTCGCCCAGGTGCTGCGCGACTTCGAGCGTCAGCTTCTGCGAATAGGAAAAGATATCCTTGTTCTCGACGCCCTCGACGAGCAGCGCGTTGTAGATCGACGGCAGCCTGCCCGGCTCGAACTCCACGTCGACCACCGGCCCGATGACCTGAACGATCTTCCCCGTGCTCATGCTTCCGCTCCTTGCTTGAGCGCCTCGGCGCCGCCGACGATGTCGAGCAATTCCTTGGTGATCTTCTCCTGGCGCGCCTTGTTGAACTGGATGGTCAGCACGTCGATCATCTCCTTGGCGTTCTTCGTCGCCGCTTCCATCGCCGTCATGCGCGCGCCGTACTCGCCGGCGACCGATTCCATGAGGGCGCGGAAGACCTGCGTCCGGACGTGCCGCGGGAGCAGCTCGTCGAGGATCGCCTTCGGGTTCGGCTCATAGAGGTAGTCGACGGCCGGCTCGGCCGCCGCGCCGGCCTCGGCGCCCGCCGTACGCGCAATCGGCAAGAGCTGCTCGCGGACGGGGCGCTGGGCGGTGACGGACCGGAACTCGTTGTAGATCAGATGGACCTCGTCCATCTCGCCGTCGAGGTACTGCTGCATGAAGTAGTCGGCGAGCTCGACGGCGTGGCTGTAGGCCAGCCGGTCCCAGAAACCGATCATGTCCCGCTTGATCGTCCATGGCCGCCGCCGGTAGAAATCCCGCGCCTTACGACCGACCACGACCAACGTGACCTCGGCGGTGTTGGATTGACGCACGAACTCGAGCGCGCGGCGGATGACGTTGGAATTGAACGCGCCCGCCAACCCCTTGTCCGCGGTGATGATCACGATCTGTCGGCGCGGGCCTTCGCGCTGCTCGAGGAGCGGGTGCTGCGCCCCGTCGCTGCCCTCCGCGGCGCTCACCAGATTGCCGAGCAGCTCGCTCATCTTGGCGGCATAGGGGCGCGCCGCGAGGATGCGCTCCTGGGCGCGCCGTAGCTTGGCCGCCGCGACGAGCTTCATCGCCCGCGTGATCTTCTGCGTGCTCTGGACGGAGCGGATCCGTCGCTGAATATCGCGCAGGGTCGGCATTCGCGGGCCCTCTACGCCGCCTTGATGCCCTGGGCGGCGACGAACTCCGTCTTGGCCTCGGCGACCGCCTTCGTCAGCGTGTCCCGCAGCGCATCCGACAGCTCCTTCCGGTCGCGGATCTCGGTCAGGATCTGCGGGGCCCGCCGCTCCAGCCACGCGTAGAAGAACGTCTCGAACTCGCGGACCGAGTCGACCGGCAGGTCGTCGAGCAAGCCCTGGGTGCCCGCGAAGATGATGGCGACCTGCCGCTCCACCACGAGGGGCTGATACTGTCCCTGCTTGAGCAGCTCCACCATTCGCTGGCCCCGCGCGAGCTGCATTTGGGTGGCGCGATCGAGGTCGGAGCCGAACTGCGCGAATGCCGCGAGCTCGCGGTACTGGGCGAGATCGAGCCGGAGCTTGCCCGCGACCTGGCGCATTGCCCGCACCTGCGCGGAGCCGCCCACGCGCGATACCGAGAGGCCCACGTTCACGGCCGGCCGGATGCCCCCGTAGAAGAGGTCGGACTCGAGATAGATCTGCCCGTCGGTGATCGAGATGACATTGGTCGGGATGTACGCGGACACGTCGCCGAGCTGGGTCTCGATGATCGGCAAGGCGGTGAGCGAGCCGCCTCCGAGCTCGTCGTTGAGCTTCGCCGCGCGCTCGAGCAGCCGCGAGTGCAGATAGAAGACATCGCCAGGATACGCCTCGCGCCCGGGCGGCCGGCGGAGCAGGAGCGACAGCTGGCGGTACGCGGTTGCGTGCTTCGAGAGGTCATCGTAGATGCAGAGCGCGTGGCGTTTGGAATCGCGGAAGTACTCCCCCATGGTGACGCCGGCATACGGCGCGATGTACTGGAGCGGCGCCGGCTCGGACGCCGAGGCCACGACGACCGTCGTGTACTTCATGGCGCCGGCGTCCTCCAGGACCTTCACCACCTGGGCGATCGTCGAGCGCTTCTGGCCGATCGCCACGTAGAAGCAGAAGACGTCCTGGCCCTTCTGGTTGATGATCGTGTCGACACCGATCGCGGTCTTGCCGGTGCCACGATCGCCGATGATGAGCTCCCGCTGGCCGCGCCCGATCGGGATCATCGCGTCGATCGCCTTCAGTCCCGTCTGCAGCGGCTCCTTCACCGAGCGGCGGTCGACGACGCCCGGGGCGTATCGCTCGATTGGCCGGAACTCCTTCGCGTTGATGGAGCCCTTGCCGTCGATCGGCTCGCCGAGCGCGTCCACCACGCGGCCGACCAAGGCCTCACCCACGGGCACCTGGGCGATGCGGTTGGTGCGCTTGACGACATCGCCCTCCTTGATGAGCTTGTCATCGCCGAGCAGCACCGCCCCGACCTGGTCCTGCTCGAGGTTCAAGACCATGCCCACGACGTCGCCGGGGAACGCGAGCAGCTCGCCCGCCATCGCCTTCTCGAGCCCGTGGACGCGCGCAATGCCGTCGCCGACCTCGATGACGCGCCCGACCTCCTGGAGGTCGACCTCCGCCTCGTAGCCCGCCAGCTGGCGCTTGATGATTTCGCTGATCTCTCCGGCCTTGATCATCGCTTTCTCCATTGAAAGGGCATGGGCGCCCGGGCTGTCACCGGCCCATGCCCCGCCGCATTTCCCCGCGACGGCAAATCCTCATAGCCGGCGCGCGTCCCGAACCCCGGCGGGTCGCCCGCCCCGGTCCCGCCGCATTCACGCGGCCGTCGGCCGCGATCCGTCCTCTATTACCCGTGTACGAGTCGGTGCCGCAGCCGCGCGAGCTGACCGTCAAGGCTTCCGTCGACGAGCAGACTTCCAACCTCGGCCACGAAGCCACCGAGGAGCTCGCGATCGGCGACCTCCTCGAGCATCACGTGCTTACCGCCGAGGGCGCGACCGAGGCGGCTGGCCAGCGCCGAGCGCTCGGCCTCGCTGAGCGGCACCGCGGTGCGCACGCGCGCTCGGACACGCCCTGCGGCCTCGTCCTGTAGCTCGCGGTACGCGGCGGCGATCATTTCCAGATGGTCGACGCGCCCTTGTGCCGCGACCAGCGCGAGAAAGTCGCGGGCGAGCGGCGCGACCTCGAGCCGGGCCGCGACCTCAGCCGCGGCGGCGCGCTTGGCCGAGGCCGCGATCCAGGGACGCGCGAAGAAGGCGCGCAGCTGGGTCTCGCGGGCGAACAAATCCAGGATGATGCCGAGGTCGCGCGAGATGGCGTCCACCTGATTACGCTCCCGGGCGAGCTCGAAAAGCGCCTTCGCGTAGGAGCGGCCGACGCCCGGCGAGGCCTTCACCTAGTTGCCGACTTTCGCGATCGCGTCGGCGACGATGCGCCGGTGGTCCTCGTCGCGCAGGCTCCGGCGTACGAGCTTCTCCGCGACCGCCGTGGCGAGCTCGGCGACCTCGCGCCGGAGCTCGTCACGCGCTCGCCGAACGTCGGCGTCCATTTGCGCCTTCGCGGTCTCGACGAGGCGCTGCGATTCGACCCGGGCCGCGTCGACGAGGCGCCGCTGTTCCTCGGCGGCCTCCTTCAGTGCCTGGGCGCGGATCGCCGCCGCTTCGGCATGCGCCGCACGAAGCCGCGTCTCGTTCTCCTCCTGCTGACGCGCCGCTTCGGCGCGCGCCGCTTGGGCCTGGTCCAGCGACCTCTGGATCGCCTGCGTGC
>Ga0209056_10000832_pt1 | contig 34176 bp, 36 predicted proteins | sample GraSoiAngelo_114_FD_185876 | JGI IMG/M metagenome (GOLD analysis project Ga0209056, IMG submission 185876) | Grasslands soil microbial communities from the Angelo Coastal Reserve, California, USA - 14_0903_13_40cm (SPAdes) (version 2) | ecosystem: Environmental > Terrestrial > Soil > Grasslands... | reverse complement strand
CGAAGACCGGCAGCATCTCTTTCGGCTGTTCCTTTGTGACCGACAAGAGCCTAGTTCCCATCCCTGCTGCGGGAATCACAGCCTTCCTTAACACTCTAGAACCAGCTCTTCCCTAGACCTGCCTCCGCAGCTCGACAGTTTAAGAATTCCCCCGCGCCAGAGCCGATCAGAGCGGGACACTGACAGGGTCATTCTACCAAGGCAACAATTGAAGGATTCTCTCCGAGACTCAAAGCCCACGCGTAGAAGACGATTCTCTCTGAACAGATTATTATCACTCACTCAACTTCCGGCCTTGTATGAAACCCGCACTGGGGTTCGTATCAGTAATCGGAATGGGCTACGTCGGCCTCCGCACCTCTGCAGCATTCGCATCAAAGGGAATCAGGACCGTAGGAATAGACATCGATGAAAAGAGAATCGAGCAGATACAACAAGGCCGGGCACCTCTACACGAGCCACAGCTCGACAGGATGCTGAAGAAAACTGTGAGAAAGAATCTCCGAGCCATCATCAATTTCAGCGAAGACCTACGATACAACCCAATCTCCTAAGGGCCACTGAGGGGACCAACGAGCAACAGGCAGAAAAAGTAGTAGGACTCGCGGAAAAACTCACGGGTCCTCTGGATCAGAAGAGGATCGCAGTTCTCGGACTCGCATTCAAGAAGGACACTGATGATGTCAGAGAAGCAGCATCTCTACGCGTCATCACACTTCTCCTGAAAAAGGGGGCGAGGATCATAGCCTACGATCCTTTGGGAATTCCAAACGCTCGGAAGCAACTGGGAGAGAGTGTCGAGTTAGCAGAAGATGAACGATCAGCTCTCAAAGGCGCTGACTGTTGCAGAGTCACGACTGAATGGAGTCAGTTCGGAAAGTCCAGGCGAAGGACTATCTGGTGCTCATGCGGACTCCCAACCTGGTCGATGCACGGAGACTTTAAACCCCCGATAATTATGGGGCCTTGAATTTCGCCGCTGTTGGATTCGGAGCCCAACAGCAATAACCTGCAACTTGGCAATGGTATTCTACGGGACTTGTTTCTTTGGGCGGGGTTAAGGGCTGGGAAGCTGTGGCCCGTTTTCTTGGATCCTCTTTCGACCAAGATTTACAATTCGGCCTTGGAGGCCGGTAGTTTTAAATTCTCAAACCATCGCGAATAGACTACTCGCTCCACAGAAGTCGCTCTGTTCCAGAGCTTGTTCCTGGTGAGCGGAATGCCAAGTATGGCACAATAGGAGAATATGCCGCGAGAGGCTCGAGAATGAAACGGTTAGGGTTAGTCCGAAGTGTCGGACTAGTAGTTCTCGTACTAGTCTCCATCCAAGCGGTCGCTGTCATGGCTCAAGTTTCGGATCCCATTCCCACATGGGCCAAGACATACCACGCAACCGGTGCGGCAGAAACGGCCAATTCGATGAAGCAGACCGCTGACGGCGGCTACATAGTAGCGGGCAGCACTAACTCATCCGGTGTGCCAGGACACCCGCACGCCTCGGTCCTCAAGCTGGACTCTCTAGGAAATGTTGTATGGCAGAAGACGTACGGCGGAACCGGCCCGGATAGTGCAAGTTCGATAGATCAGACAACAGATGGAGGATATGTAGTAGCAGGTTCATTCATGAACTCTACTGCCAGCCACTCGGCGCCTTGGGTCTTCAAGCTGGACTCGACCGGGAACATTGTCTGGCAGAAGACCTTTAGTGCTGGAAACGATGCATTCACTTCTATCACACATACTTCCGACGGTGGGTCCGCGGTAGAGGGCTGGGGCACATTCTTTCTATTGTCGTGCGGTTGCCAAGTAGGGCCCACCGCTTGGGTTGTCAGGCTTGACACGGTGGGGAACATAATCTGGCAGCAAGTTTACTCCAGTGGATGGAATTACGGCTACTCCATAGCGCAGACCTCAGACGGCGGATTCGTGGTCGCTGGAAAAGCACATCACGTGTCGCCAGAGACCGTCTCTTCCTGGGATCCGTTAATTTTCAAGGTCGATTCTTCAGGAAATCTTGTTTGGCAGAAGATCTTTAGCGTATACTTTGATGGTGAGGTCTATTCAGCACAGCAGACGCTTGACGGTGGATTCATTGTTGCAGGCACCTCCAATAACTGGGGTAACCAGCCCAGTACCTGTATACCCACGCTTATAGATTGCAAGTTCCACGACTGGGTCTTCAAACTGAATTCTACAGGAGGAATGGTCTGGCAGAAGACGTATGGTGGAACTGGCACTAGTGAGTATGCCAACTCCGTCGATCAGACCAGCGACGGGGGTTTTGTCATAGTTGGTCCAACCAACTCTCCTGGGGGAGCTTGGATCTACAAGCTGGACCCGGCCGGGAATATTCTATGGCAGAAGGGTGGGCCATCATCAGCCATTGCTTCAGTTCAGAAGACTTCTGATGGCGGGATTGTGGCAGCTGGCTCACCCTATGCCTCGATAGCCTACGGCTCACAACCCTCTCCGGGGGGCGTTTCAGTCGCAAAGCTGGACGCCAATGGAGACATCAGCCCCGGTTGCAACCTTGTAGGTTCAGCCAATTTCACAGCAACTAATACAAACGCAACAGATACTGGGCGCACGCTGACTGTCGGGATTCCATTTGTCTCGGTCTTTGTGTCGAACGCGACGGCCACAGATACGTCCGCGTTAACAAGCGTCCAGTGCGCGAGCAACGAGCCGCCCGATTTCACGATGACGGCCAATCCTTCGAGCCTGACTGTCAAACAGGGCGGTTCCGCGACAACCACCCTCACAATTAACAGCACTAACGGGTTCACCGGGACCATCACGCTCAACGCCAGTATTGTCCCCCAGGGCAGCAAGGGGCCATCCTTGACCCTCAGTTCCACTACTGTAACAATTACACCGGGTGTGCCGGGCACCGTTCTCTTGACGGTAGCTTCGAAAGGGTCGACTCTTCTTGGGAGTTACACTGTCAAAGTAACGGGCTCCAGCGGTGGTCTTTCCACCACCATCACGATTCCGGTTCAAGTAGTCAAAAAGAAGTAGCGGTCTTTAGGATAAGTTGCAATCTGCTCTTGAGCATTCCTAGCTTTTCCGACTTTAACATTACGAGCATCGAATCCGCAATATTACTGTATGATCAGGCCGATGCCTTCGCCAGACAAGCTTCAATGAAGCGTAGGAAACACTCTGCTTGCTTGGCGAATGATCATGAAATGATAGACAACGCTGGTGCTAGGGAGGTTGATCCGCCCAGATTAGTCCATACCTGCCATACGGACCCTGCAAGTGTGTTGTACCAGACCCCGCCGTTCGTGCCGCTCACCATTACGGCAATGTTCGTCCCTTGCGCTGAGACTGCGACTGGGTTGCTTGTCGTGCCTCCTGTATCATCCCAGCTTGTCGACCAGGCTCCTCCCGGGGCTAGAGTCTTATCGACTATTCGGCCGTCAGCTCCCACAACAAATAGATGAACAGTGCCTGACGAGTCCGTCGCAAGGCTGGGCGTGACGCCTGTTGTTCCATTGAGGGAGACCCAGCCAGACCATAGACTGGTTGTAAAGTTCAGCGCGTTGTACCAGAGATCATTATTCCCACCCCTCACGGCCATGTGAAGGACTAGTCCATCACTCGACACGGCTGGAACATCGGAAGTGATGCCATTGGGCAGTGGCTCCCAAGACTGCGACCAGGCCCCGTTGATGAATGCTTTGTGGTAGATACCCCCTGACGCCCCCTGCAAAACAACATCGAGCCTGTTTAGGCTGGGAGTAGCAGCCAGGGCGGGCGGAGATACGAGGGAGCCATTCAGCGGCTGCCACCTACCCCAGAGGCCTGAAACCTCGTTTAGACTGTTATACCAGAGAGCATAATCCGTCCCACGGACCAGAAGATGAAGAGTCCCGTTCATCGAAGCGCAGACAGGTACATCAGTCGCCACGCCCCCGGGGCTCGTCCAGGCTGACCATGCGCCATTCGAATAGCTCCTGATGTATATGCTGGCATTATCCGAGCCCCTGACAGCCAAGTATACACTCCCACCACTTCCCGAGCAGAACACAGCCGGCCCGGCAGTACCGCCTCCTAGAGACTGCCAGCCACTCCAAGAGCCTGTCAAGGTTGAGTAGTAGAGACCATTGTCAATTCCTCTAACAACTGAGAGGGCTGAAGTTTTCGGAGGAGTCTCAGGCGGGACCGTCACCGATGGGAAGGTCTGGCTAAAGACTGTCGATCCTGACCCCCACGATACCGTGAAGCTCGACAACGTACCGCCACTCGATGCAACGCTCGCATAACTGGCGCAATAGTAGAAAAAGCTCGGCGAAGAGCTAGACCCGGACAATTGTATCTTAGTCCCGTTTGTCAACTGCCACGGCGACCCAGAGGTCGATAGGGGAGAGCAACCGCTCGTACCCGCGACGAAAAGACTGGCATAATACTGAGGGAGCTTGAAGATGGCAGTATAGTCTGCCGTCTGCGACACATTGAAAACCGGATAGGCACTCGGACATCCTCCACCGCAGCCTAACCAATTCGGAGGCCACCCTGTCCTGCCATTACAGCCGAACAGCATCGAGCCGCTTCCGGCGGTCACCGGACTATAGGAGGAGTCTTCGATCATAGCGGAGCAGTTCGCCTTTATCCCGGATATCGCTACAGAAGGGACCAGCGATAGCGGAAAATGCTGGGTCGCTAGGATGGCTGCTAGGACCAATCCCACTAGCCCAACCGCCACGATTAGGCGGATTCTCGATCCGATAGGTCTCACGAACAAACCCGCATTGAGGTCGGTATGTCAATCCTGCAGATAAGTCATACCTTTATGATCCAATGCAATCTAGTGTGTTCCCTACACTCGACCTGGTCGCGCGCCCATCCTCCCTCGAAGGATCATGAACTGTTTAGAACACAACTGGGCCTTCAAGCTGGACCATGTGGGGAACGTTAACTGGCTGAAGGGTGGGCCTTAATTCGCAATTACAATTAGGTTGGTCCAGCAGATTTCCTTTGGCGGGATCCTAGCTACTGGCCCACCTTATGCCTCAATGAGTGTTTGAGTCGTCAAGTTTGACGCCCGCGGTAGCGTTATCTCAATTCGTCCCAGCATAGTTATGTAGAAAGCACTCTCTGATAGATAGTTGAGTACTTCTTGGCAATCTCAGCGGGGCTGGTAAGCTGCTTCACTTCTTTTGCGGCGTTCTTTCCCAGCTGAAGACGCGTATCATCGTCAGTTAGTTCCAGCATGGCTGAGTGAATAGAGTCGGCATTCCTCGAAACGACTCTTCCTGTCTCATGGTCTCTAACCATGTAATGAGCCGGAATAGGCGATACTATGACTGCGCAGCCAGCCGCCATCGCTTCGAGACAAGCATAGTCGAGTTCTTCTCCGTGAGAGAGGGCCAGAAAGCATCGGCCTGGACCCAAGAGCCGCAAATAATCACGTCTATCCAGAAATCCCGTGAAAATGACGCTGTCCCTGACAGCGTTAGGAACACTGAGCGCATCCTTCTTCCCACCAACCATGAAGAGAACCGCTCGAGTCTTATCACGAAGGAGAAGCTTCGTGAATGCGTCAATCGCGAGCTGCGCGCCTTTTCCCTTGATAGACAGGTCGCGAGAACCGAAAATGAAGACAGTATCTGCACTCTCGGTCCTTATGACGGATTCATGTAGACTAGCGGCCGAGTTTGAAGCTTCCGATAGAGCGAGTGGCGGAGGAATGTAGAACATGTTCCCGCGAATGTGCCTTTTTGGTATGTATCTGAGCGGCAGGAGTGATATGATCACTCTGGCTGTCCGTAGAGCTAGCGTGTTCATCGCCATAAACTCGATAGCCGCAGCAGTGCCAGGTATGTTGATCGGGAATCCGAATCTTTCAGCGTACCATCTTGGAAGAAGTCTCCATGTGAAGTACCCCCACATCGTCAGGACGAGTCTGGGATGCCTGATGAAGGCCGCGTAGGTCGAATCTGGGAAGTGCACTAGGTCGAAATCCTTCATCTTCTGGCGAACCACCCTTGTGGCGCCGAAGACCTTGGCAAAAGGGCCGCCTGTGAAGTCTGACATTCCGAGAAAGGCGTTCTTTGGAAGAGTCAGAGTAGGAAATTTTGCGTCAGGATAATCGATTCCCTGCCAGGTCAGTAGTGTAATGTCAAGGTCATGTCGTATCGTCGCTAAGGCTTTGCATAACTCCGAAGTGTACGTAGAGATCCCCGAGCCTCCTCCATAAGGCCCTATCGCAATCTTCAATCCGAATCGTCAGTCTCCTGACTTGCAATGATAGCGGAGGGGTCCCAAGCTCGGCTCAATATTCCAAACATCTACGTTGAATGGGGGCGGTTAGCACATTGAACCATAAGCGTGTGACAGACGGTCTCGACTCAGTTCCTAGATCTGCTAGCTTTCATTTTCTGGCCCGCGTATATTCGTATTCTTTTTGTCAGGTTCACGATTACATCGCTGTTAGTTTCATCGCGGTAGAATCTTATTCCCAAGTCCACAAAAACGGGTGCTCCTGATTCGTCGCAAAAGTCCATGTACCAGATGGGGATATCCTCATCCTTCTCAATGCCTGTTCTTACGTGAAATGGATGCTTTTGCCAGTATTCGACTGGATAGATAAAAGGTTGAGACACATAGTTCAACTGGACAAGTCGATTTCCAGACCTAGACCATTTGAGGCCTACGCCAAATAGCTCAACCAGCTCCGGGAATCCCAAGGTATCATATGTACCACGGAGCTGGAAAGGACCCAGGTTCTTCCTATACAGGACGTTTCCAGCGAGAATTATCTCTGGGCATTGCAGTCTTTCGTATCTCAGAACGAGCTGTCGGAGACTTTTCGTCTGACCTAGATAATAGGTTCCAACATCCATGAAGTGCGTTGCTTCAGGATAGTATTCCATTGCAAGTTTGTGCCCATCGTTCCACCATCGGACGAGTTTCTCAAATCTCTCCCTTTTCTGATCCCTGCTGAAGTACACAGGTTCGTGGGTATGACAATAGAAGGGCATCTCATCATAGTTAAGAGTGGCAGGTCGCTGCGCTACTGTAACCGCGAGAAATCTCAAAGTTTTCTCATCTCGAAAGGGCTCTAGCCTGTACTCAGAATCTGCGCCCGTAGATGATCTGGAACTGTGGCTGTCTCTCCCGAAGAAGAAGATGTTCGTGCTTCATAAATGCCCTCAGAGTCGAGCGGGATATCATAAAGTTAGTCGCAAGCTCTGCACCGACAAAATAGGGAAGCTGCCTTAGAATGTTAACAACTGTCCGGGGTACTCTGAAATTGATCTTGCTCGTCTTAAAACCATATTTCTCGAGAATTCTGACCACACTGTCCTCAGTGCCGTGGGTTTCGACGACGATCTCTCTAACGTGCTCCAAGTAGGAGCCAGGCAGGCACAATCTTTCAGCTCCTTCAACGTCCATCTTCACAACGTCGACAGAGACGTCGAGGTCGGCTAAGAGAGAGTCTATGGTAGTTGAAGGTATCATAATTCCTTGCTGTTCGATCTTGAACGTGGCTCCGTCGCCTCGCATAGTGACATACCCGTCGTGGTCTGAGAGAGCCTTGTTGATGGGAAATACATTGGTAGCCTTGTTAATCCGCTTGTTCAGATTCAGGAGACCGAAGGTTTCCGGTGCTGGTTCCACGGAGATGACGCTACGACACCTCGGGGCTGCCCAAATCGAAAAGAGGCCCGCGTTAGCCCCCGCATCGAGAACAATGTCATTGGGGTGAATCGTGAGGCTTCTGTAGTCTCCCTGAAAGAAGATTTCATGAAACGCAGGCACATTCCCTGCGCTACCAAGGCGAAATTGAAGCCTGCCGAACCGTAGAAGCGGCCCGTAGCCCAGAGTCATTCTAATGTGCTAATCGGTTTCCCGCGTAATAGGGGCTTCGCGTTATCTGCCAGGGGTTTTCTAAAGCCATGTACAATTTTCCCGTGATCATTTGATCTACCTAAACGGAAGTAGTCGTTGTCCCAATTCATGCCGATGTGTTCAGGGGCAGCCAATACTTCTTCATTCCGTCTTCAGTTTCCTTTCCGAAAGATTCTGCTAACATGGCCTAGGCCTGCGGCTGCGAATTCTAGCGTTCTTAGGATTAGTATTCCCACGCCATGCACAAGGTCTGTCGGAAGCGTTGCGAGTGTGGGAGCGAGTATGCGTCGAAACGGGTTAAGCTGTCTTACTCCTTCGTAGGGGTTTGTGGCCAAGTAGATGCCAAACACCTTGCCATAGAAGTATTTCTTCCTGAGCAAAGATAACAGAGTTGGTGTCCCCTCGTCGTGTTCGATTTCAGCGACTGTTCGGCCAACAGATAGACCCGCGGCTCTTGCACGTTTCTGCAGATCCCAATCCTCCCCTGCTTCCAATCGCGGATTGTATCCGCCAAGTGAGAGAAGGGCGTCTCTCCGAAAACAGCGGGCAGCTTCGATCATCTCGTTGCGAATGTACGTCTTTCTTTCAGCGGCCTTGCACTCAGCCCAGAATCCTCTTCCTACCGATATTTCGGGGATTATGAGGGCGTGATATTTGCCTAGTCCAGTCTCGCACTCTTCTATCAACGATGGTGGCAATATCATATCTGAATCCACAAAGAGGACACCGTCCGATGATGATTTTTCCAGTCCGATATTTCTGGCTAGACTACGGTTTACTCCTGTTTCTATCAGCTTTGCGCCCTCAGTCATTGCAACCTCCGAAGTACCATCTGCGCTGAATCGATCTACCACAATAACAGACTTAGGGCCGCGGCTTTGGCTTCTTACCGACTCCAGACAACGAGCCAATGTCACTCTAGAGTTGTAGGTAGGAATGATTATCGTGATTCCAAATAAATGAGGCGGTTCTCTGAAAAGCAGCTCATCGTGAACCGCTGATACCGGATACAACAGATGGTTGATGATTGTTGAGGTTTGGGTGGTTTGACGGAAGGGCGGAGAGAAGGGCCAGGTGAGTTGAGCTAGAAGCCCGAGAAAACCGGAGAGATATTTTGCTGTCTCGTAGACCATGAGGCCCAGCAATAGCTTGGGCCTATGCAGGAACACCATTCTTTGATTGAAAAGAGATTTGCGGACTGGAAGAATCTGAGTTGCAGCAATGTGAGGATATAGCCTGACGTATCGAATCGCGGTCTTCCCGTAGTACCAGCTCGTTGTCACGATTTCGGCGAGTCTTTTCGGTTCGCCGATGTGCCACTCGGCAGCGCCTTCGATACGGGCAATCTTGCCTAGCTTCGATACTTTGTTGTGAAGATCGTGCTCTTCGTAAGCCACTAGAGTTCCGTCGTGGCCTCCCACGGCATTGTACGCGTCGTGTCTGATGAAGCGCGCGGCTTCAATCTGCTTTGAGCCGACGTAGGACAGACGCTCGAAGAAACGTACTTCGGACCAGAAACTTGTCTTCGGGTATGATAGGTTTGGAATCACAACTCCAACAGCTTTCTGGTCTAAGGCAACTCTGACAGCCTTCTCAAGTACGGAAGGTTCAAGGACGAAGTCCGAATCGATCTTGTAGATGAAATCGCCTTTGCTATTGGCAGCTCCCAGCTTCACTTGGCTAGTCCTCTCCGGACCTGCCAGAAGGACTAGGTCAGCGTATTCCTTGGCTATTCGTACTGTCGAATCGCTTGAGAAATTGTCTACCACCACGATCTCGAAGTTGGTGTAGGTTTGAGCGCAAACGCTCTCGAGACATGGACGAATCGTTCGTTCTGAGTTCTTTGTTGGAATTATTACGGACACGAGTGGATGCCCTGGTGATCCCACTTTGCTCCCTCGATCTGAGCGTTTGTCAGCTGTTGGAGCGAGGAGCGTGCTAGGACCCATTTTAGTGTCCTTCACTAACTCTTGCATCAACCTTCAGTTAAACTGGTCGCTCGCTTCAGGATACCGTTTGAATGATGATCCGCTCGGTAGATTTCCCTGAATCTGTTCAATAGTCTCGCTGACAGTCAAATTGTCAATTTCTCCCTGCCTTGAACGAATGTGCGACAAGTGCTCCTTAAGGGCAGACTGGGAACAGCTGTATGGATAGTGGGGCAGGTTCATCGCATGAAAGACCTCGATTAGCCAGAGATTTTGGTCGATGGCCTTGTTGACCCATTTATCGGCAATTCTTGCTGTAGTCCACTCATCCCATACCTGACATCTGAGTGCGTAGGGTTCGAAATGATGAAAATAATTGAACCCGGGACGAATCGTTCTCGCTGATGTGTAACCTGTGTCTCTCGCAAAGTTCATGAGCTCCGGAGTCGGTTCTCCTCCAGGGTAAGAGTAACTCTTGCAAGGTCTCCCCAGTTCCTTCTCAATTACAAGTTTCGACATGGCGACTTCCTCCCCTTGTTCCAAATGCTTTACCGGATACTCTTCAGCCAACCCAAGAAGAGCCCGGGTGAGTCTGGTGGAACGTACTAGCCCTTTGCTTCTCACCAAGCGAAGAAGCTGAGTGGCTTTCGTTGTAAAGCTCAGCACTGATCCTCTATGCGTGAACGAATGTGAGCCTATTTCGTGGCCAGATTCAGAAATCTGACGAAGAGCATCCCACTCGACAAACTGAAAACGGTTAATCTCCTTTCCCACAAACCCTGCCACAACATAGAATACTCCTTTAAGAGACATCGAGTCAAAGGCTTGATCGAACGCATGGGCATGAGTTTTCCAACAATCATCAACAGTCAGTGTGATCACTGATCCCAGACCTAGATCATGACGCGGCAACAAGATTAGCCTCTTACCAGATTTGGATTCTGAATTATGCGGTTTGATGACGGAAGGTCGGCGTGGCGATCCATCCCATGGAATCTGGCCCGATTCGCCTCTGATGCGAGTTTCTTAGGCTATGACTGGTCAAACATTTGCGCCGGGCTGGGTACCGTTACGATGGTCTCTGGCAGTGTGGGGATTTTCCGTGGGTTTCTTCTCCACAATAAAACAACGACCAGGAGTGACAAAGAGAAGCTCGCGGCCGAAAGACCCGCACCAAGGTAAAGGTAGTTCTGTAGAGTGTAATAGATTCTGATGTTCAGAACTCCCGTTTGGCTTATCAAGAACCCGTCGACTAAGCCATAGATTGGCATCGGCTGGACCTCAACATTACCCACGTACGCCCTCCAAAGCCCATCGTACGGTTCGGTGAGAACCAGAACGAATGGCGATGAAACAGCGACGGTTGCTGTAAGCTCGACCCCACTTATCTGTCCATAGCTGGTCACATTGGCCGAAGGAGGCGAAACGATACTGGCATTACTGCTCAACAACTCGGTGAGGTTCCCATTATTCGCCAAATCCAAGTTCTGGGAGAAGACCGGCCCGGCGAAATCTTTGTTCTCGAAGATGATATAACGATTGGTTATTTCGCTTGGAACAAGGGTAAGTCTGTCGATGAAATAGATGGGGGTTAGGGACCTGTATTCACTGTCGTAATAATTGGCGTAGAGGTCGATCGACGTTTCCGGATAGTTCAGGGATGCATCTACATTGAAAGAGGCGTACCCACTCGTCGTATTTATCATGTCTTGATGAGCGACAGTGGCGAAAAAGACCCTGTTATTGAAGTCAATAGACCCGGCAGGAAATCCATGAATTGCGATGCTAAAATAGTCTGCGAACTGTCCCCCCGTGTATCCTTGGTCTATCACAGATTGTGGTATCGTGTAGCTCATCGTGAGGTTTGCTTGTCCTCTAGGCAGAGCGACCGTCGGAAGGTGGAACGGGCTGTTCCCGAACGATGCTCCTGGGGCACCGATAGGGAGGGGTGCCCGGGAATTGTCAATTGGATCAACGGTGCCGTTGAGAGACTCGACGGGGGTAAGGTCTCGCTGATTGAGTAGCTCTTGCAGAATCTGGTCGTTCGGGAAGTTGATCGAGTCACTATGGAACACGACAAACTTCACTCCGAGGAAAGCTAGGATCTTTCCAGTGTTGTTTGTTGACCCTAGCGTATTCGGATAGATACTGTTGAAGGGTACAGTCGGTGCTGACGACAACAAGTCTGGAAACGCGGTTATGCCATACTGTTTCCAGTCGTATGCTCCCCCCGCGGGGATCCACATTACTTTGTACCCTCCAGGCTGCGCCGTAAGCCAGTCGTTCAGCGTTGCGTATTGTTGCGGAATGTTTGTAGGGCTATAGCGAGGCCATGTGTACCCCTGAAGGTCGAGCAAAGTTCCGTATGTTATCGGTGCGAGGACTAAGAAGACCACTGCGAGAACAATCGCGTACCGGACAAGATTTTTACCTGAGATCAGCGGGGGGAATCTTCTCGAGGAGAGTAAGGAATTCACTGCAACCACCCCCAAGCCGAGAAGTAATCCGTACGCAAAAGTCACGGTGGGGACAAATTTCGTAGGATTTCGCAGAATTGCTCCGGCACCGTAGGGAAGGCGGCTGGCCAGTAGGTAATAGACAGACCCTATGGGTGAATTAACGCCGGCAGTGGCAAGTACCCCCACGATCAAAATGGCCCCGACGAAGAATAATGAGCGGCTTCTGCGATAGACTAGAACTGATGTTACAGCGAGCAGCGGAATAATGATGCTAAACAGCGTGTAGTTCTGGGGATGATCCCAAAAGAAATAGTGGGCGCTTTCACCCATCAGCAGAATGTCCTGAAGACTCCAGAAGCTGAGAAAGCTGAGGTCACCGAAGCTGACCGCTCCCGAAGTGCCATAGATCTGAAACGCCGAGCCTCCTGCCTGCAAAACGTAACCTGCGATAGTCGGAATGAGCCAGAACGCGTTGAATCCTAGTCCAACCGCGACTGCCAGCGACGAATTCCTGATGAGTTTCACTGGGCCAGGAATGCGAGTCTTTCGCGCCAATGCGAAAACTATGTAGATTAGCCAAACGATTCCAACGAGATACTGCCAGAAAGGTTGGGGGCTTGCAAATACTGAAGCTACGCCAAAAGTAAGTAGTTGACGTATCTTCCCCGTGTCCATGAATATGACAAGAGAAGATGCGAGAAGGGGGAACGTGGCGTAGTTCCATACGAAACTGTTTGAGCCTGCAATGGTTGCTTGATTGCTGAAGAAGAGCAAGCATACCAGGCCGCTTACGCCCGAAGCGAGTTCCAGTTTGAGAGGATCAAGTAGGAGCTTCCAGTGTGCTAGGAGTTGCCGAGTCGCAACGTAAGGGATCACAGCGGTCAGCCACGCCATCAGGAGAAGGTAGCCCTTGACCCCGAGTTCTTGACCGAGAATTCCCCTCAGTCCAACGAGCAGCAACGTGGGAAGCAGCGAGAGTATGCCTCCCGTAGGCCCGTTGCCGGGGGTCCAGATTTGGAGGTTGTACCTCCAGAGCGTGGCGAGGGTCCACGGAATATAGTAGGTTTCGTCGCCTTGGAACGGAAGACCTTGGGGTAGTAGCAGTGGGGAAAGGAGAATGATCGAAGCGACTAGTGCGATGATCGGGAATACAAGGTGAACAAGAGTCTTTCGACCGAGGAGTCGCAGTCGGATGAGCCGGCGCCAAGCTGGAGTCATAAGGGTCCGGAGATGGAGCGCGGCCTTTCGACTTGCGCGTCCAATCTGGATGATACAGCGCCATGCGCGAATAATAGCAGTCGAGAGACGTTGCGCTGTTTCTCACCTAACTGATCTTGGTAGCCAATAACAACGCTACATGGAAAGGGTAGAAGCCCAAAGCCAGGTTTGCCAGGAAACGCCAGAGACTCCAGAGCAGGGGCCTGTAGGGTGCGGTTCGGCCACCGATATACAACTGAACCTTGAAACCGAATGTTTCGAAATACGCTGCTTCATCCTCGAGTGCTATGGGTTTGTGTGATCTGTCCCTCTTGAAGAATTCTACGATGTTTAGATTTGAAATATACGGGACATCTAAGATTAGGCTGCCGGATTTGCTAAGCAATTCGTGTGCTCGGGAGAGGAAACGTTCCCTCTCAGGCTCAGTGAGATGTTCGTAGACCTCTGAGGCAATTATGATGTCAAAGGACCCTTGCAGAGAATTGTCAGTGTAGAAGTCGTAGTAATACCCTTGTCCTTTCAACCATGAAATTGCATCCTCACTGATGTCGTATCCTTTGTATTTTCCATTTTTTCCCTCGTTGTCTCGCAGGAATTTCTCGTAGAGCGGAGCCTCTACATCAGAACCGAAGTCGAGGACGAGCTTTCCTTGAAGGTTAAAGAGTCGATCGTAAAATCGCCCCCAAGATCCCCAGATCGGTTGAGGCTTTACTTCTTCTCTCCGGGCCTTGATCTTGTGATACGCTTTCTGATACGGGCTCGTCATGATAGCGCGTCCTCATAGGCATGGAGGGACCGTCGGGCAACATGGTGCCAAGTGAATTTTTCGAGAACCTCTTGCCTCCCGGCCAGGCCCAGGGTTTCACGCATGACCGAGTCGTTGAGGAGAAGCTCTAACTTATCCCTTAGTTCAGAGACGTTTCCGGGTTCTGTTAGGAAGCCAGTAACGCCGTCTCGTACGATTTCAGGAATCCCGCCAACTCTACTTGCTACCACGGGTAGCTGACATGCCATAGCCTCTGCAAGGACCAGACCGAATAGTTCGGGCTGTGGGTGGTACTTACCATACATGTCGAAATGCACGGAAGGCAACACGAGTGCCATGGATGATGAGTAATAACGCACAAGCTGGTCGTCGGAGACGGGCCCAGGAAATTCGGCATTGACAGAGACTCTCTTGACCAAGTCTCGTAAGAACGAGTAGTAGTTGTGGTCGATTATAGGACCCGTTATGACGAGATCTGGTCTTCTCTGCATCTCGGAAACGGCTTTCACCAAGTTCTCAATCCCCTTATGAGGAGCAATTCGCCCCGAGAAGATCACACTGTTCAGCCTCTTGATATCGACGGGTCTAAAGAATTTTGTATCCACTCCGCCGTAAATGGGGTCGTACACTTTGACGTATCCTCTATATCGAGAGAACGAGAAACGTGTCAATGGCAGGAGCCGGAAATTTCCCAATCTGGTCAAGATTGGCAATTTTCTCAAAATGCGGATGACCGTTAATCCATTCCATCCATAATCAGTGACAAAAAGCTTCAATCGCTTATTCTTGAATCTGGTTATGAATGACAGCAGTCCTAGCATGTCGGCCGCAAAACTATGTAGGTGGATGATATCATGACCAGCGAGGGCCTTCGAGAAGCAAATATCAGTTGGAATAGGATCAAAGCCTGAGTTAATCGAGTAAATTAGTGGAAATGACTTTGCGACAATCGTCGACTTAACAGGATCGTCCGACACAAGTTCTCTTCGTCCAAATAACATGAGGGACGAATCTAAGCCAATTTCGCGCTGAGCCCTGCATAAGTTTACGACAAATCTTTCGGCCCCCCCTTTCTTTTCGAAATGCTTGAGCGTTCGTGGATCGTCGACGAAGCAAGGGTAGATGTTAAGTATCTTCAAGGCTCATCACCATTAGTTTGGTTCTCGGTCGCCAAACCTGTTTAGGCGGGAACTAGGCTACGGTAGACATCGAACACTTGACTCGTGATTAGTGACTGGTCAAAAACCATCTTGCATTTCTGAAGTGCTCGGGTTCCCATTTTTACCGCTGACTCTCGTTGATTTTCAAGGAGGAGCAGCTTCTCGGCGATCATCGATGGTGTAGCAGGTGGTATAAGGTAGCCAGTTTGTTCATCATCTATTATCTCAGTTAATCCACCTATCGCTGTTGCGATGACCGGCCTGCCTCTGGACATCGCCTCTACAGCGACTCTGCCAAACGGCTCAGGTGTGATCGTAGGGACGACCAAAACATCACACCAATCATAGAGGCCTATGAGCTCCTGAGGAGACACTCGACCGACAAAGTTGATTCGGTCCGTGAGGCCTAATCGCTCAGCCAGTTTCATCAGTTTGCTGCAATAGGGTCCGTCGCCTACCATGGTCACATCCAAGTGACCGCCATCCATGGAGATCTCCTTTACTGCTAGAATTAGGTCTTGGAACCCTTTGTGATATTGCATGACTCCGACAGAAAGCACTCGGAGGTGGGGATGGCCATCATTGGTCAGAGGGGAGCCCCATTGGCCTATGGAACCACCAATGTAAATCCGCTTAACGCGGGGAGGAGATAAACCAGCTGCGACCAGTCGCTGGGCAATGTAATTGCTGTCAGCAATCACCACCGAACATTTGGTCGCTTCCTGTAGTATTCCCTTCTCTCTCGAATCCAGCCAAGAACTGAAAGGATATGGTATGCCATATGATGAGTAGGGTATGTTCAAATTATTGTGATATGAGAGAACGAGAGGAATCTGCACAGCTTCCGCTGCCTTTGTAGCCGCGCGCAACGAGTACGTGTCGTTAGCGTGAAGGAGCTCGATGTGGTACTCCCTCAGCAGTCTTGTCAGCTGGCTGGCCAGAATTGAGTTCAGCCCGGGCATCCCGAAGAGCTTTATTCTCTTGGGAATGGCTCCAAAGTGGTTTATTCGAACTACCCGAATAGGGATATTTGGTTGGGCCTTGGATGGCGTGAAGAGAACCTGGTCCAGGCTCAGTCTTTGGAGGCCATTTAGTAGGACGGCTAGACTTGTTTCGGCGCCTCCTTGAATTTCAGGGTAGAACGAACTCAGTATTCCAACTTTCAAAAGCCAGCTTCCTCCATGTTCTTCTAGGTCAGAGGGACACTTTCCTCTTCCCTTGAACAAACCATGAAAATAGTGTAGCCCATCTTGCTTTCTTTGCCGTATTGATTATCAGCCATCTCGCTCAGTTTCACTGGGCCAGGCACTTCCTGCCTGAGGATTCTGCTGAGAGGGTATTCAATGAAATAGTAGGTGAGAAGGCCTATCGCTTCCCAGATGCCTCCTGAGACTGTCAAATGCTCTATTCTCCAGCCGTTGCCAATTACGATCCGGGATATTTTTTCTACCGTGTAAGGGTGATTGCCCAGTAGCCATCGGTCCGGGTCGAGCAATGTAAAAACGCCAATTGCGTTAGGCACACTCATAACTAGATGTCCATTCTTCTTCAGGCAACGTTTCATTTCGAAGAATGCTAGACTCTCCGTGTTCACGGGCAAATATTGTAGCACGTCTGTGAAGAGTACGGTGTCAAATATTTCCGGACCGAAGGGCAGATGAAAGACTGTCGCCACGATGTCTGGCCTCGCTCCCTTGTTCGGATCAACGTTCACATCGGCGAGCTTCGTCGACTTGGACCCTACCGATACCGAGAAACCATCACTGCTACGAGTTAGATGTTCGATCACTCTAAGACGGCCTAGCGTACGGCCTTTTGAAAGCATTCACGAAACCGGAGAATCTGAACTGGTCTGAGGAAGATAGGTTTGTGTAAGCTTCCTAGTTGGCTGACGCCTCTAGTATCTTCAGCGTCTCGTTGGCGGTCGTGTCCCAGTCAAACCGGTTAGAGTATTGGAAAGCAGCGTTCGACATGGATCGACGTAGCTGATTATTCTGGTTCAGCATCACAATTTTTTCGGATAGCGCCGGAATGTCCCCGTTCTTCACCAAGTACCCGGTCTCCCCATCTATGATCGCTTCACTGCTGCCTCCTCCATCGTACGCCAAAGTGGGAGTTCCGCATGCCGCGGCCTCCGTTATAACGAGGCCCCAGCCTTCAATTAGCGAGGGAGTGCAGAGCGCCCAGGACTTTTGGAGGAGCCGCACTCTCTCCTCGTCTCTGACCCGGGACACGAACAGTACATCGTCCAGGTTCAAGCATTTGGCAAGGTCGACAATGTGATCTTTGTAGTCGCCGCCTCCGCAGATTACAAGCCTTAGGTCGGGCACTTTCCTCTTAGCTTGGCCGTAGGCGCGTAGAAGATGATCGAGGTTCTTGTATTTCTTTATCCGTCCCAGCGACAATAATGTTGGTCGTGAAAATTTTTCCCCATCTGGCCGGAAGGTCTCATGGTCGACGCCGTGGTAGACCACATGGATTCTGGAGCTTTCAACTCCGAGCTGTTTCTCAATCTGATACTTCGTCTCTTGGGAGACAGTGATGATGTTGCTATAGGATGACTTGATGGATTTCTCTGCGAGCTTTACCGCTGTCCCTAGGACAACGCCGAGTTCTAGGGTAGCTACGGTTTGGTGAACATGATGAACCATCCCGATGACTGGGGTTTTTGTTACAAAACGCGACCACCATGGCACAGCGTGAGCAATATCATCGACGACAATATCTGCATCCTTGGCCAGTCTTCGCACCAGCAGTGGGGCTTTCAGGTGTATTCCGAGTCTTCCTCCTCGTCTCAGAACCTTGATGCCGTCAATCAATTCTTCCTCCTTTGAGCCCGGGAACTTTTCAGAGATCAAAGTGACTCCGCAGCCCTTCTTGACAAGCCTCTTTGCAACTTCTCTGAGGTGAACTTCGGCACCGCCCGCTTGTGGGTGCCGTGGGTCTCGATGATTCACCCAGATGATATTCATGATTGAACCGACATCTGGAGTCTGAGCCTTCTTAGAACCTTGAGAAGGCTCGAATTTTCAGAGCCGATGAGCGTTATCTCTGAAGCGAGCGTCTTGCCCGTTATGGGATTCTTGAAGAAGCCGTTGGTTACTCTCTGGACTCCGAGTAGGTTCCGACTGCCAACTGAAGCCGTCCGGAGCACGACGAGGTCTATCAGCATTGCGAGAGTGGTTTTGAAAGCGGGAAGGCTCGAATCGAGCCCATTTCTCTTCTCAAGCCAGTCGATCTCAAACTGAGTGATGGGTATACCCTGGGACCTTGCCTTTACGATCAGTTCTGCATCGAAAGCAAAATAATCCGTCCCAATCAAGGGGAACAGCCTATCAGCTGCGCTACGTTGAATTAGTTTGAAGCCACATTGGTGGTCTCGAACTCTAGTTCTGAAGAGAATATTCGTCAGTGTGTTGAAGCCAATGCTCAAGAATTTCCTCCGTGTCCTTGTGAAGGGTCGGGATCGGCGCACTCCTATTACGAATTGGTGTCCCTCCTCCATGAGAGAGATTGCCCCGGACAACTCCTGCGGAGAGACTGGTATGTCCGCGTCTAGAATGACTATTATTTCCCCTCGGGCAGCGTTGAGTGCGTTCTTGATTGTTGCTCCTTTACCAATCCTCCTTGAGAAGCGTAAGTGGAAAACACGTTCTGATGAGGCTAGCTCAGCTGCATCTCTGGTGCCGTCGTTGCTGTTGTCATCGCAGAGCAATATTTCAGAAACCAAACCTAGACGGTTGAGCGTTTTCGTCAAGTTACGAATGTTATCAAGCAATATCATGCCTTCGTTGTAGATGGGAAGAATGAGTGAGACTCTTACCGGCTCGGGGTATGCAATAACTGACTGGGTCTTGACGAACCTGTGCAGAGGCTTTACTGCTGCCTTAGAAGGAGGTTCTGCGAGGACCTGTTCCATCATTTTATTTCAATCTCTAGGGAATGGCTATTCGGCTCGTAATCGAAGAGTCTGTGGATGCTCGCTGAGCCACTCTTGGTCCGTAGATCAGACTATGCCCGCTCCTAAACAAACTTGGAAGCTTTCGTCGAATCGCCAATTCCAGGCCGGCTGGTTTTCCCATCGCACTGCGAGTTCGCTCATGCGAACTGCCATTGGCCCTCCACGCTCGCGCAAGCGACACAGAAGCGACATTGCCTTCGCTAGTTTCGCCAGAATTCTTGTCAAGACCTGTTTCAGTCGGTCGCTTCTTATGTTGTTTAGCCAGCTTAGGGCGGCGTCCAGTAGGCCTCTCTCTTGGCATTCCAAGGCTCGAAACCACAACCCATGTCGCAACGATCTCATCTTGAACCTCAAGACGAGACCGTAGGTCAGTGGCTTCTGCTGTAGCTCTCTCGATAGTTCCGATAGCCCTGGCATAGTTCACTGGTCTCCTCATAGCGGCACAGTAGCCCCGCTTGAGGGCTATCGATCGATAGCTAATAGATAAGGTGTTCCGTTATTTTAGCTTACTCTGTATTCCTGCCGCTACCCATGTATTGAGAGGGCAACATCGCAGTTATCAAAATGGGACCGCAACCAGATTGGTCGCGGTCCTCAAAGCGTAGTTTGCGCTGAGCAACAATACTAGCAGAAGTGCGAGGTTCGAGTGTAAGGTCCTGTTCCGCATCGGACGAATCGCAATGAGGAGTCCTATGGAGGTTAGCACGGGGAAGGGGAGATCGTAGATGAATCTTGCTTGACCCCCACCGTCAAAAAAAGGGAAGAGGAGTGATCCTATTACAACCCAGGAGGTCAGTAATCGTTCGAATTTATCATTGAATCCTATGTACAACATTGCAATGAGAGAGAACCCAAGAAGGATGGCGTTGGCGAGAAGCCCATCAAAGTAGACGAACAGGGCGCTGGTGATGTTTGACCAGAATCCGAGAATCTGGGAAACGCTTCCTCCAGAGAGGCCTCCTGAAACGTCTTGGGCAGCAGGCAGTCCTCCGAAGAATAGGCTCTTGGCGACATCGACAACTATGTTAATTGCGAGGAACAGGAGAATCGGCTTTACCAATATGGTCTTCCGGGCATCTCTCCAGATGCTAACAACAAATAGGGCCGCGACTGTGAGCACCATAACCCCAGTCCAGGGATGCGTGAGGAGCATGCTGAGCGACAAAGCTGTCATAATGACGAATTTGGATACAGAGACAGTTCTAAAGAAACTCATTAAGGTGGCGAGAAACAGGTAGGCTTCGGCGACGGCTAGCCAGTTCGCGTAGAAGCCTGCCCACATACCCACAGTCACGTTGAAACTGAAGATGGAGAGGAGCGACGCCACGCCGGACATTCTCTCATTCTGTTGACCTTCCCTCACAAATAGGAAGGTTGACAGGGCAAGCAATGGGCCCAGAACCGCGGGAAGAAACTCCACAGCCTGAACTGTACTGATCATTCCAGTGCCGACTACCAAATAGATAGGTATGAGGAGGAGCGGTCTTGAGCCGAAGGAGGCGTTTCCTAGGGCGTAGGCAAAAGCTCCTTCTGGGGATCGTTGTAGCATCGCGTTTACCCACTCGATGTAGTAGTGAGCATCGACTCCTACCGGGGTCATTGCAGGGTTGAGTTCCGGCCGATAAGGTACGAGCCCAAGCAGCAACGAAATTACAACTGCCAGTCCGAGCAGCAGTCTTGGTCGATTTGTCAGTGCGAATCTATTGACGAAATCCGATGAGATTCTGGGTCCAAGGCACGACAGAGGTTGTGTGAGCCAGCTGAAGTAGCTCTTCAAACGTTTTGAAAACTTGTTGTCGAACGAGACGGCCAGTTTGGGGACCCAAATGTACAGTAGCATGATCAAAAACGCGGGAGAGAATGGAGCCAAGATGGAGAAGATGCTCGCGTCCGTCTTAGCAAAGAGTAGGCTCTTGTCAGGAAAGTAAGGGTAGGCGGCCCACTCGACGGCTGAGAGTGCTTCTATCACGACCGCCAGAAGCAGCAGTGAAATTAGGACAATATACCCAGATAACCTCAAGCCTGAATGGGCTGGAGATGTCTGTCCCTTCTATTCTTTCGCATGATCTCCAAGATCGGATCTAGTTGTAGCCTTGATGAATTCCTCAGCTTGCGCTATTGCTGCCTCGTGGGTCCTGACTCACTGGGCTTTCTCCTAGTCGTCTGAACCAAGAGATGCGTAATTCTTCTCAGAAGGGGCGAGAAGGATTTTGGTAGTGCATTGTTCAGAAGATCGAGATCATCCTCGTTGAAGACGTTGAATCCTCTGCTCGTAGCGAGAAAACAGGTGACAAAGACTCCCAGTAACATTGGGACCCGAATTAGGGGGGCGAGTCGGAAGTCCACCGTTAGAAGGCTATCAACTGTTAGGAGGGGAAGAGCGGTGAGCACGGTTAGAGCCAGAGCCTTTGAGAGGCCCTGTGCCACGGGAGCATACAGGACTCGTCGGAGTGAGAACCACGCGAGTAGCATCGTTGTGATAGCGAGTAGAGCTCTGCCAATGGCCCCTGCTGTTGTTCCGAGCATACTGGCCCCGAAGCCGACAGTAGCCAGATCGACTATTGTCGCGGCGAAGCTGATTCCCAGAATATGCCTAGTCCTGCTGACTGATTGGAGCGTTGTTATGAGGAGAAGGCTCTGCGCAGTGAAGATGAGTGTAGTAGCGAGTATAGCGAACGGAACGGCTTGATTCGCTAGTGATGTTCCGAAGACGGCCTCTAGGGCAGTTGGCGCGATAGCCGCGAGGGCTACTCCTGTCGGGAGAACTGTCAGGTTGATGAGCCTAGTTGCTACTGCAAGTTTGGCGGAGACTGCGGTCGGTCCCTCTCTTGTGAAACTCGACGATAGAGCAGGATAGAGTGCTCCGGCGACTGGAATCCACAAGATGGACAGAAAGCTGACACTGGAAACGAGGATGTAGTAAGCGCCCGTGTTTCCGAATTGGCCCAGGATGCCCTGAAGGAGTGCGATGTCCCCCCATGCCTGTAGGAGACTGACGACTGCGGCCGCGAATAGCGGGAGGCCAAAGACCAGAAGAGGACGAGCAGGATAACGGCGGGAGTGCGATAGTTTCCCCTTCCATAGGTAAAGGGACATTAACAATGTGGCGAGCGCACCTACTGACCAGCCTATTGGGATTCCGAGGGGTCCGAGACCCTTGTAAGCAAGCACTAGCCCTAGTCCCCGGCTCAGCGGAAAGAACAGGACGTTCTGGAAGAGAATGTCTGCGTATTGCCCCACTCCCAGAAAAAAGGCTCCATAGAGGGCTGTGAGGTCAAAGAGGAAAGAAGCTGCAAACGTGACGACGAGCAGAGTGCTAGAGTCGGCCGTTTTGAATACAGTAGTTCCAATCCAAGGAGATGCGAGAATCGCTATTGCCAATCCGGGTCCTGCGATCACTAATAGAAGTCTAAGGCTAGTCGCTGCTACGCCACTTGCACCGGTTGGGTCGTTCTTACCCATGTGTGAGGAGATGAACCGGGTCGCAGCTGTTGGAAGGGCTAGCTGGGTCAGGGTTGTGAAGATTGAACTGGCCGCAGCGAGCAGCGATACCTCTCCGACCTGTGAGAGGTTGAGAATCCGGACTAGCAGAACATAGTAGAGGAAAGATGTGCCGTAGAAGACCATCTGCTGGATTGTAATGTACGCCGTACCGCGGGGAACATTGAAGATGGTTGCTGTCTCTGCCAAGGATGATGATTCGCGGCCGGATGGGCCTGTTCTTGTGGATTGTGCTCCCGGGGTAGCCAAGCCATGCTGAGAGCGTCTCTCGGACTCTTATTCCTCAAACAGTTAATGAGTAGAGCTGTAACCTATGCCTGCACTAGAGCGAGAGTTGTAGCAATCTGAAATAGCATTCGCCCCGACAGGGCACGCGTGGAAAGAACGAGGTAGCTAGCGTCGGATAGAGCTATCCGAGGGTACCGATCGGAGAGAAACTCTTAAATGTAGAACCGGGGAAGTCCGGTTGTTCGTTATGAGTTCCGAGGTTCGACGGGATGGCCCGCTAAGATTCATTCTTGCCACATCATTGATCGCGGTCGCAGTTATTGCCCTAGGAGCTGGCTACTATTTCGCTTCTGCGAGCACCCCTTCATTCCCGGTTAGCTGGAGTGTACGCCCTCTAGCTATCAAGTTCAATACGTCAGGCAGCTTCTCCGGGAGTGCTCCCGACTCTTTCACGTGCAGCCCGTCCGTTTCCCCCGTTACTCTGCAAGCTTTCTCGAGTCAACCTGACTTCATAACCATAACAGTGTCCCCATCATCGTTTCCTAGCTGCGGATCAAGCCCCGACAACGTGGTCGTTACTGCGACTTGCACAGCAGCTCACCAGGATACCAGCTGCGATGGAGACCAATACACCGGTACAGTCGAAGTGTGCGGACCTGCACCCTACACCTGCCTGAAACAATTCTTGGCTGTGACTGTAGCCGTAACTACCCACAAATAACGGGTAGAACCGACACAAGCGAAGCATCTTTGCTCGAGTACGGCTCAACCACTGCCTATATCCTCCACTGAGACTCTGAACCTACGGCGGTCTGTCAAAATCTCTCCTTAGCCTAGGATTGCCGGTGAGTCCGATCTGGACTGACTCGATGTTGATCTACCGGGCGAAAGTAAAGGCCGCGGTCATATCGCGACACTTTGAACGCTATCCCCGTATATCTGAGGCACAGCCGGGTTTGCTACAGTACGCTTCCGTTTCGTGTTGCAGAAAGTCTTAACTTTTAGATTCGCAGATATGATTGGCGTGTATGACATCCTATAACCGCCTGCGAGCTCTGCTTCCCGCTGTTGTTCTGGTCGCACTGGTCGCCATCGGGCTAGGAGCCAGCTACTACTTCGCGTCTGCAGAGGACTCATTTGTTGTAACCTGGAGCCAGAATCCTCTCAAGATCAAGTTCTCAGCAAGAAGCAGCACCTCAGGAAGCGCACCTGATTCATTCACCTGCAGCCCCTCCGTTGCACCCGTGACACTCGACGCGCAAACGAACGTGCCCGACACCATTACTCTGACTGTCAGCCCGTCTGCATTTCCAAGTTGCGGGTCTACACCGGTCAATGTGGTCGTAACCGCGTCTTGCACCGCGTCGGCCACAGCCAACGGCAGTTGCCCGGGAGAATACACAGGAACAGTAACCGTGTGCGGACCTACGTCCTATACATGCCTGAAGAAAGCTCTGGCTGTCAGCATAACCGTCCAAAATAAGCCGTCGTAACAAGCGAAACTAGAACGTCTGTCCTATAGCGTTGGATAGCCGGGTTGGGCTATTCATATCCGCCGATGACTATCGATTGCCGCATGTGACAAACGATCTACGCCAAAGATAAATACGTCCAGAACCTAACGCGGTGCCGCAGAGAGTTGATTTTGGTTTGAATAACCGTCTTATCCTGATACTTCCTCTAATTCTAGCCGCCGCACTGTTCGCGATTTCGTCGTCTGTTCCATCTGCTCACGCCGCCACTGGTCTAGTCTGTATCACAGCTTCAACAACGGCCACGAATTGTCCTGCGAGTCCGCCTACTATTGCTAACCTGGCTGCGGGTAGCACTTTGACGATTGGCGTGTTCATTCAGGGTTCTGATCCGATGGGTGGGTTTGACATTTATGTGAAGACTGACAATACGGTTCTCAACCCTACCGCCGCTGTTTTCGGTCCTCTCATCGCGCATCCATCATCCTCGATTAGGTGCATCAACAATGTTGGTGTCGAGGGGGCTTGTACTCTAGGGACGGCTAATGCTCCGGGTGTTGTTGAGATGGAGACGATTGAGAGCACTGGCGTAAACGAGTGCTTCGGCCAGGCGAGCTGTTCTGGTCTGGCGTTTAACATAACATACACTGTTCAGGCCTCGAGCGGGACTACGCCCATAGCCTATCCAAAAGCTGCCGGCTGCACTTCGAGTACTGCGGATCCGACTGACTGTGTTCTCGTCTTTGACAGTATTGGAAACATTCTGGTCGAGACCGTTCAGGCAGGCACATACGGTGTGGTTACCAAGGATAACACTTCTACTAGTGTTGCCTGTAGCCCTGGTTCGATCGTTCCAACCGGGGTTTCTACCTGCACTGCTACCGTTACTGATACCACGACTGCTTCGAATACTCCGACCGGAACCTTCAGCTTCACTTCTTCCAATACTGCTGTTGGGACTGTGGGAGCAAGTTGCATCCTATCCTCAGGCAAGTGCTCGGTTGCTTTCACTGGTGTTGCTGCTGGCACGGCCACCGTCACCGGCGTCTATGGCGGCGACTCTACTCACAGCGGAAGCCAGGGTACTTCTGGCACTATCAGCGTCGCAAAGGACAGCACTTCTACCAGCGTTGGGAACGTTAGCTGCAATATCGCCTTGGGCGCAAGTAGTTGCACCGCTTCCGTCACCGCGACGGTTGCGGACACTACTACTCCTTCGAGTGCTCCTGCTGGTACTGTTACGTTCACACTAACCGCTGGCACTACAGGTGGTTCTCTAAGTTCTCCGACTTGCAGTTTGTCGACCACGTCTGGTGTGACCAGTTGTTCGGTCACCTTCACTGGTACGACTGCTGGCTCAGGATCTGTCATTGCCGGTTATGGTGGTGACGCGACTCACAACACGAGTACCAGTTCGGCCGCAACGGTTACTGTGACTGTCTCATCGAAGGACAACACGTCCACTAGTGTTGGGAATGTTAGTTGCAATATTGCGTTGGGCGGAACTAGCTGTATTGCTTCGGTCACGGCTACTGTTGCTGATACTACGACTGCTTCGAGTGCTCCTGCTGGTACTGTTACGTTCACACTAACCGCTGGCACTACAGGTGGTTCTCTAAGTTCTCCGACTTGCAGTTTGTCGACCACGTCTGGTGTGACCAGTTGTTCGGTCACCTTCACTGGTACGACTGCTGGCTCAGGATCTGTCATTGCCGGTTATGGTGGTGACGCGACTCACAACACTAGCAGTAGCGCTGCAGCTACTGTCACCGTGACTGCGTCGTCAAAAGATAGCACGTCTACGAGTGTTGGGAGCGTTAGCTGTAACATCGCGTCGGGCGGTACTAGCTGTACTGCTTCTGTAACCGCGACTGTTGTTGATACTATGACGGCTTCGAATGCTGCAACTGGTACTGTCACGTTCACATTGACCCCTGGCACTACGGGTGGCGTGCTGCTTCCTGACACCTGTAACTTGTCGACCGTGGCCGGTGTGACGAGTTGTTCGGTATCCTTCACCGGTACGACTGCTGGTTCAGGATCTGTCACTGCTGTGTACGGTGGGGACTCTACTCACAACACAAGCACCAGTCCTGCAGCAACGGTCACTGTGACTGTTACGAGTAAGGATAGCACGTCTACCAGTGTCGGTGATGTTAGCTGTAACATTGCGTTGGGCGCGAGTAGTTGTACTGCGTCTGTCACTGCAACTGTGGCTGATACTACCACCCCATCCAGTGCTCCGACTGGTACTGTGACCTTCACGCTGACTCTGGGTACTACTGGTGGCTCGCTGGACTCTAACACTTGCAGCCTGTCGACTGTGGCTGGCGTGACCAGTTGCTCTGTCACGTTTACCGGGATGACTGCCGGTTCTGGGTCCGTCACAGCCAGCTACGGGGGCGACGCGACCGATAATGGTAGCACGAGCGCCCCTGCAACGGTGACGGTGACTGTTGCCGGCAAGGACGATACCTCTACGAGTGTTGCTTGCAGCCCGAGCTCGATCGGTCCAGGCGCGACTTCAACATGCATGGTTACTGTCACTGACACTGCGACTGCCTCGAACACACCCACGGGGAGTGTGGATCTCATATCCTCGAATACGAGTGTCGGAACCGTCGAGGCTAGCTGCACCTTGACTGCCGGTAGTTGCTCAGCTACATTCACCGCCGTGAGCGGTGGAACCGCGATCCTTACGGGAAACTACGGCGGCGACGCGAGCCACAATCCTAGCTCTGGCACTTCAAACACTATCACAGTGACTGTTCCCACGAAGGATGATACTTCAACCAGCGTCGCTTGCACTCGGAGCAGCATTAGTGTAGGCTCGACTTCCTCATGTTCAGTGACCGTCGCTGATACTACAGCTCCCGAGAATACTGCCACTGGCAGTGTCAGCCTCGTTTCGTCCGATAATTCCGTAGGAACCGTGGACGCCAGCTGCACGTTAACATCCGGCAGTTGTACCGTGACCTTCACGGGGGTCGCCGCGGGCACTGCTACCGTCACCGCCACTTACCGTGGCGACTCGACTCACAACGGAAGTATTGGCACTTCAGGCTCCATCACAGTGACTGCGGTTACTGGCCAGAACGACTTCACGATCTCGGCCAGCCCGACATCGCTGAACGTCGTCGGCGAGTCGGCTCTCTGTGAGGGTGGGAGCACGCTCTGCGACGATGAGGGGTCGACGACCATTACCCTGACGAGCATCAACGGGTTCGATGGTGCAATCCGCTTGGCGCGGTCGGTGAGCCCGCGCAACGGGTTGCTGACAGTCTATTGCAGACCAGCCGCCACTCAACTGATGCCAGGTGCGACTGTCAAGATCAGATGCTTTGTAGAGCCAGAGGTCAATCCCGACTCACAGACAACGTTCACCGTAAAGATCACAGGCAGATTTGGCGCTCTCGGTTCTACAGGGTTCCTATCCCACTCTGTCACCATCACCGTCACTGTGACACATGCTCCTACACCCTCGGAGGATAACGAGGGTGACCCGCTATCAACACTATTGGCAGCTTCTACTGGTACTGGTTCGACGGGGGCGACGACAGTCGTAGGCGGTCTAGTTGCTGCATCCAGGACCCGCGCAGACTCCAGAGGCCATTCCCACGGGCACGGGCATGTATGTGGCGCCACGGCGGCCACGACAGCCACCCCACATAACTCCAGTCCCCGGTTTCTCGGACCCTCTTTCTGGGACGACTAGTCCGCTGGCTGAGCCATTCCCAAGCTGGGCTCAAGGCTCCTTGGGGATCCGCGCAATGCCACGCAAATGCGCCTAGTATTCTCCAGACAAACGAGGCCGTCCGCATAGGAAGTGCGAATTCTGGTGCGGGGGGTGGGATTCGAACCCACGAAGGCCTTCGCCACAGGGTCCTAAGCCCAGGGCAGGCTCCTCAGTATCGCCTTCTGCCCATTAGACCTGGCTCTGGTACCCCCGCAGATCAGTGAGGCCCGGACTACACCAAGACCGTGGACGAATAAAGACTACCTTGCGGCCCACATCGCCACTTTCTCTTTCCCAGGACCCAGCGACGATAAAGGAAGGTCCCCTGCGTGTAGAATTGGAACAGCGTGGGGCAGAAGATAATGAATCCCAAGAACTGTTCTTTCTCAGTCCTGACAAGCGCAGAACAAGCCCTGATCAATAATCTGGGCAGGCGATTTGAGATCACGCAGTTTGCGCGTTGACCTGCACGCTGAGCTACACGTTATCAAAAATAGCCGACCTGCTGATTCTGCGCCCTAATTCGCAAGACTCGCCCAGTTCAGTTTCAACCGGCGAGACCCCTCGCCAAAAAATGTCAAAAGTAGTTGCTCCCCGCGACACAAAACTCGACTCTGCGAGGGAATTAACAAAGAGTAATCCAGCCCTCACACCCTCTTCGAAACCGAAAAAGCCGCAGAATGTTCTTCATCAAACCCGGCAGGGGCAGAACAAGCCTGGATCCGAAATCGGGATAAGCGATTCTAGATCCCGAGATTTTCATGAAGAGCCGTACGCTTGATTTCCACTCTGGAAAAACAGTCGACCTTTCCATTCTGCGCGCCAGAATGCAAGAATCACCCAGAACAGCTTCAACTGGCGAGACCCCTCTCGGAAAAAAGGGGGGCCGCAAAATTTTTTTCTCGCGGCACGAGACTGCTTTTTCCGCGGATGATTCTAACTGTTGCTTGGGACTCTGATAAAGTGAAAATCCTTGGACAGAACTTCTGTTAGGTGAGTGGTTTTGAGCTCTCCCAGAGATACTCGAAATAGCTCTTCCCAAACCTGACAAGTCCGATATGATCCGAGGAGATCGCCAGCGTCAGCCCCTTCAGAGGATCTTCTCCTAAAAGAATTATTATCTGATCATCATCTGATATTATTCCGCCTCCAAACATCTGTTCTCTAGTACGGACCTGAACAAGCCCACGCAGTTTTCGGAGTGTCTCCCGGCCCGTGGTCTGCGGGACCATCACTGACACCTTGACTCCCTTCTCCTTCATCAATGCGAGGATAGGTAGCGCAATCGAGATGATCGGGTCGGGGGCCACCGGCATCGCAACGAAAAGCTCCCTCCTCGTCCGTCCAAGAGTCTCTCTAATCTTATCCAGGATATTATTCTGACCTCTCACAATCCAAATGTCTGGCTTCTCACGGACTCCCTTCTTCTCGTACAGCGGTTGAAGCTCTTCCATCGCGTCTGCCTGGCTCGATTTGAGCGTCGTCTCCAGCCGAGCTATCGATGATTCTAGAGCGGTCGAGGGAGCCTTGGGATAGTACTTGCTAGGCCTGCCCTGCTCTGTCTCGACCCATCCCTTCCTCTCAAGATTTCCCAGAATCTCGTAGATCTTCGAGTAGGGGATCGAAGCGGTACGGCTGAGCTCGCTAGCAGTCTGAGTGCCTGATTCGACCAGTGAAACGTAAACCTTGGCCTCGTACTCTGTCAGACCAAACTCCTTCAAGGCCCTTCTGGTCTTCTCGCTAACAGACATTTCTTCCTATTACGACCCCTAGACCCAATCGACCCATAAAGTCGCGCAGGCTGCCTAGTTGAGATTCCTCAAGGAGAAGAATCGCAATCTCGCAAAGGAATCAATATTGCAGACCAAATTCTCTCAAGGATCGGGCAGTCTTATGGAAAGAGAGTGTAAATACCTTCCCGCTCCCTCTAGACTAGAGTAAGTTTGCCGAGATCGTCTAGACGTTGATAGACAAGAATTCGATTGTCAATAGTCTCCGCGGGGTTCTTGACCCCGAGATCGGGATCAGCATAGTCGATCTCAACATGGTCCGAGACGTGTCGATCGAAGGCAGCCATGTCAAAGTCACCATCGCACTGACGGTCGCTCATTGCCCTCTTGCAAAGACTCTCCAGACCGATGTCGAAAAAGCCCTGAAGAAGTCGAACGAGGTGAGCTCCGTATCTGTAGAGACGACGGCAATGTCCAAGACTGAGTTGAACGAACTCAGAACCCGGCTCCAGAACAGGGCAACCCAGACCCAACCAGCGGACGGAAATGGTCCTGGCCCGGGCATCGATCGGCTGGGAAAGCGCGACTTGAGAAACATAATCGCCATCGCATCAGGCAAGGGTGGAGTCGGAAAATCTTTCGTCACCAGCATGTTGGCCGTCCAGCTTCGAAGGCTCGGATACGAAGTTGGAATTCTAGACGCGGATTTGACAGGGCCCAGCATAGCGAAAGTGTTCGGGCTCAAGGAGCGCCCTTCCAAAAGTTCCACCGGTCGCATAACTCCTGTCCTGACTAGGACTGGGATCAAAGTGATGTCGATCAACCTAGTTCTGGATGATCCGGAGATGCCTGTCATATGGAGGGGCCCGATCGTTAACAGTGTCATTCGGCAACTCTACTGGGACGTTGACTGGGGATCCCTACACTATCTCCTCGTTGACCTTCCCCCCGGAACTAGCGACGCCCCGCTAACAGTCCTCCAGTCCTTGCCATTGGACGGAGTCATCGTCGTATCCTCTCCTCAAGAATTAGCCTCCCTAATCGTAACTAAGGCGGTCAACATGGCGAAGAAGATGAACGTTCAATTGCTCGGTTTGGTCGAGAACATGAGCTATCTAACGTGCCCTCATTGCGGTGAAGCTATCAAAGTATTCGGCGAGCCACAGGGAGAGAAACTGGCCAAGCAGTTAGGTGTACCGTTTCTCGGTTCGGTCCCCGTCGATCCGGTAATTGCTCGATCATCAGATCATGGTCAGATTGAAGACTATTCGGCGCCAGTCTTTCAGACCGTCGCGGACGAGCTCCGAAACCGAACGTCCCAGCAAGCGCAACAGCTTATGCAAGGTCTCCCAATCGCATGGTCTATCCAACCCTAGAGAGTCGAATTGGATCATCATCCGAGCGTATTAATAGTCGGAGACCCATATTGGCAGGAGTCTAGTGGGCCCAGTCTGGCTCGCAGGCGACCGCGTGAAGATCATGGCCAAGAAGAAGACTCGAAGCGATAAAGCAAGATCAAAGAAAGGCTCGAAGAAATCCATTACCCTCAAGGGCGTTCGCAACAAGAAGCCTTTAGGGAGATCAGCCCCTAAGCCTACTGACAAAGGTGCGACGGCTCAGACTATTCCATTGCTGGCTCAGTCTTCCACATCTCAGACCTTCAATGATTCGCGCGTTTTCACCATAGAGCTAGATTCGATCCGTGCTGAGACAACCATTGGAGACCTGATAGTCGCCTTTCCGAGGACGAGGGACGTCTTGATGAAACACGGACTAAGGTTTGACGTTGAGGAGGCCGGCTATCTGTACATGACACTAAACGTATTCTCTGCGATTCATGGTCTCGTTCTTACCGGGCTCCTCCAAGAGCTAGATGTGGCCTCAAAGGAGTTGCCTCTCCCCCCTCTTGCTCCACCTATCCGTCAGATTATTCCCCCTCCTACAACTTGACCACATGAATGTCCTTGGAGCTGCTTCTGATCAGCTCAAAGCAAGAGAGAAATGTGTCCAAGTTCTCTCATTAAAAAGATGGAAGCTCGAGCAAGAATTCTGGTTACAGGTCTGGTACAGGGAGTCTTCTTCAGAAGGGAAATTGCTGATCACGCCAGAAGACTAGGAGTCTCGGGTTGGGTCAGAAATCTTCAGGACGGTAGAGTAGAAGCGTTAGCTGAGGGCGAGAAGGCGCGATTGGACGAGCTGATTCGCTTCTGTCATTTTGGTCCTCGAGGAGCAGTTGTTCGAAAAGTTGAAGTTGAATGGTCAGATTATGCGGGAGAGTTCAGAGCATTCAAGATCACGAAATGAAAGAGCGCGAGCAGCGTCAGTAAGGTAAGAACCGTGCACAAATTAGGTCTTGGGTTTTGAGTTTTCGTCTGTTACCAAAAGGTAAAAGAAACCGCGTTCAAGGTCTTCGGCCGCTCCGGTGGTGTAGCCCGGTTTAGCATAGCGGCCTTTGCCTCAAGTGCGTCGGGGCGGCCAGTCGAATCCTAGATCGGGGAGGCTTGTGAGAAAACAAGCCCCAGAGCCGTTGATCGCGGGTTCAAACGCGGCAGGAAGCTGCTGAAAGTCCCGCCCGGAGCACCATCACTCAGAATCTCGATCTCGTTTGGAAGACAAACCATTCACAGAGATGGTTTGGTCGTTGTGAATCGTCGATCTACATGATCTCGTAGAATTTGCGCGCCAAATTCACTGCATCTTGGGATCGGCTCGCGATGGTCTTGTATTCCGGTCGACGGTCTCCCGCAATCGTAGAGGCTTTTTCGAAAAACTTCCTGACACTCTCTGAATCTCCACGGTATAGCGCGATCCCGCCCGCAATCCTGTACCACACTTCGGCCCGAGTCTTGTTCCCACTTGAGTCGAAGGAAGTCGCCTGGCTGATCGCATCTTCCAACGAAGTCATGATTTTCTTCGGGTCGAGGAAGAGGAGCCTAGACAGAGACTGATACATCTCAGCGTCGCCGACGGTTATCTCCTGAAGCTTGCTAAGAACAAGCGGCTCCTGGTTTTCGGGCGGATTTCCGATAGGAGAGGTTTGGTTTTTCTTCTTGCCAAACAGACCGAGCATCAGTGGACCACATCTTCCCCTGGCTGAAGGCCAGCCTCAGGCCTAGCCCATTTAAGAGTTCATTCCCGAACGTTGATATTGACGAGTTTCTATGCATGGGACGATTCAGGTAAGATGAGTGTCGAAGACAAGCTAGTGCGACGACGCGAGCTAAAGGACAAGTCTCGAAAGAGAAAAAGAGGACCCTACCGAAAATCTTCAAGCGGAAGAATCGTCAAGTACTAGCCGACATCATAACAACTGAGAAGTCCTACGAATCCAGACTCGCCTCTAGTCCAAGCGAAATGTTAGGAAAGGACCACCGGCATTAAGCGCTGGCTCTGCCCTGGTCTTGAGGGCCCAAGAATAATGACCTGATGCTATCCTTTAGGAGAGTACAGGGATGCGCCTGTACTTTCCGATACTGCTGGGTTCGATACTAACTAATTCCGAGCAACTATGGTTTCCGAAGCATATCGTGCAGTGTTCTACGTCCCAGGTTGGATCTACCTTGGCGCAGGTCTCGCACATCAAACCCAGTGCACGAATATCAGTACAAGCTTGGCACAGTTTCTGTGACACTGCAAGCGGGTTAGGGTTCCGGGTTAGCATTGATGCAATGTCTTCGCTCATGGCCTTGACCTCAGGGGCGGCCTCGAGTTCAACGGCCTCTCCGCGGACCTGATGCTGATACTTGCTTACCGCCGCCTGAGTTACCCCCAGTTTCCTCGCAACCTGTTCCTGCTTTAGTCCGTACTTCTCTATTAGTTCCCTAGCTACAAGTGCGCGTAGCGCTGGGATAACTGACTTCGAGGCTACTTCGCAGGGAATTATCAAACAGAAACGGTGACTAAAATGGACGAGTAGCCTATTTAAACATGACCTACGTCATAATCGATTCGTACTGGTCACCCCCATTATCGGTAGGTAGTGGAATGATGAATCGCTATCTTCTGGGACCCGACTGCTAAGGATGCCCGAGGGGACACGAATGCATAAATGAAATCGTGAACAATTTGATTGAGGAGAACAATTTGGTAACAGTGGATGAGATCACAAAGGAGCTTGAGAAGGTTGTGGATCCCGAGATTGGACTTCCGATAACAGAGAT
>Ga0209056_10000828_pt1 | contig 34246 bp, 31 predicted proteins | sample GraSoiAngelo_114_FD_185876 | JGI IMG/M metagenome (GOLD analysis project Ga0209056, IMG submission 185876) | Grasslands soil microbial communities from the Angelo Coastal Reserve, California, USA - 14_0903_13_40cm (SPAdes) (version 2) | ecosystem: Environmental > Terrestrial > Soil > Grasslands... | reverse complement strand
TTCGCGACGATCGCGCTGAGCGCAGGCGAGGAGATCGGGTGGGTCGCACGGCAAATGAGGCACGAATCCACCGAGATGGTGGTCCGCCACTACTACCGCTGGATCAGAAACAGCACCCGCCAGGACGGCGCAGCGCTCGATCGGCTGCTCCAGAAGCATGGTCTGGACCGATGAGAATCGCGGGGGAGACGGACTACCGGCCTGAACTCCCTTCGAGGCGGGGCTGGCGCCATTCTCGGAACGGGACAGTTCTGACCTCGGAATAGCAGAAAAATGGCAGAATTGGGAATAGTTAGGGAGCGAATGTTCCGTAAGGGGCTGATTTATTGGAGCGGCCGACCGGATTCGAACCGGCGACGTCCAGCTTGGGAAGCTGGCATTCTGCCACTGAATTACGGCCGCGTCCCCCGGGGCTCAGATCATATCACCGATCCCTCCTCCGGCGGCAAGGGCCTGCGCCGGAGCGTGATCCGCAGATGCGCGAGCGCCTGCTCGCGGGTCATGACGAGTCCCGTGTCCTGAGCCTCACGCGCCCGCGCCAGCAGTTGGCCCACCGCCGGGCCAGGTGCCAGACCGAACGCCCCCATCACGTCCTCGCCGCGCAACAGCGCGGGTACGGCCCGCGCCTCCCGGTCCTCCTGCCAGCCGGCCATGAGCTCGCGCACCAGGCTGGACCGGCGCCAGACCGCGAACGGCGAGAGGCCGCGCACTGCCGCGGCGTCGGCAAGCGTCAAGAGCAGTAGGTCGCGGGACTCATCGCCGAGGTCGCGGAAGAACCGGTAACGCGCCCGCCGCGTCACCTGCCCTGCCTGCTCGAGGTGCATAGGGCGCAGATGGTGGCGGATCAGGGTCTCCACGATCCGCGTCGCGTTCGCCGGCAAGCGGAGCCGCTCCCCGACCGCGCGGACGCGCTCGGCGCCGAGACCGTCGTGACCGAAGAACCGGATCCGCCCGTCGATGACCGCCCGCGTCTCCGGCTTCGCGACGTCGTGCAGGAGCGCTGCGAGCTTGAGCGCCTCCCGGCGCGTGACTCCGCCGCCGAGCGGCTCGGCAAGGTGCGTCGCGATGAGGTCAGCCCACGGCCCGAGCGCGCCGAGCCGTGCCACGAGCCGGTCGGCGGCCGTGAGCGCGCGAAGCGAGTGCTCGAGCACATCGAAGCGGTGCGGCGCCGGCTGCGCGACCCCACGCATCGCCACGGTCTCCGGGAAGACGGCGGCGAGCACTCCGAGCCGGTCCGCACGTCGCATTACGGAGGCCGAGCCCGCGAGCCGCAGGATCGCCACGATTTCCTGCCCGACGCGCTCGGCGGCGACGCCGCCGAGCGCCGCCGCGTCCCGCCGTATGGCCCGGGCCGCCTCGGCGTCGAGCCTAGACCGAAGCACGGCCTCGAGTCGGATCCCCCGGAGCGCCCGCACCGGATCGCGCGCGATCGAGTCGGGGTTCGCCAAGCGCAGCCGTCGTATACGGAGATCGGTGAGGCCGCCCCGGGGATCGACGACGGCGACGGCACCGCTGACGAGCCCGCGGATCGGCACCGCCAGCGCATTGACGGTGAAGTCGCGGTCGGCGAGATCGTCGGGAAGCGTCGGGCCCCGGAAGTTGGTCACGTCGACCTGCACCGTGGTTCCGGCCACGCGCATGAGCGCCCGCGCGGAGCCTCGCTCGGCGTCCAGCTCCACGTAGCTGCCCCCGCCAGCCTCGGCGAGCCGGCGCGCGAGCGCGGCCGCGCCTGACGGCACCGCGAGGTCCAAGTCGTCGACCGGCAGGCCGAGCAGGGCGTCCCGCACCGCGCCACCGACGATGTAGGCGGCCACCCGACCGAGGCACCGGGCGACCACGCGAAGGGCCTCGGACTGGGCCGGAGGGAACCGGGACAGCCGGAGCCGTCGCACGTCCCTCACCCAACGCGAATCACGCGGCGCGGCGGGGGACAGCTAGGCAACGACCACCCAGCGCCCCGGCCACCCGGAGACCTCGCAGCCGACGCGAACTCGGCCGACCCGGGCGAGGCGAGCGAGCGAGGCAGCCAGGTCGGCGCGCGGGAGGCCGAAGAGCCGGGCGAGGGCCGACTCGCTCGCGAACGCCGCCCCCGCGAGGTAGCGCGCGAGGAGACGATCGATCGCGGCCGCGCGCGAGAGACGCCGGGCCAGGGTGACCTCCCGCGGCAGCCACGCCTCGACGAGGTCCCATCGATAGGAGAACGTCGGCTCGTAGCGCTCCTGGGTCTTCACGACCCAGAGCCCCTGCTGGAGCTCCGCCATGGCGCGCTCGAACTCCCGCGTCGCGCTCGGCGCCAGCATGAAGGTGGCGGCCCTGAGCTCGCGTGTGAAGAGCGGGTGGTCGGCGACGAGGACGTCGAGCAGCCTCCGCGCCGTGTGCGTCAACCGTCCGGCCCGATACTCGCGGAGGTAGTCGGCCGACCGCTGCCGGCCGCGGACGAGGGCATAGAACGCGGGAAAGAGGTCGAGCGCGACCAGGACCGGCCGCCCCTTGAGGAGCTTGCCGTAGTACACCCGGCGGTCGGCCGGCAGCGCGTCCTTCAGCTCCCAGGTGAGCCCGACCCCGTCGTCGTGGTGCGAACGGCGGGGCCAGCGCGGGTCGGCGCGCCCGACCACGGCCTCCCAGAGGCACGCCAGGCCCTCGGGGAACCGGTAGAAGGTCGAGCAGCAGCCGACCGCGTTCACGAACGCGAGGGCGCTCCGGGCGGTACGGACCCGGCGGCCGGGGAGGCGGCGGAAGTTCCAATTGCGCCGCTGGAGGAGCGTCCGAGCCTGTGACGTCATCAGGCCCTCCTGGCATCGCCCTCGACGGGGGCTCAGGCGAGCTCGATGCCGTTCGCGCCGATCCGGTACTCCACGATCTCGTCCGACATGGCACTCCCGCGGTGTTTGACCACCCCGAGCAGGCGCGCCAGCCGGTTGCCGACCCGCTCGCTGCCCATCACGAGGATCGTGTTCGCCGTCGCTCCGAGGTCGCCCGCCGCCACCTTCCGAGCGACGAGGTCCTCGAGCCGGGTCTCTTCGGTGGTGACGAGCAGCAGGGTCGTGATCCGACGGTGGTCATAGCAGTGGGAGTCGATGAATTGCCGGTGCTTCCACACCGGCAGGCAAATCTCCATCCCCAGCGTCTCGGCGTCACGGTGGACGACTTTCCGGTACAGCTCGTCGAACAGGAAGAACTGGATCGAGTCGGCAGGCGAGTCCATTGGCTCGACGCCGTCGACGACGACCCGGCGCGCCCCGGCGGCAAAGTGGAAGTAGAAGAATGGCCGCACCGTGTAGAGCGCGTGGTTGTAGGCCGCCTTCCAGTTCCAGTCGAACTCGAACCCATCGCGCGTTTCGGCCTGGAAGTCCCGCGTGCGGCCGACCCACGGGAACGCGTTGGAGTAGGACGCGTCCGTCCCGCCCGGCGGCGGGTGCGGGTCGGCCATCGGCATCACGGTGTGGGTCCACGGAACAAGGCTCCAGCCGAAGAGTCGCGCCGCGTACTCGGCGTGCCGCTGGGAGTCGCCGCGCCCATTCATGTCGAAGACGAGCCCGCGGGCCCCCTCAGCGACACGGCCATGGTCGGCGAAGGTGAGGCCGAGGTGCGTCTTGCCGATCCCGGTCGCTCCGTAGACGACGGCGAGGGTGCCCGCCAGCAGACCGCCGCCGAGCATCGCGTCGAGCTTGGGGATCCCTGTCGAGACGCGGCCTTCGATCACGGGCGGATTGTATCACGCGGGTTCCGCGTCGCTCGGCCGGGCGGCCCAGGGCGCCCCGCGCGGATTCCATTGACACTCCGAACCCAAAAGTCCTTTAATGGAAGTACGATGCGTCGCTCCGACGCGCGCGATCTGCGCCGCCCGCTCCTCTTCCGGGCCGGATCCGCTGCCGGGCAGATCGCCGCGAGGCTATCCGGGCAGTTTGATCTGGTTCCCCTGCGCCCCGGCGATCCCATCGCGGTCGACGGTCCGGCCGTGTTCCTCGTCGAGCGTGCCCTGCGCGACCTCGGGCGGGCCGCCGGGCTCCCCGGCCGGACCAAGCAGCTGGCCCTGATCGCGCTCCTGCCGCCCGGCCCTGCGCCCAAGACGATCCCCGCGCGGTGGTACGCGTGTCTGCCGCGGAACGCCCCCCCGGCCGTGCTCGCGAAGATCCTGGACAACGCCTTCGAGCATATGGCGACGCGGGGCGACCTCGACCGCCTCTCCGTCGAGCTCCGCGATCTCAACAGCATCGGGGTCCGCCTCTCGGCGGAGCGGGACCTGAAGCGGCTCCTCGAGCTCATCCTGACCAAGGCCCGCGAGATCACGCACAGCGACGCGGGCTCGCTCTATCTCGTGGAGGAGAGCGACACCGGCGACCGGCGCCTGCGCTTCACGCTCACGCAGAACGACAGTGTGGACGTGCCCTTCGAGCAGTTCACGATTCCGATCAACGGGGAGAGCGTGGCGGGCTACGTCGCGCTGACGGGCCAGGTCGTCAACCTCGCGGACGCCTACCATCCGCCGCTCGGCTCGACCTTCAAGGTCAACCGGGCATTTGACACGCAGATCGGCTACCGGACGAAGTCGATGCTCGTCGTCCCGATGAAGACCCAGAAGGAAGAGATCATCGGCGTCCTCCAGCTCATCAACTGCAAGCCGGACCTGCAACGCCGGTTCGCCTCTCCGGCGGAGATCGAGAGGGAGGTGGAGCCGTTCGGCGCCCGGTATACCGATTTCGCCGTCTCGCTGGCGTCCCAGGCCGCGGTCTCGCTCGAGAACAGCCGGCTCTACGAGAACATCCAGACCCTGTTCGAAGGGTTCGTGAAGGCCTCCGTCACCGCGATCGAGTCTCGCGACCCGACCACGTCCGGTCATTCATTCCGCGTGGCCGAGCTAACGGTCGGCCTCGCGGAGATCGTGGACCGGGCGCCGAGCGGACCGTACGGCGACGTCCACTTCAGTCCGGACGAGATGAAGGAGATCCGGTACGCGTCGCTCCTGCACGACTTCGGCAAGGTCGGCGTCCGGGAGGAGGTGTTGGTCAAAGCCAAGAAGCTCTACCCGAACCACCTCGAGCTGATCAAGCAGCGGGTCGAGATCATCCGCCGTGGCCTCGAGCTCAAGTACAGCCGCCGCAAGATCGAGTACCTGCTCCAGAAGGGTCGCGAGCAGTTCGCCGCGCACGCCGAGACCCTCGACGCCGAGCTAGCATCCTTTCTGGCCGAGCTCGACGCCGGTCTCTCCAGCGTGATCGTGGCCAACGAGCCGTCGGTCATGCCCGAGGACTTCGCCTCCGCCATCCAGCGCTTCGCGCTCCAGTCCTTCGAGGACCACCTCGGCCGGTCCCAGTCGATCATCACGCCCGAGGAGGCACGGGTCCTCGCGATCCCCCGGGGGACCCTCACCGAGACCGAGCGCAAGCAGATCGAGTCGCACGTCGTCCATACCTTTCAGTTCCTCGCCCAGATCCCGTGGACGCGGGAGATCCGCAACATCCCCGAGATCGCCCGCTCGCACCACGAGAAGCTGAACGGATCCGGATACCCGTACGGGATGACGGGCGACCAGATCCCCATTCAGTCCAAGATCATGACGATCTCCGATATCTACGACGCGCTGACCGCGGCGGACCGTCCCTACAAGAAGGCCACCTCAGTCGAGCAGGCCCTCGACATCCTTGACTACGAGCGGAAAGCCGGCAACATCGACGGCACGCTGCTCGCTCTGTTCGTCGAGGCCCACGTCTACGAGCGCACCCGCCCCCGCCGCTGAGCGGACCCCGGTCCGAACGCTAGCCGGCCAGCAACAGGAGCACGCCGCCCCAGGAGACGAGGCCCAGCAGCGCCGCCGCGGCCCGCGCCAGTTCACGCACGCCCTTACGGCTCTTCACCTGTTGAGCGGCCCGGGTCAAAAAAAAGGACGGCGACCTGTGGGGGATGAATCCGTACCGCGAGCTCAGCGTATGCATCGTAGGTCCTCCTCCCTAGACTAGAAGCCTCGGACTAATCCGACCACCTTCCCCAAAATCCTGACGCTCTGCGTGCGGGGATCCACCACGAGGGGCGCCATCGTCGGGTGCTCGGGCCTGAGCACGACTCGCTCGCCGTCGCGCCCGAACCGCTTGACGGTGGCCTCGTCGCCGACGAGCGCGACGACGATGTCACCGACCTGGGCCGAGTCCTGCCGTCGCACGAGCACCAGATCCCCCTCCACGATGTGCGCGCCGATCATGCTCTCGCCGCGGACCCGGAGCGCGAACACATCCTCGCCGCGCCCGGGCAGCGCCGCCGCCGCGATCGGCAGCGTCCCTTCGCGATTCTCTGCGGCGAGCAGCGGGTGGCCGGCGGCGATCCGGCCGAGGATGGGGACCGCCACCGTCCCTCCAAACGACGATCGGCCGCTCGGCACCAGCGAGCGCGACGCGCGCCCCGCGGTCGTCCGCCGCTCGAGCATCCCCTTCCGTTCGAGGGCGGCAAGATGATCGAAGGCGGCGCGCGGCGTCACTCTGAAGCGGGCGCCGATCTCCCGCACCGTCGGCGGCACGCCCTCCCGCTCGCAGAACGTCCGAACGAAGTTCAGGACCTCCCGCTGCCGCGCCGTCAACTCCCGCATGCCGTTCCCTCCGGATTGTTGAAGCTCGCCATGAGACTAGCAGACATCTGTTGACCCTAATAAGCAAAAAATTCTCGCTCCGCGGCTTAGAGGGCGAGCCCCACCTCCACGGGCTCGCACACGGGACAGGCCACGTAGCCCTCCTCCCGCGCCCGGGCGACCGTCTCGAACGGGATCCGCTCTGCCGAGGCGATCCGCGTCGCCCAGCCGCAGTCGCGGCTGTGAAACAGGCGCGACCCCCGCTGAGCCCAGTACCGCGCGCCCGTGGCCTCCTGCTCCGTCGCGACCCCGCCCGCTTCGGGCGAGGGCTCGGCGTCCCCGAGCGCCGCGGGGATCGCGGGCGCCGCCTCGGTCGGCGCCGACGACCCGAAGGGCGCGATCGTCGGGAACAGTCCCGCCGGCGCCGGGGAAGAGGCGCTCGGGAGGTCGAGGTCGTGGATATTCAGGTTCGTCTCGACGGTCGAGCGAAACTCGTCGCTCGCCCGCCTGAACTCCCGCATCGCGCGCCCGATCATCTTGCCGAGCTCGGGCAACTTCGACGGTCCGAAGACGATCAGCGCGAGCACCATGATGAGGAGCATTTCCTGGAAGCCGACGTCGAACATGTGGAACCACATCCTATCGCCGGGCTTCGCCGTTTTCCAGCGAAACGCGGGCGGAGCTAGGTATCCGGGAGGACGGCTCCGGATCCCTCCGGGGCGGCAACAGCCCGGGCGGGCCCCGGTCCGTCCCGTCGCGCCAAGAGCGTCCGGAACATTCGTAGAGTCTGCTACTTACGGCCCGGACGCCCTCTCCGCCCCGTCACGGCGTCGATGGAGGGGACGCGCCGGACTCCCCCGATCGTCGACGGCAACCCCGGATGTCGCGGGAACCGATGATCGACCACTCGCTGACCAGGGGACCCTGGGGCCGGACGCTCTCGACTCCCGGCTCCCGGATCAGCACGGCGCCGCCTGCGGACGCCGCTCGCCCTGAGGCCGCTCGCCGTCGCGAGGCGCGCGAGGACCCGCGCCGCGCGCGGGCGGGGTCCGCCCGCTCCCTAGCCGCCCATGAACTGCCCGAGCAGCGCCAGCCGATCGCCGGGCCGGAGGGGGGACTCGAGGGTGTGCGCGATGCCGAGGACGGCGTCGTTGACGAGCACCTCGATGTGCTCGCCGAGCTCCCGCCCCTCCCAGAGCGCGGCGTGGAGCTCCGGGTAGCGCGTCGAGAGCCCCTCCAGAACGCTGCGGACGGTCGCGCCCGGGACGATTGGCTCCTCGAACATCTTCCGACCGGACCCGTCCCCGCCGACGAACTTCGTGACCCAGGAGACGACCTCTACCGCGACCGTCCCCACAGCTCTTTCGCGAGCCACTCCGCGCCGAGGGCCTTGCAGGTCGCCGGGAGGGGCTTGCCGGTCTTGCGGTCGTAGCCGACCTCCGCGTACCAGGTGTCGAGCATCTTTCCCCACTGCTCCGCGATCGACTGCCCCTTGGCGGGTCCATCCACGGGGATCGAGGCGTACCGCGTCGAAGGATACTCGGTCGCGGGCGTGATCCCGCAGCGGAGGCTGCACGCGCGCAGGATCGCGCCCGTGCGGCGGCCGAACCGGATCGCCTCGTCGACGGTGTAGGACCAGCCGGTGGCCGCGCCGAGCGCACGGCAGAGGTTCTCGAGCCGGGTGCGGGTCGTGAAGATGCAGATGCCGAGGGAGTCCTCGAAGCCGAGGCGGCCCCGGAGGCCGGCGACCATCTTCGCCACGGCGACGCCGTCGAAGGGATCGACGCGGGCGGGCACGCCGACCTCGGTGGGATGCACGGGGTTGCCCGTCTCCAGCGTGCTCGTGCCCGACGTGATCGTGTCGAGCATCTCGTGCCAGCGCGCGCGGTGATCGTGGCCGCGCGGCACCGCGCCCTTCAGCGTATAGACCGCGCAGTCCTGGGCCGGCGGCCCGAGCTTCTCGGCCGCGCGCTTGACGCCCTCGGCCAGGAGGGCGCCCAGCCCGCGACGGTGGACGATCAGGTCGACGAGCTTGCGGGCGCCCTCGACGTCGCCCCATCTGAGGTCGAACCCGAGTTGCGCCCGCGTGATGTAACCTTTCTCCACGCACTCCATGACCCAGCCGCAAAGCCAGCCGAACTCGTTGACGTCCAGGCCCGCGCGGTCGAGCTCGGTGTTGAGCCAGCTCACCGCCTGCGGATCGGTCGCGCCGATCGTCCACCCCGCGCCCGACCAGCCCTCGTACTCGGGCTCGTCGACCAGGGTCCCCTTGTGGGGCCCGCTCCGGATCACCTGCATGTGGCAGTGGTGCATGCCGCAGGCGTTGCACTGGTGGCCGCGGTGGTCGAAGCCCTCGCGAAGCTGGCGCGCCTCCCACGGTCCGAGGTCGACCGGGCTCACGTTCGTCGTGTAGTTCTTGATCGGCAGCATCCCGAGCTTGTGCAGGTTCACGACGCCGGGGAGCGTGCCGTACTCGTAGAGCGAGCGGGCCGTCGGGTCGGTCCGGAGGTCGTGGCCGATGTCGTCCGCCGCCTGGACGAGGCCGCGCGGGTCCGCGGCGGCGAGCCCGTGGGTCCCGCGGACGATCGCCACCGCCTTGAGCTTCTTCTTGCCCATGACGGCGCCGCAGCCGTTCTTGGACGCGACGTGCCCGTAGTCGCCCTGGATCGCCGCGAAGCGCACGAGGCCCTCACCGGCGGGGCCGATCGAGTAGACGGAGAGCTGGTGGCCGGAGAGCCCGTACTCCGCCGAGAGGAGGTCCTGGGTCTGCCAGGTGTCCTTGCCGACCAGGTGCGACGCGTCGCGCAGCTCGACGACGTCGTCGTGGATGTGGAGGTAGACCCACTTCCGCGAGGCGCCCTGGACGATGACCGCGTCGTACCCGGAGTACTTCAGGTTGGCGCCGAAGAAGCCGTTGGCCTGGGTCGAGGTCGGTCCGTCGGTGCCCGCTCCGCGCGTGACCACCGTGAGGCCGCCCGTGCCCCACACCGGAAGCCCCGCGAGGGGCCCCGTCGCCAGCACGAGCCGGTTCTCCGGGTGGTCCCAGTGCACGTGGACCGGGACCTCGCGGTAGAGGATGCGGGCCCCGAGCCCGACGCCGCCGATCAGCTCGCGCATGTCCTCCGGCGACCAGGGCTCGCTCCAGATCTTGCCCGTCGTGAGGTTCACGCGGAGGAGCTGGCCCGCATAGCCGCCCGGCCGGGGCGCCGCCGCCGAGGCCGGGCGCTTCGCCCGCGACGGCGTCGAGGTGCTGAGAGCGGGCATCGTCTACACCGCCACGGGTGTGTTGCCGGGCGCCTTCGCGGCCCGGCCGAGCAGGGTCAGGGGGAGGAGCGTCGCCGTCGTCCGCGAGGCGATGAACGCCGGCTTGACGTCGAATGGGTTCCCCCGGAGATGCTCCTTCCAGGCCGCCAGCGAGCTCCCGCTCTGCACGAGGCCCTTGAGCATCCCGATGTCGTTCGTCGTCCATACGTCGCTCGAGCGGCCGAGGATCAGCGCGCCCGACAGGCGGTCACCACGCCACAGGAGCTTGCGGTAGGCGGGGCGCTCTTGGCGGACGGCGGTGAAGGCCTCGGCCCCGGGGTCGTCCCAGGCCCCGAAGGAGGCGACGTCGAGGTGACAGACTTCCACGATGTTCATCAAGAGGCTGCCCCGGTAGGTCGCGTCGCGGCCCGCCATGTTGGCGCCCGCCACCCGCCCGTGCTCCTGCGCGGTCGGCTCGATCGCGTGGATCGCCGGCTCGCCAGTCACGAGGTCGCGGCCCTCGGCGACGTCGCCCGCGGCGTAGACGTTCGGCACGCTCGAGCGGAGCCGCTCGTCCACGACGATGCCGCGGTTTACACGAACGCCGGAGCCTGCGAGCCACTCGAGGTTCGTCCGGATGCCCGTCGCCATGATCACGACGTCGCACAGGATGTCGCTGCCGCCCTTGAAGCGGAGCCGCGTGCGCGGGCCCCGGTCCTCGATCCGCGTGACGGCGGCGCCGGTCCGGACCGCCACGCCGTGGCGGCGGAGCCAGGCCTCCACCAGCTCGGCGCCGGTCGGGTCGATCATCCGCGGGAGGATGCGCGGTGCGATCTCGACGATCGTGAGCCGGGCCCCGAGCGCCAGGATCGAGTTCAAGATCGTGAACGCGATGAAGCCGGCCCCGATCATGACGACGTGGCTGCCCGGAGCGATGTGGGCGAGGACGCCGCGGGCCTCGTCGAGCGTCCAGAACGAGTGGACGCCCCGGCCGTCGGCGCCGGGGACGGGCGCCCGCACCGCCGACGACCCGGTCGCGACGAGGCAGTCGTCGTAGGCGATCTTCGTGCCGTCGTCGAGCGTGCAGACGCCGGCCCGGGTGTCGAGGGCGGCGGCGCGCCGCCCGAGGTGGGTCTTCACGCTCCACTCCGCGAGGACCGCCGCCGTCGCGGTGAAGACGTGCGACTCGGCGATCGACCGGTCGAGGTAGTACGGGAGCACCATCCGGGAATACGGCCGCTCGGCGGAGACGAGCGTGACCTCCGACCGCTCGCTCTCTTCCTCGCGGATCGTCCGCAGCGCGTTCATGCCGGCGGTGCCGCCGCCGATGACGAGGTGTCGGGTCACGGGCGGCTCCGGGCGGGGGCCGCGGCCGCCGTCTGGCCGGCGCCGCCCCGCTGCGGCGCGCGCGATCCGGAACGCTCGGCGGCGCCTCGCGTCATCGGGCGGCCAGGACGCGCGCCGCCCGCTCGCGGGCGAAGTCGCCGATCCAGTCGGCGGTGGCGACCTCTTCGTACGTGATCGCCGCCGTCGGACAGGCGTCCGCGCACGCGGGGGCTCCGCCGCACAGGTTGCACTTGAAGGCCTTCCGCGTGTCCGGATCGTAGAACATCGTGCCGTACGGACAGGCGATCGTGCAGAGCTTGCATCCGACGCACTTGTCGTCGAGCACGTCCTTGGCGCCGGCGGCGGTGATCGTGATCGCGCCCACCGGACAGGCCGTCATGCACCACCCCTCGGCGCACTGCGGGCACGTGTAGGGCGCGTAGGAGGTGTGGCCCTCGAACGGCGACACCCGGATCACGGACTTCGCGGGCTGGAACTCGCCCGTCTGCATGTACGCGCAGGCGAGCTCGCAGCGGAGACAGCCGGTGCACTTGTCCGGCGTGAGCTTGAGGACCCTCATCGCGGCTTCTGGCCCCGCTTGCCGTCACGCCGGCCGCCCCGGCCGAGCCGCGCGATGAAGTCCTCGAGGGGGATCGCCGCCATCGTCATCATCTGCACCGAGCCCCGCGCCCCGAGCTCGATCGAGACGCGCGAGACCGTCTCGTTGTCGGGCGCCTCGAGCACGGTCACGAAATCGTAGGGCCCCAGCACCGCCCACTGGGAGCGGACCTTCGCCCCCATGCGCTCGACCTCTCGGTTGACCTTCCGGATCCAGCCCGGCCGCTCGCGGAGCACCTTGCGGCCAGAGTCCGAGAGACTGCTCAGCATGATATAGAGGCTCACGGCGTGACCTCCTTATTTTCGCGCCGGTAGTATATCATTGGCCCGGCCGGTCGAGGCCAGCCCCCGCAGAGGTGCCGTGATGAAATTCGGCGTGTTCTTTCTCCTCGAGCAGCCGGAGTGGACGACACAGGCGCGCGTATACGCCGACGTCCTCGCGCAGGCGGCGTACGCCGACGAGCTCGGCTACGATTCCGTGTGGCTCGCCGAGCACCACTTCTCGGAGTACGGCATCTGTCCGTCGATGGCCGTCCTCATGGGCGCGCTCGCCGAGCGCACCCGGCGGGTCCGCCTGGGAACCGCCGTCACCATCCTGCCGTTCAACCACCCGCTCCGCACCGCCGAGGAGTGGGCGATGGTGGATCAGCTCTCGGAGGGTCGGCTCGACTTCGGCGTCGGCCGCGGCTACCAGCCCGGCGAGTTCGGCGGCTTCGACATCCCGATGGGCGAGAGCCGCGAGCGATTCGAGGAGGCGCTCGCGATCATCAAGCAGGCGTGGACGCAGGACCGGGTGAACTTCGAGGGCGCGTACTACCGCGTGCGCGGGGTCCGCGTGCTGCCCCGCCCGGTCCAGACACCGCACCCCCCCATCCGCATCGCCTGCGTGAGCCCGGACACCTTCGAGCGCGTCGCGCGCCGCGGCGAGAAGTTCCTCTCGGCGCCGTCGATCACGCCGGTCGACTACATGAAGGCCGCCTATGCCACCTACGCGCGGGTCTGGCGCGAGGCCGGGCATCCCGCCGACCAGCTCGAGATCCCGGCCCTCTACTTCACCCACGTGGGCGCGGACGCCACCGCGACGCGCCGCGACACCGAGCGCTCGATCCTCTGGTACTTCGCCACGCTGGCGCGGGTGGTCGCCGCCTCCCGAGACCCGGCCCAGGTCCCGCCCGCCTACCGCTTCTACGCCCGCGCGAAGGCCAACCTCGAGAGCGTGACCTACGACTTCCTCGCCCGGGAGGTCGTGCTGTTCGGCGAGGCCGAGCGGGTGATCGACCGGCTCGCCATGCTCCGGGACGAACTCGGCCTCACGCACGTGATCTGCTGGATGAACTTCGGCGGTTTGGGCGACCACACCGCGCGGGAATCGATGCGGCGCTTCGCCGAGAAGGTCATCCCGAGGTTCAGATAATCCCCGCCCGGCTCGCCGAGGTCGGGGGCGTCTTCCTCAAGCTCGGGCTGGTCGGCTTCGGCGGGCCGGCCGCCCACATCGCCCTCATGCAGAACGAGGTCGTCGATCGCCGGGGCTGGGTCTCGCGCGAGCGGTTCCTCGATCTCTTGGGCGCGACCAACCTGATCCCGGGCCCCAATTCGACCGAAATGGCGATCCATCTCGGTTTCGTGCGCGCCGGCTGGTGGGGCCTGCTCCTGGCTGGCGTCTGCTTCGCCACGCCGGCCACGCTCATCGTGCTCGGCTGCGCGTGGGCGTACGTGCGCTGGGGCGCGCTCCCCCAAGCCACATCGCTCCTCTACGGCATCAAGCCCGTGCTGATCGCGATCGTCGCCCAGGCCCTCGTGCGGCTGGCCCGCACGGCGTGGACGGGCCCGCTCGCCGGCGCCACCGCCCTGGGGGTGGCGGCGCTCGCCCTCGCGGGCGTCGACGAGGTGTTGCTCTTGTTCGCGGGCGCGCTCGGGGTCATGCTGGCGACGAACGTCCGCCCCGGCATGCGGTGCCTATCGGTGGCGCCGGTCACGCTGCCGGCGCTGGGGCTCCTGTTCCTCAAGGTCGGCTCGATCTTGTTCGGGAGCGGCTACGTCTTGCTGGCGTTCCTGCGCGCAGACCTGGTCGAGCGGCTCGGCTGGATCAGCGACGCCCAGCTCCTCGACGCCGTCGCCGTCGGGCAGCTCACGCCGGGACCGGTCTCGACGACGGCGACGTTCATCGGCTACCTCGTGGCGGGCGGGCCAGGGGCGGTCGTCGCGACCCTCGGGATCTTCCTGCCCTCGTTCGTGCTCGTGGCGGCGTCAACCCCGTTGCTCCCGAAGCTCCGCGCGTCGCGCTGGGCAGGCGCGTTCCTCGACGGCGCCAACGCGGCCTCCCTCGCGCTGATGGCCGTGGTGACCTGGCAGCTCGGGCGCGCCGCCCTCGTCGACTGGATCACCGCGCTGCTCGCGCTCGGCGCCACCCTGCTCGTGTTCGGCACGCGGGTTCACTCGGCGTGGCTCATCGCCGGCGGCGCCGCGCTCGGGCTCGCCGTCCGCGGCCTCGCCTAGCCGGCCGCCCGTCAGACCGGCGCCTCCCTCGACGACGGCTTGAGGAAGGCGTAGACAGCGGAGAAGTCCTTGCGCCCAAGCCCGTGGGAGGAGGCCAGGCGCAGGAGCTCCTGCGCGGCCGACGCGACGAAGACCGGCACCCGGAGCTGGCGGGCGGCACTCACGGCGAGGCCGAGGTCCTTGCACATCAGGTCCGTCATGAAGCCGGGCGCGTAGTCGCGGTTCGACGGTGCCGTCGGGACGAGACCGGGTACCGGGTGACCGTGCTCCATCGCCCACGTGTTGCCCGACGACTTCGAGATCACCTGCGTGAGGATCTTCGGGTCGACGCCAAAACCCTCCGCGATACGAAAGGCCTCGCTCACGGCGACCATCGCCACGCCCGCGATCAGGTTGTTGCAAATCTTCGCCACCTCGCCCGAGCCGACCGGGCCGACGTGGATGACGGTGCTGCCCATCGCTTCGAGGACGGGGCGCGCCTCCGCCAGGTCCTTCGGGTCGCCGCCCACCATGATCGTGAGCGTGCCCGCCACCGCCCGCGGCACGGCGCCCGAGACCGGGGCGTCCAGGAAGCGGATCCCGCGCGCCTTCGCGGCGGCGGCGACGCGCTGCGAGGTCGCCGGCTCGATCGTCGACATATCGACGCAGAGGCGGCCGGCCGGAGCGCCCTCGAGGACGCCGGCGGGACCGGTATAGGCCGCCTCCACGTGCGACGACGACGGCAGCATGGTGATCGTGATCTCGGCCCCCCGGGCGACCTCGGCCGCCGAGCCGGCCGGCGCCGCCCCGAGCCGCCGCGCGGCCTCGAGGGCCTGCGGCACCACGTCCCAGGCGAGGACGGTGTGGCCCGTCTTGATGATGTTCGTGAGCATGGGCTGCCCCATCGTCCCCGTCCCGATGAATCCGACGCGCATGGTCGCTGGCCTCCCGGGTGCGGTGCGATCGGTCGAGCGGCGGCGCCCGGCTCAGGCGTCAACGCCGACGATCGGTCGGGACACGGCACGGCTGAACGTGCAGTTCGGAACCACCGCCGAATGCTTGCCGGGCCCGCCGGCGACGATGACGTACACGTCCTCGGGCGACGGGACCTGGGGGAGCAGCGCCTCGTCGTCGGTCACGGCGTTCATCCAGGGCGGCCAGTCCTGGATCCCCCACATGCCGCCGAGCTTGAGCGTCCGGAGCGGCAGCCGCGCGTTCTCGAAGATGAAGCGCTGGACGTCCGCCCGGCCGAAGCCGTCGCCGTGGACGGTCGTCGCGTGCTCGGGCCCGAAGACGATCAGGAGCTGGCTCTGCGAGAAGTACCAGCCCACGTTGGAGCCGAGCGAGACCGACGTGTCCGCGATCGTGTGGAGGATGCCGGCGGCGGTGGTCGACACGTGGTCGTTGACGTTGTGGGGCGCCTCGCCGCCGAAGACCGTCACGGCGTCCCCGGCGTGGAGCGGCCCCCAGGGGTTGGCCGCCTCGTTCTCGGCGAGCGCGTAGGAGAACTTCGCCGGGCTGCCCTGCGTGGCCATGTCGTGGCGTCCGGGCCACGCCCCGCCGACGTTCATGAGGATCAGACGGAGGGCGCGGCCGATCGTCGCGTTGGCGCGGAAGCCGGGGCCGAAGCAGCCGCTCCCCGCGTGCAGCCCGATTCGGCGGGCGTAGGGGCCGTTGACGATCAGGAGCGGCGCGACCGGATGCGTCGTCGCCTGCACCCCGTAGAGGTTGAAGGCGGGATCCAGCATCGCCTCGACGGCCGCGACGATCACGGGAAACCCGGCGGGCTCGGCGCCGGCCATCACCGCGTTGACCGCGAGCTTTTCGAGCGTGGCCTGGCGCCAGAGCGGCGGCATCGCGCCGAGCGAGCGCTCGGGCTCCGCGCGGCCGAGCATCGCGCGGACGCGCGCCTCGGTCGGGGGAACGATCGGCAGCCCGTCGCACCACTGGCGCTCGACGAACGCCGCCAGCACCGCCTCCGGGGTGTCCTCGACCTCGATGAAGGGGCTCAGCTCCGGCACAGGAGGCTCGCCAGCTGCTCCACCGCCTGCTGCGCCCGGCGCTTGACGCCGTCGGGCTTCTCGCCGCCGAGCGGGTGCTGCACGATCAGCAGCGGGAGCCCGCTGATGCCGAGCGCCTCGAGTTCGCCCAGCGCGAGCCCTTGGAACGCGGTCGTCCCGATAAGGCCCGCGGGGGTGCCGCCCTTCGCCAGCTCGATGGCGTCGTGGAGACTCCACGACGTGCAGGAGCCTCAGTCGGCGGAGCCGGCGAAGACGAGGTCGCACTCCTTGGCGAGCTCGGCCAGGACCGCGGGCGGCGCCGGCGAGGACGCGTTCGCCTTCTTCCGGTGGAGCACCCGCCGCACGCCGTACCGCTCGCGGAGGAGGGCGCCGATGTCGTCGACGAGCCGGTCGAAGTTCGCCTTGTTGTTGTCGATGAAGCCGACCGCGCGGCCGGCGAGGTCGGCCGGCAGCGGCGGCGCCGCGGTGTTGGCGAGCTTCGCGGTGCCGACGGGGCTGAGCACTCTGATGCAGGTCATCGCGTCACCTCCTGCGGCGGGTTATTCTAGCACCCGTCCGCTTGGGCGGCGTCGGGACGGTGGCGACGCCGCGTGGGTCAGCGTCGTCTGAACCCCACCGACCGTGTGAGGAGGCGGCCGAGCGTGGCGTGCACCTCTTCGAGGATGGCGCGCTTGACGCGGACCTGGATCGATTCGACCGGCTCGGCGCTGCCCGCGCGGTGGATCACGAGCGTCCCCGCGAACTCCTCGGCCCGCTCGTCCGTCGCCGCGAGGCCGCGCACGGTCAAGAGCTCCCACTCCTCAGACATGGCAGGCCTCCCGCGTTCATTCTACGCCAGCGACTCCACCCGATGATCCTCGCCCTCGACGTCGGCACCTCGTCGGCTCGCGCGAGCCTCTACGGGCCCGACGGCTCCCGCGCCGCGGGCGTCGAGCACCGGGCGGCCTACGAGCCCCGGACGACGCCCGACGGCGGCGTCGAGCACGACCCGGCCCGGCTGCTCGAGGCGACCGCCGCCTGCGTCGACGCCGTGCTCCCCCGCGCGGGCGAGATCCGCGCCGTCGGCCTCTCGACCTTCTGGCACGGGCTCCTCGGCTTCGACGCGCGGGACCGCCCCGTCACACCCGTCTACATGTGGGCGGACACGCGCAGCGCCGGCGCGGTCGACGCGCTCCGGACGCGGCTCGACGAGCGCGAGGTCCACGCGCGCACCGGCTGCCACCTCCACTCCTCCTACTGGCCGGCCAAGCTCTGCTGGCTCGGCACGCGCGCCGAGCGCCCGGCCGTCGCGCGCTGGGGCTCGATCGGCGAGCTCTTGGCCCTCGAGTGGTTCGGCGAGGGGGCGACGAGCATCTCCATGGCCTCGGCCACGGGCCTGTTCGAGCAGGAGGGCCTGCGCTGGGATCGGCGGATGCTGGAGGCCGTCGGCCTCGACGCGGCCCGGCTCTTCCCGCTCCGGGACCGTGGCGAGCCGTGGCGAGGGCTCCGCGCGCCGTGGGCCGCCCGCTGGCCGCGGCTCCGGGAGGCGGCGTGGTTCCCGGCCGTCGGCGACGGCGCCGCCGGCAACGTCGGCTCCGGGTGCACGGGCCCGACCCGCATCGCGGTCAACGTCGGCACCTCGGCGGCGATGCGGCTCGTCACCCCGGCGCCGCCGGCGGCGGCGCCGCCGGGGCTCTGGCGCTACCGGATCGACGGGCGGCTCTCGATCGTGGGCGGCGCCCTGTCCGAGGGCGGCAACGTCTACGCGTGGTGCCTCGACGTGCTCCGGCTGCCGCCCGAGCGCGAGCTCGAGGGCCGCCTCAGGCGGGCGGCGGAGCGCGACCACGGGCTTGCGGTCCTGCCCTTCCTGGCGGGCGAGCGGAGTCCGGGGTGGCGCGGGCGGGCCCGGGCGGCGGTCGCGGGGCTCTCGCTCGCCACGACGCCGATCGAGGTTCTCCAGGCGGCGCTCGAAAGCGTGGCCCTCCGCCTCGGGTTGATCTACGAGCGCCTGGCGCCGCTCGCCGCCGAGGCGCACGAGGTCGTCGCCACCGGCGGTGCCCTCGTCCGCTCGCGCGTCTGGGCTCAGATGGTCGCGGACGCGCTCGGCCGGCCGCTCACGCTCGGCGGCGAGAGCGAAGCGTCGAGCCGCGGCGCGGCGCTCCTCGCCCTCGACGCCCTCGGCCTCTCCCCCGGCCTCGGCGGCGCGCCGACGGGCGGGGGCGAGCTGATCGCACCCGACCCTCTCCGGCGCGACCGGTACCGTCAGGCCCTGGCTCGCCAGCGCCGCCTGTACGACGCCCTCGTCGCCGAACCCCGCTGAAGTTGCCGATCCCGCCCGAGTCCTGACATACTGAAGCACCCATGCGCATCGCGTTCGGGTGTGATCACGCGGGGTTCCCGCTCAAGGACGCGCTCGTCGACGCCCTGCAGGCGGACGGTCACGACCTGCTGGACCTGGGCACGTTTTCCGAAGAGCCGGTCGACTACCCGGACTTCGCCCGGGCGGTCGCCAACGCCGTCCAGAAGAAGTTCGTCGACCTCGGGGTCCTCGTCTGCGGCAGCGGCATCGGGGCGTCGATCGCCGCCAACAAGTTCCGCGGAATCCGCGCGGCCCTCGTGCACGACGACGTGACCGCGCGCCAGAGTCGGGCCGACGACGATGCCAACGTGCTCTGCCTCGGCGCGCAGGTCCTCGACGCCGACAAGGCCGTCGCGCTCACCCGCACCTTCCTGGCGACTCCGTTCTCGAACGACGAGCGTCATGTGCGGCGAGTCGCGAAGATCATCGACCTCGAGGGCGGGATCCTGTCGCGGGCCGAGCGGGGAAAGCCGGGTGCGGCCCCGGCCCGGGCGCCGGACGCCGTCCCCGAGGGCGTCAGGCCCGCCGCCGCCCCTGCCCCTGCCCCCGCCCTCGCGCCGCCGCGGCCTGCACCGGCCGCGCCACCCGAGCCTCGGCGGGCCGCCGAGGCCCCGCGGGCGCCGAGTCCGCCCGCCGAAGCGCCGCGCCCGGCGGCGCGGCCGGCCGCGACGACGCCGGTCGGGGCCAAGGTCGCCCGACCGCCCGAGCCCCCGCCGAGATCGCGCCCCGAGCGCGCCCCGGCGACGCCGCGGTCGGAGCTCGAGGAGGCGGTGCGAGCCGCGGCGGCGGCCGTGGGCGAGCCGGAGGAGCCGACGGACCCGGAGGGGGTCATCGCGCTCGACCCCGGGCCCCGCGACGACCCCAGGCCCCGTGGCGATCCCGGGCCGCCCGGCGACCCTAGGCCCCGCGGCGACCCCAGGCCGCGCGGCGACGCCGGGCCGCGCGGCGAGGCGACCGCGCAGGCGCCCGTCCAGGCGGCGCTCAAGCAGCTCGAGACGCTCGAGTTCGCCGACCGGCTCTGGGTAAAGGACGCGAGCCTCTGGAGCGACGAGGGCGAGGTGCAGGCCTCGATCAAGAACCGGCTCGGCTGGCTCACTTCCCCGACGCTGATGCGCGAGTACGCGGCCGACCTGAAGTCATTCGCGACGGAGATCCGCCGCCTTGGCTTCTCGAACATCCTGCTGCTCGGCATGGGGGGGTCGAGCCTGGCGCCCGAGGTGATGAACCGCACCTTCGGGTCCAAGATGGGTTTCCCCGACCTGACGGTGCTCGACTCCACGGATCCGCTCGCGGTCAAGAACACGCTCGCGCGCCTCCAGCTCTCGCGGACCCTCTTCATCGTGTCGTCGAAGTCCGGCACGACGGCCGAAGTCCTGGCCTTCTACAGGTTCTTCCGGGCCCAGGTCGAGGCGGGCAAGCCGCCGAAGCCCGGCCAGAACTTCATCGCGATCACCGACCCCGGTAGCCCGCTCGAGAAGCTCGCCAAGGACGGCGGCTTCCGCCGGACGTTTCTGAACCACCCGAGCATCGGCGGACGCTTCTCCGCCCTGTCGTTTTTCGGCCTCGTGCCGGCCGCGCTGATCGGCGTCGACGTCGACCGGCTGCTCGAGCGGGCAGGCGAGATGGTGGAGGCGTGCGCCGACTCGGTGCCGGTCCGCGAGAATCCGGCGCTCACGCTCGGCGCCCTCCTCGGCGGCTTCGCGCTCCGGGGCCGCGACAAGGTCACGTTCGTCATCTCCGAGAAGATCGCGACCCTCGGCGAGTGGCTCGAGCAGCTCCTCGCCGAGTCGACCGGCAAGGACGGCAAGGGGCTCATCCCGGTCGACCGGGAGCCGCTCGGGGCTCCCGCGGCGTACGGGGAGGACCGCGTCTTCGTCGCGATCCAGCTCAAGGACGACGCGCCGCTCCCCGCCCTCGACGCCATCGAGGCCGCCGGCCACCCCGTCTACCGCCTGACGCTCAAGGACCCGTACGATCTCGGCGCCGAGTTCTTCCGGTGGGAGCTCGGGACGGCGGCGGCGGGCGCGCTCCTCGGCGTCAACCCGTTCGACGAGCCGAACGTCGTCGAGGCCAAAGAGGCCACCCAGGCGATGCTGGCGGCCTACAAGAAGTCCAAGCGCCTGCCCGACTGGACGGTCGATCGAGAGGAGGACGGCATCCTGCTCCTGGCCAACCAGGACCAGAAGCCCGCGTCCGTCACGGAGGGCCTCGGCGAGTTCCTCGGGCAGGCGCGGTCCGGCGACTACGTGGCGCTGCTCGCCTACCTCACGCCCGACCTCGACACGACCGGCGCGCTGCAGACGCTCCGGGTCGCCATCCGGGACCGCCTCCGGGTGGCAACGACGGCCGCCTACGGGCCGCGCTACCTCCACTCGACCGGGCAGCTCCACAAGGGAGGTCCCCCGAAGGTCCTGGCCCTCCAGCTCACCGGCGACGATCGGGAGGACATCCCGATTCCGGCCGAAGGCTACGGCTTCTCGGTGCTGAAGGCGGCCCAGGCCATCGGCGATCTCGAGACGCTGCGGAAGGCCAACCGCCGGGTCATCCGCCTCCACCTCGGCGGCCGGGCCGAGGCCGCGATCGAGAAGGTCGCCGGCATGGTCAAGCGAGCGCCCAAGTAATGCCGCTCGGCTTCGTCGGGCTCGGACGGATGGGGAGTAACATGGTGACGCGCCTGCTCCAGGGAGGCCACTCCGTCGTCGCCTGGGACGTGAACGCCGACGCCGTCCGCGCGGTGGCCGGCGCGGGGGCCAGGGGCGCGGCCTCGCTCGCGGAGCTCGCGGGGGCGCTCGCGCCGCCGCGGGCGGTGTGGGTCATGGTGCCCGCCGGCGAGCCGACGGAGAGGACGGTCCGCGAGCTGGCGGGCCTGCTCGCGGCGGGCGACACGATCGTCGACGGCGGGAACAGCTACTATAAGGACGATATCCGGCGCGCGGCCGAACTCGCCGCCCGCGGCCTCTCCTACGTGGACGCGGGGACGAGCGGGGGGATCTGGGGGTTGCGGCTCGGCTACTGCCTCATGGTCGGCGGGCCGGCGCCGGCCGTCGCGCGGCTCGAGCCCGTGTTCCGGACGCTCGCGCCCGCCGACGGCTACCTCCACGTCGGGCAGAGCGGGGCCGGGCATTACGTGAAGATGATCCACAACGGGATCGAGTACGCGATGATGCAGTCCTACGCGGAGGGCTTCGAGCTCATGCGGGAGTCGCCGTACGGGCTCGACCTGCCCCGCGTCGCGGCGCTCTGGAACCACGGCAGCGTGGTCCGGTCGTGGCTGCTCGAGCTGGCGGCCGACGCGCTCGCCGAGGACCCGCACCTCGAGTCCGTGAAGGCGTACGTCGAGGACTCGGGCGAGGGCCGGTGGACCGTCGAGGACGCCGTCGAGAAGGCGGTCCCCGCTCCCGCCATCACGGCCGCGCTCTACGCCCGCTTTCGGTCGCGCCGCGACAACTCCTTCGCCGACCGCCTCCTCGCCGCGCTCCGCCACAAGTTCGGAGGTCACGCCGTCCGTCGTGGATGATCGGTTCACGCTGGTGATCTTCGGGGCCACCGGAGATCTGACGAAGCGCAAGCTCATTCCGGCGCTCTGGAGCCTCTACCAGGGGCGGACCCTCCCGGAGCCGTTCGGCATCCTCGCGGTGGCCCGCGCGGAGATGACGAGCGACGCCTTCCGCGGGCGGATGCGCGAGGCGGTCGCCGCCTTCGCCCGCGTCCAGCCGCCCTCGGAGGCCGTCTGGGACCGGTTCGCGTCCTGCCTCGCCTACTGCGCGGGCGACCCCAAGGACCCCGCCCTCTACCCGCGCCTGGGCAAGGCCCTCGAGGGGCACCCGAACCGGCTCTTCTATTGCGCGACACCGCCGAGCCTCTACCCGACGATCGTCACCAGCCTGGGCGAATCGGGGCTCGCGCGGGGCCCCAACGGTTTCACGCGGATCATCATCGAGAAGCCGTTCGGCCGCGACCTGGAGAGCGCCCAGGAGCTGAACGGGCTGATCGCGGGGGTGTTCCGCGAGCGGCAGGTCTACCGGATCGACCACTATCTCGGCAAGGAGACCGTCCAGAACATCCTGGTCTTGCGCTTCGCCAACGGCATCTTCGAGCCGCTGTGGAACCGCGAGCACGTCGACCACGTACAGATCACGGTGGGCGAGTCGATCGGCGTGGAGTCGCGCGGGGCGTATTACGAGGAGGCGGGCGCGCTGCGCGACATGGTGCAGAACCACATGCTCCAGCTCCTGTGCCTCATCGCGATGGAGCCGCCGGTGACCTTCGACGCCGACCCCGTGCGCGACGAGAAGAACAAGGTCATGCGGGCGCTCAAGCCGATCGAGCCCGACGCGGTGGACGACTCCGCCGTGCGCGGCCAGTACGGCTCGGGCTACGTCGGCGGTCAGCGCGTCGCCGGCTACCGGGACGAGCCGGGGGTCCGGCCCGACTCCGCGACCGAGACCTACGCGGCGCTCAAGCTCTTCGTCCAGAACTGGCGGTGGGCCGGGGTGCCGTTCTACCTGCGCACGGGCAAGCGACTGGCGAGGCGCGTGAGCGAGATCGCGATCCAGTTCAAGCGCACGCCCCACCTGATCTTCCGCCGCGACGGGGAGGGCGTCGATCCCAACGTTCTCGTGCTCCGCATCCAGCCGGACGAGGGCATGTCGCTCACCGTCGAGGCGAAGACCCCGGGGCCCGATCTCCGGCTCCGGCCCGTGACCATGGACTTCCGTTACGGCGCCGTCTTCGGCGGCGAGCCGCCGGAGGCCTACGAGCGGCTGCTCCTCGACGCGATCAACGGCGACCCCACGCTCTACGCGCGCGGCGACTGGGTCGAACACGCCTGGGCGGCGCTGGAACCGGTGCTCCGTCGCTGGAATAGCGACCCTCCCCCGAAGTTCCCGAACTACGAGGCGGGCAGCTGGGGCCCCCCCGAGGCCGACGCCTTCCTCGAGCGCGACGGGCGGAAGTGGCGAAGGCTCTAGGCGGGGTCGCCATCGTCGAGACGCCGGCCGCCCTCGCCGCGGAGGCGACGGAGGTCTTCGTCCGGTCAGCGGCCGAGGCGATCGGCGACCGGGGCCGCTTCGCGGTGGCGCTCGCCGGCGGCGCGACCCCCCGCGGGCTCTACACGACGCTCGCGGGCGAGCCGGCTCGGTCGCGGGTCGACTGGCGCCGGACCTGGGTCCTCTTCGGTGACGAGCGCTGTGTGCCGCCGACCGACCCCGAGTCGAACTATCGGATGGCCTGGGAGACGCTCCTCGAAAAGGTGCCGGTGCCCGCGGGTCAGATCTGCCGGATCGCGGGCGAGGCGACGGACGCCGCGCGGGCCGCGGCGGACTACGAGGCGACGCTCCGGGCGGTCCTCGAGCCGGACGCCGCGCGCTGCGACCTGATTCTGCTCGGCATGGGCCTGGACGGCCACGTCGCCTCGCTGTTCCCGGGCTCGCCCGTCCTCGAGGAGCGGGACCGGCTCGTGGCCGCCGTGGAGACGCGGGCGGCGGTCGTGTCCCGGCGGATCACGCTGACCCTGCCGGCGATCAACGCCGCCCGCCACGTCCTCTTCTTGATCGCCGGTGCCGAGAAGGCCCGCGCGGTGGCGGCCGCGCTCCGCGATCCCGCCTCGACCTTGCCCGCCGCGCGGGTGCGCCCGCGGGACGGTGTGCTGACCTGGCTCCTCGACCGGGCGGCGGCGGGCGCGCTCGGGCGCCCGGCGACTACTTAATCGCGACGGCGCGGACCTGGGCGAGGTCCGTGATCCCCTGCAGCGACTTCACGATGCCGTCCTGGACGAGCGTCGTCATGCCGCCCGCTTTGGCGCGAGCGAGGATCTCCGTGGACGGGGCGCGGGTCTGGACCAGCCGCTTCACTTCGTCCGAGGCGACGAGGAGCTCGTGGATGCCGGCGCGCCCCCGGTACCCGGTGTGGTTGCAGTGGGCGCAGCCCCGGCCGCGCCAGAGCACGAACCGGTCGTCGTCGGGCACGCCGAGCCGCTCGAACTCCTCCCGACCGTAGGCCTCGGCTAGGTCGTCGTAGGCCTCGCGGGGCGGGCGGTAGCTCGCCTTGCACTCGGCGCAGAGGCACTTGACGAGTCGCTGGGCGAGGATGCCGAGCATCGCGTCGGCGCACGTGAAGGGGTCGACCCCCAGGTCGAGCAGGCGCACGATCGTCTCCGGCGCGCTGTTCGTGTGGAGGGTCGAGAGCACGAGGTGGCCGGTGAGCGAGGCCTCGATGCCGATGGCGGCGGTCTCCTGATCCCGCATCTCGCCCACCATGATGACGTCGGGATCAGCCCGGAGAAAGGCCCGCATGGCCGCCGCGAAGGTGAAGCCGATCTTGGGCTGGACCTGGACCTGCCGGAGCCCTTCCTGCGTGATCTCCACCGGGTCCTCGGCGGTCCAGATCTTCCGCGCGGGCTTGTTGAGGAAGTCGAGCAGCGCGTGGAGCGTCGTCGTCTTGCCCGATCCCGTCGGCCCGACGCAGAGGATGAGCCCGTGGGGCCGGCTGGCGATCGTCCTCAGCTCGGTCTGGTTCCGCTCCGTCATCCCCAGGTTCGCGAGGCGGAACGTCGCGCTGGGCGCGAGCACCCGGAGGACCATGTCCTCGTTGCCGCCAGCCGTCGGGATCGTCGCCACCCGCAGCTCCACCTCCCGGTCCCCGACCTGGACGCGGATCTTCCCGTCCTGCGGCTTGCGCCGCTCCGCGATGTCGAGCTGGGCCATGATCTTGAGCCGGGCGACGAGGGCGGCCCGGATGGTGGAGGGCACGCGCTCGTACTCGAAGCAGTCGCCGTCGACGCGGAAGCGGATCAGCGTCTCCTTCTTTGGCCCGCGGGGCTCGACGTGGATGTCGGACACGCCCTTGGCCCAGGCGTCGAGGATCATCCGGTTGGCGAAGCGGACGACGGAGCTGTCGTTCGCCTCCACCTCGAGGCGCGGCGTGTCCTCGACGGCGCCCGCGTGGTCGGCGCGGAGGTCGCTCAGGATGGCGGCGATGCCGGCCCCCGGGTCCCCCTCGACCAGTCGCGCGATGAACTTCAGGATGTCCTCCGGCAGCCCGACGGCGAACCGGACCTGGTCGCGGGGCAGCAGCACCCGGACACTGTCCACCTTCCGCAGGTCGCGCGGATTGTCGATGAGGACCAGCACGCCGGCGGCGTCCCGCCGGAGGGGCACCCAGATGTGCTTGCGCAGGAAGTCGAGCTTTAGGTCCTTCACGAGCTCGGGATCGATGCTCGTGCGGGACTCGAACTCCACGAAGGGGACCTGGAAGAAGTCGGCGAGGGCGGCGCCGAGGTCGGCCTTCCTCACCCCATACTCCTCCATCAGGATCGTCTCGACGTCGCCGCCGCCGACCCGCGCCTTGCGCACGGCGGCGGCGACCTCGTCCCGCGTGACGCAGCCTTGCGCGATCAGGTAGTCGAACCTGCCGAATCCGAGGAGGCGCTTCGAGGCGGCGACCGAGGCACCCGGCTTCCGGCCCGAGGCGTCGGGTGGGGCCTCAGCGGGCGACTGGCCGAGGGCCGGCTCGCCGTCGGGCTCGATCGAGCGCGGCGCGGATGCCGGACCCGGTACCGTGCCCGGCGCGACCGCGTGGGGCGCCAATTCCAGATCCGCCTGCCACCTGCCTATCGTCATGAGTCGCCCTCCCACTGACGAGCCCTCCTTTCGCCCACCGGGGCGCCCGGTTAAGCGCAAGAGAAGTGCCAGCCAGTCTGGGGACACGTGCCAGGACGTAAATACCCGAAAACACTGCCGCAGGAGTCATCCCGGCACGTTCGGCTCGCGACGCGGTGGCACCCCCGCTGGCACCGGATGTCACGTTCGCACGCGCGTGCTACTTAGGCGGGCGGGTGACTCAGGTCCTCGGCGCCCCGCCGCCGTGAGCGAGCGCGCCTCGAGAGAATCACACGGGCGCGGCGCTGGATCCGCGGGTCCTCGGAGCGCCGGCGCTGCGGCCGGGCGCGCGGTCAGGGCAGGAGGGCCCGGCCGAGCTCGACGAACGAGCGGACGGTGAGGTCGGGCTCGTCGGAAGCGGGGCCGCCGGCGGGCGCGTACAGGACCGTCTGCATCCCGACGCGCCGGGCGCCCCTGATGTCGGCCTCGAGGCTGTCGCCCACCATCACCGCCTGGGCGGGGGCGAGGCCGAGCCGGGCGAGCGCGACCCGGAAGAGCGGCGGTTCCGGCTTGCCCGCGATCTCCGGCCGCCGGCCGCCGGCGATCGCCACCGCCTCGACGATCGCGCCGCACCCGGGGAGGAAGTCGCCCCCCTCGATCGGCAGCCGCGGATCGACGTTCGGCGTGACGAGCCCGGCGCCGGCCGCGACCGCGCGCGCCGCCGCCGTGAGCCGCGCGTACGAGAGGTCGAAGTCGTTGCCGACCGCCACGACCGTCGCCTCCCGGTAGCGCTCGACGGGGAGCACCTCGTGCCCGGCGGCGCGGACGACCGCGGACATTTCGTCGGCCCCGATCACGAGCACGCGCGAGCGCCCGTGGCGCTCGCGGATGAACTCCCCGAAGATCTCGAGCGGCGTCAGGACGCGCTCGCGGTCGGCCTCGATGCCGAGCGCCGCGAGCCGAGCGTGGATGTCGCGCGCCGTCGCGCGCGAGTTGTTCGTGAGGAAGGCGACCCCCCGCGCGCGCCGCGCGAGCTCGGCGATCAGCTCGGCGGCGCCCGGCGCCACCTCGGCGCCGGTCCAGACGCAGCCGTCGAGGTCGAAGACGACGCCGCGCGCCTGGGCCAGGCTCACGCCGCCGGGCTCTCGGCGAGGGCGGCGAGCAGCACCGGCCCGAATTCCTGGACCCGCCACCGGCGGAGCCCTTCGATCGCCGCGAGGGCCGCGAGGTCCGCCGGGGCGGCCTCCGCGAGGCGCTCGATGAGCCGTCCGGGGAGGAGCACCCCGGGATCGAGAGCGAGCCGCTCCGCCGCCGCCGCGCGCCACGCGCGGAGGGCCTGGACTCGGCGGCGCACCGCGGCGGAGACGGCCGGGCGCGGATGCCGCGGCGGCTGGGGCAGCTGGTCGGCGGGCAGGCCCTCGCCCCGCGCCACCGTCGACAGGATCGCCTCGCCCCAGCGTTCGAGGACGCGGCGCGTACAGCCGGGGATCGCCGCGAGCACGGCGGCGTTGCCGGGTCTCGCCGCGGCGATGTCCCGGAGCGTCTCGTTGCCGAGGATCTTGAACGGCGGGCGGCCGGTCGCGAGCGCGGCGGCCTCGCGGAACGCGTGGAGTTCGCGCAGGATCGCGAGGGCGCGCGGCGGCAGCGCCCGCGCGCCCTTGATGTCGAAGTACGCGTCGGGATCCCGGAGCCGGACGGGCGGCTCCTGGGCGGCGAGGGCGGCGCACTCCTCGAGCACCCAGGCCTCCCGCGCGATCGCGCGCAGCTCCTCCAGCAGGCGCTCCCGGAGCGGGATGAGATAGCGGACGTCGTCGAGCGCGTACCGCTCCTGCGCGGGCGTCAAGGGCCGCGCCGACCAGTCGTCCTTCTGCCGCGACGGTCCGGGCTCGAGGCCGAGGTAGCGCTGGAGCAGGACCTCCAGCCCGAGCTCGGCCCGGCCGAGGAAGCGCGCCGCGATGTAGGTATCGAACACGAAGGCGAACGCGAAGCCATACCGCCGCTTGAGGGCGGCGAGGTCGTTGTCGCCCGCGTGCACGACCTTCAGCACGTGGGGGTCGGTGAAGACGGCGCCGAGCGGCCGGAGGTCCGCCCCCGCGAGCGGATCGACGAGGTGGGCCGCGCCGCCGGCGTCCGCCACCTGCAGGAGGCAGAGCCGCTCGGGGTAGTGGTGGAGGCTGTCCGCCTCGGTGTCGAGGGCGACCGCCGGGGAACGGCCCAGGCGCCCGGCGAGCTCGGCCACCTCGCCGTCGGCCCTGATCCACAGGGGCAGGGACCCCGTCACGCCCGCTCGACCGGCGGCTGCACGAACCAAGTGTACCGTGACGTCACCCGCGCTTCACGGGTACAATTCGGCCAGGATGGCCAGCACCGAGGCCCTTGTCCGCGCCAAGCCTGGCCGACCGTGGCCGACCATCGTCGGGCTCCTGGCGCGGGACGAGCGCGTCTTCGCGGTCTTGCTCGCGGTCGTCATGGTGGGCGGTCTCGCCACGCTCGGCCTGTTCCCGCTCCGGGCCCGGAGCCGCGTCGACGTCTACTCCCTCGTCATCTGGTTCGCCGCCTACAAGGCGGGGGTGTTCGCGCTCGTGACCGTGAACCCGCGCGCCACGCGAGGCATCTTCATCGGCGCGCTCACGGTGGACATGCTCCTCGTCTTCGTCCTCCTCTACCTCACCGGCGGGGGCGACAGCGTCTTCTACCTGCTCTTCTTCCCGCTCGTCGCCGTCAACGCCTACTACTTCGGGCCGCGCGCCGGGCTCGTGATGGCCCTGCTGGCGGGCCTGCTCTACGCCGCCGCCGCCGCGCTCGCGCCGCCATGGGTCGGCTGGACGGCCGTGATCATCGTCTCCGGGCTCGTGGGCCTCCCCGCCTTCGCCCTCGGCCACGTCGCCGAGCGCGAGCGCCGGGCGCGGGCCGAGGTCGAGCGGCTCAACACCGAGCTGATGGGCACGCTGACGCGGCTCCAGGCGGCGCAGGAGGAGCTCCTGGTGGCGGAGCGGATGGCGACCGTCGGCCGCCTGGCGCTGAAGGTGGCCCACGAGGTGCGCAACCCGATCGCCGCGATCGAGCTGAACGCCGAGATGCTCGGGGACATCGTGCGCGACCGGCCCGGGTCGGAGATGGAGGAGGCCTCGTCGCTCGTCGGCGCCATCCGCGACCAGGTGAACACCCTCGACGCGCTGACCGAGGAGTACCTCGCGTTCGCGCGCTTCCCCCGCCCCCACTTCGAGGAAGACTCGATCAACGAGATGGTCGTCGGCCTCGCGGAGTTCATCCGCCCCCTGGCCCAGCGGCAGGGCATCGTGGTCGACGTGAAGACCGACCGGAGCCTCCCGCCGATGGCGATCGACCGCACGCTCCTGCGCCAGGCGGTGCTGAACCTGATCAAGAACGGCCTCGAGTCGCTCGCCCAGACGGGCGCCCTCACGGTCGCGACCCGCCGCGTCGACGACGCGGTCGAGATCACGGTGAGCGACAGCGGCCCCGGGATCCAGCCGGAGGTCGGCCGCCGGCTCTTCGAGCAGTTCTTCACGACGAAGCCGCAGGGCACGGGGCTCGGGCTCTACATCTCGCGCCAGATCGTGGAGGAGCACGGCGGCGAGCTCCGGTGGGCGAGCGAGCCCGGGTCGGGCGCGATCTTCACCGTCCACCTGCCGGTCAAGCGGCCGGAGAAGGCGGCGTGAGCGAGTCCGCCGGCGCGGCCGTCGCCGCGACCCTCCTCGTCGCCGACGACGATCCGGCCGTGCGCCAGAGCCTCGAGCGCATGCTGACCCGCGAGGGGTACGCGGTGGTCCTGGCCCCCGACGGCCCCGCCGCCCTCGAGCGGCTCCGCGCCGGCGGCGTCGACCTCGTGCTGTCGGACCTCAAGATGCCCGGTCTCACCGGGCTCGAGCTCTTGCGGGAGGTCAAGGCCGTGTCGCCCGACGTGGACGTGATCCTGCTGACAGCGTTCGGCACGGTCGAGGAAGCGGTCAAGGCCATGAAGGATGGCGCCGTCGACTTCCTGACCAAGCCGTTCCAGCGCGCCCAGCTGCTCCGGGTCATCCGCAAGGCGCTCGAGCATCGCGAGCTGGTCCAGGAAAACCGCGCCCTCCAGCGACGGCTCGACGACCTGCTGCGCGAGGGCAACATCATCGGGACGAGTCCCGCCTTCCGGCGGATGATGACGCTCGTGGATCAGGTGGCCAACAGCTCCGCCACCGTGCTCATCCAGGGCGAGAGCGGCACCGGCAAGGAGCTGATCGCGCGGCGCATCCACGAGCGGTCACCGCGGCGCCAGGGCCCGTTCGTCGCCGTCAACTGCGCGGCGCTGCCGGAGGGGCTGCTCGAGTCGGAGCTCTTCGGCTACGAGAAGGGCGCCTTCACGGGGGCGGCGGGGCGGAAGGAAGGGCGCTTCGAGCTGGCCGACGGCGGCACCCTCTTCCTCGACGAGGTGGCCGACCTCGCGCCGGTCACGCAGCCCAAGATCCTCCGGGTGCTCCAGGAGGGCGAGTTCGAGCGGGTGGGGGGGACCAAGACCCTCCGCGTCGACGTGCGGGTCGTCACCGCCACCAACCAGGACCTGGCCGTGCTCGTGCGCGAGAAGCGCTTCCGGGAGGACCTCTACTACCGGCTCAACGTCATCACGGTCACCGCGCCGCCCCTGCGCGAGCGCCGGGAAGACGTGGCGGTGCTGGCCCAGCACTTCCTGCGGGTGTACGCCGCCAAGAACAACCGGCACCTCGACGGCTTCACGGACGAGGCGCTCGCCTGCCTGGAGGGCTACTCCTGGCCGGGCAACGTGCGCGAGCTCGAGAACGTGGTCGAGCGCGCCGTCGTCCTCGCGCGCGGGACCGCGGTGGAGGCCGGCCACCTGCCGGACAACGTCACCGCACGCGCGGCGGTGCTCGAGGGCGGCGCCGTCCCGGGCGAGCGGCCCGCGGGCGACGGCGGGGCGGCGGGCGAGCGCTTCTTCAAGATCCGGATCGGGGCCTCGCTCGCCGAGATCGAGCAGCGCGTGCTCGAGGAGACGCTCCGGCTCACCGGCGGCAACAAGACCTCGGCCGCCAAGATCCTCGGGATCGATCCCAAGACCGTCTTCCGCAAGCTCAAGCAGGGCGAAGCGGACGACGCGGCCGCCGAGCGGCCTCCCGACGGCTGAGACCCGAGCGTGAAGATCCGCGACGTTCGGACGATCTCCGTCGAGTACACCCTGCCCCGGCCCGTCTTCGACGCCAACTACACGATGGCCAGCAAGCCCGCGCTGCTCGTCGAGGTCGAGACCGACACGGGGCTCCTCGGTCTCGGGGAGGCGGCCCACTTCGGCGGCCCCCTCGTCTCCACGGCGACCGTGATCGAGCAGGAGCTCCGCCCGTACCTCCTCGGGCAGGACCCGCGCGAGACCGAGCGCCTCTGGGAGCTGATGCACCGGCGCGCCTACAAGCACGCGCGCGGCGGGATCGTGATCGCGGCCATCTCCGGGGTCGACATCGCGCTCTGGGACCTCCGCGGCAAGCTGGCCGGGATGCCGCTCTGGCGGCTCCTCGGCGGCTACCGCCGCCGGGTGCCGGCGTACGCCACCGGCGGTTTCTACGCGGAGGGCAAGGGGGTCCCCGAGCTCGCGGACGAGATGCGGGCCTACTGCCGGCATGGCTTCCGCGCGGTCAAGCTGAAGGTCGGGCGGAACAGCGGGATCGAGGGCAGCCCGCTCCGCGCGATGGCCGACCGCGGGGTGTGCGAGGTCTCGCTCGCCGAGGACCTCGCGCGCGTCCGCGCCGTGCGCGAGGCGATCGGGCCCGACGTCCGCCTCATGGTCGACGCCAACGGCGCCTGGGACGTCCCCACCGCGGTCCGGATGGGGCGCGCGCTCGAGGAGCTCGACGTCTACTGGTTCGAGGAGCCGGTGTGGCCCGACGACCTAGCCGGCAGCGCCGAGGTCGCGGCGAAGGTCGCGATCCCGATCGCGGGCTACGAGACGTGCAGCTACGGCACCGTGAGCTTCCGCGACTACATCGCGGCGCGGGCGGTCCACTTCGTCCAGCCCGACGTCGCCTGGGCCGGCGGCCTCACCGAGACGCTCAAGATCGCCCACCTCGCGCAGGCCGCGAACCTGCCGCTGGCGCCCCACATCCACGGCTCCGCGGTGGGGGTGGCGGCGGCGGCTCATCTGCTCGGCGCCGTCCGTAACGGGAGCATGGCGGAGATGGTCTTCCCCGCGCACCCGCTGATGGGAGACCTCGTCCGGGAACCGCTCGTCGTCGACGGGACCGGCGAGATCGATCTCGGCGAGCGGCCGGGGCTCGGGATCGAGCTCGACCCCGACGCGGTCAAGCGCTACCGCGTCGGCTGATCCCGCGCCGCCGCGCCCCGGCTGAGTCCGACCCCGCGGTCCGCCACGCTCGGCGCGCGACCGACCCTCGCGCGCCCGCCGGCCAGGCGCGCCCGCGGCGGCGAGGCGATCAGCCCCGGCGGGGGGCGGGCTCGACCAGCTCGAGGGTGATCTCGTCGGGATCGAGGAAGTAGACGGCCTTCGCGCCCCGGTTCCGGCCATGGGTGATCTCGACCGGCGCCGACTTGAAGCGCACGCCCTTGGCCCGGAGCTCGTCGTACGCCTGGTTCAGGTCATGCACCATGAAGGCGACGTGGGCGTTCCCGGGGTTGCAGGTACGGGGATCGCCGCGGGCGCCCCGGGGAGCGCGGTACTCGAGGAGCTCGAGGTGGTGGCCGGAGACGCCGGCGGCCGCTCCCGGCAGCCGGAGCAGCGCGATCCGCAGCTCGGCCTCCGGGAAGCCCACGACCGTCCGCAGGTACGGCTGCGCGCTCTCCCACTGGCTGACCAGCTCGAAGCCGAGCAGGTCCCGGTAGAACGCGATCGAGCGGTCCAGATCGCTGACCGTGAGGCCCGTGTGGAACAGCTCCGCGACCCGCATGCCGCCCCCACTATACCTCACTCCCCCGCTGACCGAACCAGACCGAACCCCCTTGACACGCTTGGGCCTGCCGACCCATCTTGGGGCGGGCCACAGCGGACCTCCATCACAACCGAGGAGTGCCGAACCATGAAACTCTGCCAGTACTTTCTGCCCCGGGGGGGCAAGCGCGTCGGCGTCGTCGAGGATGGACGCGTCGTCGACATCACGTCCCGGCCCGCGAAGGTCGCGTCGGTCCTCGATCTGATCGTCCAGGGCCGGTCGGCGGCAGGGGTCGAGCGGCTCGCGCGGCGCCTCATGAAGGGCAAGCGGCCGCAGGTCACGCTCGGCGAGCTCGAGGTCCCGCCCTCGCCGCGCCGCGGCCACCTGCTGGCGCCGCTTGACCCGCCCGAGGTCTGGGGCGCGGGGATCACCTACCGGCGGAGCGCCGACTACTACACCGCGCATCAGGGGCGCGCCAAGGGGATCTACGACGACGTCTATGAGTCCGAGCGCCCCGAGCTCTTCTTCAAGGCGACCGCGGCGCGGGCCGTCGGGCCGAACGCCCCGGTCGGGGTCCGGCGCGACTCCTCGCTGACCGCGGTCGAGGCCGAGCTGGCGCTCGTCGTCGGCGCCCAAGGCGACATCGTCGGCTACACCTGCGGCAACGACCTCTCCGCGTGGGACATCGAGCGGGCGAACCCCCTCTACCTGCCCCAGTCCAAGATCTTCCGCGGCTGCTTCGCCTTCGGGCCCGTGCTGGTGACGGCGGGCGAGATCAGGGACCCCCACGCGCTCGAGCTGCGCTGCCGCGTGCGGCGGGGCGGCGCCCTGCTCTACGAGGGCAAGGCCACCACGGGGGACATGAAGCGGCGGTGCCCCGAGCTGGTCGACTGGCTGTGCCGGGACAACCCGATCCCGGCGGGGACCGTGCTCTCGACCGGCACCGGCATCCTCGTCCCCGACGAGCACGCGCTCAGGAACGGCGACGTCGTCGAGGTCGAGATCGCCGGGATCGGCGTCCTTCGGAACCCGGTGAAGAAGCTCGGCTAGCGTCCCCGCGGCGGTGGCGGGGACCTCGTGTTCCCGCACCACGAGGCGGAGATCGCCCAGTCCGAATGCTTGACCGGCAAGCCGTTCGTCCGCTTCTGGATGCACACCGGCATGCTCTACTGCGGTGAGCACAA
>Ga0209056_10000826_pt1 | contig 34271 bp, 30 predicted proteins | sample GraSoiAngelo_114_FD_185876 | JGI IMG/M metagenome (GOLD analysis project Ga0209056, IMG submission 185876) | Grasslands soil microbial communities from the Angelo Coastal Reserve, California, USA - 14_0903_13_40cm (SPAdes) (version 2) | ecosystem: Environmental > Terrestrial > Soil > Grasslands... | reverse complement strand
GATCGCCATCCGGCCGAACAGAATCAGATCCCAGGTCGCGCCTTTCAGCTCGGCCGCGATGAGCTTCGCCGTCTCGAATGGATCAATGGGGATCTTGTCAGCCTGCAACAGCACGCCACGGTCGGCGCCCATCGCTAACGCGGTGCGAATCGTTTCCTGTGCCGCGGCAGGACCGAGGCAGATGACCGCGACCTCGCCGGCTCCTGCCTGTTCTTTGCGGCGCAGCGCCTCTTCGACCGCGAATTCGTCATACGGATTCAAGACGAACTTGATGCCCGCTTCGTCGAGGCTCTTGCCGTCGGCAGCGATTTTGACGCGCGTCTCGGAATCGGGGACGCGTTTGATGCACACAGCGATTTTCATGAGGACGGAAAGCTACGCTAGCGCCGCGCCAATCGGAACACGGCGATGCCCCAACTCTCGGGATCGTCCGGTGGGTCGCTGTTCCAGTCGTTATACGAGTGAGAGCCGTCGGAGTGGTAGCGCAGGACGTAGTCGCCTGCGGGCAGAGTGATCACACCGTCGAAGCTGCGGTTCTTGTCCGAGCCGCCGGCGGGGTCGGTTTCGTCGTACTGCATTTTCCACACGGTGCGGCCGTTCGCGTCCTCGATCCACCCGTAGTCGTACATGTCGCCACCTCGACCCTCGCCCACCGCCAAAACGCGCACGCGCGTCTCCGCGGCCAGACGTAGCGGCGTGCGCGCGTCTTCGTCGTCGCCCATGTGGTTGAGCTGCGCCAGGGTGGTATTGGTGCCGGCGCCCCGGGTCTGCATGAACGGGCCAACATCGGCGGGGTTCAGCCGGCCGCTCGCCGGGAAGATGCTGATGCCCCAATAGCGTTCTTCGGCGGGCGGGGCGCCGTTCCAGTCGTTGTAGGAGTGCGAGTCATCGCTGCGGTAATAGACGAGATAATTGCCGGCAGCGAGGTGCACGGTCCCGTCGAACAGCCGGTTCTTCTCGGCGCCGCCGGCATGCTCCGTCTCCTCATAGCGCATCCCCCAGACCCGCTTGTGCTGCTCCTCATCGACGATCCAGGCGTAGTCGGACATCTTGTCGCTGGTACCTTCCCCCAGCGCGTAGATGTGCAGGTCCATCGGACGTCGCAGCGCAAACCCGGCCGAGCGCATCTCGTCGTCGTGGATGCCGATCATTGACACGATCGTCTGGCCCGGCGGAACCGGCTCGTATTCGTACGGCTTGACCGATGCGCGCGTCGCACGGTCGGCCACGCGCAGCGTCATCCCCCAGAACTCGGGATCGGTCGCCGGTACGTTGTTCCAATCGTTTGGACTGTGCGAGTCGTCGCACGCGAAGTAGGCAACGTAGTGCCCTGGCTTGAGCTGTAGGGTTTCGCGCGCTATGCGGTTCTTGGCCGCACCGCCGGCAGGATCGGTCCCCGCGTATGTCATGGTCCAGACACGCTTGCGCGTGTCGGCATTCATGATCCAGCCGAAATCGAAATCGCCGTCACGCCGCAGCTCACCGATGGCGTAGACCTCGACGGAGGTTGGCCGGGTGATCTCGAATCCTTTGCGGATCGAGCTGTTGCGGTCCGGGACGAGACTCACGATCGCCGATTCTGTGAATGCCGCATGCGCGGCGTGGATGTCGTCCTGCGTCGCAATCCGGCCCGCGCCCTCGATGTTGAGACCGAACTGCTTGTACAGCTCAGTCTCGACGTAGGGACCGCCGTACTTCACGCGCCGGCCCAGCTGGATGATTTCCTTCAGGCTGATATTGATGTCGCCGTTCCACGAGACGGACGAAGCGGGATACGACGCGTAGTGCGCCTCGTACGTGCCGGCCGGGAGGTGGACGGTGCCGGAGAACCGGCGCAGGCCGTTGGATTCGCGCCGCGTGTCGACCGCGCGCAGATCCCAGACGACCGCGCGCGTGCGCGCATCGAGGATCCAGGCAGCGGCCGGCCACGTCGTCTGCTCGTCATCCTGCCAATTGTCGTCGTCGCGGCTGCGCAGCCGGTCCGGCCTCGGCTCGGCGCCGACCGCGGAGATTTTAAGGTCCTGGGGAGCAGCCAGTACGAAAACGCTGACCCGGTGTTCCCGCGGAGTCAGGTTCTGAATGTCGACCAGCTGGGTTTGCGCGAGGACGAGCAACAGCGCGAGATGCATGGCTGATATGACGAGAGGGGGCCTGAGGGGGTTTCTAGTTGAAGGCGCTCAGGCCGGTGATCTCCTGCCCCAGGATCAGGGTGTGGACGTCGTGCGTCCCCTCGTAGGTGTACACCGATTCGAGGTTTGCGAGGTGTCGCATCGCCTGATACTCGGCCAGGATGCCGTTCGCGCCGAGGAGGCGGCGCGTCTCCCGGGCGATATCGGTCGCCATGTTGACGTTGTTGCGCTTGGCGAGGCTCACTTGCTGGGGCGTGGATTTGCCGTCGTCCTTGAGGCGGCCGAGCTGGAGACAGAGCAGCTGTGCTTTCGTGATTTCGGTGAGCATGTCGGCAAGGCGAGCCTGTTGCAATTGGAACCCGCCGAGCGGCTTGCCGAACATCACGCGTTGCTTCGCGTAACTCACCGCCTCGTCGTAGCACGCCATCGCCGCGCCGACGGCGCCCCAGGCGATGCCATACCGCGCCGCCGTCAGGCACATGAGCGGTGACTTGAGCCCGCCCGATTTGGGAAGAATCGCATCCTTCGGTACCTGCACGTCCTGGAGCACGAGCTCGCTCGTGTCACTCGCGCGCAGCGAGAGCTTGCCCTTCTGGTCCTTCGCCGAAAACCCCTTGGTGCCGGTCGGCACGATGAAGCCGCGGATGGAATCGGCGTCGTCGATCTTGCCGGTTTTGGCCCAGATGATCGCGGCCTGCGCCGTCGAGCCGTTGGTGATCCACATTTTCGCGCCGTTCAGGACCCAGCCGTCTTTCGTCTCTTTGGCGACGGTGATCATGCCGGCGGGGTTGGAGCCGTAATCGGGCTCCGTCAGGCCGAAGCAACCGATCACCTTGCCGCTCGCCATCTGCGGCAGCCATTGCTTCTTCTGTTCTTCGGATCCGAACGCGTAGATCGGGTACATGACGAGCGCGCCCTGCACCGACGCGAAGGATCGCACGCCCGAATCGCCGCGCTCGAGCTCCTGCATGATGAGCCCGTAGGCGACGTTGTTCAAGCCGGCACACCCGTACGCTTCGGGGAGATTGGCGCCGAAGAGACCGAGCTCGGCCATGCCGGGGATCAGCTGCTTGGGGAATTTGCCGGCGACGTAGGCGTCCCCGATCACCGGCATGAGGTTCTCATCGATCCAGGCGCGCACCGTATCGCGGATGGCGCGCTCTTCCTCGCTCAACAATCCATCTATGTTGTAAAAATCGACGCCGGTAAACTTCGGTGGCATTCAGGACCTCTACGATTGGGCTACGGGGACCGGCTTTTCCGCCGGAGGGGCGGGCTTGGTTTGGGACCGAGCAAAGGCGGCCGTGTCCGATGGCTGGAACCGCTGTTTCGCCGAATCCCATCTGAAAAACGTGACCTGCACGGCGGCAGGATCGATCGTGACGAAGTTGAAGGAGACGGGACGCCCGCCGCGCGCCCGGGTCGAGAGCGTACCGGCAGTCGAAACGGTAACGCGGCCCTCCAGCATCTCGGCGCCTTCCTGGTGGTCGTGCCCGCAGAGCACGACATCGGTCCCCGCGTCGACGACGCGGCGCTGCGCACGCTTCCAGCGCGCGAGCCCCATGCGCTTCGACATGTCGCCGCGCAGCAAGTTGTGATGCATGACGAGCACGCGCGGCAGCGCCGGGTCGGCCTTGGCGAAGGCCGACTGCACCCGCTGCATCTCACTCTTGGGAAGGTGGCCTTTCACCGCGATGTCGCGCAGCCGCGCGGTGAGCGAGCCCCACGCCACGCCGTGCGCCGTCAGCGCGGACGTGATGACCGCGCCACCGGGGATCGTGAGCGTGGGCGTGAGGTCGGCGCCGAAGTAGCTGCGGTATTTTTGGTAGACGGCGTCCTTGCCGAACGGAATGAGCGGCCGCCACCACCACTGCACGTCGTGATTGCCGGGAATCACGACGACGGGCGCCGTCTCACGGCACAGATTCGCGAACGCGCGGCCGCGTTGAAATTCGCCGTGCCGCGCGCGCTGCGAGAGATCGCCGCCGATGACGATCGCGTCGGGGCGCAGGTCGGGCAGCATCCGCTCCAGCGCTTCGACCACCGGCACGTCGGCCAGCCCACCGAAATGCAGATCTCCGATATGCGCGATTTGAACCGTCATTGCTCGATTTGCACTGTGTAGGTCAACGTCGCTTCTCCACCCGCGGGGACTTGCACGCGGAAGCGGGACTCGGTGGACGACAGCTTCTCGGCGGAAACGCTGCTCTCCATGATCTTCCAGCTGCCGAAGTGCGCCTCGCGCACGTCGACATTAACCGCCTCGGCCTTCGCGTTCGTGATCGTGACGCGATACGCCGCCGTCACACGCTGGCGATTCGGCATGCCGCGTCGGACCGGCGGCAGCTGCTCCTGATTCCAGTCGGTCTGCACCCGCTCGGCGGTGATGTCGAACGCACCGCCCGACTGGACGCGCAAATCGCGCCCCGGCGCGGTGTGGTCGTTGGACGCCTCGCCGATGAGCTGAACGCGACCGCTAGAGTCGGCTTGATATAGTTGAACTGTGCCGGCGGGCAGCGGGCGATCGCCGAACGGCGTCTTCGCGGCGCGCTTGATCGTGTACCAGACCTGGACCGGCACGCGGTTGGGTTCAGGGTTTTGCCCCATCCACCCGCGCCAGGGGAGCACACCGGGGACGATGAGCTCCTGGACCACCGGCGCGGAGCTGCGCGGGAAGAGCGCGGTCGTTACAGGGACGCCGGGCTCGATTGAAAGCCGACCGGGGAGTTGGTACACATGCGTCTCACCCACAGCTTCTTCGGTCGCGATGAGAGAGTCGGCGCGCCGTTGCAAGAAGGCCACCCCTGACGCAGCACCGACGCCGTACTCGTCGATGGACTTGTTGCGCGCGCCTTGAATTGAGCCAGCCACGAGTTGCACGTCGGCACTGTCGGTCCGGAAGCTCTGCGAGATCACGGTTGCTGTTCCCGAAACCTGTGCTTTCGTTCCGGTGAGAACGACCTGATACAGCGTTTCCCACCTCATGCCCTGTGCCACGTAAGCGATTTCCGTCCGTGGACGCGCGCGCGAGGCGTCGAGCACGACCTGCGCTTCCGGACTCGTTCGCACGAGCTCGGCGGAGAACAGCGGTTCGCCCGGTGGGCTCAGCAGGAGTCGTCCATCGGGCAGTTTGAACTGCGGCGGATCCGCTCGCACGACTGTCGCTCGAATTGTGTCCCCTTTTGAACGCACGAACGACATCGTCTGTCCGACTGCCTGCGCCAACGCGTCCGTCGAGCTGCTCGGATAACGGACCGTCGCGGACGTCACGGAGACCACTGTGTCGGGTGAGAACAGCGTCGCCGGGTCGAGCGCCTCGATTCGCAGAGTGAGCGCATTCCGCCCCTGCTGCAGCGCCTGCGGCAGCGTGCGCCGCACGACCACGCGACCATCTCTATAAATAGAAAGGGATGTCTGCGCCGCGAGGGGAGTCCCGACGAGCAACCCCACGCACCACGCACCACGTACGTATTTGATCATTTGATCCACTCCAGTGTTACGCGTTTTGCTATGAGAAACGTCAACACGTACCACAGGAGCACACTCACCGCCCCGACCAGCCGGGCTGTCCGCTCCACAGGCAGTGCCACGGCGACATACACCGCCAGCGGCACGGTCGTGCCGATGGCCACGAGGCGCGCGATCCTGGTCGCCCGGCGGTTGAGCAGCCGCATGCAATTGGCGCAGATCCCGCCAATCGCAATGCCCGGTGTATCCGTGCCGCACTTGGCGCACGGATGACTAGGCCCTAACCCGCTTGACCACGGCGCGGGCGAATTCGGCCGTAGCAGCACGTCCCCCCAAATCCGGTGTGCGGACCTTGTCCTGCACGATGGTCGCTTCGAGCGCGCAGCGCAGCCGCTTGCCCGCCTCGAGGTCGCCGATGTGATCGAGCATCATCGCGGCGGCGAGCAGCTGCGCCGACGGGTTGGCGATCCCCTTCCCCGCGATGTCGGGCGCCGAACCGTGCACCGGCTCGAAGATCGCGGCGTGGGTACCGATGTTCGCGCCGGGCGCGAGCCCGAGACCCCCGATCAATCCCGCCGCTTCGTCCGACAGAATGTCGCCGAACAGATTGGTCGTGACGATGACGTCGAATTGCTCCGGCTTGATCACGAGCTGCATCGCGGTGTTGTCCACGATCTTGTCCTCCGACGCAATCGCACCGTTGTACTGCTCGGCGACGCGGCGCGCGACCTCGAGAAATAGCCCCGACGTCGCTTTCAGGATGTTGGCCTTGTGGACGATCGTCACCTTCTTGCGGCCGTGCGTCTTGGCGTACTCGAATGCGTACTTGGCGATGCGCTCGCTGCCCTCGCGGGTGACGATCGACATCGCCTGCGCCATGGCGCGGCGGTCGCCGCCGATCTTGAACGTGTGATCGAGCCCGACGTAGAGCCCTTCGGTGTTCTCACGGATGATGACGAGGTCGACGTGCTCGTAGCGCCCGCCGGGAACGATCGTCTTGGTCGGCCGCACGTTGGCGTAGAGATCGAACTCCTGCCGCAGCGCCACGTTGACCGAGCGATATCCCCCCCCAACCGGCGTGGTGAGCGGCCCCTTGAGACAGAGCCTGGTGCGACGAATCGAGTCGAGCGTGGCGTTGGGGAGGGGCGTGCCCGCTTTTTCCACGGCCGCCATCCCGCCGTACTGCTCGTCCCAATCGAACTGCGTCCCCAGGGCGCCGAGCACCTGGAGCGTGGCCTCCGTGATCTCGGGGCCGATCCCATCGCCCCGGATCAGGGTCGCTTCGCGGACCCCCCCGGTCATGGCAGGCCTGGGGTCAGGCTTTTCACCGCGCGCGTCAGCGCCGTCCAGGGATCAGCGCCCTCGCCCCGTGCGATGGTACGCCACCCGATCTTCCCGACGCGCGAATCGATCAGCACCACGGAAAGCTCGGCGGTCGCGAGGGCGGGACGGCCGGACGGCCCCGGCGACGTGGCCCCGGGGCCCGCTACCCGAAACACGAGTCCGGCCGGGACGAGGACGTACCGTCCTCCGACCAGTCCCATCAAAGTGCGAAGCTCATAGCGCAGCGGATCGGGGACCTCGATGATGTTCGACGCGCGCAGAAACGGCGTTCCCATCTGGTCGGGATCGGCGGCGATGCCGGGCGCCCGCCGGGCGATGTGCCGCAGCTCGGCGGGGCCGACCCAGGTGACTTCCGACGCCCGTGCACCGAGCAGCGTCGCGATGATACTGTCGCTCTTGTCGAGTGTCCTACGCCGGTCGCCGATCAGCGTATCCCACTGCAGCGCCTCTTCCGCCGCGACCAACGCGAGCGGCATCAGCGCCACCCGTTGGCCGGCGAGACCAGCAGTGGGAAGAGGAGCGGTAGGGACAGGAGTCGGGCTCTGGGAGTTCTTCTTCCCACCGCAGGCCACCGACACCAGGCACCAGACACCTATGACCAAGTACTTAGTTTGCAAGCGGTTAGTCACGGCCCGAATCTAAGCGAGCGTGAGGCCGCCGTCCACCACGACTACCTGTCCGGTGATGTGCCGCGCCGCTTCGCTGCACAAAAAGAGGATGACCCGCGAGACGTCCTCGGGCTCGGCGACCCGGCCGAGCACCGACTCGTGCTCGGCGCGCTCGAGCACTTCACGCGGCAGCTGGGTCAGCAACTCGGTCTTGACGAAACCGGGCGCGACCGCGTTGACGTTGATCCCCGCCGAGCCGAGGTCCACCGCGGCGGCCTTGGTGAGCCCGATGAGCGCCGCCTTGCTCGCGGCGTAATTGGCGATGCCGAAGCCGGGCCGGAATGCCTGGTGGCTCGCGACGTTGACGATCTTGCCAAACCGCTGGGCACGCAGGTGCGGGGACACGACGTTGATACAGTTGAACGCGCCGGTCAGGTTCGTGTCGATGACCTCAGACCACGCCTCCGGTGTCAGGCGCCAGAGCGCGCCGTCATGCGTGACGCCCGCATTATTGACGAGATAGTGCACGCCGCCGAGGTGACTGCGCACCTCGCCCACGAAATGCTCGACGAGGTCCATCTCCCGGACGTCGCACAGCGCCGAGTAGCACGGGACGCCACAGGCCTTGATCGCCGCCTCGGTCATGAGGGCCTGGGGCCCGACCTCGCGACCCGGCATTTCGACGTAATTGAATGCAACGCCGCAGCCGTTCTGCGCGAACTCGAGCGCGACCGCGCGGCCCAGCCCCGTCGCGCCGCCGGTGACGATGACGACGCGCCCTTTGAAGGACTCAGGCGTTCGCTGGGGTTGGGGTCGCTCCTGTACCGCGGGCGCGGAGGCGGCGCGCCCCCCCCCGCTCGACGACCAGGGATACGGACCAGAGGGGCTCAAGGAGTTCGAACCTATGTTCGAACTTGAACATCGGCAAGCGGCGTCGCAACTTACGCCGCGTGCGACCGCTTGCTGTCGTCGGATGGACGATCGTCGCGCTGCTCGGCGCCCTCGCGTTCGGCGTGCTGGCGCTGGCGCGCGGCGAGACGATCAGCGCCGCCTGGCTCCTGACCGCCGCCGTCTGCACCTACGTCATCGGTTACCGGTTCTACTCGAAGTTCCTCGCGAACAAAGTCTTTGGCTTGGATCCCCGCCGCGCGACCCCGGCGGAGCGGTTCAACAACGGCCACGATTTCGTTCCGACGAACAAGTGGGTGCTGTTCGGCCACCACTTCGCGGCCATTGCTGGCGCCGGCCCGCTGGTGGGTCCGGTGCTGGCGGCGCAGTTCGGCTTTCTCCCCGGGACGCTGTGGCTCGTCATCGGCGTCGTCCTCGGCGGTGCGGTCCAGGACTTCACGATCCTGTTCTGCTCGCTGCGGCGCGACGGCAAATCACTGGGCCAGATGGCGAAGGAAGAAGTCAGCAAAGTCACCGGCGTAACGGCGATGATCGCGGTACTCGCGATCATGATTATCCTGCTCGCGGTGCTCGCGTTGATCGTGGTCAACGCGCTGCGCGCGTCGCCCTGGGGGCTGTTCACGATCGCCTGCACGATTCCCATCGCGCTGTTGATGGGCTGGTGGATGAAGCGCTGGCGGCCGGGAAAGGTCGGTGAAGCCTCGATCGTCGGCGCGCTGCTGTTGCTGCTCGCGCTGGTCGGCGGGGGCAGCGTCGCCAGTCATCCCAGTCTCGCGCCAGCCTTTACGCACAGCGGCACGTCGCTCACGGGGATGATGATCGCGTACGGCTTCATTGCCTCAGTGCTCCCCGTCTGGATGTTGCTCTGCCCACGCGACTATCTCTCGACGTTCTTGAAGATCGCCACCGTGCTGGTGCTGGGTGTGGCGATCCTGATCATCCTGCCGCCGCTGCGCATGCCGGCGCTCACGCCGTTTGCCACTGCGGGAGAAGGGCCGGTGTTTGCGGGCAAGCTGTTCCCGTTCGCGTTCATCACGATCGCCTGCGGGGCGATTTCCGGTTTCCACTCGCTCGTCGCGTCCGGTACGACTCCGAAGATGATCTCGCGCGAGACCGACGCGCGCATGATCGGCTACGGCGGGATGATCATGGAATCGTTCGTCGGGATCATGGCGATCATCGCCGCCTGCACGCTCGATCCGGGCGTCTACTTCGCGATGAATACCACGCCCGCGGCGCTGGCGGGCGCCTCAGATGTCTTAAATCAGGCGGGGTTCGTCGTCACACCGCAGTATATGCAGGCGCTGGCGGCGCAGATGGGGGAGCAAACGCTGATCGCGCGCACCGGCGGCGCGCCGTCTCTGGCCGTCGGGATCGCGCACATCTTCTCAGGGCTCACCAGCGCCCTCGGCGGCAAGACGCTCTCGGCGCTGTGGTATCACTTCGCGATCATGTTCGAAGCGCTGTTCATCCTCACGACCATCGACACCGGCACGCGCGTCGGCCGATTCATGCTGCAGGAGATTGTCGGCCACGTCTGGCCGAAGTTCGGCGAGACGTCGTGGCTGCCAAGCGTCTGGATTTCGAGCGGCGCGGTGTGCGCGGCCTGGGGCTACTTCCTCTGGCAAGGCGTCGTCGATCCGTATGGCGGCATCAACGCGCTGTGGCCGCTGTTCGGGATCGCCAATCAGCTGCTCGCCGCGGTGGCGTTATGCGTAGCCACCACGATCCTGATCAAGATGGGCCGCCAGCGTTACGCGTGGGTGACGCTCGGCCCGCTCGCGTGGCTGATCGTCGTGACGATGACCGCGGGGACGCAGCTCGTTTTCTCCTCCGATCCCAAGCTCGGATTCTTCGCTCGCGCCGCCACCCTGGCCGGTTCCGCCGATCCCAGCGCCCCGCAACGCATGGCGAACTTCTACCTCGACGCGGGGATCACTCTCTTCTTTATGGCCGTCGTCGCGATGCTCGTGATTACGTCGGCCCGCGAGTGGTGGTTGGTCCTATCCAAGCGAAAGGCCGCTGTCGTCCACGAGGCGCCGTACATCTCGACGACATTGGTCGCGGGCGATTAGCGGTCAAATGATGTACAACGCAGTGGATTGATTCTCCACAGCGCCGAGCGTATGCTGATTATGTCACCGGATCCTCCAGGAGCTCCGATGCCGGTGACCGCTAAGTTATCCCGCAAGTTCTACGAGAGGTTTGGGGACGATCTCACCAACGAGCTCGTGGAGTGGTTCAACCAGGTGGACGCGACGTATCGATCCGAGTTGCGCGAGACGAATGACCTCAACTGGGCGCGGTTTGAGTCGAGGTTGGCCCAGGCCGTTGCTGAAGTACGAGCCGACATTGCGCGCCTCGAGACAAAGGTGATCCGCTGGATGTTTCTCTTCTGGGTCGGAACCCTGGGAACTCTGATCGCTCTCCTGAAACTCTGACGTTCACGCAGCCTCCGTCACACGAACCGGCAGTACCATGGCGTTGAGACCGGCGAATTGCAGCCGGCGCTGTAGCAGATACGCGGTTTCGTTGTGGAGCAGCCGCTGATACCAGCGTTCGCGTTCGAAAATCAGCTTGCCGGCAAAAAACAGCGACTGCGGAAATTCGGCGGCGATCTGGAGGCACAGGTCGGCCGCCGTGTCATTGTGCTGCCGTAGCGCGTTTCAGAGCTCTACGTGGCCTTCAGCATTTCGCGGACGTGGCGGTGACCGCCCCGTGTGTCCTGCGGTCGGATGGGGTTGAGAATGTGCTCATCGTGACATCGGCTCCGCCAACGCTCCACCGCACCCGCCGCTTCGGCCTGGTGGATCTCGCCACCGTCGTCGCGCTCGCAGGCCTGCTCTTCGGAGTGCTGCAACTCGGTCGGGAGTGGAGCGGCGCATCGCGGCCGGCCATCGTCATCGACCTGTCCCCCTGGGCTCTGCCCCGCTACACGTTTTACTCGCTGTCCCGGGGACTGCTGGCGTACGTTCTCTCGCTCGCCTTCACGCTGACCTACGGCTACTGGGCTGCGAAGGACCGGATTGCCGAACGGGTGCTCGTGCCCCTCCTCGACATCCTCCAGAGCATTCCGGTCCTGGGATTCATGCCGGGCTTGATCCTGGCCCTCGTGGCGTTGTTCCCACACAACAACATCGGCCTCGAGCTCGCCGCCGTGATCATGATCTTCACGGGGCAGGCCTGGAACATGACGTTCAGCTACTACCACTCCTTGCGTTCCGTGCCTGACGATCTCCGCGAGGTCGCGGCGGTCTACCGCTTCTCCTGGTGGCAGCGTCTCAAATGGCTGGAACTGCCGTACGCCACACTGGGGCTGGTCTGGAACAGCATGTTGAGCATGGCGGGCGGCTGGTTTTTCCTGATGATCAATGAGGCGTTCCGGCTGGGTGACCGGGACTTCCGCCTGCCAGGCATCGGGTCGTACATGAGCGTGGCGGTGGATCAGGGACGCACCGACGCCATGCTCTATGCGATTGGCGCGATGACGCTGATGATCGTCGCGGTCGATCAGGTCTTATGGCGCCCCGTCGTGGTGTGGGCGCAGAAATTCCGAGTCGAGGAGGGCGGCACCCAGGAGAAGATGTCGTCGTGGTTTCTTAACTGGCTGCGGCGTTCGCGGCTCCTCGCGGTGCTGCGCCAGCTGGGGCGCCGCGTCGGGACCCGCCTTGCACGCCGGCGAGCTATTCGGCCTGGGCCGACCACGCAGCCGGTTGCTGCCCGCCAGCCCGCGGCGTGGCTCGGCGTGATCCTCCTCGCACTACTCCTCGCTGCGCTTGCCTTCGGCGCCTGGAAGTTGACTCATGTCTTGCGCCGCGTTCCCGCGGTGGAGTGGGGCACACTGGGTGGCGCCGCCGCGTGGACGCTCGGCCGGGTCCTGCTCGCGACCGCGCTCGGGACGCTGTGGGCGCTGCCGGCCGGAATCGCGATCGGCCTCTCGCCACGGCTGTCCCGCCTGCTGCAGCCGGTCGTGCAGATCGTCGCGTCGTTTCCCGCGCCGATGCTGTTTCCCATCGTCATCGGCGGGCTCGCGGCGGCCGGCGTTTCGCTCGGCTGGGGAAGCATCGTGCTGATGCTCCTCGGGACGCAGTGGTACATCCTCTTCAATGTGATCGCGGGCGCGATGGCAATTCCCACGGATCTTCAGGAGGCCGCCCGCAGCTACCGGCTGCAAGGCTGGCGCCGGTTCCGGGCGCTCTACCTTCCGGGTGTCTTTCCCTATCTCGTGACGGGATGGGTCACCGCGGCGGGAGGCGCGTGGAATGCCAGCATCGTGGCCGAGTTCGTGACGTTCAAAGGGCAGACGCTGCAGGCCCATGGGCTGGGTGCGCAGATCAGCGCGGCCGCCGCGGCCGCCGACTTCCCGCGGCTCGCGGCCAGTATTCTCGTCATGTCGGCGATCGTGGTAGCCTTCAATCGCACGGTGTGGCGGCAGTTCTACCGCCTCGCCGAGCGGCGCTTTTCACTGAACAGGTGACAATCGGACACACAATGGCCACGTCTGCGGTTGCTGAGGCGACTCGGGTCCTATGCGAGGCACGCAACATCTCGCAAGACTTCACCCTGCCGAACGGCCAGCAGTTGCGAGTGCTGGAGCATGTCAGCGTGACGGTCGGCGCAGGCGAAGTCGTTGCGCTGCTGGGACCGTCCGGCAGCGGTAAATCGACGATCCTGCGGATGCTCGCGGGGCTCATCACCCCGACGCATGGTGAGGTGTTCTACCACGGCCAGCCGCTGCACGGTCTGAATCCCGGGGTCGCGATCGTATTCCAGAGTTTCGCGCTGTACCCGTGGATGACGGTCACGGAAAACGTGAGAGTGGTCCTCGAGGTCCTGCGGCTCCCCCCGCAGGAGATCGCCGAACGCACGGAGCGCGGCATCACCCGCGTCGGGCTGGGAGGGTTCGAGAGGGCGTATCCGCGCGAGCTTTCGGGCGGGATGAAGCAACGGGTCGGCATGGCGCGGGCCCTTGCGGTCGAGCCCGAGATCCTGTTCATGGACGAGCCGTTCAGCCAGGTGGACGCGCTCACGGCGGAGACGCTGCGGGCGGAGGTCCTGGACATCTGGTCGGCGAAGGAGCGGAGCCTGTCGTCGATTCTCATGGTCAGCCATGACATCAAGGAGGTCGTCTTCATGGCCGACCGGATCATCGTCCTCGGCGGCGCACATCCGGCGCAGGTGCGCAAGGTCGTACAGAACGACTTGCCGCGGCCCCGCGACTACCGCGCGCCCGAGTGCCTGGAGCTCGTCGATCGCCTGCACGACATCATCACCGGGAGCGAGCTGCCGGACGTCCCAGCGAGTCCCGTGCCGCGCGAGCCTGGGTTCCTGGAACCGATCCCGCCGGTGACCGCGGTAGAGATCATCGGTTTGCTCGAGCTCCTCGAAACGCGTGGCGGAAAGGAGGATGTCTTCCGAATTGCGGCCGCCGCCAACAAGGAATTCGGCCATATCATTGCGGTCGTCAAAGCAGCGGAGATGCTCAACTTCGTCGACACGCCCAAGAGCACGGTGATTCTGGAGCCCCTGGGGAAGCGGTTCGTGCAAGCCTCGGCCGAAGACCGCAAGGCGATCTGGCGCGACCAGCTCCTCACGCTCTCGCTGTTCAAGGAGATCCATGATGTGCTGCGGCGCCAGCGCAAGCACCGGGTGGATCGCGACTTTGTCCTCGAGACGATCGTCATACGCTTGCCCCAGGAAAACTACGAGCGGGTGTTTCAGACGCTTGTGGGGTGGGCGACCTTCGGGGACCTGTTTGTGTACGACGAGGCGAAGGACATTGTCGCGCTCGCCGGTGCCGAGCGACATCAGAGCTCTACGTAAGCCCCGACTTCAAATACCTGATTCGGTGGAATCTTAAAGAAGGCGGTCGCCCTCATGGCATTGCGCGACATGAATGCGAACAGCCGCTCGCGCCAGATCGCCATGCCCGGACGGTCCGAGGCAATGAGGGTCTCGCGACCGAGAAAGAACGTCGTTCCCTCGAGCGGGATACTCAGGCCGTTCTCTTTGCACGCCGCCAGAATCTCGTTGATGTCGGGATCCTGCATGAAGCCGTAGCGCGCCACGACGCTGTGAAACCCTTTCCCGCTGCGCTTCACGGTCACGCGCTGCTCGCCGCCGACGTGCGGTACGTCCTCGGTGATCACGGTGAGGAAGACGATCTTCTCGTGCAACACCTTGTTGTGCGTGAGATTGAGCATTAGCGCCGGCGGCGTACCATCGGAGCTGCCGTACATAAACACCGCCGTCCCCGGCACGCGGACCGGAGGCTCGGCCGCGAGGTCGGCAAGGAGCAGTTTGAGGGGAACGGTCTTCTCCATCATCCGCTTGGAAAGAATCTCTCGGCCGCGCTTCCAGGTGATCATCACGAAGTACAGTGCGATCGCGATCGCCAGCGGCACCCACCCGCCATGCCAGATCTTGAGCGAGTTGGCCACCAGGAAGGTCAGATCGACGATCAGGAATGATCCCGAGACAGCAGCGGCTTTTGCGAAGCTCCAGCCCCATACCTCGCGACTCATCACGTAGAACATCACCGTCGTCAGCGCCATCAGGGTCGACAACGCGACGCCGTATGCTCCGGCCAGGTTGCTCGACGTCTGGAAGTACAGCACCAGCGCAATCGTCAGCACCGCGAGCATCTTGTTGACCGAGGGCACGTAGATCTGACCGATCTCGCGCGACGACGTGTGCTCGATCTCCATGCGCGGGATATAGCCGAGCTGCACCGCCTGCCGGGTGAGCGAAAACGCACCCGAGATCACGGCTTGGGACGCGATGATCGCAGCGGCCGTGGCCAGCGGAATGAGCGGAATCAGCAGCTTCGCCGGCGCCAGAAGATAGAAGGGATTGGCGGCAGCCTCCGGATTGGTCAGCAGCAAGGCGCCCTGGCCGAAGTAGTTGAGCATCAGCGCCGGCAGCGGGATCGTGAACCATGCAAGCTGAATCGCGGTGTGACCGAAGTGCCCGAGATCGGCATACAATGCTTCACCACCCGTGACGACCAGGAAGACCGCGCCCAACACGAGCAGGCCGCGTCCCGGATCGTCCGCAAGGAATCGAATGGCGTGGGTCGGTAATACCGCACCGACGACGGCGGGATTCTTGAGAATGCCGTTGAGCCCCAGCACGGCGATCGTGGCGAACCAGACCAGCATGACCGGCCCAAATACCGCGCCCACTCCCGCCGTGCCGCGGCTCTGGAACATGAACAGGCCGACCAGGATGGCGAGCGTGATCCAGATGACCCAGTGCTGCAGCTGCGGCGTCGCGATCTCGAGACCCTCGACCGCAGAGAGCACTGAAATCGCGGGAGTCAGCGCGCCGTCGGCGTAGAGCAACGCCGCACCAAAGATCCCGAGTACGATCATCAGGCGCCGCGGCGTCAAGCCGCGCGCAACCCGGCTGCCGTTCACGAGCGCCATGAGGGCAAGCACGCCGCCTTCACCCTTGTTATCGGCACGGATGATGACGACATGGTACTTGACGGTGACGATCAGGAGCAGCGACCAGAAGATGAGCGACAGCACGCCCAGCACGTTCCCCTGGGTTACCGGAATCCCGTGCTGGCCGTGAAACGCCTCGCGCAGGGCGTACAGCGGGCTCGTCCCGATGTCGCCGTAGACGACGCCGAGCGCCAGCAGCGAGAGACGGGCGAGATACCGTCCCTGCGGGTGGACTTTGGCGGTCGGATTGGGGATCTGGGGTGCACCAGGGGCGCTCATGGCGGGGGAACCCTATGCAACCTCATCCGGAAAGGCCAGAGGATCACCAAACCCAAAGCGCCAACGGCACTTACCGTGAACGCCGTCGCCCCACTCACACGTTGAAAAACAAGGCCAAGGGCTACGCCCCCAACCAGCGCGGCTACGCCGGTCAGCGCGTGGTAGACGCCAAACCCGCTCCCGTGACGCCCGCCGGTCGCCGCTGACACGAGGGCGCGCTCGGGACTCTCGGTCAATCCCGCGACGATGCCGAGCGCGAGAAATAGTACCCACGCCGTCAGCGGGCTCGTGGCAAACGCAAAGCCCGCGGCAAGCGCGACGTAGCTGAGCCATCCAATCCACATCGTCCGCGATGGCCCGATCCGATCCGAAAGTGCGCCACCCACAAACGACGTCGATGACCGGATGACGTGCAACGCCGCCCAGAGGAGCGGGATGAGGGCGACCGCGATGCCCAACTGCTGCGCCCTAAGAATCATCAGGGTCTCGGGCATGCGGAGGAGATAGAAGAGGGCGATGGCAATCACGGGCGGCGAAGGGCGGCGAAGGGCGGCGGAGGGCGGCGAACTGATGTTTGCCTCTGCCGCCCCTCGCCGCCCTTCGCCGCCCTTCACCGCCCAGGTTGCAATGGCCAGTACCAGTACGCCCGGGACGATGCTCGCCAGGATCACCGTTCGCACATCGGCGTGCCGTGACAACAGGAGCCACGCAACCAGAGGTCCGATTACGGCCCCCACGTGGTCCAAGCCGCGCTGCAGGCCGAACGCGCGACCGATGATCGGAGCCGGCGTGACGTCCGCGATCAGTGCGTCGCGCGGTGGCGTCCGGAGCCCTTTCCCCAGCCGGTCCACGACGCGCAACACAACCACCTGCCACGCCGCCGCGGTCAGCGCGATGACCGGCCGGACGGCGGCCGCGAGGAAATAGCCGCCGACGATCAGCGGCCCGCGGCGGGACGGCCGGTCGGCGAGCCGGCCGGCGACGAGCTTTACGAGTGCCGCGGCGGCATCGGCGGCGCCATCCAGCGCCCCCAACGCCACTGCCCCACCGCCCAGCACCCCGGTGACGAAGGCCGGGAGCAGCGGGTACACCATCTCGCTCGCGAAGTCGTTGAGAAGGGAAACAGCACCAAAAAGCTTGACCTGCCTTGGTAGGGCGGGACGGTCACTCACCCAGGCCGAGTCCCCAGCGAATCAGGGTGACGGGCAGGCCGCCGTACGGGAGCACGGCGTCGTGAAAGGCCCGCAGCGTAAAGCTGCTGCCCTTCACTTTGCGGAAGTCGTCGCGCAACCGCAGCAGCTCGCGGCGCCCCACCGCATAGCACAGCTGATAGCCCGGCCACGCACAGTAACGCCGCACCTCGGCCTCGGCGTTGCCGCGCTCAACGTGCAGCTCGTTCACCATCTGATCGACCGCTTGCTCGCGCGTCATACCGCGCGTGTGCAGGCCGACGTCGAGGAGAATGCGCATGGCGCGCCACAGCAGATGCACACGCTGGAAGAAGAGCTCCTGGTCGGAGGCGTAGAACCCTTCTTCCCCCATCATGTCCTCGCAGTACAGCGCCCAACCTTCGACGGTGAGGGGCGTCCAGAGATTCTTGCGCACGTGCGAAGGCAGCTCCTTCGCAATGACGAGCTGCAGATGATGCCCGGGGTAGCCTTCGTGCAGCGCCGTCGCGGCAAGCTCGTAGCGGCAGTGGTCGCGCAGAATCCGCTCCTGCTGCTCCTTCGGCAGGCGCGAGTCGGGCACCGTGACGTAGAACCAGCCGGTGCGATTGCGGCTATAGGCTCCAGGGCTGTCGTACGCAGCATACGGAATCACCGGACGCATGAACGCCGGTGTCGGAATCACGCCCAGCGGCGTTTTTGGAATGGGCGCGAGCTTGCGCTGTTCCACAAAATCGCGGGCGCGCGCCATTTCCTTCGCGTAGGCGTCCACCAGCTCGCTCGGCGTGGGGTGGTCACCGCGCAACTTGTCCACGAGCTCCGGCCAGGGCTTCCCGTCCAGCCGTCCCGCGAGCCGCACCAGATCCGCCTCGATCTCCTCTTTCAACCGTAGGCCGTAGCGCCACAGCTCCGGCGCCGTGTCGCGCAGCGCGTGCTGGTAGTGCAGCAGGAAGTTGAACTCGTCCTCGCCGATCGCGAAGTGCTCCGTCCCCATTTCCAGCCAGCGCTCGAGATTCGAGTCGAACGCCACTAACGCCGCGCTCGCCTGTTCCGCCGCGGCCGCGAGGCGCGCCGAGTACATCGGCGCCTCCGCGCCGAGCGCCGCGGCGAGCTCGTTGACGAGCAGCCGGCCGCCTTCGGTCATGCGCATCGCCGTCTCGACGAAGACGCGCACCGGCTCTTCCAGAGAGGCTTTGAGATCGTCGAGGAATTCGGGGATGTCCTCGAGCCGGCCGATCGCCGCGGCGGCTTTCTCGGCGGGCGTCCGGTCGGCGGAGAGCAGGAGGTGATGCAGCCCGCCGAGCAGATGCGAGAGCCAGAATTCCGGATTCTTGGCCTGCGGCTTCAGCTTCTCGAAGCGCCGCAGCAGGACGCGGATTTCGTTCAACAACGCGGTGCGATCGATCTCCTCCTCGAGATCGGCGGCGTTGACTCCTTCCAGCGCGGAGGCGATCGATTTGAGCGCGGCGAGATGGGGCGCGAGCGCGGCGGGGCTGAAGCGGCCGTAGTGGTCATCATGCCCGGGCACACCGGCCTGGGTGGCAGCCACAGGATCCAGCTGCCAATGGAGATCGAAGAACGACTGCTCGATATCGCGGAAGCTCATGCGCTCAGCAACCGATGGCACTCTTCGTCGGACAGTACCCGATCCGTGCGCTTCGCCGCATCGAACAGTGTGCGACAAGCCTCGTCGTCTTCGGGATCGTAGCCGTGGCGCTCCAACCAGTACTTCACGTTGGACAGGCCGGACACGGGCGAGATCTCGATGCGCTGCTCGAAGCCGAACTCTTCTGCCGGCACCGAACTATACACCCGATCGGCCAGCCAGTTGTGGCCCTTCTTTTTGGCCTTGATGATCGCGGCGGCGTGCACCCCCGTGCCGGTCCGGAACGCATCGGTGCCCACCACGGGATAGTTCACGGGAATCGGCACGCCGACCGCGTCCGCGACGAGCCGGCAGTACTCGGGCAGCTTGCGAATGTCCCCCTGGTGCGCGCCGAGCAGCTTGAGGTTCACGATCAGCAGGTCCATTTCGGCGTTGCCGACCCGCTCGCCCACGCCGAGAGCCGTGGCATGCACGCGATCGACACCAGCCTCGATCGCGGCGAGGCAGTTGATGAGCCCCATGCCGCGGTCGCGATGCCCGTGCCAGTCGATTTTTACGTCGTTCTTTTTGACGATTTCTTCTTTGACGAATTTGACGAGCGCCCGAACGCCATCTGGAGTTGCATGCCCAACTGTGTCCGCCAGACAGATTCGCCCTGCACCGCACGCGATGGCCGCACCATACAGCGCCTTGAGTGTTTCAGGCCTGGCCCGCGTCGTGTCCTCCGTCACGTACATGACAGGGAGGCCATGCTTCACCGCGTACGTCACCGCTTCCTCACTCGCGGCGACGATCCGGTCCACTGTCCAGTCCTCGGTGTACTGCCGGATCGGCGATGAGCCGATGAACGTGGCGGCTTCGATCTTGATCCCGACCTCGTCAGAAACGCGCACGATCGGCTCGATATCCGTGATAACGGTTCGCGCGGCGCAATTGGGGGCGATCGGGAGTCTCTGGTCGCGGATTTCCGTGGCGAGCGCCCGCACCTGATCGACGACGCGTGGACCGGCGCCCGGCAGACCAATATCGGCGGCCACGATGCCCAGATCCGCCATCAGGTGCAGCAGGCGCCGTTTGACGTCGAGCGTCGGATCGGTGACCGACGGGGACTGCAGGCCGTCGCGCAGCGTCTCGTCATTCAGATCAACGCGGGCATGGGTCCAATCGAAGGCGCCATTCGCTCCGCCCTCGTTGTTCCAGTCGTAGATGAGTTGCCGTTCCTCCATGGGCGTAGTGTCGCGTGCGCTCCAACCCAGGTCAAGTTGCTTGCAGGACGCGCCCTAAAAGTCATAGTTTGGTGACGTGATCGACGCCGTCCTCCGCAACGAACGCGTGCGCACCGCGCGCGCGCACATCGAGCGCTCCGACGAAGCGACGCTCGGCCGCCAGGCCGCGCTGTCCGCGATCCCTGCGCCCACGGGCGCGGAAGCAGCCCGCGGGGCGCGCGTTGCCGAAATGTTGGTCGCCATCGGATTGCAGGACGTGCATGCGGACGACGTGGGGAACGTGCGGGGATGGTACATCACTGGGGGTTCTGTAGGAGTGCAGCATGCCGCGCCCCTACATGACGCGTGCGTCATCCTGTCGGCGCATCTGGACACCGTTTTCGGTCCAGAATTGGACGTGTCGGTGGCGCGGCGCGGCGCGCGCCTCGAGGGCCCGGGCATCGCCGACAATGCACGCGGCCTCGCGGCGCTCGTGGCGATCGGTGAGGCACTCGTCCACGCGCGGGTGCAAACCCGGCGACCGGTGTTATTTGCCGCGACCGTAGGCGAGGAGGGAAGTGGCGATCTCCGTGGGGTCCGGCATTTGTTAGGCCCGTCCGACCGTCCGACCGTCCGACCGTCCGCCTTTATCGCCTTGGACGGCGCCGGCATCGAGCGGATCGTGCATCGCGCGCTGGGCGCGCGCCGCTATCGTGTCACCTATCACGGTCCCGGCGGGCATTCGTGGGCGGCCTTCGGCGTCGCCAATCCAGCGAATGCTGTGGGTCGTGCGATCGAACGGATTGCGAGCATTCCGGCGCACGGCGCACCGCGCACGGCGCACTCAGTTGTGCGGCTTGGGGGCGGCACCGGTCTCAATTCGATTCCTCAGAACGCGTGGTTCGACCTGGATTTGAGAAGCGAGGATCCACGCGCCCTCGAGAAACTCGACGCGGCAGTGCAGGCAATTCTGACTCAGGCACTCGAGGAGGAGAATCGTCACCGTGTTCCCGGTACCGCGCCGCTCACCATTGACGTCCGCCGCGTCGGCGACCGGCCCTCTGGACTCACGCCCCGGACGCATCCGCTCGTGCAAACAGCCGTCGCCGCGACACGGGCCGTCGGGCACGACCACCAGCTCGCGTGCGCCTCGACCGATGCCAACGTTCCCATCGCTCTCGGCGTCCCCGCCGTGGCATTGGGCGCGGGGGGCCGCGCCGGCGATGCGCATCTGCCGACGGAGTGGTATGAAAACGAGAAGGGCGCGCTCGGTATCGTGCGCGCCCTGCTCGTCACTGCGGCGATGGCCGAAGCTCAGTGAGCCGCGGCACCGCCGGCCGGCGCCCCTTTATTGCGATGCATCAGCAACAAGAGCGGCAGCGATAGCACGAAGACCATCCCGAAAAGCAGGAACAGCTGCTCGAATGAGAGCACCCTCGCCTGCGCGGTGACGATGCCGTTCAAGAACCCGATCGCCTTGGTCTGCGCCAGCGCCGGAACGTCACCGCGGCTGATGAACGCCTGCGTGATCGCCCCGAGCCGCTCCCGCGTGGCCTCCGCATAGGGCGTGATGTTCGCGGCGAGATCGGCGCGGTGAATTGCCGTGAATCGCTGGACCAGCGTCGCTGAGAGCGCGATACCCACGCTGCCCCCCAGTTGCCGCATCAGATTGAACAGGCCCGTGCCGTTCGGAATCTTCGACATCGGCAGATCGGCGAGCGCGAGGTTCGTGAGCGGCACGAAGATCAGACCAAGGCCCACGCCGCGGAAGATGAGCGGCCAGAAGAAGTCACTCATGCCGCTTTCGGTCGTGAAATGCGCGTGCTTCCACATCGCGAGCGCAAAGACCCCGACGCCCGCGGCGATCGATAGTCGCGCGTCGAATTTCCCCTGCAGCCGCCCCATGAACGCCATCGTGAATGCGCTCGCGAGCGCGCCTGGCAAGATCACCAGCCCGGTCTGATTCGCCGTGAATTGCCGCACATTCTGCAGGTAAACCGGCAGCACAAACACCGTGGCATAGAGACAGACGCCAAGAACCAGTCCAAAGACCACACCCACGGCGAGCTGGCGACTCTTCAGAATGCGCAAATCCACCACGGGATGCTCGGTGGTGAGCTCGTGCCAGATGAACGTGATCAACGAAACCGCACTCGTGATCGCGAGCAGGCGCACCGACCCCGACGCAAACCAATCGAGCCGCTCGCCGCGCTCGAGCATCGTCTGAAGGGCCCCGATCCCGACGGCGAGCAGGCCGAGCCCGATGAAGTCCACGCGCGAGGACCGCTCCTGGTGCTGTGAGTCGGTGATGAACGACATCGTCAGCGCGAGCGCCAGCATGCCGAACGGGATGTTGATGTAGAAGATCCACGGCCAGCCATACATGTCGGTGATCCAGCCGCCGACCGTCGGTCCCAGGGTCGGCCCGACCATCACGCCGACCCCGAAGATCGCCATCGCCGTGCCGTACTCCTCGCGCGGAAACTCCTCGTAGAGAATCGCCTGCGAAGTGGAGAGCAGCGCGCCGCCGCCCAGTCCCTGGATGATGCGCCAGAAGACCAGCGCCTCGAGCGAGCCGGCGTTCCCGCACATGAACGACGCCAGCGTGAACAGCGCGATCGAGCCGGCGAAGTAGCGCCGCCGGCCGAAGTAGGCCGACAGCCAGCCGGTGATCGGCAGCACGATCACGTTGGCGACGATGTACCCGGTCGAGACCCAGGCGATCTGATCGAGCGTCGCGCCCAGGTTTCCCATCATGTGCGGAATCGCCACGTTCACGATGCTGGTATCGAGCAGCTCCAGCACCGACGCGAGCGACACCGTGATCGCGATCAGGTACTTGAAACGATATCGGTCCGGCGCTGCCGGCAGCGCGATCGCCGTCATGCTAGTGCGTCTTGATGGTCGCGACGACGCTCATGCCTGGCCGGAGTGGATGGGCCGGGTTCATCGTCGTGCAGTCAAGCCGAATGCGTACGGGGATGCGCTGGACGACCTTCGTGAAGTTCCCAGTGGCGTTATCGGGCGGCAGCAACGAGAACTTCGCGCCGGTTGCCGGTGAGAGGCTCTCGACGTGCCCGCAGAAGTGCTGGCCCTTGTACGCATCCACCGTGATATCGGCGGAATCGCCAGGCGTCACGTCGGCCGTCTCGGTTTCCTTGAGATTCGCCGTGACCCACACGTCCGCGAGCGGCACGACGGTCATCAGCGGCTGGCCGGCCTGCACCAGCTGGCCCAGTTCGACCGCCTTCTTGGAGACGACGCCGGCGGAAGGCGTGATGATCCGCGTGTAGGACAGCTGCAGCGCCGCCTGATCGCGGGAGGCGCGCGCGGCCGCCACGCGGGCATCGGCGCCCACCAACGCCGCCTGCGCGGACGCGAGCTGCGCCGCTGCCGCCGTCGCAGCGGCGCGCGCGGCATCGAGCTGCTGCTGGCTGACGACGTTCTGCGCCGCCAGCGGCTCGATGCGGGCCAGATCCGCAGTCGCCTTGAGCGCGTTGGCTTGCGCCTGTGCGACTGCGGCATCCGCCTGCCCCACGCGGGTGCGGCTGCTCACCGTCGCGAGCAGCGCGGCGAGATCGGCATCGGTCTGGGCGAGCCGGGCGCGGAGGTCGCGGTCATCGAGCACGACCAGCGTGTCGCCCGCTTTGACCGACTGATTCTCGTCGATCCGCACCTCGACGACATAGCCGCCGACCTTCGGCAGCACCGGCACGATATGGCCGTCTACCTGCGCGTTGTCGGTGGAGACGTGCGAGCGGGCAAACCACCATTTCCGCACGCCGAAGATCAGGAGCCCGACCAGAATCACGCCCATGATCATGAAGACCGTGCGCCGCGAGCTCTTGGGAGGCGCTGCCGGCGCCGGGGTGGAGGGGCGCGGCGCCGGCCGCGCCGGAGTCTCTGTTTTGGGTTCCATCGTCGTAGCCATTGTCCTCTTCCTTAATGCAGGGTCCGCGCGTTGCCCACCGAGCGGGCCAGCGCAATGCGCGCTGTTACCGCCGCGAAACGCGCATCGATGTCCGCGTCACGCGCGCGGAGCAGTGAAGCCTGAGCGTTGATGACTTCGATGTTGCCGGCGACGCCGGCCTTGAAGCGCTGGCGCGCTTCCGAAACTTCCTGGGCCGCGAGCTGCAGCCGGTCCGCAGCGATCATTTGCCGCGCCGCGGCCGAGCGCAGATCGAGGAGCGCGCCGTCCACGTCGGCAGCGACCTGTTGGCGCAGATCCTTCTGACGGACGTCGGATTCACGCACCACCGACTGTTGTTCTGCGAGTCGGCCCTCGCGCCGGAACCCGTCGAGAATCGGCAGCGTCACCTGGACCGCGACCTGCCGGGTCGTGATCGCGTCCGGCATGCGCACGCCACTCAGCCCATAGTCCGCCTCGAGATCGAGTCGGGGCAGACGCTCCGCGGAGATCGCGGAGGCAGCCGTGCGAGCCGCAGCGCCGCGCGCGATCTCGGCGGCGAGATCCGGCCGCCCCGCGACGGCTTGCGCCACTGCCGCGTCTCGATCGGCCGGCACGTCGGCGGCACCCAGCTGCGCCGTCAGGGTGTCGGTCAGCGCGATCGGCGTGGCAGGATCGAGGCCGAGCGCACGCGCGAGATCGATCCTGGCGCGAGCGAGCTGGTTTTCGGCGACGACGAGCTGGCCGGTTGCCTCCGCCAGCTGCGTCCTGGCCCGCGTGACGTCGATCGACGCGCTGACGCCAGCCTTCTGCTGCGCCACCGCGAGCCCGACGAGCTCCGCAGCGAGCGCCGAGTCCGCGCCGCGCGCCGTGACCACGGCCTGCGCCCGCACGGCGCGCGCGTACGCGAGTGCCACATTCTGGGCGCTGGCTTCTACGACCGCCGAGCGCTCCGCGGTTGCGGCACGGACCTGCCCTTTGGCCGCGCTGATCCGCCCGAGATTCGAGAAATCGAAAATCGTTTGCGTGAGCCGGGCGCGTCCGTCATAGGCGCCGAACGGCCCGATTCGCGTCGGGATCACCAGGGGCCCCGGAAATGAGAATCCCAGGGTCTTGGAATTGAACGAGCGGTTGACCCAGGAGCCCGTGAGCGAGAGATCAGGGAGCAATCCGGAGCGCACCTGGCGCACACGCGCCACGGCGGCATCAGTCCGGAAGCCGGCAATCGTCACGGACGGCGGGGCGTCCTGAGTAGCACCGGTTGCCCGCCGCACGGCTTCGGAAAAAGAGAGCCGCAGCGGAGCTGGTGTTTGCGCGCGAAGGGAATCTGCGCTAATCAGCGCGAGAATCAGTGCGATGAGTGGCCGAGATACCATGGAGATAGAGATCGATGTGAGTGTCGAGGTACTTGGCGACGTCGAAGCCTTCAGGCATGCAGGCCGCGAACGCGGTGCGCGCCACAACGGCGTGCATCAGGGGGGCCATGGCGAGCTTGGTCGCGATGGGAACGTTGACCGGCCGGAATTCGCCGGCTTTGATCCCGCGCTCCAATACACCGCCCATCAGACGATGACCGCGGGTGACGACTTCCTCGTAGTAGAAGCGGGCGAGCTGCGGGAAATTGCGGGCTTCGGCAATCATCAGGCGTGGAATGCCCGAGAGGGACGTCTCGCCCACCAGCCGGAAATACTCGCGCACCAGCTGTTCAAAGAGATCCCGGGCGCTTCCAGTGAAGGACTTGGCGAGGGCCTCCCCCTGCTCGATGACGGGGACGATCGTCTCGCGGACCAGCGCCTTGAACAGCGCCTCTTTGTTTTCGAAGTAGAGGTAGATCGTGCCTTTGGTGACGCCGGCGCGACGAGCGACATCTTCGAGCTTCGTGGCGGCGAACCCGCGGTCGGCAAAGACTTCGAGCGCCGCCGAGATGATCTCCTCGGGACGAGCGTTTTTGCGACGGCGCCAACGGGGTTTGACGACTGCCTGCGGCATTCGGGGCTCCCAAGTTAGTAACTGAACGGTCAGTAAGTAACTTGGGTTCCCGCTACAGTCAACCCCTCCGACGGTAGAACAAAATGAGGTCGGTACTGGGGGGCGTGGCGCCGAGCTGCCGCATGAATGTCACGATCTGACCGCGGTGATAGGACGAGTGGTTGATGAAGTGCCGAAACATCTGCCGGAACGTGTGGACGTATTCGCCGCCACTGGAAGGCTTTACGAGCCTCGTCTCGTCCAGCCGGCTGTCGTTTAGCCCTGCGATAAAGCGGCCCCGCTCCGCTTCGATGGTCTCCCACCGGCTCCGCACCTCAGCGAGCGACTTCAGATCAGCGCCTTGTGGAACGGCCGGGTTGGGCTTCCCTAGCCAGCGATGCAGCCAGAGTTGCTCGGCCCACACGATGTGGCAGAGCGTGCCGTGAATCCCGCCGTAGCTGCTCTTCAGGTCGCGAAAGTACTGCTCGCCGGGAAGCTGGGCGACCGCATCAAAGATCGTGCGGTTCGCCCATGCGTTGTAATCGAACAGCTCGAGGAACTCGTTCAACTGTGGCAGCAGGTCGATGCGCAACAGGCGTCGGTAGGTGAGGCGGCGGTCAACTGCGACTGCGTGTCGCCCACCTTCACAACAAACACCTCCCACCGGTAGCCATTGGGATCGGTAACCCAGACTTTGTCCTGTAACGCATAGCAGCAATCCGTGTTCTCTTCCTCGAATGTCGCCAGTCCTTCGGCCTTGAGCCGCTCTGCGGCCGCTTTCACGGCATCAGTGGATTGCACCTGAATGCCGAGATGATTCAGCGCGCCAGGGCTGTCGATGCCCTTGGATGCGTTGAGCGTGAGATTGAGACCAGGCTCGATAACGTCGAATTTCGCGTACCCCGGCTTGAGCTTCACCGGCTCCAGGCCGAGGAACGTGCGGTAGAACCGCACGGACTCGTCAAACCGCGGCGTGTTCAGCGCAACATGAACTTTCACGATCGAATTCCTTTCAGGGCGGAAACGGGTACGAGGCTGCTGCGGGTGCAGCATTCTGTGTAGAGAAAAGCGAGCAGATCCTTCAGGCCGGCGGCGTCGGCACGATAGCGGAGGAACTTCCCTTCCCGCGTGACCGTGACCAAGCCTTCGCGCTGCAACGCGTCGAGGTGATGTGAGAGGGTAGAAGGCGGAATGTCGAGCGTTGCCTGGATCTCCCCAACGACCATTCCGTCGGGATGCGAGGACAAGAGGCAGCGGACGATGCTGAGCCGCGCCTCGTGGCCGAGGGCGGCGAATTTGGGGGCGAAGTGCAGCGCTTGCGTAGCGGCGTCCACACTTCGATTATACTAGAATTGTCGTACTTGTCAACCCGGCTAGCGGGCCGCGGCCACCTCCCCCGCATCCATCACGGAATCCTTCACGTCGCGGCCCTCGATCACCTGCTTGTCGCCGATCACGGACCCCGCGACCTTGGCGTTCTTTACCTGCACACCCCTGCCGAGGATGCTGTTGGCGACGGTGCTCCCCACGATGCTGCTGCCCGCCTCGATGGCCGCGTTCGGACCGATCGTCGCGTCCTTCAAGGTGACCCCGTCCTCGATGTAGACGGGCTCCTTGATCTTCACATCTGCCGAGACCTTCGCGGGGCGCTTGCCACGTCCGTGCTTCAAGAGGTGCTCATTGGTCTCGAGCAGCGTATCGACCTTGCCGCAGTCGTACCAGCCGCCGACTTCGCTGACGAAGAGCTTCTTCCCCTTGTCCACCATGTACTGGAAGGCATCGGTGAGAAAGAACTCCCCGCCTTTACCTGGGGGACTCTTCAGGACGTGCTCGATGCCATCGAACAGCGTGCGCCAATCGTTCACATACTGCAGGCCAATGTTGGCCCGCCTCGAGATCGGCGTATTGGGCTTTTCGACGATCTTGGTCATGTGGCCCTGTTTGTCCGTCACGACGACGCCGAAGCGCTGGTAGTCCTCGACTTCCTTGGTCCAGATGATGCCATCCGCTTTCGTCGTTTTCACGATCGACAGATCGGCGTCGAACAGCGTGTCCACGAAGATGACGATGACCGGCCCGTCAACGTACGGGCGGGCGAGATTCACCGCGCCCGCCGTGCCGTCGAGCACTTTCTGCTCGATGAACCGCGCGGGAATCTTGTAGTTCTTCCGGACGTACGCTTCGACCTTCTCCTTGAGATGGCCCGTGATGATGATCAGCTCCTCGAGCTGCCCGGCGCGCTCGAGCGCGTCCATCACGTAATCCATCACCGGCCTGCCCGCGACATTCACGAGCGGCTTGGGGACGCGCTTGGTCAGCGGCAGGAGGCGAGTGCCTTTGCCGGCCATGGGCATGATGACTTTCATTTGGGGGGCACTCGTCCGTAGCGATCCTTCAGGCGCACGACGTCGTCAATCTCGGGCGTGGAGACTTCGAGCAGGTCGCTCGTGACGACGGCCTCGAACTGATGGATCTGTTTGGGGGAAATGTGCAGGCTCTCGCCGGGTCTCATCCGGCGCTCGGTGAGCCTATCGACTGGCCCAGTCCGCAGGATGATCTCGCCCACCAGCACGTAAATCGTCTCGTCCTTCACATTGTGGTATTGCAGCGAGAGCACGTGGCCGGCCTCGATGTGCAGGATCTTGCCGACATATCGGTCGGTCTTGGCCCAGATGAGCTCGTGTCCCCAAGGCTTGTCGACTCTGGTAATGGCGTCGCTCACGCGAGCCTCAATTTGAGCGACGAAGGAATGGTCACGCATGCCGTCACACATACCCCGCAGCCGACGCAGCCTTCCGGCTTCAGCACCGGACGCCCCCGATCGTCGAGCGCGAGCGCCTTCTCTCCAATCGGACACGCGCGGGCGCAGACGCCGCATTCCGCTCCCTGGAACGTGATGCAGCGCTGCGGATCGAGCTCCAACACGCCCATGTGAACTTGGGACCAGGGAATCGGGGTCAGGGCCCCGGTTTCGCAGGCATGGGCGCAGGGCATATCCTCGCAGGCGATACAGGCACGCGTGGTCGGATCGATGTAGGGCGTGCCGGCGGCCAGGCCGCCGCCGTTCGCGGGTGTCTTGAGGATGGCGTGCACGGGGCAGACGTCGATGCAATCGCCGCACCGTGTGCACGCGGCGACGAACGCGACCTCCGGCGCCGCCCCCGGCGGGCGAAACCAGCGCCTGGGCGCGACGCGCTCTTCCGTGCGCTTCGCGACCTCATTGAGGAGCTTTCCGATCGTGCTCTGGAAAAACGCTCGGCGCTCGTTCAAAAGCTCGGCTCCAGACTCACCTGCCAGCGGAATCGCAGGCGCTTATCCGTGCCGTCGGCCGCATAGTCCCAGCGGTTGACGATCAAGGGCACCTCGAAGCGCATCGTCCACGCGAGGTCGTTGATACGGTGCCGCGTCACGAGACCAACCCCCGCGTCATACAGCGTCGTCTGAGAGTGATTGCCGGACGCCGGGACGGCAAGGGTATCGACCAGGCCCGCGTCCGCAAAAGCTTCGAACGTCAAGCGGGTGAGCAGGCCGTCGTCTCGCCGGTACACGGTCTTCGTACCTTCGACGTTCACCGCAAGCGCCCAGCGGCCGCCGAGCTCGGGGCGGAACGCGCGGAGGTTTGCGTCGCCGGGTGCCTGGTAGTGAAAATCGGGCCGCACGAACAGCGCCCCGCGGCTCCGCAGCAATGGATTGGTGAACGTGGTGTACGGATCGGCGCCCGCGACCATGATCCGGCGCTGCAGCGGCGGCGCGAAGTTGGTGTCGGCCGCATAGATGCCGAAGAAGAGCCGGACCCCAAGGAGCGGCGTCCGCAGACTGAGTTCGCCGGTGGGTCGGGCGAACGCCTCGATGTCGTAGCGGCTCTTCGTCTGAATGCCTGCGCCCGGATTGCGGTACACGATGCCCCCCGTGACGCCGGCCCGGGCGTGCCACACGCGGTCGCCGCGCACCTTCGTCATCGACCACCACGGCCCCAGCTCGACCGTGCCGGCGTTGTCCCACAACCGGCGGTCCACGTAGCCCAGGTCGTTCACGGCCATCCAGATCGCGTCGACGCCAACGTGGACGTCGGGGCCGAACGTCAGATGCTTGCGGAGCGAGCGATCGGTATGAATGGCTGCGCCGACGCGCCCCTCGACGCTCCACCCAGCCACCGAGGCGTCGGTGCGCGGCATCGGGTGACTGACGGGGTTGGCAAATCGCAGATAGAAACCGTAGCGGCGCTGCGTCGAGTTGGAAGCTCCGGCGAAGTCTGGGTCCAGCGCGTAGGAGACCACGGCAAAGTTCTTGTCAAAGCGGCCCAGGTAGTCTTGCCGCGATCGGATCCCGATCGTGGCGCCGCCGAAATCATTGGACCAGACGGCGGGCAAGAAGCTCGAGACGATGCGGTCGCGCGGCGGCTCGATGCGCTTCAGATAGTCGAGCCGCAGCAGCACGGGGCGCCTGCCATAGTAGTTATTGAGGGCATTCCAGTCGTGGGCGCGCTGCCGTGGGTCCAGCACGAGCCGCTTCGGCTTCTTGTCGCTGACGAACTCGACGGTCTCGCGCTCGCCCTGGCCACTGATCCGCGCCACGATCGAGTCGCCGTAGCCGAGCTCGATCGGCATCCAGCCGTCGCCGAGTCGCTGAATCGTCACTGCGGTCCGCCATCTGCCGTCAGCCATCTTCCTGCGCTTTACCTTGCCGATCTTGTAATCGATCAACGGCGTGCCGTGCAGCCATTGGCCGAAGAACCACCTCAGATCCTGGTGCGACACTTCTTCGGCCACGCTGCGGAAGGCGTCTTCGTCCACATGCTTCAGGCGCCAGCGCGCGTAGTAGGTGCGCAGAATCTTCCGCATCACGTCGTCGCCCACGATGTAGCGCAGCTGCTCGTAGAACAGCTGGCCCTTCTCGTAGATCATCGTGTTGTACGTCGCGAAGTCACGATAGCGCTCGCTGACCATTGAGACCGGCTCGCTCCAGCGGTCCACGTCCCACAAGAGGATGTCGCTCTCGAGGCTCGGATATCCGGGTCCGTACCCGTGCAACTCGAAGAACCAGCCGGTCTGGAAGCTCGTGAAGCCTTCGTCGAGAAATCCCTCGCGCCACTCGTTGTTGGCGAGGATCCCCATCGTGTAGTTGTGTCCCAGCTCGTGGACGATCAGGCCGAGGCCCGCGCTGCCGTCCATGATCATCATGGGGAATTCGGTGCCGCCGCCCTCGATGCGGTGGACGTTAGTGATTTGCGGCCACGCGAATTTGCCATACAGGGAATCGAGCCAGGCGAGCGCGATCTCGGTGCCTTTCACCGCGATGCCCTTCCCCCATGTCGCGCTGTCGCCGGGCTGGTAGAGCACGTGCACGACGACGTCTTTGTAACGCCCCTGTTCGTAGCGGTAGTCGGGGTTCATCGAAAACGCGAAGTGGTGCACCGAATCGGCGTAGAATCTCACGCACTTGCGACCCATTGCGACGGCGCCGCATCGTGCCGACGTGCCATCGTGCCGACGTGCGCCGTACCAATCGCGCTGATAGTCAACGGGCACACCGGCCATCGCATTCGCCCGTTCCCATCCAGGATCGCCCTCTACCGGCACGCCCGTGGCACCAATGACCTGGTCTGCAGTGAGGTCGAGGCTGACATCATAACTCGCGAACTCGCCGTAAAACTCGCCCGCCGGATACAGCGGATGGTCTTCCCAGCCGTACTTGTCGTACACGACGACTTTCGGATACCACTGCGCGAAGTCGAAGCGCCGGCCCTGGCGTCCCTGGCGACGGGGCAGTGTCGAGGGCCGAGCCTTCCAGCTGAGATCGACGCTCATCGAATCACCAGGCGCGAGCCGCCGCGGCAAGCGCCAATGCGCGATCGTCGAATCCGGAGCGTACGGATAGTCCGGCGTGCCGAGCGAGCCTTGAGTGATCCGCTCGAACGCGTAGTCGGGATCCTGCATGTGCTGAAAGCGCACGCGGCCTTCCGCGGAGTCGGCCGCGGCCCAGCGCGAACCGGGGCGGAACGCATTGAGGTACTGATGGACGTAGAAATCGCGCAGCGTGTCGGGCGACTGGTTGACGTACGTGATCCGCACGTTGCCGCTGAGCACGCCGCTCGGCTCGTCGAGCGAGGCGATGATCTCGTACGCGACCCGCTGCTGCCAGTAGGTGGAATCGACCGCAAGTGGAAGCATGGCTCGGGAATCTCGCGTCTTCTGGGCCCGCGTCGCAAGGAAAGGACGACGGTCCTCCAGCGTCCGCCCCCACAATGAGCCTCCACTCTTACCAGGAGGACTCATGTTGCACCGCAGTTGCGCTGTGGCGACGATCATCCTCATCGCCGCCTGCAGCGACCGGACCGTGACCCCGCCGGCGGATACACCGATGGTCGCCAGCGCGGTCAATGCCAAACGTCCCGAAGCGCTCGCCAAGATGTTCGCCAAAGGACTGAAGAACCCGGCGTTTCGGGCCTACCTGAAGGCACAGCTCAACGCCTCGCCCTATCGCGAGCACAAGCTCGAGTTCAAGACCTTCCTCGCCGCCAACGACAGCCGGGCCATGCGGGAGATCGCGGTGGAGAACGGCGCGACCAAGGACGCGCTCGCCGACGAGGCCAAGGCGGCGATCGCGCTCGAGGTCTACTTCCCCGTGCCGGCGCACCGCGCGGCGTGGACCGGCGACGAGCAGGTGCTGGTCGCGACGGCGGTGACGGACGACGATCCACCCATCGCGTTCGATCCTGACGGCCGGCGCCAGGTGCTCGACCCGAAGACGCCGCCGGCGATTCCCGTCCTGGCGCTCGTACCGGTCGAAACGGACTTCGCCCAGCGCCCCGCGCGCGTCATCGAATGCATCGACAATTGCGGTGGGACCATCGGGGGCGGCACCCCACCGCCCCCGCCCGCGCCCGGTTTGTACATGACCAAAAGCCATTTCGTACAAGACTTTGAAGGCTGGTTGAAGGGGTCGCCCGAATTTGAGGTACACATCCTTGGCCAGAAGGGCGCGAGCGACTCCTTGTACGACTATCAGTGCGCGGGCGAGCATGCCGGCGGGCCCTACACGTTTGATCAGAACGATCTGGACTGGTCGGGACAAGTGCTGCTGTTCTCGAAGACGCAACTGAATGCCTACAACGCCGCCCATCCGCAGCAAAACCTTCGTGTCTTCATCGTCGAGGACGACGACACGGCGTGTCAGATCAAGACCGACGAGGGGCGGGCCGAGCGACTGTTTCAAGTCATCGACAGCGTGTATCGCGACCTGGCGGCGGGCAATGACTCGAGTGACGTGGTCAAACGAGCGTACAAATACGCCAAGGGCGCCAAGAATCTCTGGCAGGCAATCACCTCGTTCTTCAAGACCAACGATGACCTGGTCGGGAACGCGGTAGAGGACGACATCGTCGGCATCACGTACCCCGGCTACAACTGGTTCGTCAAAGGCGACAACAACGTCACCAACGGCTGGATCAACCTAGTCATGTACTGAGGGACGGCGAATATGCGTTGCGGTATGGCTCTACTGGCTCTCGTGGCCGTCACAACGGCTCCTGTAACGGCGCAGTGGCACGTTGGATTCGAGATAAGTACGACGCATTACCGCGGATCGTCACGCGACACGGCCAACAGCGGCGGGCCGGACACCTTCCGTCCCGCCGACGCGACACAATTGGGTGTGCGCGTCGATCGAGCTGTTGGCCGAGCGCGCCTGGGACTGCGGGCATCGTACGCGAGTGTCGGCCTCACAGCGGCGGGTCAGGGATTGACCCTGATCGACAACTCGACCGGACGGGTATTGGAGGGACAACTGCTGGCGAACTTCCAGGTGGTGGGAATTGGGTCGAGCGGAGCGATACGAGCGGAAGTGGGACCCTCCCTCCACCTCTGGAAGAGCGGCGACGAGCTGCGGTCGCGCGCCGGCGCAGTAGCCGCGGCAGCGTACGAATGGCCGGTCACGAATCGGTTCTCCGGCGCGATCCGGCTCGAGGGGACGGTTTCGAAATCGTGGTTCGATGCGGGTGACCTGCCGCCCGAATACGAGCGGCAGGCCACCTGGCGCTACGGCGTGGGACTGGGGCTGCGCTACCGGCTCTAACAGATCACCGCAGGATGATCGCCGGGACGTCGCTTTCCTTCACGAGCTTGTTGAACGCGGGGATGTCCGTGTCGAGCACCGCTTTCAACCGGTCGAGCTGTACCTGCAGCGCCGCCGCCAGCTCGTTGAACACCTGCTCCGACTGCGCAGTCGGCGCGGCG